>Ga0182016_10000434_pt1 | contig 52528 bp, 51 predicted proteins | sample 712S2MmetaG_FD_120491 | JGI IMG/M metagenome (GOLD analysis project Ga0182016, IMG submission 120491) | Permafrost microbial communities from Stordalen Mire, Sweden - 712S2M metaG | ecosystem: Environmental > Terrestrial > Soil > Wetlands > Permafrost | place: Sweden: Stordalen | collected...
ACAGCCACCGTCCGAGCGTTTCTGGGCATCCTGGTGAAATAGTGCCAGGAAAACGCATTTCCTCTCACCGGGACACCCCGGTCTGCCTCCTTCGAACGTGGCTACTCAGGCTGTCCCCCTGCGTTCCGTCCCCCTGCGTTCCGTCCCCGAACCTGGTCCTGTCTTATAGTTTCCAGAACCATACTTGTCCTCAAGCAGGTCTTTAGCCCAAGACTTTCCATTTTGTCCGGCCTTGGGAACTTTACCCTTCGCCCAACTAGGAATATCATCCGCTGCACCCTTGCCAGATGCTCCATTGCGAATCTTGAAAATCGTTCCACCGATAGTATCGTCAGAATCATCAAACCCTTGTTGCCGAAGCCTGAGTTGGCCCTCAACATAATGGTAGCCGTCCATAATCTGCTTATTTGTAAGACCTGAGAATGCCTGTCCAGATGACTTGTCGCCGACGGTAACCCCTTGCTTATTCATTGTGCCCAACGCACTCTGAGCATCCTTCGCTAGCGCATTTTCAAGACCAGCATTATTTACCCAATGGTTATAGCTCCACCAATTTTTCAATTCCTGCCAAAAATGGCCATCCGGGTCCGTTCTACTCAGAGGATTGTTCCGCACATACGAATACAGATTGAGACTTTGTGGATCGTCGAGCTTCGCGTACGGTACAGGCTCGGCTTTCGCTGACCAATCCGGCGACATAAACCCGCCCATGCTGCTGCTGAAGTAGCGGGCCATGAAATAGTCGTTGCCTGATTCTGAGTCACGTTCTTTGCCGGTGAACTTCTGCGTCGGGAAATTGGCTGACCCGTAGCTTGGAATCACCCTGCTGCTGCGGAGGCTTGCCAGGTCTTCGCCGAAGGGCATGTAGTCGAATCGGTGCTTCGGGTTTCCGCTGCTATCCGTCACCAGGCGGGTGCTTCCCAAATGGTCCGCGGTCAGATACGTCGTGCCCGAGTCCCAATTCGTCGTCGCCGCGGTGGAGTATTCCGCCGCCAATTGACCCGCGCCGTCGTAGACGTAGGTGATCGCGGTCCCGCTCCCGGCCTGCGCCTTGGTGACCCGGTGTCCGTCGGCGTCGTAGCTGTAATTGTACGTTACGCCGCCGTAAACGTACTGCTGCAGCCGGTTTTGCGCGTCGTACGTCATTTGGCCGAGCGCGGGATCGTCATGCAGGTTCCCCGATCCGTCGTAGGCATCGGGCGGCATGGCCGCTCCGGTCGATTGCTGTACGAGCTGATTCGTCTTCGGGTTGAACTGAATACCGCCGGTTGGCGTCAGCAGGCCGGGGGTGTAGGATGGCGAGCCCGTCTCCCAGCGGTTTCCAAAGCCGTCGTAGCTATTGGTCGCGCTCCACCCGGTGAAGGCGCTCCCCGCCGTTGGCACTTCGGAAACTGTGGTCAACCGGTTCACCGAATCGTACCCATACGTCTGCTGGGACGCGGCGGATTGCGCGGTCGACGGCTCGTTCAGGCTGATGGTCTGGCTTTGCAGGTTGCCGTTATTGGTGGAGCAGGACGTCCCACCCGCCGGGCAGAAAAAGAATCCCAGCGCCAGCAAAGACCCGGCCTGGATTCCGGTCATCTGCAGCCGGTCGTTGTAGGTGGTAGTTTCCGTGAGCTGATTGCCCAGCAACGAAGTGTGCGGTGCCCCTTGCGGCCAGTACGCCGAAATGTTGGTGTACGCTTTGGCGCTGGCGCCGCCGCCGCCGCTCTGGCACATGCCGCGGCCCTGGGTCTGATCGACCCAGCTCACGCGGGCATCCTGGTCGTAGCAGGTTGTCACGGTGCGGCCCGATGGATGCGCCAGGCTGGCCAAGCTATCGTCATTGTAATACGTATACAAAAAGGGATAGGAGTTGGCGCTGCCGGAAGTGCTCTGCGTGCTGCCCGTCAGGCGGCCCGCCTTGTCGTAGGAGTACGACGTGGACGACACATCGGCCAGCGGATTGCCGGTGAAGGCCGCCGCCCCGGTCTTGCGAAGCCACTGGCCCGAGCCTGCGTCCCGCCGCACGTGCCGTGCAACTTTGTGCGGCTTCTTTGTGCAAGTTTGGGCATTCTCGGCTACTGGTACGCGTAGAACTTATGGCACCCGAAGCCTTTTAGATTCAACGGCGAATCCAGCACCGCCAACATCGCTGGTACCACTCGGATGTCCCGATTTCACCAAATTGTTGGGACCGTACCTGTAGGGTACGTGCATGACTCGGAAACGGGTTTGGATTCTCGCAGACTGAAAGTGTAACCAGAGAGAAGCCAACCATCATGATCAGGATCAATTGGATGTTCGCCGCACTGCTGTTGGGAGCCGCTTCCCTACCCTTGAACGCGACGTCGGTCTATACGTACACTTTCGAAACCGCCAGTGCCGATCTGGGTGAAAGCCATAGCTACGGCACCGCGCCATACGCCATTACGGTGTACGGTTATGATGGCACTTCGACGAACTCTCTCAATACGCCGGCGGAGCTTTCCGAGACAACGAGCGGCCTGGGTTTGGCGGGGAGCCACAGCCTGGTTACGACCAGCGACTTCGTGACCGTCGATTTTGCCGATCCGGAGACGCTGAACGGGGCAACGGCCGACTTTGAAGTGGGCGATTTGTCGAGCGGCGAAGGCTGGGAACTGTTCGGGTCGGACACGTTGGGCGAACTGGGAACGCCGATCACGTCGAACACGGCCGGTTGGGGTACGGCGGCCAACGCGTGGGAAACGATTCCCAATCTGGCGGACTACACCTATTATTCGTTGCAGGCGGTGAAGCTTCCGGGTTACGGCCAGATGATCGCCAATTGCGGGACGTCCTCGGCGGGTTTCACGGTGCTGGGTGTTAAGGTGGCGGGGGCAAGCGCGGCACCCACGCCGGAACCGGCGACCTGCGTGATGGTGGGACTGGCGCTGATCGGGCTGAGCCTGGGTACTCGCCGGTTGTGCTCGCGAAGAGGTTAAACGTAGCCGGGTTTCCCTCCTCCGCCACAGGAAGCGGGCTGGCGATGGCCACCTGTCCGGTATTTTTCGCTCCAACGGGAACTTTTCCGGCGATCCGGGCAATCTCTTAGTGAACGGAGGTTTTGGACCGGATGAAAAAACTACTGAGTATCGGGATACTGGCCGGAGCGGTGCTTTTGGCGCAGGGCCCGCCGCCACGTGGACCGCGCGGCGGTTTCGGTGGACCGGGTCCGGAATTGTTTGGCATGCGCGGCGAGATGGGGGCTGGCGTGACCGGCGCGCCTTTCTCCGGCACGCAAACGACCGTCCATACCCAGGTACTGGCCAATGGCAACACGATCCAGCGGCAGGAGCAGACCACTCTGTCTCGCGACAGCCAGGGAAGAGTGCGGGCGGAGACCACCCGAACCGGGCCGGACGGGCAAGGCAGCCGTACCATGGTCGAGATCGCCGATCCGGTGGCGGGAGTGAGGCGGATGCTGAATGCGCAGAATAAGACCGCCGTCGAGACCACCCTGCCCGTGCGCCAGAATCGTGGCAATCGTTCCGGGACCGCGCGGCCCAATGCGGCCGGGCAGCGGAGCCAGGATTTGGCCAACATCGTAAGAGAAGACCTGGGCACCCAGACCATCAACGGCGTGGCCGCCACCGGCACGAGGGTGACTCACACTATTGCAGCCAACACCATCGGCAACGCGCAGGCGATTCAGATTGTGCGCGAAACCTGGATGTCGCCGGACCTGAAGATCCCGGTGATGGTGAAGACGACCGACCCACGCTTCGGAACCACGGTGACACAGCTTACCAGCGTCAACCGCGCGGAGCCGGATGCTTCGCTGTTCCAGACCCCTGCCGACTATACGGTCACCAAAGGACACGGTCCGGCGGCACGCGGCAACCGTCCGCCCGTTCAATAGTTTTTGTAGCAGCCCGCATAGCACGATCCCCGTTGGCCGCGGCGCTTGATGCGCCGCGGCGTTTTTTTTGGTGGGCGGGGCCTTTAGGTGCCGTCCGCCGGACAAGGGGCTCACTCGAAATCCTGGTCCGCTCCACAATCAAAACAATCCGCGATTGGGACAGATGCCCGCAATGCGGCTATCATGAGTGGCTTGGGACAGCATTTCGGAAGTTCGGTAACATATTCGAGGGCAACCGCTCCCTCACGGTCGCGGCTCGGAAACGCCCCAGTCCGAGCCGCGACCGTGAGGGAGCGGTTGCAGGATGTGAAACCGTAATTCCGAAACCGGGTACTTAGGACACGTTCCGATTGCGAGCACTTTAATGCCAATGGATGCCGATTCAAGCTTTCTTACCAGAGTGGACCCGCCGGACCAGGCTGGCGCGGAGGGTCACCAGTTTACCCCCGACGGTGGAGTCGCGACGGTTACCAGGGAGCCATCCCAGGATGAGACCGTCCGTAGGAAATTCGAGGTCTTCATCGTCGATTCCGCGGATGTGTCGCATGGGGAAGACGACAGCATCGAGCGGGAGGTTTTACAGGACTGCGCGGACGTCCGGCTGCTTCGATTGCGCTCCGAAGAAGAGTTCATGCCCTATGCGAGTCACGCCGACGCTATCATCCTTTGGCACCACTTACAGTTCACCTCCAGCCTGTTTGGCAACCTCGCCAGGACACGGCTGATCGTGCGCAACGGCGTGGGCTACGACAACGTCGACATAGCCGCGGCCGCCGCCAGCGGCATTCGCGTGGCGAATGTGCCGGACTACGGCACCGAGGAGGTGGCCGACCACGCGATCACCTTGACCTTGGCGCTCATCCGCCAGTTGAAACCGCTGATGGCCGACGTCGCGCAGGGAGGATGGGAGTGGCGAGCGGCCTTGAACTGCCGGAGAATTCGCGGCCGTGTTTTCGGAGTCGTCGGCTGCGGCCGCATCGGCACGGCGGCGGCTCTGCGCGCGAAAGCGTTCGGTTTCGACGTGCGCTTCTACGATCCTTACCTCGCTTCCGGATACGAGAAGGCGATCGGCGTAGGGCGCAGCGCGAGTCTGGAAGAACTGCTGTCGGTTGCCGACGTGGTTTCCGTCCACACACCCCTGACCGAAGAAACCCGGCACCTGATTGCCGGCCGGGAGCTGGCGCGGCTGAAGAAGTCGGCTTACCTGGTCAACACGGCGCGCGGTCCGGTGGTATCTTACGAGGCGCTGTTCGACGCCCTGTCACGGGGTGCGATCGCCGGCGCCGCACTGGATGTACTCGAAGACGAACCGTCCGGAGCCAGCGCGCTCGCGCAGTTCCCGAATTGCATCGTGACCCCGCACAGCGCGTTCTATTCGCAGGAGTCCCTGATCGAAATGCGGACGAAATCGGCTCTGATCGTCAGAGACGCATTAGTGCACGGCCGCTATGCCAACGTGGTGAACCGGATATAGTGGGCTGGGGCAAGCGCCGGGACGAGTCCCGACGTGGCAGGCTGGGAGCCCGCTCCACGGAAAAAACGGCCCGAGGCGCGTTACAATCGCGGATTATGGTGACAGGCATTGAACACGCCGCGATTGCATCGCCCGACCCGGAGCAGTTGGCCCACTGGTACGTGGACTGCCTCGGCTTCACGATCAATTATCAGTCGAAGAACAGCCGCACGGTGTTTGTCAAGACGCCGGATGGGTCGATGATCGAGATCATCGAAGCCGAAGGGCCGGCCGGCGAGCCAGCCAAATTGAACGACGCCGGCCTGCGCCACCTGGCGCTCCAGGTCGAGGACTTTCCAGCCGCCTGCCGGCACCTCCAGGAGAAAGGAGTGACGTTTCTCGCCGAGCCGGTGCGGAAGGGGGGTAACTCCCTGGTATTTTTCCGCGATCCGGACGGAAACATTCTCCACTTGCTGCACCGCGAAACCCCGCTTCCCTGAAGGCTGCGCCGGCGGCGCGAGGTAACTACACCGAATCGAACAATAACACGGTATAGTCCTTCGACTTAAGTGTGTTTTCTATAGTGGGCCACGCCTTTTTGTGTACCTCGGAGGCTACCCATTTCTGTCTCAGCTCCTCGCTCTGGTACGTCAATTGGAAGCGGTAATTGACGCCGCCGGGCGCCGCGCCCTGGAGAGCCGATCGCAGCTTGCACATCTTCACATCGACATAGCCCGGGAACTTGACGGCCGCGGGCTTGAAGACAGTATGGAAGTTGTGCAGCATCTCCCGTTCCTTGGCCGGATCGACCGATAGATCCACGTGCAGAACGATGGGGTTGGGCGCCGGCTTGTTCGGCTCTTGGGCGCCCGCGCCGCTCAGACCGGCGGTGGCGCCCAGCATTGCCTTGAGGTAAGATCGTCGCTTCATCACTCTCCCTTATTTGTAGTTAGTAAAGCGGTTTCTCGCCCGCTACGGCGAGCCGGATGCGGTATACGCCGGTTCGGGCGGTAATATAGAGCGTCTTGCCGTCTTCGGCCCAGGCGCAGTTGGCGGGTGTCTCGGGCGTTTTGATCGTGCCCAGGTGCTTGCCATCGGGTGAGAATACCCAGACGCCGCCCGGGCCGCTGCCGTAAATATTACCTTGCACATCGACCTTCATGCCGTCGGGGTTGCCGTCTTCCTTCACATCGGTCACATCGGCGAGCACCCTGCCGTTAGAGACAGTGCCATTCGCGGCCACGTCGTATCGCATGAAGACTTTGTGCTTTTCGTCGGAGTTATCGACGTAGAAGGTCTTCTCGTCGGGCGAGAAGGCCAACCCATTGGGGCGCGTCAGGTCCTTGACCACCACTTGCAACTTGCCGGCGGCGTAACGGAAGACACCGTTGAATTTCAGCTCCTTGGCGGGGTCGTCGTCTTGTTTTAACAGACCGTATGGCGGATCGGTGAAGTACAGCGCGCCGTCGGACTTATAGACCAGGTCGTTGGGGCTATTCAAGCGCTTGCCCTGGTATTTCTCCAGGTAAGGCGTCATGGTGAGGTCCTTAGCCACGCGCACAATGCGGCGATTGGTGTGCTGGCAAAGGAGGATGAAGCCGTCCTTATCGGCGACCATGGCGTTGGAGCCGATAAAAGACCCCGGAGGGGCGGACGACTGACCTCCGGAATTCCGGATCAGGACTTGCACCTGTCCGGACGGCGTGATGGAGCGAACCACATTTCCGACCACGTCGCTAAACCACAGGGTTCCGTCGGGCCGCCACACCGGCCCCTCGGTAAATTGGAATCCGCCGCCCACCTTTTCAATTTGCGCATCCTTGGGTACGAGCGAATCGAACGCCGGATCGAGGCGAACGATGCTCCCCACGCCGTGCGTTTCGGCCACGGGCGCGGGCGCCGGTGCTTGAGAGCAGCCAACCAGCAGGACGGTAACAGGGAGAACAAGCAAAGATTTCATATTGGTCATTTGCGGGACAACGCTTTCTTTTTCATGCCGGGAGTCACTTGTTCCAGGCATAACTGCAATTGTTTCCAAAACCGCACTCAACGTCAAGGAAATCTTTACAACCGGCGCAAACGCATGTTAAAGGAGCCGGCTTCGAACGACATAGGTTATGCCGGTAGTCTTAGGAGTTATCCATGGCACGGGTTACTCCGAGCTTCGGAGTGTTGTGGCTTATCCGCGCGACCGCTGGCAGCAACGCCAACGTGAAGCCGCCGCGCCATTTTCATTTCCCGCCGGAGGGCCGGCAGGCGGCTCTTGACATTTGCGTAGGGGTCGACTAGGCTTTCCTTGAGAGATGGTCTTTCGGGGCGCCTAGGGAGTCGGCCGTGAAGCCTGCTACGACGGTGGTGAAGGTTTGCCGCATCATGGACCAGTTCCGCGACCGGTCCGCGTTAGGCGTAACCGAGCTGGCCCGCAGAACCCAACTGCTGCCGAGCGACGTTCACCGCATCCTGACATCGCTCAAAGCCGACGGCTATATTTCCCAGGATCCGGAAACCAAGCAGTACCGGCTGGGGCTGGCAATCATGCGGCTGGGCCTCGCGGCCTTTCAGCGTAGCGTGCTGGCGGAGAAGGCGCGGCCCGAGCTGGTGCGGCTCTCGCAGGAGATCGAAGCTAGCACTCACCTGGGGGTCCTGGACGAACGGGAGCTGGAGGTGGTGCTGGTGGACCAGATCGACGCTTCGCCCAAGAAAATGTTCCGGCCACATTTGGGCGGGGCGGAACCGCTGCATTGCACGGCGCTGGGGAAACCCATCCTGGCCGGCATGAACCGGCATTTGATGCTGTACGCGCTGGAGAAGCGGGGCTTGGCAAGGAGCACGCGGCACACCATCACCGACGTGGCCACGCTGGAGAGACAGTTCCAACAGGTGCGCCAGCAGGGTTACGCGGTGGATCGGGAAGAGTGTGCCGAGGGGGTTTGCTGCATTGGGAGTCCAGTACGGGATTATACCGGGGCGGTGGTGGCCGCCATCAGCGTTTCCATGCCCACGGGGCAGTTCCTGATATGGGAGGAAGCGGATCTCGCCGCATGTGTAAAGGCCGCCGGGGCGGCGGTATCGTCGTCGCTCGGGGTCTGCTAACCGCGGCCGCGGCCAGCCAAAACCATTTCAATACTTCTGAATAGCGTCTTGACCGGGTTGCGCCGCGTCTGCCATCATCGCTCAGAGTTTCGGTGGTCAATCGAGACAAGTGCGGCCTGGCGAAAACGCTTCCCCGCGGCTTTGCCCGTGCCCGAGTGGCGCGCGGCTCGATCCGCGGGCAGACACAGGCCGGAGAAAGGGTGACCATGTCTAAATTGCTTTCGCTGTTGTTGGTGGTTCCCGTGATCCTGGCTGCCCAGTCGGCCAGTTCCACGATCTTCGGGAACACCACCGATTCGACGGGTTCGGTGGTTGCGCGCGCGGAGTTGACGGTGACCAATGAGGCCACCGGGGCGGCCGAAAAGGTGAGTTCCAACGCGGATGGGTACTACATCTTTCCCGATCTCCGTCCGGGAAGCTATCGAATCACCTGCACCGCGGCCGGCTTCCGAACCACCCAGCGGACGGGCGTAGTATTAGAAGTCGACCGGACCGCCCGCGTCGATCTCACCTTGCAAGTCGGCGACCTGAAGCAGGTGGTGGAAGTTCAAGGGAGCGTCAGCACGGTCGACACCCTGACTTCCACCGTCAAGGACGTGGTGGACTCGAACCGCATGGACGACCTGCCGTTGAACGGCCGCAACGCCTTGCAGCTTCAGGGCATCCTGCCCGGCGCCATCCAGATGGGCTCAGGCTCGGCTGCAACCGGAATCGCGCTGAACACGAATATGGTCTTCAGCGTGAACGGGACGCGGCCCAGCCAGTCCGCCTACATCCTGGACGGCGGATTGGACATGGACATGTACAACAACGTGCCGGCGGCGTTCCCCAATCCGGACGCGCTTCAGGAGTTTTCCATTCTGCAGAACAGTTATAGCGCCGTCAACGGGCGAGACGCCGGCGCGGTGGTCACCATGGTGACGAAGTCCGGCACGAACCGTCTGCACGGCGTTCTCTACGATTTCCTGCGAAACTACGACATGGACGCGCGGAATTTCTTCTCGCCCACGGTTTCGCCGCTGCACCGCAATCAGTTCGGAGGCAATGCCGGCGGCCCGGTGCTGCTGCCACACTACAACGGACACGATCGCACGTTTTTCTTTTTCGCCTACGAGGCCACGCGGCAAGAGCTCGGACAGACCAGTTCTTCCACCGTCGTTCCGACGGCCCTGGAGCGGACGGGCAACTTCTCGCAAACCGTTGTCCACGGCCAGCCCATCACGGTCGCGCCGCCGAATACGGTGACGGCGCAGAATCCCGCCGGCCAGCCGTATCCCAACAATACCATCCCAACCAGCCAACTGGATCCGGTTGCATTGACTTTCACGAAGGACTTCCTGCCGGCGGCCAACACCCCGGGCAACATTTATACCTATAACCTCTCGCTGCCGACCAACGATAACCAGGTGGTAGCGAAGATCGATCACTCGATCTCAAACGCGAACAAGCTCAGCGTTCGTTATTTCTGGGACGACTACTTCACCGTGCTGAACTACGCCGTGCCCGCCTTCAACGGAACCAATGACTGGGTGACTCATAACGTGGCGATCAACGATACGGACACTTTCACGCCGACATTGGTCAATACCGCAAGTCTGATCGTGGCGCGGAACGTGTTTTACCGTTCTCCGGAGGTCACCAATCCAGCCAATTGGGCGGCTCTCGGCTGCACGCCCACCTGTGTGCCGCTCGCCCCGCCTAACATACCGACCGACTGGATCCTAAGTATCAGCGGCGGTTTGGGCCTTGGTATTGCCACGAACTACCGGAGCTTTATGATGAACTACCAGTTCGTCGACACGCTCTCCTGGACCAAGGGCAACCACCTGATCACGTTCGGCGGCGACATCGCCAAGGTTCGAAGAAACGGACGCGAGAACTTCGACACGGACCCGGGTTTCACTTTCAACGGGCTCGCGACGGGCACTTCCGGCTGGGGGTATGCGGATTACTACGCCGGCGCGGCGGCCAGCGTGTATCAGAATTCGCCGATTTCGTCGTGGCAGTATAAGTACACGCCATTCCTCTACGTTCAGGATGACTGGCGTGCTACTCACAAGCTCACCCTGAACCTGGGTCTTCGTTGGGAGCCTTACGTCCCGGTGGCGGATGCCTACGGCGAGGACACGGCCTTCCGCCCCGGCCAGCAGTCAACGGTCTTTCCCCTCGCGCCTCTCGGCTACCTGTTCCCGGGCGACAAAGGCATCGACGGCAAGGGAATCGTCCCACCGCGGTGGGAGCGCTTTTCGCCCCGCTTTGGATTCGCCTACGATCCGTTCGGCGACGGCAAGACCAGTATTCGCGGCGGCTACGGAATCTTCTCAGATACCATTCAGCTCGTAACGCTGAATTCAAACCCGACTTCCCAGCCGTTTTCCTATGGCCTGACCACTTACAACGTCCAGCTTTCCAATCCGTACGGCAACAATCCGCAACAGCTACAATTCCTCGAAACCTACGGGCATGCCACCACCGCGCAGCAGCGCGCGGCGAAGGTCTTTTTCCTTCCCATGCCGATCATGGACATGAATCCGAGTTTTACCAGCGCCTACGTGCAGCAATGGAACGTCAATGTGCAGCGAGAGCTGTGGCGCAAGTTCGTTCTCACTGTCGCCTACCTGGGCAACAAGGCAACCCACCTGCACCAGAGCGAGCAGATCAATCCGGGGATCTATGTTCCCGGCGCGTCGACCACCGGCAATATCGATTCGCGACGCCCCTACCAAGGCTATCAGACCATCGAGAGCATCCAGTCGACCGCGAATTCCAACTATGAGTCGCTGCAGACGAACTGGAACCGGCGTTTCGAGGGAGGCTTGACGGTCCTCGGGTCGTATGTGTTTTCGAAAGCCATCGATATGGAGTCCACTGACGGAAACAGCGGATTGGGGAGCCAGTCGTCGGATCCATGGGACTGGAATGCAGACCGGGGCCTGGCGAACTTCAACGTGAAGCATCGGTTCCTCACCTCATTCATCTGGCAGTTGCCGATCTTCCGCGGATCCAAGGGATTGGAGCACGCGCTTCTGGGTGGATGGTCGGTGAACGGGATTTTGACGCTGCAAACCGGCATTCCCTTCAGTGTGACTGCCGGCCAGGACCGCAGTTTTTCCGGGGTTGGTCTCGACCGCGGGAACTTACTGGGACCGGACCCGACCTATAACGGCCGGTCGGTCGGCAGCAAAATCGCCCAGTATTTCGATACGGCCGCTTTTGCGTTGCCGGCTTTGGGCACGTTCGGTAACAGCGGCCGGAATATCCTTACCGGGCCGGGTACGCAAAATTTCGACAGCGGCCTGTTTAAGGATTACCGTGTCAGTGAGAGCAAGCGTTTCGAAATTCGCTGGGAAGTATTCAATACTTTGAATAGGCCGGCCTTCGGGAACCCGACTGCGTCGTTGTCCAGTTCGACTTTCGGGCGCATCCTCACGGCGGGAAATCCGCGTATCATGCAACTGGCCGCCAAGTTCTACTTTTGAGACGGTAGAAGAGAGGAGCCAACGATCGATGTTGCAGCAACCGGAGGTTACGCGGCGATCCGCCCTTCGTGCCATGGGAATTGCCGGTCTGGGATTCGCGGCGCGCGCCGGCTTTGGCGCAGCCGCGGCCAAGGCCACTGCGTTCGCGCTTTGCGGTGACGAATCGCACAATTCGGATTACATCCGCGCCGCGCTGACCAGCAATCTGGTGGAAGACGCCGGACTTTCCATCGACTTCACCGACGAGGAGAAGCTGCTGAGCTATGAGAGCCTGAAGACTTATAAGATCCTGATCATGTTCCGCGACGGCCTGCGTTTCCCGCATGGCTATTACCAGGCGATGTACTGGACGGGCAAGCCGGAGGACATCGTCAGCGTTCCGCCTCTCGAGAAGAAGATCGGAGGATTCCCCCACGGCGTTGGATGGATGACCCCCGAACAGGGGAAAGGGATCAAGGCGTGGGTTCAGGAGGGCGGTTCTCTTTGGGCCTTCCACAACAATAGCCAGGCGTCCCTTATGAACAAGGACTACCGGGACGTTGAGGGAGCGATTTACACCGGGCATCCACCCATACGGCCGTACAAGGTGCACATCGTCAACCGTGAGCATCCTATCACCAGGGGTGTCGGGGATTTTGTGGTGACCGACGAGCAGCACTATGTCACCTACGACAAAGATCCGAAGTACGTGCTGGCCAGGAGCATCAATGAGAATAGCCTCGACTATACCGACCAGGCGGGCCGCCGGAGCAACTCGGCGGAATCCGTCTGGGCTTACGACTACGGCAAGGGGCGGGTGTGCTTCATGGCGCCGGGCCACATGATCGCCGTATTATGGAATCCGGAGTACATAAAGATGCAGAAGAACGCGGTGAAATGGCTGTTGCACGAAGCCTGAGGAAGACATGAGATTCCTTCAGTGTGGGTTACTCGCCTGTCTCGGGGCGCTGACGCTTGCGCCGCTGCCGCCATTTGGGCATGCGGCCCAGACGGCTACGGCTGGAAGCAAGTATCTTGTCTATATCGGTACTTACACGGGTCCCAAGAGCAAGGGCATCTACGCTTACCGGTATGACGCGGCCGCTTTCCAGCTGGACGCCATCGGCCTGGCAGGTGAGATGGTTCGCCCGTCGTTTCTCACCCTGCATCCGAACGGGCGTTTCTTATACGCCGTCAGCGAACTGGGAAACGATGGACGGGAGAACGGTTCGATCACCGCATTCCGGATCGACCCGGCCAGCGGCGCGTTGACTGCGTTGAACACGGTGTCTTCGGGTGGTGGAGGCTCATGTCACCTGGTAGTGGATAAGACCGGCAGGAGTTTGCTGGTGGCCAACTATGGCACCGGCAGCGCGGCCGCTTTTGCGGTTGGCGCGGACGGCGGTTTGAGCGGCCCTACGGCATTGATGCAGCACAGCGGCTCCAGCGTGGACCCGCGCCGCCAAACCGGGCCGCGCGCGCACGCGGTGGTGCTTTCCCCCGACAACCGTTTCGTTTTTGTGCCGGACCTTGGGTTGGACCGGATCTTCAGTTACCGGCTGGACGCGGCGACGGCGCGCCTGACTCCCAACGATCCTCCGTTTGTGACCGTGAAGCCCGGCTCGGGCCCGCGCCACTTCACCTTCAGCCCTAACGGCCGGTTTGCTTACTCCCTGCACGAGATGGGGTCCATGGTCACCGCCTTTGCCTACGAACCAGCTTTGGGAAAGCTGACCCAACTCCAGACCATTTCGACACTGCCCGCCGATTTCCACGGTGAGAACAACTCGGCGGAAATCGAAATCGACGCCAAGGGGCGATTTCTCTATGCGTCCAACCGCGGTCACGACAGCATCGCGGTTTTTGCCGTCGATCCGAAGCAGGGGACGCTCCGCGCTGTCGAGAACGTGCCGACCCAGGGCCGCACTCCTCGAAATTTCAAGATCGACCCGAGCGGCCGCTACCTGTTTGCCGCCAACCAGGACTCCAACAATATCGTGATATTCAAGATCGATCCGGCGACTGGCCGCCTCACTCCCACCGGCCAGGTGCTTCAGGTCCAATCTCCGGTGTGCGTGCTGTTCGTGCCAGGCCCCGTCCAGTAGCCGGCGGACCTCCTCGCCCGGTTCGCGGTCCCAAAAGAGTATAAACTCGAAAATGTGAGTCTAATGGAAACCACGACGGCAGTTTTGCACGCGGCGTTTTTTGAGGGCAATCAGACCATGCGCCTGGGTCCCTGTGCTCCGGTGGAACCGGCGGCGGGCCAGGTGCAGATTCGCGTCTCCTATTGCGGACTGTGCGGAACCGACCTGCACCTGTTCCACGGCGCGATGGCGCATCGGCTGCGGCTGCCGCACGTGATGGGTCATGAGATGTCGGGCACCATCGCGGCGGTGGGAGCGGGCGTGGAAGGCTGGCGGGAGGGCGACCGGGTCACGGTACGGCCGCTCGATCCCTGCGGTAACTGCCCGGCGTGCCGCGCGGGCCATAGCCACATCTGCCACAACTTGAAGTTCATCGGGATCGATACGCCGGGCGCTCTCCAGGGGCTTTGGACCGTGCCGGCCCACACCCTGCACCGCCTCCCGGACGCGCTTTCCCTGCGGCAAGCCGCGCTGATCGAACCGATTGCGGTGGCCTGCCACGACGTGCGCATGGGCGAGGTGGAAGCCGGCCACGCCGTAGTGGTGATCGGCGGGGGCCCCATCGGCGTGCTGGTGGCGCTGGTGGCGCAGGCGCGCGGCGCGCGCGTGGTGCTGGCCGAAGTCAATCAGTTCCGCGTCGAACTGGCTCGCGGGCTGGGCATCGACGCGGTGAATCCCATGGAAACCGACCTGCCAGGTTTGATCGGCGAGCGCACCGCCGGGACCGGCGCCGACGTGGTGTTTGAGGTATCCGGCTCGGCGGCGGGCGCGGAAATGATGACCAAGCTGCCGCGCACGCGCGGGCGCATTGTGGCGGTGGCGATCTTCGCCGAACCGCCCAAGGTGGACCTGTTCCGCTTCTTCTGGCGCGAATTGAAGCTGACGGGGGCGCGCGTCTACGAAGAGCAGGATTTTGAAGCGGCTATTAGACTCGCGGCCGCCGGCGGCCTGCCACTCGAAAAACTGATCACGACGGTGGTGCCCCTGGGCAAGGTGGAAGAGGGTCTGCGCCTGATGGAGCGCGGCGGCGAAGTGATGAAGGTGCTGGTGAGTTGCGCGGAGTAAGACATTGACAATTTTCGATCGTTTTAAGCTGGATGGAAAGACCGCCCTGGTAACCGGCGCCCGCCGCGGCATCGGCATGGGCATGGCGTTGGCGCTGGCCGAAGCCGGGGCCGACATCGTGGGGACGAGCGCGAGCCTGGAGGCGGAAGCGAGCGCGGTGGGCCGGGAAGTGGAGCGGCGGGGCCGCAAGTTCCGGGGCTATGGCTGCGACCTGGGCGACCGCCAGGCGGTCTACGGCTTCATCGAGAAAGTGAAGAGCGAGTGCCCGCCCATCGACATCCTGATCAACAACGGCGGTACCATTCTTCGCAAGCCCGCCGCCGAGCATCCCGACGAAATGTGGGACAGGATCATCGAGGTCGACTTAAGCGCGCAGTTCGTGCTGGCGCGCGAATTCGGCCGCGAAATGCTGAAGCGAAAAGCGGGAAAGATCGTGTTCACGGCGTCGCTGCTCAGCTTTCAGGGCGGCATCACGGTGCCCGGCTATGCCGCGGCCAAGGGCGGCGTGGCGCAGTTGACCAAAGCGCTGGCGAACGAATGGGCAAGCTACAACGTTCAGGTGAACGCTATCGCTCCCGGCTACATCGCCACCGACAATACCACGGCGCTCCGCAACGATCCGGTTCGCAACCCGGCGATCCTGGCGCGCATCCCGGCGGGCCGCTGGGGTGAGCCCGAGGATTTCGGAGGCGCGGTGGTGTTCCTGGCCTCCGCGGCGTCCGATTACGTTACCGGAACGGTGCTGACAGTGGACGGCGGCTGGATGGGCCGATAAGTCAGATTTGCTTCAGTAGCCAGCGCACGGCTCTCTTCTGTAACTCGAAATGAGCCGGAATCCACATGGCGTGATTGGTATGTCCGATGGCGGTGAAGACTACCCTGCCCTTGCCGTAGTCGTACGCCCAACCCGCCACGGATTTTTTACCGTGGTCGCCGTACTCCAGCCCGTCCACGTTCTCCGATTCCAGCAGCACATACTTCGGGTCTTTGTCGTAAGTGACATAGTGCTGCTCGTCGTTGACCATGAACTCCTGGATGCCCTTCGTAATGGGGTGTCCGGAGTTCACCACGCGCACCCGAAACGGCCGCAGCGCCGGGTGCCCGATGTAGGCGCCGCCCATGACTTCGCGGTAGTTCCTGGAGGAGAGAGACACGTGGCTGTTATTGTGGAACGAGTAAAAGCCGCCGCCGGCGGAGACAAAATCCTTGACCGCGGCTCCCTGCTCCTCCGTGATCCAGGCGACTGACTCAGCCTCCGGCGACCGGTTCTCCAGTCCAGGTTCGTAGGCGTAAGCGTCCGGTCCGAGATAGCCGTTGGGCCAGATCATGCCGTCGCGAAAGCACAGGAACAGGTCGTAGTTCCGCAGCAGGTCGCGCGAAAGCCGGTCGTAGGCGATGGTGTAGTCGACTGCGACGCCCGCCTCTTTGAAAACCCGGTCGAGGCTGACGCGAATATAATCCGGGTTATGATACCGGTCGCCGATCAAGGCCAGCGCCCGGGGATGGTCGGATTTTGGCGACTGGCCGGCCGCCAGGCCGAGCAGGCCGGCCCCGGCGGCTCCGGTGGCGCCGAGCAGATGCCGGCGCGAGACGGCGTGGTCCATGAAGTCTCCTCTCTTCCGTTCCCAGCCATTATACGAGAGTTTCATGGGCGGCTCTTTCAGACTCTTGTCTCCGAAAGAGTATAGACGCCGTGAAGGCGCACCTGGCGCCCGGCGCCAGCTTCTTCGCGCCCACCCCGGAGTGGGACAACGAGCGTTCCGGCGACCACCTTTGGAGCATGACGGGGCCGCGGAAGGGCACGAAAGAAGGGTGAGAAGCCGGTTCCGGCCGAAGCAATGCCGAAAGCGGGGTGTTCGGATCTTCCGCGCACCGCCCTCGAGTTTCCGCCAGCGCCGCGCATCCCTGGTCGGGTTCCCTGTGTGGGCGCTCAGTGTTCCGCCGGAGGTCTTTCCCGAGCCGCGCGGTCCGGAGCCCGAGTACGGGACTGGGCGGCGGCGATTCCGGCAATCCAGGCGAAGGCGAAACCGTTGGCGGGGACATACATATTGAAGTCGACCAAGCTGTGGAGAAGAATCGCGGTGATGGCGGCCAGACAGGCGATGGCGAGGTAGCGTTCGTCGACCGAGCGGGCGTAGAACGTCCCGCGTGCCGTCCGCTGAACCAGTCTGCCGACGAAGATCAGGCCGGCGGCGAATCCGAAGACGCCGAGTTCGGCGAGGACTTGAAGGTAGTCGTTATGCGCGTAGTCGACGGTGTTCATCGGAGCTACGGTTTTATAGCGCAGAAAGCAGGACTCGTACGCGCCCATCCCGCAGCCGAAAAGCGGGTATGCTTTGACCAGGTTTTCCGTGTCGCGCCAGACCTGGGCGCGGGTGTCGGCCGAGATCTGGTCCGTATTTGCCAAGTCCGAGAAACGTGCGATGAGGGGATCGGTTGGGAGGAAGACGAAACCGGCAATCACGACCAGAACGACGGTCGCGACAGGTAGCCATCGGCGCCACCATGCGCCTGGAGCCTGATAGTCGACGTGCCAGCCTCGCAAGGAAAGCATGGTTGCGCCAGCCACCAGCAGCGCCGCTAGCGCCGAAAGGAAACCCATTCGAGAAAGAGAGAGAATGATCGCGACCAGGGTGAAGGCGGCGGTGGCGAGCAAGGGACAGGCTTTGAGGACGGGTGAAGCCGGCGACTCGAAGCGGTTGTCTTCGCGCTGCAAGATGGCCACCGCGTAGACCAGCGGGAACGGCAGGATCATCTCGAGGAGCCCGGCGTAGTGGTCACGGTTGGCGTAGGTGCCGGTAGCCATTCCGCTCATCGAGCCCTCGCCGTAGGCCTGAACCATACCCAAGACCGCCTCGAACGCCCCGACCACGAGGAGGGGCGCGGCCGCCATCCACGGCCAGCGTTGGGCGGTCAGCGTAACTTCGCGGATGATGAGGAATACCAGAAAGTAGGCGGAAAGCGTGAGGAAGTATTGAGCTGTCTGGTAAGGTACGGCGGAGAGGGTGACGTAGTGGGACGCACCGCCAACAAACGGCTGCGTGGCGGTGAGGAGTTCGACGCGAGTGGGCGAGATGGCGCGGACAAGGCCGATGGGAAGAGGTACGAGTTGCAAGGCGGTGAAGGACAGAACCGCGATGGCGGAGAAGCGCGTAATGCGATCGAGCGGTGGGGGGTGCGGGTCCTTGGGTGAGGCGAAGTATAGAAGCGCAATGACGCCGATAGCGAGAAGAACGGCATTCCAGTCATTCGGATCGACACCGGCCCGCTGGAAGACCGCGTAGCCCAAAGCCACGCTCAACGCGATCAGCGTTAAGAAGTTCATGTCCAAAGATAGAAAAAGCCCCTGGAGGGGAACTCCAGGGGCTCATTGTAGCAGCAGGAAGGCCTCTTTCTTAGCGGGCGCGCCGGCGAAGGCCTGTCAGAAGCCCTCCCAGACCGAGGGCCAGGAGAGCGAACGTTGAGGGCTCGGGTGTCGACGTTCCGTTGACGATCGCCAGTGCATCGACCTCGTGGGAGTTCGTGTAGCCGCTGATTAAGCCAGCACCAGGGGCGTACTCGTAGGTAGCTACTGGAGTCCCGCCCGAACCGTCGTAGAAGTAATAAAGGAAGCCGTTGCCGAGGGTCTGGCTGTGATCGGCGCCCGTATAGCCGTTTGAGGCTCCCATCAGGAGTGCAAAAGTATTATCTCCGATGGGCGTGTCGCCGACCGCGAAGTCGTAGATGCCGTCCGGCAGCGTAAGTCCAGACACGGTGAAAGTGATCGCGAAAATCGGATAGTAACGGTCGGGCGAGTTGATGCTCTGGTAGTTTTCCCCGTCGGAGAACTTCACCTGCGAGTAAGTATACGAAGTCGACGCCAAGTTCAGGTCCGCTCCGTCTGGTCCAACGTACAGATCCAGTGCACTGAACTCCTGGGTCGGGTTGTCGGTCGCCGAGCCGAACTCACTCACCGGGTCGTTTCCCACCTCGTAGATCGTGAATGAGGTGATCGAGTTGGTGGTACCGGAGAGCGAAAACTGATCGCCGAGAATGTAAGGCTCTGAGGGTGAGCCTGGAAGGTTGGCGTCAGCCAGGGAACCATAGGCCGGAGCAATGTCGCTCTGCCCTGTGCCGGTGTTGATGTGGGCATTGGGCAGAGGGCTGGAGTAAAGAACGCCCGCGCGTGCAGTCGCAGTGCAGAGGAGTGCGAGTGCCAGCAAGAAGGCAGCCACCGCGAACCGATTAAGAGTTGTTTTGACCATTGGGAACTCCGATTAACTGTAATTCAAATCCTGGGGACCCTAGCGCGAACTGATGGGCGCCGGCGGTGCTGGCAACTTCGCCAGCGCAGGACGGAAGGCCCCCCCCGAAGGCAATGAGCCAGAGCGCGATGCGGAACCCGTTCGTTCACCAACGGGGAGCCCTCCGTTCTGAATCTTCAGCAACGAAGAGGAAGCCAGGGAGAACTGCATCGAACCCCCGGTCAGATTGACCGCAGACCCACTGGAGTCGATCTTTAGTCGGGAACCAGGCGCGAGGGTGATCCTCGAACCATCCCGAAAAACAATGATGAGAGAAGACGTACCCGCGACGATTTCCTGGCCGGCGACCAGCGGCCATGACGAAACGCCTCCAATATTGACGGAACTACCGCTCAGCTCAAACGAAGAAGAGCTTGTTATGATTGCAATCGGCGCGGCGGCCAGCGCGCTTGCGATCACACTCAATCCACCGATGACGACAATGAGTGCTCGCTTTCGCATGTAATTGTGCAGTATTGTGCAGTACCTCCGTACTGCTGTACAACATAACTCCAATCGCAGGCTAATGCAATATAAACTAAGGTAAAAATGACAATTCATCGACGCACTAAAGTACTGGTAAGTCTGATAGATTCAGACAACAAGTACGGCTAATATTGCTGTCGAATTTTGGTGGAAAATCGCGTATGACACGTATCGAAAATGAGGCTAGTGAGCGGACCGCCGGTGAAGGGGATCGTCACGGGCGTCCCTTCAGCCATGCCGAGGAAACGCATCGTAGTTTATATTCAATAAGTTAGGCGACTGCGCGTCTTGGATCGCTACTCTCGGGCCTTCGTTGGTCGCGAGGCCGTCGGTCCGGACCGACGCGCAGGAAGCAGTTTCCAGGCCGGATTGGGACTATGCGTATGACATTTTCGTAAGACATCCGACTTCTGGCGTATCCGATATGGCCGCGAGGGCTTTCGAAGGCGGCAGAAGAGGCTGGGTCCGCCAATCGAGCGCGTATCCGGACGGTTCTCGCTCAAAACCGCCGTTGAGCGGCAGGTTCCGGTCCAGGTGGCCGCCACGATTTTCTCCGGGAAATCGGCTCCGGTCCCGCTACGCCTAAGGATACCGGCGCACGTGCAACAACGAAATCACGGAAGAAGCGGTCAGCGGTTTGTTGTGCGAGAGCGTAATTGCAGGCAGTCCGGGCGCCACCAGTTGCTTCAGACGCGACGACGGCGGGCCCGGCGGCGCAAACCAGCCCAAACTCCGGCCAACCCAATTCCGATCGGCCCGAAAGTGGACGGCTCCGGAACCGACGGACTTCCCTCGATGATGACATTGACGTCGGCGCCATTGGTGTAGCTGGTAATAGACCCCGGCGCATACTGATACGTGGCCAGCGGCGAGCCCCCGGTGCCGTCATAAAAGAAAAAGAGAAATCCATTGTTGGGGATAAGGCTGGCGCTATCCTCCTCCGAAGTCCCCGAGTTAGCGGGATCGGACGTCAGAAGAGCAAGAGTGTTACCTCCGATCGGTGTTGCACCGATGGCAAAATCGTACTCGCCCGGTCCCAGGCTCACGTTCAACCCGCTAAAAGTGACCGCGTAAATCGCAAAGTAATCGCTGCTCTCACCGGCGTTGATGCTCTGAAAGTTCACGCCTCCGGATCCACACGTTCCGCTGTAGCACACCTGCGAAGACGCCGCGCCCAAAGCAGACCCGCTCAAGGCGCCAACCGCGGATCCCAAACTGCTGCCGTCCGGCCCGATGTAAAGCGAGAGGCTGCTGAACTCCGTGTTCGGCGTGTCTCCAGGTATCCCCGTTGCGGTGGTCACCTGGTTACCGACTTCGTAGATTGTGACGCTGGTGACCGTGTCGCTGTCGGAGAGAGTGAACTGGTCGCCCAGGATATAGGGTTCAGTTGTCCCCCCCCGGACACGTACTTATGTTGGTATCGCACTCGCTTCCATACACCGGCGCCGCGTCGAAGCCTGTGTTGCCATTGGTAGGTAATGCGTTCGTCCACAAGGTTTCTGCGGAGGCCGGCGGCAACACGGCAAGCACGGTCAGGAGAAGCAAATTTCGTGCTGAATTCCAACTGATGTTTCGACCGAGCATAGACACCTCCATTGTAGCTGTTGCATAACAAGGAACGCGATTCAAGTAGTTAGCGTGAACTGATGGGACCCGGTGGTGAGCCTTTGATGGGAGCCGGCGGCGGGGGCAGCTTCAGCCCCAAATGAGAGGTCCCCCTCGAATACAATTCACCAGAGCGTTCACTGACGGAGAGCCCTTCGTTCTGAATCTTCAGCGACGAAGAGGAAGCCAGGGAGAACTGCATCGAACCTCCGGTCAGATTGAGCTGAGCCCCACTGGAGTCGGTCTTCAGTCGGGACCCCGGCCCGAGCGTGATTCTGGACCCGTCCCGAAAGACAATTGTGAGAGAAGACGCACCGGCGACGATGTCTTGGCCGGCGACCAGCGGCCATGACGAAACCCCTCCAGTGTTGACGGAGCTACCGCCCAGCTCAAACGAAGAAGAGCTTGTTATCGTACCAATTGGTGTAACGGCCAACCCGCTTGCGAGCACGAGCAACCCACCGATGATGACAAGGAGTGATCGCTTTCGCATCTGTTTGCAGTACTCCTGTTTACAGTACTTCTATAGTCCTGTATAGCATAGGCCTTTTCCTAGGATAAAGCAATAGAGAATAAGGCAAAATCCAACATCCACCAGCGCATTTAAGTACCGGCCAGGCTGATGGAGTCTAGCCAGAAAGCACCGTCAATCTTGCTGTCGAATTTTGGTGAAGATTCGCGTATGACACGTATCGAAATCAGGCTGGTGTGCGGCCCCACGGTGAACGGAATCGTCACGGGCGTCCATCCAGCCGTGCCGAGAAACGGATCGGACCTTATATTCAGTAAGTTAGGCGACTGAGCATCCTGAATCGCGAGTCTCGGCCCCTCGTTGGTCGTGATGCCGTCGGTTCGGACCCAGGCGCGCAGGAGGTAGTTTCCTGGCCGGATGGGGACCAGCTGTATGACGCTTTGGTAAGATACGTTGGCGTTTCCGTGGAACTGGAGTTTCAGTGCCCACTTCCCGTCGTGTCCGACATGGTCGCGAGTGGTTTCGAAGGCGTCCGAGGGCTGGATCCGCCAATCGAGCGCGCATCCGGACGGTTCCCGCTCGAAACCGCCGTTAAAGATCAGGTTTCGATCCGGGTAGTCGCCACGATTATCCCCAAGCGAGCGGCTCCAGTCCTGCTTCGCTTCAAGATACCGATGCGCGCGCAACAACCCGTCGACGTAGGAAGCGGTCAGCGGATCGTCGTTGAAGCCTTTCACCAGTGCGTGGTCCCAGGCGGCGCGGGCGCCATCCATGTTGCCGGTCCCAACCAGGTGCTGGAGGTAGGAGCGCGTGGCGCGGCGGTCGTCGCCGATCTGGGCCAGAACCGCGGACGGAGAATCGATGAGGCGGTCGAAATACCCGAAAAGAACCGAATCGTAGTCCGGCACCGTTTTGAGCACGTGGGCTGCCGACCGCAACGCGTCCTGGGGTTCGTCGAGTTCGAAGTGAAAATTGGCGTCCCGGAGCCAGACCTGGGGAACCTGGCGGCTCAGCTCCAGTGCACGGCGGTAACAGGAGCGTGCCTGTTCCCGATTCCCGGCGGAGAGAAGAGCTTGACCCAGATCGGACCAACGGTAGGGATTGGCGGAATCGCGCCGCAGTGCTTCGGTGTAGAGTCCCACGGCCTTTTGAACCTCAGGCTGCGGTTGATTGAGTGCGGCGAAGGCGAAGACGTCCGGACTTTGGGATGGATCGAGCTTCCGGAGGGCCGCAACCGCTCCAAGGGCGAGAATTAGGGCGAGAAGAGCCGGGAAAAGTCTCATCCGCCCCCTCCACAAGAACTCATAGCGATATTGTAGTGCCCCGCGGAGCCCCTCAAACCGCCTTCGCCACCAGCTCGAAATTGCTGCCGCGCCAGCGCAGCGCGCCGACGCGCAACAGCCAGTCGTCGACGGTGCGGGCGGCGCGATAGCCTGTCCGCCATCCGGGCAGCAGGCCCGCCAGCGGCGTGGAGCCGAAATCGTACATGTCGACTTGCACGTGAAAGCCCGCGTCGCGAAATAGCGCGGCGGTCGCCTCCGGTTCCAGCTCCCGTTCGTCGGGCGACTGGTAGCGCTTCATCAAACCCGGCATCAAGCGGCGGCCCACCACGCCGGAGAGCCGGTGGCGGCTGGGGTCGAGCGAATAAAACACGCCGCCCGGACGCAGCCATTGGCGCAAGCGGCCCGGCAATCCGGCCAGCGCGCTATCCGGGAGATGGTGCAGAAAAAAGATGGCGATGACGGCGTCGAAGTCGCCCCCGGGCGGCGTCTCGCCTTCTTCAAAGCGCGCGTTCGTTATTCCCAGGCGCTCGGCATCGGCGCGCGCCTGGCGGACGGCCGCGGGCGACAGATCGATCCCCACGATCTCGTTCACCTGCCGCGCCAGCAACAGCTCCGTATCGCCGATGCCGCACCCGAGGCTCAGCACCCGCGAGCGGCCCCAGGCGCCGGTGACCTTGAGTATCCGGGTCGCCATGTGCTCGCGCAAGGCGCGCACCGCCGGCCGGGCGAAATGGCGCTGGGCAAACCCCGAATAAAGCCGCTCATGGTAAGCCAACTCGCGCCCGGTAACGTCGTTTGCCGATGGCGGCATCACGCCGCCCGCCGCCGGCGAACGAACGCCATCCAGGTCAGCGCCAACGATCCCGCCAGCAGGGAACCGTCCCGCAGCAGAGTCTTCCACGAGATCAGCTCGCCCGGCCCGAAACAGCCGCAGTTAATCTGCTGGCCAGTGGCGAATGCGCGCACCATCAGTCCGAAGAAAACGCCCAGCAGGAGACTGGTGGCGACGGCCGCGCTGCGCAGCCAGAGCCCCGCCAACAGCAGGATTCCGACCAACAGCTCGAACCAGGGCAGGGAGCGGGCCACCAGTTCCACCGCGCGCAGAGGAAGAATCTGATAGGAATCGATCGAAATCGCGAACACTTCCCAGGGCGTGTGCAGCTTGGTCCAGGCCGCGTAGATAAAAATACCGCCCAGCAGGACGCGCAATAACAGCGCTCCGGCCCGCAAAATATTACCGTTTGGCGAGGTCATCGAGAAGTTGCTTCAGCAATTCGTATCTTATCAGGCGCCCCGCAATCGGGATGGCGCGCGAGCCGCGAATCACCAGGATGGTCGGCGTCTCGGTGATCGGGACGCGCTGCCCCACGCCGATTTCGCTCTGTACCTGAGCCAGGACGCCGGCGTCGGTGGCGAGCGCCTGCACCCGCTTCTGCTGCGCCGGAGTCAGCGCCGCGGCCACGGCTCCCCAGACATTGCCGCTGGCCGACCAGGATTCCTGGCCGCGAAATAACGCGTCGGCCACCGGCGAATACGCTCCCACGCGCGCCGCGGCCACGGCGTAATTCGCGGCCTGGCGGGAATGCTGGTGCATGGGGAGCGGGAATTCGAAGCTCGCCAAGAACACCTTGCCGGGAATCACGTAATCCCGCATCAGCTCGGGCAGCACGTTTTCGTGGAACGCCTTGCACGCGGGACACTCGAAGTCGCTGAAGACTTCGACGGTGATGGGGGCCGACGGCGTTCCGAGGGCTTTGCTCAAGTCTACGCCCGGCGCCGCGGCCCGGCTCAACCATAACGCCGCGAGGGCGAATACACAAACTCTCATCTTGTTTCCATTCTAACCGGCTCGCGCGGCTGCCGCCCGGCGCGAGTGCTTAACCGATCTGGGGGATTTCGCGGTTTAGGCGCGGAAGCCGCTCCATTGAAGACGCCCTCCAGTCAAAAACACCGGCGACAAGATCGCCGGCGCTGCGGAAGCAAAGAACTTCGGCTGGAAAGCCGACGCGGCAGAACGGAGGTCCGCGCCACGTGCGTCTTCATTCCCTGCTCCCGCCCGGGGGCCTATTTCGACAGCGAATTATCCAGCAGGCTTTTCAGCAATTCGTAATTCGGCGATCCCGGAGGCAGCGCGGTGCGCTGGCCATGAGCCGTCAAGAAGATGGTGGGCGTGGAGTTGACGCCGTCGTGCTCCCCCTGCGCCAGGTCGTTGTTCACTTCGGCCACAACGCCGGGATCCTTGGCCAGCGCCTGCACCTTTTTCTGTTCATCCGCCGTCAACACGGTGGCCATGGCTTCCCACCACTTGCCGCTCAGTGCCCAACTGTTCTGCGTGCGGAACATGGTATCGGCCACCACCTGGTACTTGCCCAGGCGCGCCGCCGCGGTAGCGTAGATGGCGACGTCGCGCGCGTAGGGATGGGCCGGAGCCGGCAGCGGAAACTCGCGGCTGATCAGGCACAGCTTGCCGTGCAGCACGTAGTCGTTCATCAACCGCGGCTCGATGTCCTCGTGAAAAATCCTGCAGTGCGGGCAATCGAAGCTGCTGAATACTTCGAGAGTGATGGGGGCGCTGGCTCCGCCGATCATCTTGTTTGAGTCGAATTTGGGACCGGCCGCCAGCGAGGCCAGCGATAGCAAAACGGCGGAGACGAATACTTTCCTCATGCTCCAATTGTAAGGGGCGCGGGCGGCGGCTCTCAAGCGGATTGCCGGAAATCGCGATTAAATCCGGGACATCGTCCCCGCCCGCTGACGAGGGTCGCCCGGCTCACCAGAGGAAAGGGAAGGATCAGTAGTCGCGCCGGCCGCGGCGCCATGCCCCGCCACCCAGGCCGCCGGCATCCACCACCACAGCCGCCACCAGAATCAGCGCGTTCAGCCCGACGATCGGCTGATGGCTATTCACCATCCAGGCGTAGGCCAGCGTGGTGAGCGGCAGAAACACAAAGCCGAGGGCCGGCATCAGGATGTTGTGATAAGCGTGCTGCAAGTAGGTGGTGAACAGGAACAGGAGCAACATCGCCAGACGAGGAAACCCCACAACCGCGATCAACAGGAGGCAAGGCATCTTCTCATTATGACCGACGAGGGCCGGCGGGTTGACGGCCGGCGCGGGCTAATTCCGCGTGCCGACGCTTTCGGTCCGCCCCGCCAGAGGATCGATGACGCCAGTGCCGCAGACGGCCACGCCCGTCTTCATGAGCGCGTTGAGGAAATTATCCAGCAGGTGATAGAAGACCGGCTCGTTGAGGGCCTGCTTGCCGGGCAGGCGGAAACTCGCCGGCAGTTCCTTGGCGATGGTCAGCCGAACGGCGCTGCGCGAGGGAACCCCGCTCCGGTCGCGCTTGTTGGCCAGCGTCAACGGCGTCTGCATCACCGCGCCCGAGCGGCCGTCGATATAGAACTGGCAGCGCGAAAACCAGCCCAGGTTGGCGGGATCGGCGGCATCGAACAGCAGCAGCGGCGCCTGCCGGCCGGGGGTACTCAGATCCACCTGAATGGTGCGCGGGGTTTCTTTGGTTTTGGTCTCAAAGCCGGCCTGGCGCGCAATAGTGGCAACCATCTCCGCCTGGAGTTCCAGATAGATCAGTTTGTACGGCCCGGCCTGAAGTACCTGCATTGTGAAGATGCCGTCATTGTAACGCACCAGCGTGTGTCCTGGCTCTTTCGAGGTTGTGGCTTTGCAGCCCAATGTGCTTGTTAGTCAACAATTTGCGGTACGTAAAATTAGGTAAAGCGGGCTTGCGTTTCCGGCTGCCCGAACGTCTGTCCTGATATAAGGAAGACATTCTCATGGCTAGCACTCAACCGTCCGGTTTTTCTCCGCGGCCGCTGCCCGCGCTTCCCGCATTCCCGGCGCAGGACTGGGAAGTCGACGCCGCGTGCCAGGTTCAGAATCGAATTTTCCCCGTCTCCCGGCCCTTCATTCCGGGGCTCGAATACGACGCCCAATGGCGACCCGCGCGCGGTCTGAGCGGCGACTATCTGGATTACTACCGCAGCGCGGAGGGCGAATTCCACCTTGCTTTGGGCGACATAGCCGGCAAAGGCCTGCCGGCCGCGCTGCTGACCGCCTCGCTTCACAGCACCGTGCGCGCCCTCGATTCGGCTGGCTGGCGGCGCCTGCCCAAGCTGGTGGAACGCGTGGATGAGCTATTCCGCCAAGTCTGCCCGGATAGTTGTTTCGCCACCCTCTTCATGGCCTGTTTCGAGCCGGGAACCCGGCGCCTGCGCTACGTCAATGCCGGCCACGAGCCGCCATTTGTGCTGCGGCGCACGCGCACCGGCCGGCGCGTGATCCAGCTCGACCCCAGCGGCCCGGTGATCGGCATGCTCCGCCACTCCTCATGGCGCGAGGGCGCGCTTACTCTCCAGCCCGGCGACCTGCTGGTGGCCTACACCGATGGACTCTGCGATACTACCGATCCGCACGGCGACGAATGGGGATGGCAACGCCTGGTGCGCTACATCACCGAAGCCGCCGAGCGGCCGGTGCGCGATATCGTGGAGGGAGTGGTCGAAACCGTGGAGGGGTTTTCCGCCGGCCGGCGTTTCGACGACCTCACCTTGTGGATCGGCCGCGCCAGCCAGGAATCGTCGCTCGACCCGCACGCCGCCGCGGCCGCCATCGAAGACTCCGAGCTGGCGCTGGCCGCCGCGGCGTAACCGCGCGATCCGAGCGCTGTCGGCCGAACGCTAAAATCGAGGCATGACGACTTCGAGGAAGATTGGCCGGTCCCTGGTGGAGATGGTGGGGCAGGCGGTTCCGCCTGCCCGTGCCGGATATGTGCAAGTTAAGTACTCCATTCCTGAATTACGGCCACATAATGAGCAACCGCTCCCTGACGGTCGCGGCTCGGTTTCGTGCTTTCCGAGCCGCGACCGTCAGGGAGCGGTTGCTCGGAAACACATTAGCGAACTTATGAAGTTGCGTACTAAGCCAGGCACCAGCCAGGCACGTGTGCCGGGGTGGCTTCCCGCTCTGGCGGTGCTGGCCTGCGCCGTGGCCGCGCGCGCCGAAGTCGTCACCTTGACGTTGCGCCAAGCCGTGGAATTGGCCGGAAAACAGAACCCGGACCTGGCCCTGGCCCGGCTCGACGAACTGAAAACGCGGCTGGGGATCCGGACGGCGCGCGCTCCCTTTCTGCCCAAGGTCACGGTCGGCAGCGGCCTCGCCTACAGCAATGGGTATCCCATGAGCATCGAAGGCGCCGCGCCCTCGGTGGTGCAGGCACAAGCCCAGCAGTTTCTGTTTAATCGCCAGCAGAGCCTGGAGATCGCTCAGGCCAGGGAGGAAGCGCGCGGGGCGGCCCTGTCAACCGAAGCCAAACGGGATGAAATCGCCTACCGGACCGCGGCGCTTTACCTGGACGCGGAGCGGGCCGCCCGTCTGGCCGCCCTGGTGCGCAACCAGCAACAGAGCCAGCAACGGGTGCTGGCCGCCGTGGAAGCGCAAGTGCGGGAGGGCCGCGCCCTGCCCCTGGAGCAAAAACAAGCCGCGCTTGCGGCGGCCCGTTTCCGCCAGGCCGTCGAAGAGTTGGAAAGCGATCAGGCGGAAGCGGAAGGAGCCCTGGCGGTCGCCCTCGGCCACTCCGCCGAAGACCGCGTGCGCGCCGCCGGCGAGGACCGCGCGGCGCCGGAACTGCCCCAATCCGAAGATGCCGCCCTCGGTGCGGCGCTCGAGGCCAGCAAAGCGGTCCGGCAGATCGAATCGCAAATCGTCTCCAAACAACTGGAGTTGCGCGCCGCCCACGCCGGCCGCCTTCCCCGCGTCGACCTGGTGGCGCAGTACGGCATGATGGCCAAGTTCAACAACTATGCCGAGTTCTTCAACCACTTCCAACGCAATAACGGCGAAATCGGCATGTCCTTTCAACTGCCTCTGTTCAGCCCGAATGTGGGGGCGCAAATGGCGCAGTCGGAAACCGAATTGGCCCATCTGAGAATCGAGCTAGCGAGCGCCCGCAATCGCATTGCCGGCGACCTGGAAAAGGCTTTCCGCGAAGTCCGCAAACGCCGTACCGCGACCGAGGTGGCGCGGCTCGACCTGGACGTCGCCCACGAGCAGCTTTCGATCGATCTGGCACAAATGGAGGAGGGCCGGCTCGGCCTGCGCCAGGTGGAAGCCGCCCGCATGTCGGAGGGCGACAAGTGGATTGCCGTCTACGATGCGCAATATGCCCTGGAAAAAGCGCGCTGGAACCTGGCCCGCCTGGCCGGTACGCTCGACCGCGAAATCGGCGCACCGCCCGCCGGCGCGAAAGCGAATTAGACGGGATTTTCCCAAATCGGGGGACCTCAAAAGACATTCCGGACAATCGCTCAATCATCCTCGCGCGGAACCGATAAGAATCTACGGAGGATGCCCGAGGCAATGGCCACTCAGATCGATCGGCTCACGTCAGTATCGCAGGTCGTCGATATCCGCCATTTGAGCGGGCGCGAACTGGATCCGCTGCTCCTCGAAGAAGCGGTCGAATGGAACCTGGAGCTGGACTGCGATTTTTCGAGGTTCGCCGGCCGGATACGCAAGCTGGCCGACGCGGGGAATCTTCGCGGCGCGGCTCTGCTGCACGGGGGCGAAGTCGCGGGCTATGGCTGCGCCGTTCTGGAAGACCATAAAGGCCTGATCGCCGACGTCTACGTGCGGCCGGACTGGCGCGCCGGCAATGGCGAAACCACGCTGTTCCGCGTGTTGCTCTACGCGCTGATCGGAGTAGCGGGCGTGCGCCGCGTCGAAAGCCAGTTGATGCTGTTGAGCGAGGATTCGGCCAGGGCGCTGCGGCGGGAGCCGTTTGTGCGCTTGTTCGAACGGCTGTTAATGAAGCTGGACGCGGATACTCCACTGCCGCCGGGCCGCGCGTCGGCCGAGCGGAGATTCCGCATCGACCCGTGGGACGATCGCCATCACGATGCGGCCGCCACGGCCCTTTCGCTGGCGCATGCCGAGCACATCGATTCCGAGATTAACGATCAGTACGGCACCCTCGACGGAGCCAGGTGTTTGGCGTCCAACATCGTGCGGTTCCCCGGCTTCTCCCCACCGGCTTCGTCGATCGCATTCGACTCGGCCACCGGTTCGGTGGCGGGGATGGTGCTCTCGAGCTTCGTTGCCCGCGACGTGGCCGAAATTACCGAGCTGTGCGTCACGCCGGACGCCAGGGGCGCGGGACTCGGGTACGAAGTGCTGCGCCAATCGATCGGAACCCTGCGCGGCGAAGGCGCGAAACGCATCAGTCTCGCCGTCACTGCCGCTAACGAAGATGCGGTCCGGCTGTATATACGGTGCGGCTTCCGCACGGCCCGCCGGTTCTATGCCTATGTGTGGGAGGACCTGGATCCCATCCGGCCGGCGGCTGTCGATTGATCCCGCTCCGGCGTGGCGCAGGCACAACTGACGGGGACCAGGTGGGGCAGACGATCGTTTCTTGTCGTCTGTCAGGCGCGGGCGGCGTGTCGAGGCCTGACAGACGACGAAAGACGATCGTCTGTCCCACCTCCGGATCGCCGAAACTGGCTCAACTCAATTTCCACGACTTCAGGAGAGTTCGGAACATACAGCTCGCACCCGGACTCTTGTTCGAGGGCGCGATGGTGCACGTCGCCGACCACGCCGATCACACGGCGCCCGGGATTCCCTCTGCCTCCCCCATGAGGCCGGCAAGCGCATTGAAGTCTTCGTGGAGTAGGTCCTGCCCTTTTTCGGTTGCAGCCGATTTTTTCACGGCTCCGGGGAATCGTCGAACGCTCAGACCAGCCGGATCGGTTTGGCGGCCCGTTCGATCACGCGGCCGATCAAGTAGGCGCCTTCGAGGGTGCGCTCCAGTTCGGCGGCCTCGCCCGGCGGCAGGGTAATCAGCAAGCCGCCCGAGGTCTGCGGGTCGTAGAGCAACGCCTCGCGCTCGGCATCGAGCGGGCGCGTTTTTTCTACCACGCACTCGGCGAAATCGCGGTTGTTGTGCATGCCGCCGGGGAGCGCGCCCATGCGGACGTAATCGAGAGCGCCGGGCAGAAAGCGGATGGCGTCGAACTCGATTTCGAGGGTGACTTTGCTGGCCAGCGCCAGCCCGCGGGCGTGACCGATGAGGCCGAACCCGGTGACGTCGGTGCAGCCGTGTACCTGGTATGCCAGCATGGCTTCACAAGCCCGCCGGTTGAGCGTGGTCATCTGCGCCGCGGCCGCCGCCACGTGATCCTCCGCGGCCAGTCCGCGTTTGAGGGCGGTCGAGATCACCCCGGTTCCGATGCGCTTGGTAAAGACGATGGCATCGCCGGGTTGGGCGCCTGCGTTGGTGCGGATGCGATCGGGATGGATCAGGCCGGTGACGGCATAGCCGAACTTCATTTCGTCGTCGGCCACGCTATGGCCGCCCAGAATGGAGCAACCGGCCTCGCGCATTTTTTCGGCGCCGCCTCGAAGAATGGATTCCAGAATGGCAGGATCGCCCTTGGGCGGGTAAGCCACGATGGTCAGCGAGGAGATCGGCCGTCCGCCCATGGCATAGACGTCGCTCAGCGCATTGGTGGCGGCGATGGCGCCGAAAGTGTACGGGTCGTCCACCATGGGCGTGAAAAAGTCCACGGTTTGTACCAGGGCGAGGTCCGGAGCGATGCGGTAGACACCGGCATCGTCGGCGGTGTCGTACCCCACCAGCACGTTGTCGTCGGGCCAACGCGGCACCGACGCCAATACGCGATCGAGCAGCTTGGGGCTGAGCTTGGAGGCACAGCCGCCGGCTTTTACCTGATGAGTGAGTTGGTGCGCGGTCACGTTATCCTGCACAGATTCGCTTCCGATGCCACTATAATAACCCAATGAGGAAGACGCTCTTCTTTGTTGGCCTGGCGCTGGTGGCGATGGCCGGCGCGTTTCATGCCAGAACGGCCGGCTCCGATGCCCGGCTGAAAAAAGCTTCCCGCGCGGCGGAGCGGAACGGGTGGATTCCGGTTCACCTGGAAGGGACGCCGGCGGAAATCGGTTTTCAGCACGGCTATCTGCTGGCGCCGGAAATCGCCGATAACCTCAGGGCCGTGTCGAGCGAACTCACTCATGGAGACAAGAATTGGGCGTATTATCGCAAAGTGGCTCGCGAGGTTCTCTGGCCGCGCGTCGAAACCGAGTACCGCGACGAGCTGAACGGCATGGCGGAGGGACTGAAGGCGCACGGAGTGAGGCTGGATATCTGGGACCTGGTGGCGCTGAACGGCTGGCTCGAGCTGCCCTACTACGATAAGTGGCGCGAGGGGAACAAGGCTTCCGGCGCCAGCGACCATTGCAGCGCCTTTGTGGCCACGGGCAGTTACACCACCGACGGGCGCGTAGTGATCGGACACAATAACTGGACCAGCTACTCCACCGGCGAACGCTGGAACGTGGTCTTCGATATTGAGCCCGCTCACGGCTATCGCTTCGTGATGGATGGCATGCCGGGGCTAATCCATTCCGGCGACGATTTCGGCTTGAACGCCGCCGGTATCGTCATCACGGAAACCACCATCGGCGAATTCATCGGCTTCGACCCCGACGGCGTGCCCGAATTCGTACGCGCGCGCAAAGCCATGCAGTATTCCCAATCCATCGAGGACTTCGCCCGCATCATGAAAGAAGGCAATAACGGCGGCTACGCCAATAACTGGCTGGTGGCCGACCGCAAGACTAATGAGATCGCCGACTTGGAGTTGGGCCTGAAGAACGTCAACCTGGAGCGCACCCGCGACGGGTATTTCGTCGGCTCCAACTTTCCGGTGAACCCCAAGCTGATGCACGAGGAAACCAAGTTCGACCCGAGCGACAAGAGCAACAGCGAAAACGCGCGGCACGCCAGGTGGCTGACTATAATGGAAGAAAACAAGGGCAAGATCGACGTGGCGGCCGGCAAACGCTTCTTGGGCGACCACTTCGACACGTTCACCGGTAAAGAAGAGCCGTGCGAGCGCACGCTGTGCGGCCACGTGGATCTTTCGCCGCGCGGCATGCCCACCTGGCAGGGTCCGTTCGCCCCGGTAGGCGCGGTGCAGAACAAAGTCGCCGACGCCGCCAGCGCCGAACGGATGACTTTTTTCGCCGCCCTGGGCCACGCCTGCGGGCGCGACTTTCACGCCGCCGAGCACCTGGAGCAACATCCCGAATATGGCTGGTATCGGCCTATTCTGCACGATATGAATGCGCGGGCGTGGACGGAGTTGGGGGGTAAGTAGTAAGGGCTGCGGCCTGGCGGAGGACGGGCGTTAACCTCCGGCAAACGGATGTCTACCGTTAGGCAGGCGTACCGCGTCACTGCTTAATTCTAAGCTCACTCCTCAATTGTGACGACGAGAGCCTGAGGGCAGCCGTTCGGCGCTAACCCTCCGCGCTGATATAGCACCGGGTCAAGCCAAGGGTAAATTCTGCCCTTGTGTGCACGCATCTGGAAGTCAATCCACCATACGGACCCAGTCGGCTCGCCGACAGCCATATCGTCTTTACTTTTTGGAGCGTGCAGGATACGCAAGCCAGCCGCTTTCATACGACGCGGCAACTCGCTGACCCCAAATTCGTCGATGTCCAGCGGGCCTACGTGTTGAAAAACGTAAAGGTGACCTGGCACCAGCAGAGGCGGGAGTGAAACGGGATCGTATCCGTGGACGGGGATCCCGCGGCCCCGCACTTCAGGAAACGATCCCAGAAAGATGAAGTCCCTGAAAACCTCGGCGAACGTCCGCCCATCGCCGCCTGAGCGACCACCACCGCAGGCGGCCAATACGACGAAGGCGGTGATGCCGATCTTATAAAGCGCCACCTTGGCATTTTAGCCGTCTGCACTGGCGCCGGCCCGTGCCCCGACGTTCTGATCTCGGGCGGCTTACCGCCGGCTGACGCGGCTTCAGACTCGGCCCGAGTCGGTTGCAAGCGAAAACGCCCAATGCCTCGCACTTTTCCCAATCTCGGACGGTGCTGCAAGGATGGTGGGGCGGACGCCGTCGTCCGCGCGCGGGGTCCCCCTGGACCCGCTCTTCGCTCCAAGTAATCAACCCCTCGCCGCCGGCGATGCGCGACCAGGGGGTCGCGCGCGGACGAGGGCGTCCGCCCCCCAAACCGATCCCTCTCGCGATACGCCACTCCGATACACTGGACTCTTCACGCGTGCCATCGGCGCTAAACTGTATGTGAGGGAGGATGTCGCCGTGGACGCCTTGGTGGAACGGCTGGATACCAGGCTGCGCCAATGGAAGCCGGAAACGGCGGCCCAGGTCCGAGCGCGCGTCGCGGAGGTGATTGAACTCGCCGACCATGACGTTCTCGATCTGATGCGCCCGCGCGCCATCGAACAGGAGGTCCTCGACCTGGTCGATGAGGCCACAACCGGGTGACGTTTGGTTGGCCGACCTGGGACTCGCGGCGAAAACGCGACCCGTTGTGATTGTGTCGCGTCAAGATCCGGACCCGCCCCGCGCACTCGTGTTGTACGTGCCCCTCACCACGCAAAACAGGCTCAGCCCATACGAAGTACCCTTACCGCGATTGCCGTTTCTGAACCGGGACTCCGTAGCCAATGTTCAAGGACTTGCCTCAATTCCGGCCGTGCGGCTTGAGCGTAAGCTCGGCAGACTCCCAAAAGACGTGATGGCAAAGCTGAAGGCCGCACTGGCATTTGCTCTCGATCTGGAGTCCGGAACCAATGGGCCGCCCTTCACCGCCAGGAGCTGAGAGCGGACTGGGAGAGGGCTCGTGGTGGCACGCCGCTCGAATCTATCGCCCCATTAGACTGAGGAGCAGACATGAGACTGGTTCGCATCCGGGAAGTGAAGCTGCTCGGCGGCTATCGCGTCGAACTCACGCTGACCGATGGCCGCGTAGTCGAGAGAGATCTCGGGTCCATGCTGGTAGGCTCGGTTTTCGCGGACGTGCGCAACGACGAGGCGCGATTTAGGGAGATGCAGGGGGCACGCTGGTTTGGCCTACCGGCGCCGACTTGTGCCCCGATGTTCTGATCTGGGGCGGGCATTGGGCCGAAACGCCTGTTCCACAGCGCCGGGACACCACGGAAACCCTGGGGAACGTCCCTTTCGCTCGCAGCGATCCCTCTCGCGATACGCCACTCCCATACCTGCATCGGCGAGCGAAGAACAACCGCGGAGTATCCTGGACTACAGGAGAACAATTGGCTACCGCGACCAGGCAACGACGGCGCACCGTGGAGGTGCCGAAGCGGAAGAACGGCTCGAAGCCGCGCATCGCTGCGGAATTTCCGGCCGGCTCGCTGGAAGCTGAGCTGTCGGCTATTGGGGAGGCGGTGCCAGCCCGAGAGTGGGCGAAGGTGCCCGCCGATTACTTCGCTAACCTCGACCACTACCTCCACGGCGCACCGAAAAAGAGGCGATGGCCTGCAGCGACGGTCGCTGGCCGCCTAGCCCCTTCGGGCCATAGCTCGTAACTACGCGTCCTGTCGTGGCATCACATGTAGTAGCGATGAAATTCCCTGCCCTGCTCGTTTTTCTTGGAGTTACCGCCGGCGCACTCCTGGGCCAGACCGCCGGTGCACCGCCGGTTGAGGAGAAGCGTATCGACGCGCTGCATGGCTTGAGCCAGCAGCTGGAGGCGCTGTCGAACCGCGTCGGCAAAGCTGTGGTGCAGATCTACGCCAGCGGCTACCGGCTGAGCGCCCCGGATGAGACGCGCACGGAAGCGGCGGCGATCACCCGCGAGCGGGACACCGGCTCGGGCGCGATCGTGAGCGCGGATGGATATATCGTCACCAACAATCACGTGGTTGCCAGCGCGCGGCGGGTTCGGGTGCGGATTCCGGGCGATCCCGGTGAAATCGGGGCGCAGCGCAAGATGCTGGAAGCGAAGGTAGTGGGCGTGGACCGCGACTCGGACCTGGCTCTCATCAAAGTGGAAGCTTCCGGGCTGCCGTTTCTGGAATTCGGCGATTCCAGCCGGCTCCGCCAGGGCCAATTGGTGATGGCCTTCGGCAGTCCGCTGGGAATGGAGAATTCGGTTAGCTTGGGCGTGGTGAGCTCGGTGGCAAGGCAGATTAAGCCGGATGACGTGATGGCATACGTTCAGACCGATGCGCCGATCAACCCCGGCAACAGCGGCGGACCGCTGGTAAACGCCAGCGGTCTGCTGATGGGAATCAATACCTTTATCTTGACCCAATCGGGAGGCAGCGAGGGGTTGGGTTTCGCCATTCCCAGCAACCTCGTGAGATCGATCTACGAGCAACTTCGCAAGGAGGGCCACGTTCACCGCGGCGAGATCGGCGTGGTGGCGCAGACCGTGACACCCGATCTGGCGGTCGGGTTGGGTCTGGCGCGGGACTGGGGCGTGGTGCTGAGCGACGTGACTCCGGATGGTCCGGCGGCCCAGGCGGGCCTGGAAGTGGGCGACCTGATCTTGAGCGTGGACGGACGCCCGATGCAGAACGCGCGGCAAATCGAGATGGCGTTGTTCCGGCTGCGGCTGGGCCAGAAGGTGAACTTAGAGGTCCGGCGCGGCGACGAAAAGCTGACTTATCCGGTGACGGTGGCCGAACGCGGCGACGACCCGCAACGCTTCGCCGACATGGTGGATCCCATCAAGAACATGGTGCGCCGGCTGGGCATTCTGGGCATCGACATCGATACCAAGGTGGCCGATATGTTTCCCGAGTTGCGCAAGAAGTACGGCGTGGTGGTGGCGGCGCTTACCGGCGATGCGGCTTACACCGGCGACAGCCTGGAGGGGGGCGACGTGATCTATGCCGTGAACCGGGAACCGGTCACCACCGTGGAAGCCCTCAGACAGGTGCTCAACAGCCTGAAACCCACCGACCCAGTGGTGCTGCAAGTAGAGCGCGACAGCAGGCTCCGGTACCTCACGCTGACGCTGGAATAATGCTCGAGTCGGAGCAGGTTCCCGACGGCCCCTACACCCCTTCGAGCAAATGACCCATCTTTTCTTTCTTGGTGCGCAGGTAGGCTTCGCGGGTATCGAGGACGCCGGCCTGGATGGGGACGCGCTCGGCCACCCGGACGCCGGCTTGCTCGACGGCTTCCACTTTTTCGGGATTGTTGGAAAGCAGGCGGACCGCTTTCAGGCCGAACCAGCGCAGAATTGCGCCGGGCAGCAGGTAGCTGCGCAGGTCGGAGCCGAAGCCCAGCTTTTGGTTGGCCTCCACAGTGTCGGCGCCTTGATCCTGCAACTCATAGGCGCGCAGCTTGTTGAGCAGGCCGATGCCGCGGCCCTCCTGGTTTTCGTAAATCAACAGGCCGCGTCCGGCGGCGGCGATGCGGTTGAGGGCTATTTCGAGTTGGGCGCGGCAATCGCAGCGCAGGCTGTGAAACACGTCGCCGGTGAGACACTGCGAGTGGATGCGAACCAGCGGAGCGTCGCCGCCGGCGATATCGCCCATGCGCAAAGCCACTGCCTCTTCGTTACTTTGATCGGTGCGGCCACGAAATCCGTAGATCCGGAACAGGCCGAATTCGGTGGGAAATTCCGCTTCGGCAACTTTTTCCAGCCGCAACGCGGGGGTATCGTTCATGCGTTGCTCTGATTCAACCTTTATCCCTCTATTATAATGGCTTCGACCGACGAATGTTGGAAAGTTACCTGGTATCGCTGCTGGTGAAACTTGGCACGATGGCTGCCATAGCCAGCGTTCTGGCGCGCTCCAAGCACTTCAAGGCGATGCTGATGCGGGAGAACCGCACGCTTTCAGGGCGCTTGACGCTAGGCCTGTGGCTGGGCGTGGTGTTCGGCGCCAGCGTGACGGTGCGCATTTTCGGCCAAAACACGTACCAGGGGGCCGACCTCGGGCTCGAGGGCAGCCTGCTTGCCGGACTGCTCGGCGGCTATGTGACCGGCCTGACTTCCGGCATCGCGATCGCTCTCGCGGCCGTGTTCGCCGGGGAATGGCTGACGTTGCCGCTGCTGGCTGGCATTGGAGTGCTGGGCGGCACGCTGCGCGACCTGGCGCCCGACGCGGAGGAAATCTGGCGCTTTTCGCCGTTTTTCGACCTCAGTCTCTGGCGCTTCTTCCGCGAGAGCCGCAACTATCGCCGCACCGCCTTTCACTTGATTTTTCTGGCGGCGATTCTGGTGGCCGAATTCCTGCGCCAGACCCTGGGCGCCATGACGCCCAAAGGGGTCTTCTACCTGCACCTGGCTCCCACCCACGCTCTCACTGAAATCGCCCTCTACGCCACCACCCTGTTTGCGGTGACGATCCCGCTGAAAATCTGGAACAACACGCGCAACGAAAAAAAGCTGGAAGAGCAGGCGCGCCTGCTGGTGGAAGCGCGCCTGGCGGCCCTTACCAGCCAGATCAACCCCCACTTCCTTTTCAATACCCTGAATTCGGTGTCGTCGCTGATCCGCACCAATCCCGACGAGGCGCGCGTGATGGTGGTGAGACTTTCGAAGGTGCTGCGCCGGCTGCTGCGCATGCACGACAACTTCACCACCCTGGCCGAGGAGCTGAGCTTCATCGAAGACTATCTCTCGATCGAAGTGGTGCGCTTCGGCGATAAGCTGCGTTTCGTGCGCGACGTGGCCGACGATACCCTCGCCATGCTGGTGCCCAGCATGCTCTTGCAACCGCTGGTGGAAAACTCGATCAAGCACGGTTTGAGCGGTAAGGTGGAAGGCGGCACCATCCGGATTCACACTCACCGCAGCGAGTCGCGGTTGTTCCTGGTGGTGGAGGACGACGGCGTGGGTATTTCGGAAGCCAAGCTGGCATCGCTGCTCGACCAGGGCATGGGGATCGGCGTCGGCAACGTGAACGAGCGGTTGAAAGTATTATTCGGCAATAATTATCGAATGTGGATTGAGAGCCAGACGGGACGCGGCACACGCGTCCAGATGGAAGTGCCGGAGCTCGAGACGCACATGGCGGCAGTGTCCTGAGGTCCGGCCGCGACCAGAAAGAAATGAGGAACGATTTTGTCGAGAATTGACGAGCAGGTAAGCGTCTGGCCCATCGCCGGACTGCCGGCTACCCTGGCGCAGCGCACGCGGCGCGTGTACGACCGGCTGGCGGCGGTATACCCGCTTTCCACCATGCTGTTTCACTCGCGGGCGCACCGCGCCGCCCTGGCCGCATCGGGCTTGCGCGATGGCGCCAGCGTGCTGGAGGTTGCCACCGGAAGCGGTGAGATGTTCCGCCGCCTGGTGCGCGCCAACCCCAGCGGTACCACCGTGGGCGTGGACCTGTCTCCGAACATGGCGGCCCGCACCGAGCGCGCCGCCCGAAAGAGGTTTCCCGCCGCGCGCGCCTGCTGCCAGGCGGTGGACGCGCGGCACATGCCCTTCCGCGCCGATACCTTCGACGCCATCTTCTGCTGCTATCTGCTGGAGCTGCTTTCGGCCCAGGATATCGTGCTCACGCTCAAGGAATTTCGGCGCGTCCTGCGCCCGCCCGGCCGTCTCACCCTGGTCCTGATCGGACAGAACGGGCCGGTGTTCAACGGCTTCTACCAGGCGGCGGGAACCCTGGTGCCCGCATTCTGGGGCAGGCAGGTGGAACATCAAGCCACCGAATGGATCACCGCCGGCGGATTCGCCATCTCCTACGACCGCGCCACGCGCCAGATTTTTTACCCCTCGCGCGTGCTGGTGGCGGGGAAAGTGGATTAGTAGGACAGGCCTCCCGGCCTGTCGTGGCTTGGGCGAGTGAATCCCAAGGACAGGCCAGGAGGCCTGTCCCACTGTGCTTCACCGCACCGGCGAAAAGGCCAGCGGCTGCAGCAGCGTGTTGGTCGTATTGGCGTTCAGCTCGGAGTTATCCATGCCGGGGGTGGCCCGCATCTTCTGCCATTCCGGGTCGGCGCTGAAGTCCTTCCAGAGGCGCTCGCGGGCGGCCAGGTCGTCGAACGCCAGCATATAAGTATTGTTCGGCTGGTTGGGGCCGACGATGCTCTGGCCGAACAGGACCGGGGTCATTTTCAGGCGCTGGAAAATGGCGATCTCGCCCCCTTCGAACATCTTCTTTTTGCGGAGCGAGCCGTCTTCGGTCAACCCCTGGTAGGTGCGCAGCTCGAAGACGCGCGCGGGGCGCTTGAGGTCCGATGCGCCGGCTTCGATTGCCGGAAAGGCGTCGAAGGCGCGCAGCAGCGAACTTTCCAGCCGCTCGTAACCAGCCGCGGCGTTGTACTCCTTCCAGCCCTTGCGGAATTCGGCGTTGCCGGCAAACGGGTCGTGCAGGTTCTCCAGCGCGGCCAGCGACGGGAAGCTGGTAATCGCCAGGGTAAACGGAGCGTTGGCGCTCACCAGCGCGCTGAAGAAGCCAACCGGGCCGAGCCCGGCGCGGTTCGCGGCCGGCAGGTAGACGTCTTTCAGATACGCGTTGGTGCGCTCGGTTTGGCTGCCGGCGCGCATGTAGTAATAGCGAAAATGCAGGTAAGCGCTCTTGGAGGAAGCGGGCGGAGCGGCGTCCGCCCTGGATTCCAGCGTGGATACGGTTGCGGCGGCAGCCGCGGTCAGAAAACTACGTCTTTGCATGGAGCCTCATTTCACGGCCGGCACGGTTTGGGCTGGGGTTAAGCCTTCCACCAGCAGTTTGGCCAAGTCGGATATCAGAATCGAACCGGGATTGTCCGGTCCCCAATCTGGCTGCGGAATCCCGTCCACGGTGATGGCCATCGCGATGCGTCCGCCTTTGGAATAAACTATCCCTACGTCGGAGCGCAGCGCGTCGAGCGCGCCCCATTTATTGGCGATGGGCAGATCGCCGAGCCGGCGGCGTATGCCGGTGGTATCCTGGCTCCGCTTCAGAATTGCCAGTATATCGCGGCACGCTTCCGGGTTGACCAGTTCGCCGTTTTCCAGGCGCTCCATGATGGCGGCCATGTCGCGCGGCGTCGAAACTCCCAGGCCGTACTTCTGGTTCTCGGGCAGCTTACCGGCGGCCGACCAACCCTCCGCGGCATTGAGCTGCCCGCCGTCGCCTCTCACCTTGCGCATCAGGCGGGTAGTGTGAATGCCGATCTTATCCAGGTACGCGTTGACGGTGTCGGCGCCGATGCGCTGGATGATCATGTTGGTGGCGGTGTTGTCGCTCAGCACGATCATGAGGTTGGCGACGTCGCGTAGGGGAAGTTGGACGCCATCGGATATTTCGCTGCCGATGATTCCGGAGCCGGTGACTTTCTCGGCGGCTGTGACCGTCAGCGGCTCCGTCCATTTAGCCTCGCCGCGCGCCACGGTGTCGAAGAGCGCCACCAGGGTGGGCAGCTTGATGGTGCTGGCGGTGCGAACCTTGTCGGACTCATGAATACCGACGGAAGCGCCGCTATCGAGATTCTTCGCGTAGAGCGAAACCGTTCCTGGAAAGCCGGCGATGCGCGCATCGAGCGCTTCCCGGAGCGGCGCCGCATCGAGGCCCGAACCCAGCAGAGCCGCCAATGCGGCGCCTTTTGCGAAAGAGAACATTCCTCGATCTTACCCGACGGCGGGAGGGTCCACGTCGCGATCGGCGGAGCGAGGCGGTGTCGCGGTGTCGCGAACGACAATCGTCTCCGCAATCCGGTCGTGTACCGTGCGGCGGTTGGGGTGAATGAAATACTGCAGGAACCCGAATCCCAGCTCCAGCGTGGAAGCGCCATAGCCCAGCGCCCGCTCGACCGAGTGCCACAGAGACATGCGGCGATGGACGAGAGACACAACCCGAATATGGAAAAGCCGCTTCCCCAGCGTCTTTCCATTGCCGATATACACGGAGAGGCCAAAGAACAAAACCAAATAGACGATACTGTACCAGTTCTCAAAAAAGTTCAGTTCATTGTGAACGTTGCCCTTAACACCGAGGCGAGTCGCCATCGTCCCAAGACCCATTCCAGCGCTCATGAAAAGGACGGCAGCCACCAGGAAGTCGATTCCTAAAGCGCATGCCCTGGAAGTGAAGGACGCCAGTTCCATGCCTTCCAGCTCCAGCATCCGCGCCGTCTCGTGCGGTTGGTAGACGCGAACCTGCCGTCCTGTTCTCGCCAGCATTCTCCATAAAGAATAGCAGGGACGCCCCAAAGGCGAGGCCCCCACTGCGGTGGCTTGGCGCAGGGGTGTTTTCCCGTGGCAGGCCGTCAAGCCGCCCCAACCGCAGTTGTAGCCCAAAATAGTTCTCAATCCAGATTGACATATTGTAGAATGGGACTCATGGAGAGCCGCGCGCGCAGCATCGTTAAGGCGGTGAGCTACCGGATATTGGGGTCGATCACCACTGGGTTGATTGTCTTCGTGATAACCGGCAAAGCCGACCTGTCGCTGGGCGTCGGCGGCCTGGATATGGCGGCCAAGATCGCGGTTTATTTTGTCCATGAACGGATCTGGGACCGGATCGCCTTCGGACGCGAAAAGCCGCCGGAATACGAGATTTAGCTATACTCGTAGGTTCCAGTGTTCCATTCCATCCAGAAACAGGTTTCGAGCGCCTTCCGCGCCCACATCGGCGCGCGTTACGGCATTGACGTGGCGGTGGCCATTGAAGAACCGCGGCAAAGCGAGTTCGGCGAAATGGCCGTGCCGGCCGCCTTTCAACTGGCCAAGCAGTTGCGGCAGGCGCCCAGAAAAATCGCCCAGGAGTTGGCCGGCGAGATTGGCCCTATCGCTGGCGTGGGCGCCATGGAAGTGGCCGGCAACGGCTATCTGAACATCCGGCTGGACCGCGGCGCCTATGGATTGGCGCTGCTGGAGGGCGAGGCCGCGGCGCCGTCCGCGTCCTCCGGTAAGCTGATCGTCGAGCACACCAATATTAACCCCAACAAGGCGGCGCACGTCGGGCACCTGCGCAATGCCACGTTGGGCGATACCTTTGTGCGCATGTTGCGCGCGCGCGGCGAAACCGTGGAAGCGCAAAACTACATCGACAATACCGGCGTCCAGGTGGCCGACGTGGTGGTGGGCTTCCACTACCTGGAAGGCAAGGGTCCGGCCGAAGTGCGCCTCATGCTGGCCGACCCGGCGGTGCGCTTCGATTATTATTGTTGGGACCTGTACGCGCACACCACGGCCTATTACCAGGACCATGCCGAAGCGCTCGACTGGCGGGCGGAAACCCTCCATGCCATCGAAGCCGGCTCGGGCGAGTTGGCGGAACTGGGCGATATCGTCGCCGACGCCATCGTGCGGGCCCATCTGGCCACCATGCTGCGGCTGGACGTGGAGTACGACGTACTGCCGCGCGAAAGCGAGATTCTGCATCTGCATTTCTGGGCGGCGGCTTTCGAACTGCTGAAGGAGCGCAAGGCCATCTACCTGGAAACCGAAGGCAAGAACGCGGGCTGCTGGGTAATGCCCGGGCTCTCCGAGGAGGGGAAGGTGATCGTGCGGTCCGGCGGCACGGTCACTTACGTCGGCAAGGATATCGCCTATCAGCTTTGGAAATTCGGGCTGCTGGGCAAGGATTTTTATTACCGGCCGTTCCAGCGCTACGCCGATGGCCGCGTGCTGTGGGTGACCAGCGATACCCCGAACCAGGAGCCCGCCCCCGAGTTCGGGCACGCCACCCGGGTCTACAACGTGATCGACGCGCGCCAAAGCTATCTCCAGGACGTAGTCTGCGCCGGGCTACGAGCGCTGGGCTACGAGCGCCAGGCGGAAGAATCGGTCCACTTCTCCTATGAGATGGTGGCACTTTCGCATCGCTGCTGCGCCGACCTGGGAATTTCGCTTTCCGACGAGGACCGCGAGCGGCCCTATGTGGAAGTGTCGGGGCGCAAGGGACGAGGGGTAAAAGCCGACGACCTGATGGATACGCTGATTTCGAAGGCGCTGGACGAAGTGGCGGCGCGGCACCCGGATTATCCACCTGAAGAGCGGAAGCGGGTGGCTGAGCAGATTGCCATCGGCGCGCTGCGCTATTTTCTGCTCAAGTTCACGCGCACTTCCGTGATCGCTTTCGATTTGCAGGAAGCGCTGAGCTTCGAAGGGGAAACCGGCCCGTATCTGCAATACGCCGCCGTGCGGGCGCGCAATATTCTGCGCAAGCTGGAGGAGCGCGGCGAGCAGTTGCCGGATTTCGCGGCCGAGCTGAAAGGGGAAGCGATGGGCCGGCAGCTCGCCAGCGAAGACGCCTGGCAAATGTTGCTGTCGGCGTCCAAGGCGGACGCAGCGCTGGAAAAAGCGGTGGCCGCGGGCGAGCCGGCGCACGTCGCCAAGTACGCCTTTTCCCTCGCCCAGGCCTTCAATAATTTCTACCACCAGTACCCGGTCCTGCAGGAGCCCAATCGCGAGAAGAAAGTGTTTCTTCTCTGGATGACGGATTTTTTCCGCCGCCAGTTGGAGCGTACGGCGGCGATCCTGGGCATCCGTATTCCGGAATACATGTAGACCCCAGGGCTGCGTCCTGAATCCCTTCCGGATACCGGAGTCGGGGAAGCCGAAACTCGGGAGCCGGAATAGCTTCGCGGCGAAAGTGGGTTATTTCTTTTCCGGTTTGGCAGCGGCCGGCTGGGCGGTCTTCTGTGCGGCCGGTTTTGCGGCTGGAGGTTTGTCGTCGTGGGCGCCGGCCGGGGGCGCGGGCGGCTCCAAGTACTGGACGATCACCGAGACGCGCCGGTTGGAGGGATTTTCGGGGTCTTCGGGGTGCCTTAACTGGCGGTCGGCGAAGCCGCGTACCTGGGCGACCTGGCCGGCGCGCAGGCCGCTGGTTTCCATCAGCTTGCGGGCGGAGTTGGCGCGATCGCTCGATAGCTCCCAGTTGGAGTAGGCGTCACCGCTGCCGAACGGTTTGGAGTCGGTATGGCCTTCGATCAGAAGGTTGTTGGGAAGCTTGCCCAGCTCTTCGGCCAGCTTGGCGAGCAGCTCCGCACCGCTTTCGGTGGGAGAGCCCTTGCCCGATTCGAAAAACATTCCTTTGGCCGTTTCCAGCAGTTCGATGCGCAGGCCGTCCGCGGTGATGGTAATTTCAATGTTTCCCTGCAGGCTTTTGAAGTTTGGCAGGCTCTTCAGAACCTGTTCAATCTTCTCCTTGAGCTTGCTCATGTCGTCCTTGTTGATTTCGATGGCGGCGTGAGTGCCGCCGGCGCCGGTCGAGGACGAACCGGTGAGCTTACCGGTCCCGCTGGGATCGCGGAAGTACCCGGCGATGGCCTCCTTGATTTCCTGGTCCGAGCCCATCAGCCAGAGCACGATGAACAGCGCCATCATGGCGGTGACGAAGTCGGCGTAGGCCACTTTCCAGGCGCCGCCGTGATGACCTCCGTGGCCGCCGCTCTTTTTCTTGATGACGATAATGGGACGGCGATCCGGCGACGGCGACGGCGGTGCCTCGGGCTCCTCGTTCGCATCAGGTTCTGGAGTCATGGTCTTCCGGCCCTCCGGCGGCTACTTCTTGGCTCCGCCTCCGCGGCAGGTCGCTTCGGTTTCCTGAAAGCTGGGCCGCACACCATGGGGAATCGAACGGCGCGCCAATTCCACCGCCATCATCGGCGACACTCCCTTGACGAACGCCAGCGAGGCCATGCGCAAAAACCCGTAATAGCGGCCTTCCGCCTCCTGCTCCTTGCCCATGGCCGAGGAAATCGGTCCGAACAGGCCGTAACACATCAGAATGCCCAGGAAGGTGCCCACCAGAGCCGAAGCAACCTTATGCCCGATTTCTTCTTTCGGTCCGCCCAGCGAGCCCATGGTGATGCACACGCCAAGCACGGCCGCCACGATTCCCAGACCGGGAAGCGCGTCCGCCATGGTGGTGAGCCCCGCAACGGGCTGGGCGGACTCGGAATGGTGCACTTCCAGATCGATTTCCATCATGGAATCGATTTCCATCACATCCACACCGCCGGTCACGGCCATGCGCAGGGTGTCGCACAAGAAGGCGACGGCATGATGGTCTTTCAAAAACTTGGGGTACTTGGAGAAGATCTGGCTCTTGTCGGGCTTGTCGATATCTTCCTCCAGTTTGGCTGTGCCCGATTTGCGAGCGTAATTGTAGAGCTCGTAGATCATTTTTAGCTGATCGAGATAGAAACCCTTGCTGAACCGGCTGCCGCCGAAAACACCGCCAATCCCTTTGGCAATGGCAATCAGGACCGGCAGCGGATTGGCGATTAGAACCGTACCCAATGCCGCGCCGAAGATGATAAGCAGCTCGGCCGGTTGCACGAGCACCATCAGATTGCCGTGCTCCATCAGATACCCGCCAACAATCGCGCCGAATACAGCCAAAATGCCGATGATTGCGAACATGTATTAAGCTCAGTCAGTAGGACATATCGGCGCGCGGCGGCCAGAGCTTTAGGCGGGCTTTCGAACCCTGCGCCCGGCGCCGGCCGCCCGATCTCCACTTCTACGTCGCGCACCCCTCAGCCGGCACCTGAGTGAACGAAATTCCGCCTTAGGTTACACTGTTGGTATCGTAGGCGACGCAACTTGAAACGGCTTGTACTTTCAGCCATTTTGGCGCTGGCGGCGGTGGCGCCGGCGCAGCAATCCGAAACCGGGCAACTCGATGCCAGCCCCAGCCTGTTCACGGTGATGGCGGCCATCAACGCGGCCGGTTACGACACCGGGCTGGACTCGCCCGCGGGCGATCCGCTGCGCAAGGCCATTCGGGAGGAACTGGCCAAGCGGCAGATCCCCTCGCTGGCTGCGCTGAGGGATTTCTACGCCGCGCACCGCAAGCGCACCAGTGCGGAAGACCTGAACCAATACATTTCCTTCGCGCTGTCGGTTTCCTCGCCGCCGGCGTTCCAGTTCAAGGAAAAGGACGCCGACATACCGCCCGACGCCGCGGCGCTGAAAGACCTGACACCGCTGCTGGTTGCCTTTTATAAGGAAGCCAACGTCGGCGAGCTGTGGCGCCGTTCGCAGCCCCGTATTTTGGAGGCGATCGCGCGCTATCACCGGCCCGTGCTGGAAAACGTGGAACAGGTGAACGCCTACCTGCGCCAGCCGACCTCCGGGGTACGGGGGCGGCGTTTTCAGATTTTCATCGAGCTCGATGCCGAGCCGAACCAGGTTCAGACGCGCAGCTACGGGTACGATTACTATGTGGTGGTGACGCCCTCGCCGGAGCCGCGCGCCTTCGACATCCGCCATGCCTACCTGCACTACACGCTGGAGCCGTTGACGACGCGCTACCGGGAGATCCTGGACCGCAAGAAGATGCTGTTCGATCACGTCGAGCGGGCGACGGTGCTGGACGATTCCTTCCGGCACGACCAGTTGCTGCTGACCACCGAATGCCTGATCAAGGCGGTGGAAGCGCGGCTGGACCACAATCCCGGCGTGGTGGACGAGGACCTGCACCAGGGGTTCATTTTGACGCCGTATTTTTACGAGCAGTTGGGGCTCTACCAGAAGCAGGAAGCCTCCATGGCGGAATATTACCTGGAGTTGCTGGGCTCGATCGACCTGGCGAAGGAAGAGCGCCGGCTTTCGCAGGTGGAGTTTTCGACTCAAAAGAGGGTCGGGAATGCAGCCCCGGCGCCGGCCCCGGCGCTCCAGGGTGCGGCCAAGACGCTGGAACAGGCCGAGGATTTGTATGCCGCCCGCGAGTTGGATAGGGCCAAGCAGATGTTTCTGGCGGTGCTGGAACAGACCGCCGAGAAACCGCTGCACGCTTCGGCTTACTATGGATTGGCGCGCATTGCCGCGCTGGAGAAGGACCCGGCCACGGCGGAACGCCTGTTCCTCAAAGCTTTGGATAACGATCCCGGGCCTCAAGTGAAGGCGTGGTGCCTGGTGTATTTGGGAAGGCTGGCGGGTTTGGCCCAGGAGTTCGAGAAGGCAACCCGGTATTTTCGCGATGCCCTGGAAGTCCAGGGTGGTTCGCAAAAGGCCCTGGACGCGGCGCGGACAGGGCTGCAACAAGTATTAGGGAAGTAAACACTTTTGAAGGAGTTTTCAGGAATGAGACGAATCCTAGTGGCCGGAATGGCCGCTCTAGTTGCGGCTGGCGCCTGTCTGATGGCCCAAACACCGAAAGCGAAGGTGTCCAGAGGCGAGGCCGCGGCCTATAACGCCATGGTGCAGGCGCAGAACAACCCCGACGCGCTGATTGCCGCGGCCGAAGACCTGCTCACCAAGTACGCCGATACTCAGTTTAAGGATCTGGCGCTGTCGCTCGAAGCGGACGCCTACAGGCAGAAAGGCGATTGGGAGAAGGCCATAATCTTTTCCGACCGCTCGATAGAGGCCAATCCCAAGAACTTCCAGTCCCCGCTGACGTCCGGCGAGTTGCTGGTGCAGCACACTCGCGAAACCGATCTGGATAGAGACGACAAACTGACCCGCGCCGAAAAGGACTTAAACCTGGCCATCGAGAACGTGAAGGCGGCCACCAAGCCCAACCCGAACGTGACCGACGAGCAGTGGGCGGGTCTGCAAAAGAGCATCGTCGCGGAGGCGACCAGCGATCTGGGGTTGGCTGCGATGACGCGCAAGAAGTACGACGACGCCATCGCCGACTTCAAAACGGCCGCCGATAACGATCCACAACCGGCTTACCTGGTGCGCCTGGCCAATGCCTATCAGGACGCGGGCAAGCACGATGAAGCCATCGCCGCCTGCGACCAGGTGTTGGCGCAACCCAACCTGAACCCCAGGATTAAGGCGATCGCGGAAAACATCAAGGCCGTGGCTACGAAGACCAAGGGCCCGGCGAAGCCGTAAGGTCGGCTATGCAAGCGGAGCCGTCCCTGCTGGAGGTGAAGATCGGCTATCGGTTTCGCGACTCCGTCTGGCTGCACCGCGCCCTGACCCACCGTTCGTTCGCCAACGAGGCGCGGCCGGGCGCGGCCACCACCAGCGGCGACAACGAGCAGTTGGAATTTCTGGGCGATTCGATTCTCGGCTTTCTGATTGCGGAGGCGCTGGTTAACCGCTACCCGGAGTCGCGCGAGGGCGACCTGTCGCGCATGAAAGGGCACCTGGTGAGTGCGGCGCACCTGCACGGAGTGGCGCGGCACGTGGACCTGGGAAGCTATCTGGCGCTGGGCCGGAGCGAAGAGATGAGCGGCGGCCGCTCCAAGAAAACCCTGCTGGTGGACGGACTGGAAGCGCTGCTGGCGGCCATGTATTCGGATGGCGGCATCGATCCGGTCCGCGCTTTCGTCAACACCTGGGTGCTGGACGCGCCTCCCGAACCTGACGAAGAGATCGATACCGAGATTCATCCGGCCCTGACCAACTTCAAGAGCGCGCTGCAGGAGTTGGCGCAGGCCCGTCACCTGCCGCAGCCGCGCTATATCGTCCTGCGGGAACACGGTCCGGAACACGCCAAGCTGTTTACCCTGGAAGTTCGCGTGGGAAAGGATTGGACCGCGCAGGCCGACGGCCGCACCAAGAAGCTGGCCGCGCAACGGGCGGCCCGTACCTTGTTCGACCGCATGCGCCGGGAAACCGGAGCCAACCCGGAGGCGCGGAGCCCCGGAGCCGCTCCCCCTGCCGAACAGATCGCCGCCTCATGAGCCGACCTGCCGCACACGGTACAACTGCCAGCCAGCCCATTTGGGCCCCGCGACGATCTTGCCGTGGGGCAGACCATCGTTTTTCGTGGTCTGCCCGGCACTTGGCTATCGGTGGAACTGGCGCTCGATTCGGGCAACTCCGCGGACGGGTTTCGCTACGGCTTGCCGCGATACGCGGTACGGCTACGGCGTAAAGCAGGCGCGGGTGTACGTGTACGACGCCGTTGCGAACCTGCGCACGCCGGCATGCGCCTATGACGGCCTGAACGGGCCGCTAAGCAGAACCCCGGACGCAAGCCCGCCCGAAACGCCCCAATGTTTCGGGAAGCGTCCGACCGTGACGAATGCCAGCAGCACGACCGAGTTCACCGGCAAAGAACGGGATGCGGAAACAGGGTTGGACTGGTTCAAGAATCGGTACTTTTCAGGAGCCCAAGGAAGGTTCACCAGCCCTGATCCATTCAACGTGATCGATCTGACAAAGAGCAAGGATACGGTCGACAAATTTCATAACTACCTCTCGAATCCTCAGCACTGGAATCACTACGCGTACGTTCTGAATAATCCGCTTCGGTACACCGATCCGCGAGGGCTGTTGGAGTACGATACGACCTTGCTGGACAAGAAGATCCATGTCTACATTGATGACAGTCTTTCCGACAAACGTCAGAACGAACTGAAAGGAAAGCTGGACTCAGCCATCAGCAACATTAACAGCAACGGCGACAAGCTGACGAAGACCCAGGTTGGTGTCCTGGGCAATCTGAAGAGCATAGATGTTGATTCGTCAGCGAAGAGATCTTCAGCATCGAAAGCAAGGGCGCGTTCACGCTCACGCCGGATTACGTCGATAAATCCAGCACACCTTGGCTGGGATCAGCAGTTGGCCACGATGCCTTCCACATGCAGGAGTTCAAGGAAGGTGGCATCTCAAATAGCCGAGGTATCCCGGCTGAGCAGAAAGCCTTCGGATTTCAGTTGGACTTCGGTCTGAAGATCGGCATCGCCCCCAACGAGGCGGATTATCTGAAGGATCTGATCAGCAACCCAGAAAAGCTCAAGGATTACGTTTACTCGCCCATTAAGTGATCACTATGAATGCTTCACAAACGGCAGGGCCGGGCACGGCAGCGGTGCTTTTGGCGTCTCTGATGGCCCTCTTCATCACGGGGGGAGTGGCTCGGCAGGTGGCACCTACAATGAACGATACGCCTCAACACGTTGCTCCACTCCGGTTGGTAGTCTCAAGCTCCAAGGACCGGATACGGCAGAACGAGTCCTTTGTTCTCGAAGTGAAACTCGTGAACACTAGCGGTGAAAACGTGTCCCTGTTCGGCCAGTTGCTCTGGGGACACGCGGGGTGGCTTAACCGTGCATGTTTCGGGCCAGAACGGCCAGCCAGTTGATGCAGAGCAACACGATGATGACATGCTCATTCCTTCCGTCTTGGGAAATCCCGAAGCTTTCGTGGTCTTGCTTCCCGATCACCTATTGGGAATAGAACGGAAGGACTCGCCGAAGAATCTGTTTCGCAAACCAGGCTTGTATTCGCTCTTTGTGGAATACCAAAGTCCGGTCCCGGCTCGTTATGCGAAAACACCGAACTTCTGGGGTCGGGAGAGCGGGTCGATCCGGTCGGACGCCATCCATATCTACGTGACAAAGGAATAGACCGGTAGCCGCGCGCCATTACAGACGGTGTCCGATAGACTTGGCGCTCCCGCTGGAGAGAGGCGTAAGCGGCGGCGCTGCGCTGGCCGCCGGAGCGCCGATTCATTTTTCGGCCTGCTGCCGCCTGGCCCGCGTCCGGCGCGCCGACCTGTTGGGCTGGCCGCACCGGCGTGGTTATCGCCCGGCCCGGACCTCGTTCAGCAGATTCGGGTGCCGGTCGAGCACCATAAGGAGTTTCACCAGGGCGAGTGGCGGCTTGGTCTTGCCGTTCTCGTAGCGCGAAAACGCATTGGTGCCGCCGCCGAAGATCGCGGCCGCCTGTCGCTGGTCGAGCGCGAGTTTCCTGCGGACGCGCGCAATGAAGCCGGGATCGACAATGGAGGCGTTCACCTGCTTGTTGAACTCCAACATTGCCGCGCTGACCCGTTTCGAATCCGTCGCGGCGAGGACGCTTTCCCCGCAGGCCGGGCAGAACTCGCCGCGCACGGCGGGAATGGTGGTCGTTTCGCCTTTGTAGGTGTACGGGATGTCGCGGGTATCGCGCACCAGTTTGGCCTCCGCGCAGGATGGACACTTCATGGCTGTTGCTCCCTTTTTCATAACTCCTTGAACGACACGATCAGCACATCGTCGATGACCGTGAGCTTCAGATAGACCTCTCCAGCCGGCGTCTTCGGCCGGTAGACGTCCTGCCAGACGCGGTGATCGGCGTGCGTGGTCATGCTCTTGTAGAAGTCCCCCGGTGCGAGCGCCGCGACGACGCCGACGATCTCCTCGAAACTGAATCCCAAGGCCGCCCCACCCGCAAGCGCCGAAACGGTGGCGCGGACCTTACCCGCCGCAACCAGGGTCTTGACGACCGCCAGCTTACAGTGCGGCGTTCGTTTCTCCACGCAATCATATTAACCTACTTGGTTATTCTTAGCAAGTTGGTTAACAGAGTGGAAATGGCGGCGGCCACACCCCGCCACCAGGTTGGCCACGGCTGGCGCACAGGGCGCGCACGGGGAGTTTTCCAGCCCGAGGTGGTATGTTGAGACCACTCCGAGGCTGCCCGGCGTTCTCGCGGCCGGAAGCGGCGGGGACAGTGGGGACAGTCTGACGCGACGCCGACCGAAATTCCGGTTTGGGACGGAGCGCTCCGTCCCCACCACGACCTCGCGCCTTTGGCGGCGTCGTTTCGAACGATTACCCGGTAGTCTCAGTCACCGCCTGCCGGGAAAGGTACCCAACCGGGAAATGTGGGACAGACGGGGAAATGTGGGACGGGGACGGGA
>Ga0182016_10000437_pt1 | contig 52330 bp, 34 predicted proteins | sample 712S2MmetaG_FD_120491 | JGI IMG/M metagenome (GOLD analysis project Ga0182016, IMG submission 120491) | Permafrost microbial communities from Stordalen Mire, Sweden - 712S2M metaG | ecosystem: Environmental > Terrestrial > Soil > Wetlands > Permafrost | place: Sweden: Stordalen | collected...
CGACGTCTCAAAGGCTTCCGCCGAATCTTTTCCAGATTCGAAAAACTAGACGTCGTGTTCCTCGCGTTCATTCATTTTGCCCTCATCGTCGAAGCCCTGAGAGTAGTGTGAACACGCCCTAGTTGAAGGTTCATCGGGCCACTCCCAGACTGCCGGTTAGAACTTAGGCGATGCGGAATCGATCTGTGCGTTCTGTCTACACATACTTTGTCATCGTAATCTCGATTCAAGGCAAGCGCCATCGCTTTGAACATTCGGAACCAGGATTCCAACTTCGCCGTGCCAGCCTAGGCCAGGCTAGACTCTGTCTCTGCCTGCTTGTTTACTTAACTGGATAGATGCCAATTACTCTTGAAGGTTTACCTTGACAGTCGCAGGCGGCATCTTTGCATTGCCATCGCGATTGTAACCTTCCACCGGTTTGGCATTGCGATGCACGGGAATGGCCAGATGACAAAGCTCATGAGCATGAATGGAAGATAGGAGAGCGATCCCTCGTCGCGCAGCGTCTCCGCTGTGTCGTAATAATTGTATGCCAGAATTCTCTGGCGCCAGAGAAAGCGGCGGAGCCCTGAAGTTCCGAAGAGACAACTGCTCTTTATGATGGGGATGCGCTGAAGGAAATAACCCATGGCGCTGGAGCTAAGACTTCCGGGAACCCGCCGATACACCGCGAGCGGTTCGGGCAATCCGGCGAATGACTCCACAGAGTAGCGGCCAGCGATCCTCAGCCACAGGTCCCAATCCTGGCAACGCCGATAAGCGGGGTTGAATCCTCCGACTGAGTCGAATACGTCGCGGCGGACGAGGATTGTGAGCAGTGGCAAGTTGCAGCGGTAGCGAAGCATGGGCAACAGATCCGACGGCGGCTTGAACCGGCCGAGCGATTCCACGCCGTCAACTGAAATAATGCGCCAGCCCGCATAAACCAGGACTGCGCGCTCGTTCTCCAGGATGCAGAGCCGCTGGCGTTCCAGTTTCTCGGGAAGAAACCAGTCGTCGGCGTCGAGAAATGCAATCCAATTGCCTGTGGATTCCTGAATGCCTCGATTGCGCGCGGCTGCCACTCCCATGTTCTGGGCCAAGCGAATGACGCGCACGGGTAAAGGAAACGATTCCGCCAGCGCGGCGGTGCCGTCAGTCGACGCGTCGTCGACAACGACGATCTCGTGGGGCGCATAGGTCTGGCTCAAGCAACTCTCGATCGCCGTGCGAACGAACTGCGCCGCATTGTACGCGGGAATGATCACGCTGATTTTTATTGCCGGCTCGTTCACTGAGTGGGGCACCCCATCTTTTCCGATAGACGTCATGCAGGCAGCCAGTTGTACGTCGACAAGAGCTTGCGGCAGCTTTGTATTGCCATTACGATTGTAACCTTGCACCTGTTGGGCATTGCTCCGCATGGAAACGGCCAGTAGACGAAGCTCATAAGCATGAATGGGAGATAGGAGGGCGAACCCTCGTCGCGCAGTGACTCCGCCGTGTCGAAATAATTGAATGCCAGAATTCTCCATCGCAGCAAAGCTCGGGAAACTCCGGAAGTCCCAAACAAGCAACTGCTCCTCATGATGGATTTGCGCACATTGAAAAATCGCATCGCACTCGAGCCGAGACTTCCTGGAACTCTCCTGTAAACGACCAGTTGCTCAGGCGTTGCGGCGAACGCTGCCACGGAATAACGAGCGGCGATTCTCAGCCAAAGATCCCAGTCTTCCGCGGCCCGCAGGCTTGGATCGAATCCTCCAATCGCTTCGAATACATCGCGGCGCATCATCACGGAGCATACATGCATGCGATTGCGGTAACGAAGCATCGGCAAAAGTTCATTGGGAGAGAAGAAGCGGCCATCGCACTCCGATCCGTCGGTGGCAATGATTCGAAATCCAGTGTAGATCAGCACTGCTTGCCTATTCTCCTGGGCACAGCGCCGCTGGCGTTCCAGCTTATCGGGAAGAAACCAGTCGTCCGCGTCGAGAAACGCAATCCAATCGCCGGCAGAAGCCTGGACGCCTCGATTGCGCGCGGTGGGCAGGCCCATATTGTTTGGCAGGCTGACCAGGCGCACGCGGCCAGAGAACGAAGCGGCCACCGCGGCAGTACCATCCGTCGAGCCATCGTCAACAACAACAATCTCGTGCGGCGGGCAAGTTTGATTGAGACAGCTCTCGATGGCTGTGCGAAGATACAGCTCTGCATTGTAAGCGGGGATGACGATGCTGATCTTCATTCATTCACTTTCAAGGACTGCGCCGCAGCCGGGCAGGCCTGCCGCCTGAGCGGCAACTTACACTCACCTCTATAAAGCGTTGTCAGGAGCAATTGCTCCGAATTGCGGGCGAATCAGCACCGACAACGCTTTGTTCACTGACGCTGCGACTGGCTTCGGCAGCATCCGGGTCAAGATGTGGAAGCGATCGCGGTCTTCCGGTTCCAGTACGCGCAACAGGTAGAAGAGCCCAAGAAGAACCAACAGAGCGGCACAGCCGCCCGCCAGAATGCCCGGCAGCGGCGCCAGCCGCGAAGCGATCTGTGCCGTGTGAGAAACGAGAAAATGCGGTAGATGAGAAGCGACCATGCGATCCGTATACGGAGCGGTCCAGCGAATGGTAAAGGTGGCGATCACATGCGCGGCCAGAGAAGCGATCGCGCTTCCAAAGGCGATCTTTGCAACCTGCACCCAAGGCAGCTTTACGTGGTAAAGATAGATTGCCGCGAACCACATGATGCCAACTGCCGTCGCCTGCGCCGCTCCGTTGCCATAGCTGGCGCCGAGGGCGCCATAACCGCGAATGAAATACCAGGCGACGCCTATATCGACGGCTCCGGCAAGAACGGTGGCGCCAATCACGTAGCGCTGCCGCTCCCAGCTCTGCAACAGATTCTGCGCAGGGTTGGCAAATGCTTTGAACATGCACATGAGCGGTGCAATGGTCACCACCAGCACTGCATCCTGAAACTTGCTGCCGTAAACAACCAGCAGCGCCGGAGCCGCGAGCGATGCCGCGATGAAGTGGAGTGGAATCGACGTGAGGGCAAGGTAACGGAAGGTGGAAGCTGTAATGGCGGGCAGACGGGATTTATCGCGCCCATACTGGGCAAAGATGGTGGCTCCCGCCGCCCCGCCGAAGACGGTCGCGCCCAGCAGAAGTTGATCGGACATGGTAAATGCCAGGGAATAGAAGGACACCTGCCGGATATCGCCGCAGAGCCATTTGAGGAGAACAATCTCCGACCTGCCCCAAACGATCATGGACACAATCATGCTGAGTACGCCGGCTCGCGTGAAGTCAATCATGCGCTTGCGCAATCCGGGCGGGTAGGCTTCGGCAGCTTCCCAAGCCAAGACGCGCCGGACGGTGGGAAAAAAGCGCACAAGAAAATCGACAAGGCGCATGACCAGCAGCGACATGCCTACACCGGTCACGTTCCAGTGAAAGACCACAGTTACGCTGATGGCGAGGAAGTAAACAGCAGTTGAAGTGACCGAGGCCGGCATATTGGCCGCAAAATCTTCAGTCGCCACATTGGTGCAAGCCGGAATGGCATTGACCATCGCCGGCCAGATGCTGAGCACCAGCAGGACTGAAGCCAGTTTGTATTCCGGGGTGGCGTCGCGCAGCACCCAGACAAGCAGGCCGCTTGTCGCCAGCGTCGCCAGTCCGGTCTGCAAAAGGAGAGTGTGCCAGAAAATAGTTCGGGCCACCCCGCGATGACCCATGCCGATGTACTCGGCCATATATTTTCGCGTGGTTGCTGAAACGCCCAGCGCGCCCAGCGTGCTGACTACCCCCGCGATATACGAGACATAGATAAGATACCCATTCTTTTCCGGGCCAAGATAGTTGTTGATCAAAATCGACGTAAATATCTGAACGACGGCGTTAATGATGTTTTCCAGGCCAAACCAGCCCGAATTCTTCGCAATCGTTTTTGTATTGGACATAGTCTTCCAGCTTTATTGTCATTGAGGCCGCATTATGATGGGGGGAACCGCGAGACGCGCTCGGCAGCGCTTCTCGCGCTGCCGGGCGCGTCCAATTTGCTTTCGGAGTCTAACCCATTCCTTGAAGCGCCGCTTGCGCGTCCTTCGCGGGCTGCGAGCCAGGCTCGCCGGATATGGCCTTCTTAAAGTGAATCGCAGCGTTGTTCTTATCCTTGAGTTTGCTGTAGACCATTCCCAGGTGATACTGCATCGCGGAATCGTTCGGTTCGGTCTTTACCGCATCTTCCAACAGATCGCGGGCGAATGCGTAGGTTCCCTTGTAGTAGTAAGCCCAAGCCAGTGTGTCGGCGGTGCTGGGCGAATTCGGCATTGCCTGCCGGGCCGTTTGCGCCAGAGTCAGCGCAACATCCACGTTTTCGCCGTTCTGTAGCATCCGGTAGGCAAGATTGTTAGCTGCGACTGGCTGTTTCGGCTGGATTTGCAGAGATTTCTTGTAGTAGTCCTCTGCCTTGCCCAGATCTCCGCGGGACTCCTCAAGTGTGCCGAGCAACGCCAATGCGCCGGCATCGTTCGGATGCGTCTTGAGCCACTGCTCCCAGGCGCTCACCGCAGTCGCAACTTGTTTACGATTGATTTGGATCTTCGAATAAAGCATGACTGCCTCGCCATCCCAGGGATTCAGTTGGATGGCTTTCTCGGCTGTGGCGGCAGCTTGGTCCATATTCTTGTTTTGAGCCTGCAAAAGCGCCAGAAGATCGTAGAAACTGCTGTTCCTCGGACTCTTTGCGATCTGCGCGTTCACTCGGGCCATTGCCTGGTCCGGATGCTTTTGGAACATGTCGTAATCGATCAGCAGGCGAAGAGCCTCAAATGAATTCGGGTCGTATTGCAGAGCCTGCTCCAACGATGCAACCCCCTCCGGGAAGCGCTTCTGCGCAAATCGGATTTTGCCGAGCTGGACATAGGCCTGCGGGCTTTGCGGAGCCACGCTCATTGCAGTCTTCAAATCGGCTTCCGCTTTGTCGAGATCGTCATGGCGCATTTCCACCAGGGCGCGCCACACATAGCCGCCGGGAAAACGCGGCGCCGCGACAATGGTTTTATCGGCAACTTCCGCCAGCAACTGCAAATCGCCCCGCTGCGCCGCAATCCGCGCCAGTTCCTCCGGCGCCTCCAGCCTCGACGGACTAATGGCTTCAGCCTCACGAAAGCTTTTTTCGGCCAGATCCTGATCGCCCTTGGCCTGGGCCGCCTTGCCCAGCCAGTACTGGATGAAGGCGTCTTTCGGGTAATTCTTGGCGCCTTCCATGAGGGCGTTCACGGCATCGCTGGCCTTGCCGTCGTTGAGCAATACGATCCCGTTCAATGCGGCGGCTTCCGGATCCTTGGGGTTATTCTTCACTAAAGCGGCAACGACGGTGCGCGCGGTCTCGTAGTCCTTGACCTGGAGAAGAACGCGAATATATCCCTTCTGCACCGAAGTGTTCTTCGGATATTTGGCGGAAAGGCTTGCAAACTCCGTCTTGGCCTTATCCATCTGCCCAGAGCTTTCGTAGTAGTCCGCCAGCAATCGCACTCCCTGCGGACTGTCGGCAAGATCTTTCGACGCCTGACGGAGCACTTCCTCGGCTCTCGCTTGATCGCCCTGTCTCAGAACGATTTCGGCGAGACTTGCGCGGGCGGCAATGCTCTTGGGATCGGTGGCGACGGCATCCCATCCGATCTTTTCGGCATCCTGCCAGCGGTTGCTCTTGCCATAGAAAGATGCGAGAAGGAGCTTGGCGTTCACCGATTTCGGATCCAGCGCGATGCCCTTCTTCAGCTCGGCTTCCACGGAATTGGCCTTGGTGGGATCGTTCGATTGAATGATCGCGAGATCCTCATGGAACGCCGCGCGCGTCGGCTCCAGCGCCAGGGCGCGGTTAATCTCGGTCAGCGCCAGATCCCTATTCCCCCGCCTGACTGCGATGGAGGAGAGCATCGCATGCACGTCGGGATTGTTCGGCTGTGAGGCCATCACGGCATCCGCCTGCTTTTGCGCGTCATCGGTGTTGCCGCCCATAATAAACAGGTTGCCAAGATCGATCCGCGCTTTATAATTTGTGGGCTGCAACTCCACGGTACGGGCAAGCTCCGCACCCGCCGAGCGGATCTGACCCAGGTGCATGTAAGCTTGCGCCAGCGCATAATGAGCGTCGGGGAAGCTTTTGTCGACCTTCAATGCGTTCAAATACTGGATGGCGGCTTCTCTGTATTTGCCTTGCGCGCTATACCGGTTGCCGCTCTCAAGATATTTTTGCTTCCGCACGTTTGGATCGCGGTGGCACCCTGCCAGCATGGCGACCGCCACAAGAAGCACAACAGCGCCAAGCGACCCACGCCGATTCACTCGTCTCCACCCGTCGTTGATACTCAATCGAAATGCTTCATACCGAGATTTCACTGTTAACCATCCTTGCTGGCTGCCCTTCCTGCGATTGCAGCCTGAAACCCTTTCAAGACCGGTTCCGCACACCGCCGCTCCCATGCGCCTAGTCCGGGATAAACCTCGGAAGCATCGGCGCAAGTTGCGCCGTAAATGCCTCGGCCCGAGCCCTTGCCGCCGAAGCGTCTTCCCCGGCGCTGATCGGCGTGGTTACTCGCACCAAGGCCCCATCGGTGCGATTCATGCGCATTGCGTCGGAGACCATGTATATCTTAGCCAAGTATTCATTGGCCACGCTACGCCCGTGGGCCTGATACCAATAAACGACAAACTGCCTGTCGTCGCCATTGGAGATAATGTATTCGCCCACCCGGTGCGCCTTGCCATTCGCGTCGTTCAGATCGACGTATTGCGACGATTCGAAGACCCAGCCCGCGCCCGGCAGACAGTGTTTCGGTGAGTGTATAGTGACGCCCGTCCTCTGTGTGGGGAAGTAGGCGATAAAGAGGCCAACCGGCGCCTTCCCTCCGGCTTGCGCATAGATACGCGACAAAAAATCCCCGGCTCCGAGGACATCGAGTGTTTCCTTGTCAATGGGCGAATCAAATCCCGTCCACTCTGCGATCTCGCGCGGAAACTGCGACATCGGCTCGCTGGCCGGAATCCGATCTGAATTGCCGCGAGCCAGCAGAATTCCCAGCGTTCCAGCCAGCAGCAAAACAACCGTCCAGAATCGAGGACTCTTCACGCTGCCCTTTCTTTGCCATGGAATAAACACATGGCGCGATGGACGATGAACAGCAAACCAAGCGACACGAGAAACATCACCCAGCCCGAAAACTCGTGAAAAAAGCCCATAGCCTTCTCCGGATCCCAGTACTGGACGCACAACCCCGTGCCAAGAATGCGCACCGCATTGGCCGCAATCGCGATCGGAATGCTTGCCAGCGCAAGAACAGCCCGGCGGAGGAAGGATTTTTCCAGAAAGTACCCGTAGAATACCGCAAGGGTGAACAGGCTCATCAGCGAGCGGATGCCGCTGCAAGCCTCCGCCACCTCCAGTCTCATAGCGGGCAGTTCGATGACGTTGCCTTCGCGCAGCACCGGTACGCCGAACAAAGGAAGCAAAGCGCTGGAGAGCTTTGAGGCGAGGATCTGTAGAGGCAGGGTTATCTCATTGAAAATAATAGAGGGAATTGGGATCGCAAGGAGCAGGACCAGCAGCACGAAGCGAAGCTCCCTCAGGAGTTCCCACCCGCCAAAACACAGCGTCAGACCGGCCAGCAGGATCACCAGCGAAATCCTGGACAAAAAAAGCTCCGCGCCGTAAACCCCCAGGAGCAGCACCACCAGTCCCAGGGCGACGACGGCAATCCCGCTCCAGGTTGGAGCAAGTCTGGTTGCGAGCAGCGCATCCCTCTTCGTCCAAATCAGGTACCCGGCAAAAACAGGCACCAGGAAGCCGTGAGAAAAATCCGGTATCTGCCACCAGTCCGTGACCAATTTCGCCAGCACATGGCTGTAAACCGCCGCGATGAGCGTGCCGATGAGCACCCAACCCCACGCGGTAGAAGCGTTTCGAAAGAACCATGGGCTTTTGTCTATCGATACCGATTGTGTGTCCTGGGACATATTCTCCAAAAAGGAACCTACCGAATTTCAACTTGTCACATCTTGCCTAGCAATCGTATTGCCGAAAGAGGAACGGCGCGATCCGGTCGAATTCCCTATGAATTCCCCGGTACTGGGAACCAGACTTCCCGCTCCAGTGGAAACAACTTTCCACTTGTTAGGGAAATCAAATTCACAATTCTGCCACTGGAAACGATAAAGTCTACCGTCTTGATGGCAAGAGCGCCTCCAGAAAGCGCTCACAATTGCGGATATATGGCACGGAAAGCCGATTCCGCGTCCTGATCACTGGTTTGGAACCCGCATTGCTAAAGAATGCGGTGTGGATTCAGGATACTGCATGGCAGGCAACGCAACCATCCCAAGCGTAAAGCGGCAGGCAAAACCCCTTTCGCTTGTAGAAGCGCAGATTCAGCGTGCGATTGCCCGTCTTGCCGAGAGCGACTGCCCAATCCTGATTGTGGGCGAGCATGGCGTTGGAAAGCGCTCGATTGCAGCCCAAATTCACGCGCATTCCCATCGGACCCGCAGCATCTATACTGAGATTCGCAGCGCCGATGCCGACGCCAAGGCGATCCTGGCGGCTTTTTCAAGCAAGGGAACGGTGTATTTTTCGGAGATCGGCGATCTGAGTCTTGCCCTGCAGGAGACGATTGTCGATAGGTATTTTCGCGCGGAGCAGCCGCAAAGCTGCCGTCTTCTTTTCGGAACGAGCAGGGAGCTAATGGACGAAGTCAAAACCTGGCGCATGAGGGAGGATTTCTACTATCTGGTCTCAGCCGTCTCGCTTCGGATTTCACCCTTGCGCTGCAGGAGGCCGGAAATCCTCTCGATCGCCGATGACCTGTTGACGCAGTACTCCAGGCAATTTGACCGTCCCAAGCCGGATTTACGAGAGGGGATCATCGAGTTTCTGATGGAGCACACCTGGCCTGACAATCTGTCGGAACTTCAGACCGCGATCAAGACCTTTGTCGCTATTGGCGACCAAGCGATCTCTCTTGCGGCTCTCAAAGCCGCTGCGCCAACCGTGAAGCCGAATGGGCATCGCAAGCCGCTGTCGCTGAAGGAAGCGACGCGGGCCGCGTCTACCCAGATCGAGCGCCAGTTGATCTCCGAGGTTCTGGTTGCTACCGGCGGCAATCGCAAGCGCGCCGCCGACGAACTGCGCATTAGCTACAAAGCCTTGCTGTATAAGCTCAAGCAGATTGGGATGCAAGACCAGCCTGCCTCCAACGGAAACGGAGTTGCACAATGAAGACAGGGAAACTTTTCATATTGGCATGTTTTGTGCCGGGCATTTTCTGCCAATCTCAGGACAAAGTGCCGAGCGGCCAATCCGCCCAACCGGCGCCTGCTCCGGTGACGGCGCCGGCCGACGCGCCGCCGGCGCTGGCATCTGGCGCCGCCGCTGCTACTTATGTGATTGGCCCTTCCGACGAAATCAGCGTCAATGTCTGGAAGGAGCCGACCCTATCCGGATCGCTTCTTGTGCGGCCGGACGGCATGATCTCGTTGCCGCTGCTCGGCGATGTGCGCGCAGCTGGCTCGACGCCGCTGGAATTGGGTGATCGGATTGCGGAGATGCTCAAGAAATTCATCCAGGATCCAAACGTCTCCGTCGTGGTCAGCCAGATCCACAGCAAGGTCATCTACCTTATGGGCGAGGTTGGAAAGAAAGGGCCTATCGACATGACGCCCGGCATGACTCTGCTGGAGGCCATAGGCAGCGCCGGAGGGCTTACGGATTTTGCGAACGCGAAGAAGATCTACATCTTGCGCGACGAAGCCGGAAAGCACGAAAAGATTCCTGTGCGCTATAAGGAAGCGTTGAAAGGCGACAGTTCGCTCAATCTCGTTCTCAAGCCAGGCGACACGATTGTGGTTCCTTAAGGCGCATCCATGAATACAGTTTTCAAACTTCTGGCGTTTTCTTTGACCGTTTGCGCACCGGTCGCCGCACAGGTTGTTCCCGAGGCGACGAGCGGTCGCGGCCTGCCGATCCGGGGAACATTGCATTACGATCTGCGCTATTCCCAGACCGCTGAGTTCAGTGGCGATCTGGGCGATTGGCAGTCGGCAATAGTCTCCGGGGATGTGAACTATTCGAACGGCAAACAGCGTTATCCATTCATGTTGAACTATGGCGGCGGCTACTCCTGGACCATATCGGGGCCAGAACTCAATGACGGGTTCTTTCAACACGTGATGTTATCGCAAGGTATAGTCCGGCGCAAATGGAGTCTCACATTCAGCGACAGCGTTAGCTTTACGCCCATTGCGCCAACCACGGGCTTCTCAGGAACCCCTGGAACCGGTGAGCCGATTGGCCAGCCTAATCCGGCTCCCCCGTCCGGCGAATCGATCCTCAACGTGAAAACCCGCGCGATCAGCAGCAACGCAACTGGAGGGCTGTCGATCATCCTTAACTCCTCGACGAACCTCAGCGTTGGCGGCGGTTCGAGTTTGCTGGATTACCCCGACGGCAATGCGATCGATACGAACTCCTGGATGGCCAACGCATCGCTCAACCGGCGCCTCAATGCACGGAATTCGCTGTCAGCCGCGTACAGTTATACGCAGTACAGCTATCCCGGCCGGTCCGATACGTTCCTGACCAACTCCGCCATCTTCAGCTATACGCGCCAATGGACACGCCGGCTGAGTACACACGCGGGCATCGGGCCGGATTGGGTCGATATCGCGAATGCGTCTTCATCGAGTCAAGGCGGGACTCCGCCCACCCCAACCGTGCCTAACTCGACCGTGCTCGGCGTGGACGCGGGGGTCATGTATGACATGAAGTTCGGATCGGCCGGTCTGAATTTCAGTCAGGGAACCAACGGCGGCGCAGGCTATCTGATTGGAGCGCAATCCGATAACATCAATGCAGACTATTCAAGGGAATTCGGCAGGGATCTGACCGTTGGAGTTACGGCCAACTACATGCGCACCGCCGGCCTTGAAAACGGCGGAGTCACGAACGCGAAATATTTCGGAACGCAGGCCACCAGACGAGTGGGCCGCTATATAAGCGTCTTCGGGAATTACACGGCCATCATGCAGTCATCCAGCTCGGCGCTCAACGCCAACGCCCTCAGCGGGCTCCTCCAAGTGGTTAGCTTCGGCATAGGGTATTCGCCTCGGGAGACACATCTCAGGCACTAAATCGATAAGGAGTCTTAGTATGCTCGGGCATCGTGAATTGACAATGGAAGACTACGCCGGTATCTTGAAGCGGCGATTCTGGCTGATCCTCATATGCTCGATAGCATTCCTCGCTGTCGGTGTGGTGATCGGGCGCATTATTCCGCCTCAGTACGAGTCGCAGACTTTGGTGCTCATCGAGCAGCAAAAGGTGCCGGAAGACTACGTAAAACCTGTCGTCGATGAAAACCTGAGCGCGCGCCTGTCTTCGATGAAGGAACAAATACTGAGCCGCTCGCGCCTCGAGCCGATTATCGAGCGGTACAACTTGTTCGCCGGCGGCCAGACCACCCTGGACGATCGCGTCGCAATGACGCAGAAGGCGATCGGGATCCAAACCATTGCCTCCACGAGCGGCGGCATGCCAGGATTCTTTATCAAGTTCAAAGCACGGGATCCGCACACAGCCCAGCAGGTTTGCGGAGAGATCACTTCGCTTTTCGTCAGCGAGAATTTGAGCGCACGCGAACAGTCTGCCGAAGGAACGACCGACTTCCTCAAGCAGCAGCTTGAAGACTCAAAGAGGAATCTCGACGAGCAGGATGCAAAGCTCGCGGCCTTTGAGCAAAAGAATATCGGCAAGCTGCCAGGGCAGACGATGCACCTTGGGGACATGAGCCTTGCCATGGGAAGCCCCAACGAGAGCACGCTTCAGGCGCTCACCACCCAGCTTGACGCCACCACGCAGTCGCTGGGGCGCATGCAGCAGAATGAAACCTTCCTTCAGGCACTCGTCTCGCAGCAGACCCATGACCTGGCAAGCACGGAATCTGGAGCAGGTATTTCGACGGATGAGCGCCGGGCGGAACTCAAGAAACTGATTGCGGAAAAACAAACGTTGGAAGCGCTCTACACTCCAAGCCACCCCGACGTGGTTGCGGTTACGCGCAAGATTGCGGAACTGCAAGCGGAGATCGCGCATGCTCCCGCCGAGCAGCCGGCCGAATCCACCGCCAACCGCGAGGATCCCCCGCAGCTTTTGCAGCTCAAGTTTCAACTCAAAGGCGTGCAACAATCGATTGCTTCGGCAAAGCAGGAGCAGACACGGATTCAACAGCAGATTCGCACCTACGAAGCGAGAATCGAAGCCAGCCCGCTGATCGAAGAGGAGTACAAGCAGGTTACTCGCGACCACGAGACGGCATTGGAGTTTTACAACACCCTGCTCAAGAAGATGAACGAATCGTCCATGGCGACCGCTCTCGAGCACCGCCAGCAGGGCGAGCAGTTTCGCGTCATGGATGCAGCGAATCTTCCTGACTCGCCCAGCTACCCGAACCGTAAAGTATTCGCCGCCGGCGGGCTCGGGGCCGGTCTGGTGCTTGGTCTATTCATCGCCGCGCTGCTCGAGTATCGCGATACGTCGTTGCGCAATGAAAGAGACATCTGGGCCTTTACCAAGCTGCCGACGCTGGCCATCATCGCCCACATAGAAGGCATACCCCACATTGAGAGCGAAAGCGGCCGCTGGAAATTGTTTTCACGATCGGTAAAACCCCTTGAAAGCGCAGGCGGTTAACAATGTACAAGTCTTACTTCGGCCTTCGCGTTCTCCCTTTTGGGTCCAGCCCCGATCCGCGGTTTCTCTATATGATGCCGCAGATTCGAGAGTCCCTTGCCTGTCTGCAATACGGCATTGCCACGCGCAAGGGCTTTGTCGTCATGACAGGGGAAGTGGGCACGGGGAAAACGACTCTGCTCAAGACCGTACTCAGTACGTTTTCCAGCGATCGCGTTTCGTCGGCTTTTGTCTTCAATCCGCGTTTGGATGTGCTTGACTTTTTTGAATTTGTGCTCACCGACTTCGGCATACCTCCTAAGACGCGGACCAAGGCCGCCATGCTGTTGCAACTCAATCGCTGGCTCATTGAGCGCTTTCGCGAGCGTGGGTTGTGCGTCATTGTTGTCGATGAAGCGCAGAATCTCTCCTGGGAGCTACTCGAAGAGATTCGCTTGCTGACCAATTTGGAAACCTCGTCGGAGAAGCTGATTCAAATCGTTCTTTCCGGCCAGCCGGAACTCGAAGAGAAGCTTCGCGACCCCAGTGTTCGCCAACTGCGCCAGCGCGTTGCGGTGTGGTGCAAGACACGGGCGCTGACCGGCGAAGAGACCGATGCCTACATTGCCGAAAGACTCCGCATCGCCGGCGCTACCCAATTGGTGCTGGCGCCGGATGCCGTGCGGCTTGTCCACCACTACTCCAGGGGGATTCCCCGCCTTATCAACCTGATCTGCGAGCATGCCATGATCGCCGCTTACGTGGAGCAGATGAAGCCCATCCCGGCGTGCATCGTAGAATCGGTCTGCACGGAACTCGAATTGCACCAACAGCCCTTTCTGATTTCGCCCATGGCTCTGTCGGGTTTGCCGGAGAATTCCTTGCCAACCGCCATGTTCAATGCCGCCAAGCCCGTTGTGAACGCAACAGAGTCCCTGAAGGAACGTGAGATATGAGCCGCATTTACGAAGCACTCCAAAGAGCCGATCGCGAGCGCAAGAGCGCGCAAGTAGCGGAAGTCCAGCAGTTTGCCGAGCCTGCCGTTGCTCCCGATCGTGAGGAGCCGCCACCGCCAGGGGCAGAAATCGTTCTCGATAACATTTCGCAGCATGAGTGGAGACCGTCGCTCGCTTCCTTCCCAACGCTAGCGGACCGCGGACCGGGCGTCGAGCAGTTTCGCAGCCTGCGCTCGCGCATCTATCAGGCTCGCTATGAAGCGCCCTTGAAGACGATCCTTGTCTCCAGCGGCATGCCTTCGGAGGGAAAAAGCTTTGTCACGGCAAATCTGGCCATGAGCCTGGCGCGTAACAGTGTCAATAACATTCTGCTAATCGATGCCGATCTGCGCCGTCCCACGCTCCACAAATTGCTGGGCGCACCACATACGCCAGGCTTGTCGGAATATCTTGCGGGAACCGCGGATTCCAATGCCATCATGCAGCGCGACATGGGCTCGGAAGCTGCTTCGAACTCCAGCACGCGCAGCACCTCCAACCTCACCTTCATTCCTTCCGGCAATTGCGACGACAACTCATCTGAATTGGTGGCCAATCACCGCATTGAAGAACTGGTTGCAACCCTCGCCCCGGCTTTCGACTGGATCCTGATCGACTCCCCGCCGGTGCTGGCGGTTACCGATGCCGTGGAACTTGCCCGCGCCGCCGATGCGGTATTGCTCGTTGCGCGAGGAGCGAGAACTCCTTACAATGTCGCGCAACGCACGCAGGCTACTTTCAGCAATTCTCGCCTCCTGGGTTTTGTGCTCAACGACATCAAGGATGCTCCGCGCCGCGGATACTATTACTATTACTACGGCGGGCCCGAAGCCAGCGACAACTCGAAGCGGCGAAAGGACAGTGGGCAACGAGGATGATAAGACTTCTCAATGTCTATTATCCGACCCGGTCCTTTGTGCTGCTCGTCTGCGAAGCTCTCATCGTGGGCGGCTCGTTTCTGCTGGCCACTGCTTTCCTCCCGGCGCCGGATGGGTACATCGCCCTGGTTTACGACAACGGCATTCTCAAGATCGCAATCATTACTGTTCTCACTTTGCTGCTCTCTTACTACTTCGATCTGTACGAACCGCAGCGCATCTCAGGGCGGTGGGAGATTTATTTTAGGCTGCTGCTGGTTCTCAGCGTTCTTTCTTTCATTCTCGCGGGAGTTGTCTTTTTCTTTCCAGAGTCGGACATTGGCCCCAATGTTCTGGTCTTAGGCGCCTCTATACTCGCGATTGCCCTCGTCGTCTGGCGATGGGTCTACGAGTGGACGATCGGTCTTTCGGTATTCCGCGAGCGCGTCTATGTTCTGGGCGGCGGCGAACGGGCTCGCAAGGTTGTGGAGATACTCCGGTCCCGGCGCGATGCAGGCATGGAAGTCGTCGAAGGAGAGGCCAGAGAAACTGCCAACGGGGAGATCGAGCGTTATGCGGCGGATCTGCGCTCATTTTGCAAGCCGAAGCTGCGAATTGAACGTGTAATCATCGCCATGGAAGACCGCCGCGGATCGATGCCGGTTCGTGAACTCCTTGACCTTAGACTGAGAGGAGTTGTGATTGAAGATGCCGGAGCCGTCATGGAGAGGCTATTGGGCAAGTTGCCGCTGGACGGACTCAATCCCAGTTTCCTCATCTTCACGCAGGGTTTTAACGTCAAGGCGTCGCAGCAGATTCTCCGGCGCATTTTTTCCATCACGGTTTCGTTCATTGGGCTGGTGGTCTTCCTGCCGTTTATTCCGCTCATTGCATTGGCCGTGCGCCTCTCGTCGCCGGGCACTATATTCTTTCGCCAGACTCGTGTCGGCCTGCGCGGGCGGCCCTTTTCCGTAATCAAGTTCCGGACCATGCGCCAGGATGCCGAGGCACAGGGAGCCGTATGGGCGACCAGAAACGATCCTCGCATCACATCGCTTGGAAGATTCATGCGCAAGACCCGCATCGACGAGATTCCGCAGCTCTGGAACGTCCTCCGTGGAGAGATGGGTTTTGTAGGTCCCCGCCCGGAGCGCCCCGAGTTCGTGAAATGGCTCACGAGCGAGATTCCCTTCTATGAGCTCAGGCATATGATCCGTCCAGGAATCACTGGCTGGGCGCAAGTGCGCTATCGATACGGCGCCAGTTTGGAGGAAACAAAGCAAAAGCTTGAATACGATCTCTACTACATCAAGCACCTGTCCCTTGGCTTGGACCTGCTCATTGTGTTCGAGACGATCAAGACAATTGTGCTGCGGAGAGGCGCCCAGTGAGAATCGTCTTCTGGCTTTCGCTGCTCGGTATTCTTTACACCTACGCCGGTTACCCTGTCGCGATGTGGATGCTCGGGCGCTTGCGTCCGCGGCCCTGGAAGAGTTCTCCGATTACTCCGAGCGTTAGCATCGTGCTGGCTGTGCACAACGGCGTAGCGCTGTTGCCGCGCAAGATACAGCATCTTCTCGGCCTCGATTACCCCAACATCAAAGAGATCGTCATCGTTTCCGACGGTTCCACCGACGGAACCGCAGAGTTACTGGGCCGCCAGCAAGATCCTCTTTTCAGGACCATCGTTCTCAAAGAGCATGCCGGCAAGGCTGTCGCCGTCAATGCCGGCGTGGCGGCCGCCACGGCAGACGTGATCTTATTCCTCGACATACGGCCTGAGATAGCTCCTGGCGCAATTCAGCAGTTGGTCGGTAACTTTGCCGATCCGAAGGTAGGCTGCGTGTCGGGCAAACTCACGCTTCGCCAAGATGGCCACGATGCGGCCTCCGGGGCTGTGGGCGGCTTTTACTGGCGATACGAACAGTGGCTCAGGATCTGCGAGGCAAAGTGCGACTCTCCGGTCGGCGTTTACGGAGGCTTTTACGCTATTCGCCGTGAACTCGCCGTGCCTCTGCCGGCCGGAATCATCCTCGACGACATGTTTCAGCCGCTCTCGATTGTCCGCCAGGGCTACCGGTCTGTTCTCGATCCGGATGCCCATGTATACGACTCATGGCCGAAGAAGGTCGAGGGCGAGTTTCATCGCAAGGTGCGAACGCTGGCGGGAAACTTCCAGCTCCTCCAGCTTGCGCCGTGGACGCTGACACCGCGGAATCGTCTTCTCTTTCAACTTGTGTCGCACAAGATCATGCGCCTCGTGGTCCCTTACCTCTTCGTTCTGCTCCTAGTTTCAAATATTGCTCTCGCTGCCGGTTCTGAATACTATTCCGCATTCGCGCTTTTACAGATAGTGGGCTGGACTCTGGCGATTGCTGGGCTGCGCTTCCGCATTCCACTAGTGAATCGCATTGCGGCTCCGGCCAGCGCGCTGCTGGTTCTGAATGCGGCGGCTGTTGCCGGGCTATACAAATTCCTTACAACGCGCGGCCCGCTCTGGAAGATATGGAATTCAAGCGGTCCGGCGGCGGAAAGTGCGGCGCCTGAATCGCAGAACGCCACGCAACGGAAATCTGCCGCCGCCGTCGCGAAGTAATTGACATCGCCAAATGCGTTTGCAATCATCAAGTGGACTCGAGGAGCAGCGGATTGCCATGACAATGCGCAAGAGATTGCTTATCATTGCCGTGCTGGGAGTTGGAGCACTGACGGCTGGCCTGGCGTATCGCAGCCACATCGTAAGTGTGAGGGCCGCGAGACTGGACCATGTCGTTGCGCCTGCGCCATACTTTCCTCCGGGCTCCATTTGGACGCAGGACGTAAGCCTTGCGCCTGTCGATCCCCAGTCTTCCACCATCATTTCGTGGCTCTCGAGCGCGGGCGGATGGGGAACCGGAAAGATGCGCGTCGACTTCAGCCTCAGAGTGTTGCAGGCAGACGCCAAGACCCCGTTTGTTCCATTTCAAAAGGGTGACGGATTTTACGAGGCCGATTCCGATAAAGTATCGGTTTTTCCGCTCCCTCCAGGCGGCGGCATCGAAGGGCGCACCGATTATCAATGCCCGAATCGCGGCGACTGTCACCTCATCGTCGTCGATCGGCCCCACGCCAAACTTTACGAAGCCTATGTGGCCAGTTACTCGGGGGGCGTTCTCAGCGCGGACGCTGTCGCGGTCTGGAATCTTAGCCGCGTTTATCCTCCGGACGGCCGTGGAGATCAATGCACGAGTACCGACGCTGCCGGCTTTCCAATTGCGCCGCTGCTATTCACTGCCGACGAACTCGCTCTGGGACATATCGACCACGCCATCCGGTTTACACTTCCCAATCCGCGCATGCGCGCCCGCGTCTTTGTCCATCCTGCCACGCACGCCGGCGCTCCGCTTGGGCCGATTACCGCTCCGCCTATGGGTGCCCACTTCCGCCTCAAGTCATCGTACGACATGTCGCAACTGACTCCCGCTGCGCAAGTGGTAGCGCGCGCCATGCAGAAATACGGCATGTTTCTGTCTGACGGCGGCGGTATTGCTCTTACGGCGCAGAACGACGCCGACACTACCGCGAAGTACTCCGACGTGGATTTCAACGCCCGCGATTTGGAGCATCTGAAAGTAACCGATTTTGAAGTCCTCCAAATGGGCGATCCCATCCGATTGACCGATAATTGCGTTCTGAAACAGTAACTGTCGGAAGCATTTCCCGGTTCAACGTTCACATACAGGTGGCCTTCGCGAAAGTCGCACAATGCTGGAGATAGGAGCGAACTGGGTGGTCTGCGATATCGGCTGTAAGTGCGAGATAGTTGAAGCGGCTTCTGGCTCGAACCGCCCGTGTTTCGGAGAGGACGGCCATGAACCCAAGTGAGGAAACTCAGTCAAACAAGAACCCTGTAACTCGCAGTTTGCAGAGGCTGTGCTCGCGGATACTTCTTGTGCTGATGGTAGTGGGCTTCTCGTCTCGCATTGCAATCACGATTCATGAAGGATTGGTCACACCGCCCGCGACCGGCTCGGATGCCAGCGAATACGATGACTACGCCTGGAATCTCGCGCAAGGACGGGGATACAGCGGATTCAGCCCCGACGTGAAAGGGCCCGATGGGCAGTTCTTGAACCACCCCACAGCCTACCGCTCTCCTGGAACATCTGTGCTCTGGGCGGGTCTGTATCGAGCTTTTGGACATCGATACAGCTTTGTGCGGATATCCAATTGTATTCTGGACACGCTGACCATCCTGCTAATTTATCTAATCGGGAATAAGTGCTTCGACAATACGGTCGGGCTCTTATCGGCCGCAATCTACTCTATCTGGCCGACTGCGCTTCTGTACGCGAGTCAAATGGGATCTGAATCGCTGTATACATTTCTATTTTGCAGTTCTGTTTTGCTTGCGCTTCAATTTGCGGAGCGCCCGAACTGGGCGTGGTCGATTGCGGCCGGCGTACTTCTCGGTCTCGCTATGCTGACCCGAGGAAACGCGGTATTGATGGTTGCGCTGCTGTTTCCCTGGTCTATTTGGCAATTTCGGAAGACTCCGCGACTGATTGTTCGCGGCTTCGCCATTTCATTTGTGGCCTTGGTCATGCTTGTGCCCTGGACTATCCGCAATTATTCGATATTTCACTCATTCGTTCCGTTCCAAACAGAGGGAGGAGATACTTTGCTCGGGAGTTACAATCGGATAGTAACATCCGACCCACGCTACTATGGCTATTGGATCTATCCGACTGCGCTCCCGGAGTATCGGGACCAGATTGCCGCCCCAAATGACGAGGTGGTTCGCGATCATGTCGAGACACGGCTGGCCATGCAATGGGCGCGCAGTCATCCTGAGAAGTGGTGGTACCTCGTCGAATCGAAGTTTCGCCGTTCATGGACCCCTTTTCTGCAACCGAACAGCCCCATGCTTTACCGGGTGAGCATGTTGGCCTCGTGGGGGCCGATTCTGGTTCTCTTCGCGCTCGGTTTCTTCCCCATCGCAATCAATTTTCTTCGGACGAACAACCCTGGCTGGATCCTCCACTTGGGAGTTTTTCACTTTGTTCTAACCGCTCTGATTTTCTACGGAGCATCGCGATTCCGTTACCCGGTCGAAGGCCTGTGCATTATCCTGGCAAGCGCGACTCTTGTTTGGCTTTGCGGGATGATTGGCAAACGATTTACCGTTCCCGCGTCACGCGCAAACTAGCTCCGGGGCGCTGGAGTTTATTGCATTGTTTTCAATTGGGCGCGCCGCTCGCTTCCGCGGCGGCAAAAGTGCATTCGCGGCACTGGCAGACACGGCGCAGGTATTCCCACGAGTAAATGCCGCCGGAGTGGCCGTCGAGCCAGTTGAACTGGATGGCGTACCGGCCAACGGCATGTGCGCTGGCAGGCTTGGCCGGAGGCGTATACATGGGCAGAACGGCCGCGGGCTTGGCTTTGGGCTGGCCGGCCTTGCGGCCCTCCAGTTTGCGCTCCTCAATGCATGTGGCGCAGGGACAGGCCTCGCGCAGCCATGCAAAGCCCCACGCGCTGCGGTGGCCGTCAACCCAATCGATCTCCAACCCCTTGCCCTCGGTGAGCAGCACACGGACTTTTTCCGGGGTGACGGCGATGCGCGGAAGCGGACGGTTTTCTTCCGTCTCGCGATCTTCCCTATCCTTTGAAACAAAGCGGATGCCTTCGTGGCTCATGGTTCCAGTTTACAGCGGGCGGGGAGCAGCTGAAGAGCCCAGGACCGGTCCACCTTCTAAGAACCAAGAACGCCCGCCCCTGTCGCAACTTGCGCCGAGGATGAACGCCGGCGTTTCAGTGGCGCGGCGCAGCAGCGATCTGCCGATGGAAAGTCCTTGCTCGCAAAAATCAACGGCGTCCCGCCGCTGCACTATTCGACCAATTCAGCCGATTGCGCCCAATACTTCAGCGGATCTTTCCCGTGCTTCGACGCATGAAAGGACACGACGGCGCCGGGAACGAAAGACGGCGAGACGTGAGCCGCAGGCACGAAGACGGCGTCCTCCTCGTCGACCACACGGATCACGTAGACCGTACCGGCGGCCTGTTTCTCGATGCGCTGAATCTCACCGCCGATCTCGGTGTTGACAGCGCCGCTGTAATCGCCGCGCTGGCCCATGTTCAGGTTCTTCGGTCTGGCGTTATCCTCGGGTTCGGATCCAAACCTAAAATCGCCCATCTTCCAGGCGCCGGCTTCTTTGGCGAACTCAATCGTGACCCGAACCTGCTGTTCCGGCGGGAGGTGCTCTTCCTTCTGCACTTCGGCCGGCACGGGAATCATGCCAACCAGCACCATTGAAGCATGGTTGCCGTCTTTCGACAGTTTGACGAACCGGACCTGATAGGAAGCCGGCATTAACTGGAGCGATTGTTCGAACAGCCCCGCTTGGTACGCGGCAACCCGCGCCGGCGGCACGCCTTCCGTAAGTTCCTTTTGCTGATCGGCGGTCCTCAGTTTCACGATCGCCTGGAAATCCTTCGCCTTCAACCCGGCGATGTAGGCGTCGTAGATTTTGCGGAATGTCTCCTCTGATTGTCCGAATGCTGTCATGGTGAATAGCGCTCCCGTAAGTAGAGTGAGAATAAGACGCATACCTGATTCTCTCCTTTGCATCCTACTGCGTTGCAACCCATGCAAACGTAACCCAGTTCGCAAGAACATGGGGGGAAAATCGTGCGGGCAGGCGCACGCGCCGGAGCGATTCTGGCCGGAGCCTGTCAATGAATGCTGATTCATGATAGCCGATCTCTGGCAGTTCTTACTACCGCCGGTCGTAGCGAAGCTTGAGCGCGAGGATCGCCAGAGCTAACGCGAGAGTGATGGCGTTGGCGGCAGTGATGGGGCCGGAGCCGATGCCAATGCCGTAGACGAGCCAGCAGCCCACGCCAAAGCTGAACAGCAAGAACATGACAAGCGAAATGTCGCGCGCGCTCTTGCGCCGCCACACTCTTACCAACTGAGGCAGAAAAGACAGCGTGGTGCAAACGGCGGCCGTCGAGCCGATCCAGTCAAAAATCCAATGCGGCAGCGCCCAGCGCGAAAGAAGCCCGGCAGCGAAGGAGGGCACTATCATTGGCCCCTACTTCTTCTTCGGCTTCGCTGGCCTGCCGGCTTTCTTGGCAGCGCGCTTGGCGGCTGGCGCCTTCAGCGCTTTAAGTGCCGCGTGGTTCTTCTCGATTAGGGCGTAGCGCTGCTCAACACAGGCGTGACTGCGCAGCGGATCGGCCGGTGTGTTTTGCACATAGTCCAGCAGCTTCTCTACCGTGCTTGCGGCTACGTGCAGGCGCGTGTCCGAGGAAGCGTAATAAATCAACACTTCGCCATTCTTGCGCTCTATCCAGCCACTGCTGAAGACGACATTCGAGACATCGCCAACGCGTTCCCATCCCTCGGGAGCGATGAAGTAGCCTGCCGGCTTGTGTGTAACTACCCAGGGCCGCTCCAGTTCGCAGAGGAACATATAGAGCACGTAGCGCAGACCGGCTGCTGTGTTGCGCACGCCATGTGCCAAGTGCAGCCAGCCTTGCTTGGTCTTGATGGGCGCGGGGCCGAGGCCGTTCTTCACCTCTTGAATGGTGTGGTACTCGCGGTTGTCGAGGATGATTTCCTCATCGACCACGGCTTCCTCGATGCTCGACGACAAGCCCCAGCCGATGCCGCCGCCTTTGCCGGCCTGGATGAAGTCATCCTGCGGCCGGGTGTAGAAGGCATACTTGCTATCGACAAACTCGGGATGCAGCACCACATTGCGTTGCTGCGGCGATTTCGATTTCAGATCGGCCAGCCGCTCCCAGGTCTTCAAGTCTTTGGTGCGCGCGATGCCGCACTGCGCCACGGCTGAGGACGTATCCCAAGCCGGCGCAGCCGGATCTTTGCGCTCGCTACAGAAAAGACCGTAGATCCAGCCGTCTTCATGCTTCACGAGCCGCATATCGTAAACATTGATATCTGGATCGGCCGTCTCGGGCATCAGGATCGGATAGTCCCAGAAGCGGAACTGATCGGTCCCGTTCGGGCTCTCGGCGATGGCGAAGAACGACTTGCGATCTGCGCCCTCAACCCGCGCAACCACCAGAAACTTGTCTTTGTGCAGAATCGCGCCGGCATTGAAGACCGCATTGATTCCCATCCTCTCCATCAGGAAGGGGTTCGTCTTCTGGTCGAGATCGTAGCGCCAGGTTATGGGGGCATGCGCTGCGGTCAGGACCGGTAACTCGTAGCGGTCGAAGATCCCATTGCCGCCTGCTGACTTGCTGTTGCGCCGCGTGAGCAGCTTCTCCTGCTGTTTGAATAACTCTTGAACGCTTTTCTTGAAAGCTGCCCGATTCATTTCTCTCTCCGGTCCTTCTAGGATTGCTTTTCCGCCTCGGCCAAGCAAGGCTTGCGGGCGTCCAACCGTTGCATTACTTCAAAACAGGCACGGCTATTGTGGTAGGGGCACTTCCAGGGCCCTACTTTGTCCTGTTTGGCGTCGGGCAGGCCATTTCGCGAGACCAGCCAGAACCATTCTCCATGCTCGCGATCGACGATGTTCCGCTCGATGAAATCCCAGCTTCGCTCCGCGGCTAACAAGAAGTGCTGCCGGTCGGAAAGCTCATAGGCATTGAGGAAGCCGACAACCGCCTCGGCTTGCGGCCACCAATGCTTGTCGGCATCGACAATCCCGCTTGCGTCAGCCTCGTAAAGCAGCCCCCCATCCTTGTCCAGCCCCTCCTCGTAGACGGCCTGCGCCATCCTCATGGCGGTCTCGCGCACCCGTTTTAAAATGTCCCGATCCCCGAGAATTTCCGCAGCCTCGCACAGCAGCCAGCTTCCCTCGATATCGTGGCCAAACGAGATGGTTTCAGACCGCGGTCGCCACTCCTCGTCGAAGAAAAGAATGAAGTGGTGAGTCGCCGGATCGACGATGTGATTCAGAAAGATTTCGATAAGTTCCCGAAGCCGCAGGCGGACGGTCGCATCCTCGTGGTGGCGCAACAGCGTGGCATAGGCCTCCATAAGATGGAGGTGAGTATTCATGGACTTCTTCTCGTCCATGTCAGCCTCGCTCAGGCGCTGATCCGCGGCCAGCGTCCAGTCTCTCTCGTAAGTCTCGAAGTAACCGCCGTGCTTCGCATCGTGACCCGCGGCTTCAACGTCCTCGACCAGGCGCAATGCCCTCGCGAGTATCTCTGCGTCGCCGGTTGCACGGTAATACTCGGCCAGCGCGTAGACGGTAAACGCCTGCCCATAGATGCGCTTCTTGGTGTCGACCGCCAGTCCCTTGTAGTCGACCATCCAGTAGACACCGCCAAACTCATGGTCCCAGAAGAAACGGACAAGATATTCATAAGCGCGGCGAGCCGTGGCAAGATACACAGGATCTCGATAAACGCTGAAGGCCTTCGCGAAGGTCCACAGAATCCGTGCGTTGAGGATAATTCCCTTGGCGGCACGCGGATCGGCCGTCAAATCGTTGGAAATCTGGCCGCGAAAGCCGCCGTAGTCGTCATCGATGGTGTTTTCGAGCCAGAAGGGAAGAATGTTGGAAAGCAATTCCGCTTCCGCCTTCTGCCTAAAGTCTTGCACTGAGTTACCTCCTTCAACAGCCAATCGCCGCGACCTTGCGAGTATGACGCATTCCGTTCAACCCGACTGCCGGAGGATCGCGTCGATCCGGCCCAGCTCGACCACCGAAAACTCAAGGTTAGCCAGCGCCGCCACATTCTGTTCGATTTGCTCGACGCGGCTGGCGCCGATCAGCGCGGAGGTCATGCGGCCGTCGCGCAGCACCCAGGCCAATGCCATCTGCGCCAGCGACTGTCCGCGTTCATCGGCCACAACGCCAAGCGCACGCACCTGTGCCAGGCGATAGCCGGTGATGTCGTGTTTCTTGAGAAATCCATGCGGCTTGCTAGCCCGCGAGTCTCCTGGAATCCCTTGCAGGTAACGGTCGGTCAACAGCCCTTGCGCCAACGGGCAGAAGGCAATCCCGCCCACGCCCTCCTTGCCAAGCACATCCAGCAAGCCATCCTCGACCCAACGGTCGAACATCGAGTACTTGGGCTGGTGAATCAGGCACGGCGTGCCAAGATCCAGCAGGATCTTCACGGCAATGGCGGTCTGTTTCTCGTCGTAGCTTGAGATGCCGGCATAGAGCGCCTTTCCGCTGCGCACAGCCTGGTCGAGCGCTCCCATGGTCTCCTCGACCGGCGTCTCCGGATCGGGCCGGTGCGAGTAGAAGATGTCCACGTAGTCCAGGCCCATCCGCTTCAGGCTCTGGTCCAGACTGGCCAGCAGATATTTGCGCGATCCCCAGTTTCCGTAAGGCCCCGGCCACATATCCCAGCCGGCTTTGGTGCTGACGATCAGTTCGTCGCGATGAGGCTTGAGGTCCAGGCGCAAAATTTCCCCGAAATTGCTTTCGGCGCTTCCCGGCGGCGGCCCGTAGTTATTAGCCAGATCGAAGTGAGTAATGCCAAGATCGAAGGCGCGGCGCACCATCGCGCGCCCGTTCTCGAACGTGTCGACCCCACCGAAGTTATGCCACAACCCCAGCGAGATAGCCGGCAGCAGCACGCCGCTCTTTCCGCAGCGGCGGTACTGCATGGTGTCGTAGCGCTTCTCGTTTGCAACGTACAAGGTGATTCTCCTAACTCAGAATGCCCTTGATCGAGACTTCTTTTCGTCCATCTATGGGAGGAGCCACGACATTTCCCTCGATAGGCGCACCGTCCACGGTGAGTGCGATGCGGTTGCCCTCGCCCTTTCGCTCGATGGAAATTTCGTAGACCACTCCGCGGAAGATGCGGGTCGCGGTGAACCCTGGCCAATTCCGGGGAATCACCGGTGCAATCTCAAGCCCGTCGAGCGTGGTGCGGACCCCCAGTATCCACTGCACGATTGCGTAGTAGTTCCACGCCGCCGTGCCGGTGAGCCAGGAGTTCTTTGCCTCTCCGAATGTGGGAGCGTCCTTGCCCGCAATCATCTGCGCGTAGACATACGGCTCGCACCGGTGCAGGTCGCCGATCTCTTCGCGCGCCGAGGGATTAATGCGGCTGTAGTAGTCGTGCGCCGCATCGCCGCGTCCCAGGCGCGTTTCCCCAATCATTATCCAGGGATTCACATGGCAGAAGATGCCCGCATTCTCCTTGTATCCCGGCGGGTAAGAGGAAATCTCGCCAAGGTTCAAATAGTACCGGGAGTACGCCGGCTGCTGCACCACGATGCCGTGCTTGGTGGCCAGATGCTCGCGCGTCGCGTCCATCGCCTTCAATGCCTTGCCATCTTCAAGACCGATGCCGGCCAGCACACAGAAGCCATTCGACTCGATGAAGATCTTGCCCTCTTCGCACTCCTTCGAGCCGATCTTGGCGCCGAAGTCGTCGTAGGCCCGCAGGAACCAATCGCCGTCCCAACCGTGCTGACGAATGACCCCTTCCATCTTCGCCACTTCATCCAGATAGGAAGAAGCTTCGGCATGCAGCCCGCGGCGGCTGGCGATGGCTGCGAGTTCGCGGCCGGCGTGGACAAAGAGCCCGGCGATGAAGACCGACTCGGCTACTTTTCCATCCTTGTTGGTGGTGGTCTGGAACGACTGGCCCGGCGTATCGGAGAAGCAGTTGAGATTGAGGCAGTCGTTCCAGTCGGCGCGGCCGATCAGCGGCAGCCCATGCGGCCCAAGGCGGTCCAATGTATAGCGGAAGCTGCGTTGAAGGTGGTTGTAGAGCGGCGCTTCGGAGCCGGGCTCGTTGTCGAATTGGACCTTTTCGTCCAATATGCTCCAGTCGCCAGTCTCTTTGATATAAGCCGATACGCCAAGAATGAGCCAGTGCGGATCGTCGTTGAAGCCGCTGCCAATGTCGTTGTTGCCGCGCTTGGTGAGCGGCTGATATTGGTGATATGCGCCGCCGGTTGGCAGTTGCGTTGCGGCCAGGTCGAGGATGCGCTCCCGGGCGCGCGCGGGAGCCATGTGCACAAAGCCCAGCAGATCCTGGTTCGAGTCGCGGAAGCCGAGGCCGCGGCCGATGCCGGATTCATAGAACGACGCCGAACGCGACATATTGAAGGTCGCCATGCACTGGTAGGCGTTCCATATATTCACCATGCGGTTGGTGTGAATGTCGGGCGTGTTTACCTGGAAGATATTCAGCAGGCTGTCCCAATACTGGCGCAGCTTCTCGAAGGCCGCGTCGGCCTGGCCGGGATCGAGATACTTTGCGATAACCGGCTTGACCCGTGTCTTGTTAATAGTCTGCGAGCCGGGAGGATCGAACTTCTGGTCGACGGGATTCTCGTGGTAACCCAGCAGGAACACGATTTGCCGGGATTCGCCGGGTTCGAGTTCGAGCTTTACCTGGTGTGCGCCGATCGGCGACCAGCCGTGCGCGATGGAATTGCCGAGCTGGCCGGCCTGGACCGCGGCGGGCGAGTCCCAGCCCCGATTTCGGCCCAGAAACGCTTCGCGCTGGGTATCGAAGCCGGCCAGGGGTTCCGAGCAGGCGAAGTAGGCGAAGTGATTGCGGCGCTCGCGGTACTCCGTTTTGTGATAAATCACGCCGTCTACCACTTCCACCTGCCCGGTGTTGAAATTCCGCTGGAAGTTGGTGGCGTCGTCCTGGGCATCCCAAAGACAAAACTCGATCGAAGAGAAGGCGGAGATGCTCGCCTTGGTGGCGCGGCGATTGGTTACCGTGAGCTGCCAGACTTCGAGATTCTCGTCGAGGGGCACGAAGTAGCGGGTGTGCGCCTCGATGCCATTCGCTGCAGAGCCGATTACGGAGTAGCCCATGCCGTGGCGGCAGGAGTAATTCTCCAGTTTGTGGCGGGTAGGCTGCCATGAAGGCGACCAGAACTGGCCGGATGCTTCGTCGCGCAGATAGATATAGCGCCCGCCAAAATCGAGAGGTACATTGTTGTAGCGATAGCGGGTCAGGCGGCGAAGGCGCGCGTCGCGATAGAACGAGTAGCCTCCCGCGGTGTTGGAGATGATGCCGAAATACGCCTGGCAGCCCAGGTAGTTGATCCACGGCAGGGGGGTATCTGGTTGCGTTATCACGTATTCGCGGTTTTGGTCGTCGAAATATCCGAATTTCATGTCGATTGTTTCTCCCCGGAACCTTACCGCCTGCTTGCGCGGCGCCCGGCCGATAGTGCCGATTTTAAGCCTGTTGAGTAATCGATCCAGCGTTTTCTCAACGTCGATCAAACGTTTTTCCAGAGTCCTATTTCACTTTGGAAGACGAAAAGCGATTATACTTGATGCGGCTCGCGAATGAGGAATTTCCACGATCGAAAAGTCTGAGTGCCTGCGGTTGGGCAGGGAATCGTTGCCAGGAATTGGCGCTGTATGAGACGATTTCCCGGTCCCGAACGCATTTCTGGCGCTCCAGAGGCTTAGTCTGCGTTTATCGGCTGAAAAAAGCAGGCATTCGGTCTCCTGCATGGTGCGGGACAAGTGTATCCGCTGTGAAAATCGAAAGGTCCAAATGCATCTTCACGTACTTGACATCGTTATCATCGTGGCGTATCTGCTCAGCACGGTGTTGATCGGTTACTGGGTTTCAAAACGCGCTTCCCAGAGCATGCAGAACTACTTTCTCGGCGGCAATGCCATGCCCTGGTACATGCTGGGCATCTCCAACGCATCCGGAATGTTCGATATCAGCGGCACCATGCTGCTGGTTTCCTGGATGTTCGTGTACGGCCTGAAGAGTGTGTGGATTCCCTGGCTCTGGCCGACATTCAACCAGATATTCCTCATGGTTTACCTCTCCTCGTGGTTGCGCCGCTCGAACGTGATGACCGGGGCGGAGTGGATCAAGACTCGTTTCGGCACCGGCCGCGGCGCGCAGTTGTCGCACCTGATCGTAGTGATCTACGCCTTTGTCAGCATCATCGGATTCTTTACCTATGCCTTCAAGGGCATCGGCAAGTTTGCCCAAACCTACCTGCCCTGGCATCTGTCGGCCAATGAATACGCGCTGATTCTCATCGGCATCACGGCCATCTACGTCATCAAAGGGGGCATGATCAGCGTAGTCATCACCGAGGTGGTGCAATTCTGCATCCTCTCGATCGCTTCCTTCGCCGTCGGCATTATTGCCATGACCAAGGTGGCGCCGGAGATGCTCCGCCGGGTGGTTCCCGCCGGCTGGGACAATATCTTTTTTGGCTGGCATTTGAATCTGGACTGGTCGACGCTGTTGCCGGCGGCGACCGCCAAGATTGCCGACGACAAGTACGAGCTTTTCGGCTTCTTCGTCATGATGCTGCTCTTCAAGGGGATTCCGATCTCGGCGGCCGGACCTGCGCCAAACTACGATATGCAACGCGTTCTCTCGGCGAAGAACCCGCGCGAGGCCTCGATGATGAGCGCCTGGGTAAACATCGTGCTAACACCTCCACGGTACTTCCTCATCATGGGCCTCACGGTGCTGGCGGCGGCCTTCTTTGGCCCCGACCTGCGCGCCATGGGAACGCACATGGACTTTGAACTGGTGCTGCCGCTGGCGCTGGGGCGCTTCGTCCCGGTCGGCCTGCTTGGCTTCCTGATCGCTGGTCTGCTGGCCGCCTTCATGTCGAACTTTGCAGCTACGGTCAACGCCGCTCCGCCGTACTTTGTCAACGACATCTACAAGCGCTTCATCAATCCCAACGCCTCGCCCAAAACCTACGTGCGTTTGAGTTATCTGGCTTCCTTCACGGTGATTGTGATTGGGGTGGTCTTCGGCTGGAACGTCACCTCGGTCAATGAGGTCGTGGTTTGGATCGTCTCCGGCCTTTGGGGCGGGTATACGGCTTCCAACGTACTCAAGTGGTATTGGTGGCGATTTAACGGTTATGGCTATTTCTGGGGCATGGTAACGGGCATTTCATCCGCGCTGGTGATGCCCAAGGTCGCACCCATGCTGCCCTTTGTGCAACACCTGATGGCCAGCTTCACCATCAATCTGGAGGTTGTGATCATCTTCCCGTTGGTGGTGGGAATATCGCTGATCGGATGCCTGCTGGGCACACTGCTTACCAGGCCGGAATCCGACGAGGTGCTCATGGATTTCTACCGTCGGGTGCGGCCCTGGGGATTCTGGGGACCGGTGCTCAGGAAGGTGCAGGCCGAGGACCCCGGCTTCAAGCGCAATATGGACTTTGCGCGCGATATGTTCAATATCGCCGTCGGCATCGTGTGGCAGATTTCCCTGGTGGCGCTGCCCCTCTACATCGTGATTCAGGAGTTTCTGCGCGCCGGCATCGCCCTGGCGACGATTCTGGGAACGTCGCTGATTCTCAAGTTCACTTGGTATGACCATTTGGCCGAGCGCGAGGTGGAGAGCGAAAAAGCCGCGGCCGCTGGGCTGTGACAGACGCGGCCTGAGTCAACGATACGGGGAGAATAGACTGGGCTAGCTCGCCGATTCATATCCTTCGCTTGAAAACGACGGATCGCGTAGTCTATTTTTCTCCTGATGCACCGACCTAAGTTTACAGCGAGCTATTTACCGGGACTATCGAGGAAACTGGGAGTTTCAGTTCCGCATAGCCACCTGCCGATGTAATGAGCAGGCCGAGTTATTGGGCGATCGAGCTGAGAGAGCGGCTGGATCCCGTCAGGGAACAATCATGACCGGCGCGCGCCAGAAGGTAGCTTTCTGTGTTGCCGGGTCAAGTACTGTTACCTGACAGTCATACTCTCCGGGGGGAAGGCGATCGATCCCGATGCTGAAGCTGAGAGGCATGACGCCCAGCCTGCTGGCTGCGTTGGGAACCATTGCTATCGGCGGAGTTTCAAAAGCCTTGCTGCCGGCAAGATAAAGACTAACGAATGCGAAGACCGGCGGGTTGGGAGACTTAGCGTCAGACGCCGGTGGCTTATAGGCCTGAAGATAGACAAAGAATGGGCGGGTTGTGCTGAAGACGCGCGTTACGCTGGGGATGAGCTTCTTTCCATCCTGAACGAGCGGGTTGACGGCTTCCTGCTTCTCTTTGTCCTTGGCTTTGGCGGCATCGTAGAGGGCGCTGCCGAGATCGACGCGCTGGCTACTGAGCACAACCGAGCTAATGGGAATTTGCTTCTCTTCCTTGTTCAAGTTGGGGATGACAAATGTGGTTTGATAGGTGCCGATTCTGCCGGTTTCATCGTCGCGCGCCAGGAACTTGATCATGTACTTGCCGGGCAATAGAGTGAAGCCGGTGTCGTACTCGATGGGACGATGGGCAAGCTCGGCGGCGGTAGCATCGGATAGCTTGATATTCACATTGTCGCGGACATTGGTAACTGTTGTGCCGCCGACGAGGTCTTTGATTTCACCCACAAAGTCGATGAGCGTATGCTCGGCGCCGCCGCGTTTAGCGAGGGCTAACTCGCGGCCGGGGATCTTGACGACGATAGGAACAAAGTACTCGGCCCGGTTGAGCTGGAAGTGATCAATCTCCATGGCGATGGAAAGCTCGGTAACTGGGTCTTCAAGCATCAGCGCGTCTTCAAGCTGACGCTCTTTGTCGACTGCGGTAAAGCGGCTGAACTCCTTATCGGCGTAGTAGCCCTGCCGGTATTCCAGCTTTGCTGCGACATCCTGGGTAAGCGAGACCTTGATGCGCCTGAAGTGGCCATTCTTAGCTGGGTTCGTGGCGTAATAGCCGAGGATGTAGTAATCGGAGATCGCATCCTGGGCCTGGACGATGCCATGACTCAGGTCGTTGTTATCGAAGAGAGCTTTGCCGCCGGTGTCGCCGGCGAGAGCGTAGAGCGTGTCCTGCGATTGCTGGAAGTTATTGGTGGCTGCAAGAGCCGCGCCGCCGGTGTAAATGCCGGAGTTACCCGGCGAGCCCTGAGTTGCGTCGCCGAGCGGCGCCTGGGCCACAAGGCCGCGCGCATCGATGGGCCAAAATGAGACGCCGGCTTTGATGGCGGCATCGACCGTGGCGTGCAACTGGGCCTGGTTATCGACTCCGTTAAGGCGGAGACCGCTGGCAAAGTAGATGAGCGACTTCTTCTCATTCAACTGGCCGAGCATCTTGGCCGCGGTCTGCAAGGCAGAGAGCTGGCGATCGGTATTGAAGACGTTGAACTCGCTGTCGTCCTGGCCGAATGCCGCTCCCGTATCGGCGCTGCTGGCGTCGTCGATGGTCTCCGCGGAACCCTGGCCCTCGCCTACAACGAGGGTCGCAAGAATGCTGAGCAGCTTGTTCCTGTCGCTGGTGAAGTCCTGGAGGATATCGACCGAGCCGCCCTGATAGCGAAGGATTGAAACTAGATCGACAGTCGTCATCTGAGTACGGATAAATTTCTCTGCGGCGGAAAGAGCGCGGAGCTGGTCGGCCGGATACATGGCCGACATATCGAAGTAGAGCGCAAGCAGACGGCGATTCTTGTAGCGGCTGTTCTCCTCGGTTTCAGGAGCGATCTGCGTATGGGTGAGGCGCTTATAGATCGTGATGTCTTCACTGCCCGGCGCTGCCGCGGGAAGCGGCGCCGCAAGGGCGGTCAGATCCTGATGCTCGCAGAAGCGAATCGACTGAGGAGCACCATCTTCGGTGATGGCAAAGTCCTTGGCTGTTAGTCCGGGAATAGGTTTCCCATCCTTATCCTTCACGACGACAGCTTCGACCACCAGTTGCACTTTCACCGAGAGGGTAAAGTTGTCCGCGCCGCCGGCGGGCTTGTTCTGGCCGATCTGCTGCGCGCACACAGGAGCGGCGGCGGTGAGGAAGAGGACGGAAGCGGCAAGGCCAGTAAGTGTGCGCATCTCAGAACCTCAACCGTATCGTGGTCTGCAAGCTGCGCATGGGGTTGGCGGCAGCAGGCAGGCCGAATTGCGTGCTGTTGACGGTCGTAATCCAGCCGGTGAAAACACCGTGATTGAGCAGGTTCGTCGCGTCCACGCGGGCGATGAGAAAGAGTTTCGTGTTCGGGCGGAAGGTGCGCTCGAGCGAGCTATCGAGGCTGAACTGGCCGGGACCGGTAATTGAATCTCTGCCCGCCGTTCCCCATTGGCCGGGCAGAGGCGCACTATAAGCCGCGGCGTTGAGATGCGGCCCCGCGCCGGAGTTGTAGATGCTCGTGCCCGTAGGGTTTGGGCGGATGCTGCCCGTGAAACCCGTGCCGGGAACGGCGGCCAGATAACTCGGCGTTTCCGGCATTCCAGTTCCAATTGTCAGTTGCGTCAGCACAGTCCATTCTTTCAGGAGCCGGCCTCTCCAGCCGCTTAACAAGTCTCCGCCATGCAGGCCCTGTCCGGTTGTATATTGCGCCTGAATATTGAGCAGGTGACGTTGATCGAAGGTGGAGAGCGAGCGCTCAGCCCGCGGGTCAAGCCAGTTCTGCGCAATCGCGGCTGATGGAGCATATGTGGCTTCGGCCGAGCCCTGGCTTTGGGCGCTGGCCGTCACGTGACCCTGGCCGCCCAGCTGAGCGTCGTCGTCGATCGACTTTGAATAGGTGTAGAGAAGCGTTGCCGTGAATCCGCTGCGCAGCCTGCGGCGCAATTGCAACTCCCCAGCTTCGCGCGTCGAGTTACCGCCGGAGGTTCGATATTCAAAGTCAAGCGGACAGTTAGGACAGGGGCTGACTGCGCCAATCGGGTACGTGTTGGGGAGAAACTCCTGGACGCCATGTGTGCCTTTTACGCCTAGATAGGTCGCCGTGAGTTGCAACGCACCTGGCAGATCGCGCTGCACGGCCAACTGCCAGTTCTGCGCATATCCAACACGGAAGTTCGGATCGACCGCGTAGTTATCGGGGTTGGATGCAGAGCACGAGGGAAAACCGTTTGCCAGCGTGAGCGGGCAGGCGGCGCTGTTCTGTGCCAACTGGCTCGTTGAGAACGGCGCCTGCTGGGCGAGTTGCAAGGTGGGCGCAAGATAGACCGAAGTATCGTGATAGATACCGTAGCCTGCGCGGACCACGACGGTCGAAGCGGGAATGGGCCGCCAGGAGATGCCGATGCGCGGCTCGAAGCCGAGCCGGTCTGGATTAATGAGCGAACTCGGATAATGCGTGCCGGTAACAGCCCCGACCGGGTCGCTGCCCAGCACTGGAGCGGCAGATGTAAAGCCGGGCGCGAGGTCGAGATTGACCAGCCTGCCATGCAACTCCGTCATCGGCGCGCCGCACTCCCAGCGCATGCCCGCATTGATGGTCAGAACGGAGAGAATGCGCCAGTCGTCCGTTGTGTAAGCGTCGTAGACGGGTTGGCGGAAGTATTTATCCGCGTTGCCGAATGCAATCGAGCTGGTGTCGGGCACGCCGAGCAGAAAATCGGCTAAGTCCGATCCGCTGCTTGTCGCGGTGCTGGCCGTCCCCGCGGTAGCCGCGCCGGTAAAGGTGAATGCGCCGCGCGGGTTCTGCTCAAAGAAATCGTCGTACTGCTGCTTGCGGAAGTCGCCGCCCAGGGTGATGTTGTGATGGCCGCGATAGAGAGCGGCGGACACGGAAAATGAGTCGGTTCGGTTGCGGTTGAAGGCGCTGTTGGCGTCGCCAAGACCGGCAATCCCGCTGGAAAAACTTAGCGAGGGCGGGCCCCAGTCCGCAGGGTCTTCACCAATGCTTTTGCTGCTTGCCGTGCCACCGATGCCGTCCGCAAAGGCAACGTTCTCGCGATTCTCAAACTCGGGCACGATCAACGTTCTCAGCCGGCTGAAATGGTAGCCGGTATAGACAAAAAGATGCTGGCTGAAGCGATGAGACCAGTTGATGTTTGCATTCATGCCCAGTGTGTCGAACGTGTCCACAAAGCCGAAGAGGTTCTCGTTGCCGGCTCTCGTGCTTTGCAGGTTGAAGGCCCCATTGAGCTGATCTTTGCGGCCGAGCGTCTTGTTCAGGCGCAATTGCACCGCGTCTTGATGGCTGCTGTTGAGCACCGGCGCCTGGTAGTTATAGGGTGACGCGCCAACGATATTCGGCAAGGGGTAGAGCGCCAGCAATACTTGCGCCTGTGTGCTGACCGGAACGGCATTGCCCGCGAAGGGCAAGCCCGTCGCTGGATTGAAGATGGTGACCGGCTGCCCCAAAGCATTGAGCAAGCCGGAGAGATCGCCCGCCCGCTCAGCGCCGGTGGGGACAAGGCCGGACTCAATCGCCGCGGTGTGGTCGCGCGTCCACTGGTAGGCAACAAAGAAGTTTGGCCCGCGCGGCAGCAGGTGCGGAATTTTGATGGGCCCACCCAGCGCAATAACACCGGTGATGCGATCGTAGGCGGCCTTGGGCGTTTCAATCCCGCTCAGCGAATAGGGGCGCGCATCGAGAGCGGAGTTATTGAGAACCGCGGCGAATCCGCCGTTGTAAAGACTCTTGCTGTTCGATCTTCGGTTTCCAAAGGCCTGATCGAGCGAGTATTGGCTCGTCGCCGCGTTGTTCACGCTGCCATTCACCAGGAAACCGTCCGACGCCTCCTCGCTTTGCTCCTCCTGGGGTTTGGGCGCATCGGGTATCGCAGCGCCGTTCGCTTCAGGCTTCTTCGCGGCAGAGGGCGCACTGACTGCCGCAGGCAAACTCGGCGGCGCTTGCGCCAGCTTGGTGCGCTCCATCAGTTGGTCCAGCGGGAGCAGCTTCAACTCCCACTTTCCCGCTGGCATATTCGGCGCAATGGTTACATCCGCCTGGATCGTCGAGAAGCACTGCATCTCGATCTCGATCTTCCACGGCCCATCCGCAAGGTCGGAAAATTCGTAAAGACCACCTTGATCGGTGACAGTGCTAAGCTTCTTTTCGCCTTGTGTTGCGGTCACCGTAGCTCCGGGCACGGGCAGCCCTCCGAAGGTAACTTGCCCGTGATACTCCGAAGCCACGGCAGGGCAAGAGGAGCAGAGAGCCGCAAGCAAGCAGAAGATCGAAATTGTGGCAAAGCGCCGCGCCATCCGGTAACTCCAGCCGGTTCAAGTCTTTAACGGTTTCCTGACACGATCCGTCGACCTCAATTGGCCGATGGCTTCTCCACATGATCGATGGCGATTACGTCCACGGGCGTCTTCTCGGCGTCCAGTTTCAGCCCGAGCTGCTGCTGGATGGCATCGTAGAGTCCCGGCGAAGACTCGGTTGCGCTAGCTTGCGCGGGCATGGGCGGCGGGTGCCCGCCAAACTGCGAATCGTCGGGCGTGAAAGTGCACTGGAAATCGTACCTGCCTTTGATGTCGGTCCGGTCCACCACCGGCCGGTCCAGAACCAGCATTTGCAGAAAGTCCGTAAAATCCGTAGTTGTCGCATTCATCATGGCCAGTGTCAGCCCGCCCGCGCCGGGGCGCATACCCATGCCGGGCAGCGAACCCTTCAGTTGGGTCGGCGTCAGCTTCTGGCCGCTCTTTCCCACCGTCAGCACGTATGCCGATAGCTCTCGCTTGTCGTGATGGAAGGTCAGCTTGAATCTGTCCGCCAGCAGCTTCCGCATCATGATCCTCAATTGCTCGGCGTTGGGCGCGCCCTCCTGCTCCGGCACCGCGGCAATGTCGTATCGATCCTTGTCCATCCAGTCCGGTCCGCCGACAATCTGCTTTGCCTGCACATCGTAGGCGAAAGCGATCAGGTCGCCCAGGGACGAGTTGCGCGTGGCAAAGTTGCGCCCTCGCATTGTGAGTCCCTGGATGCTGGGCGCTCCGGAGTTGTTTGGCTTGATGGTTGCCACTTCGAAGGATGGATCGGCATTCTCCGCCATCGGCGCAATCGTTGGCGGCGGCTCCGGAATAGCCCATGCCGTCTCCGGCGTGGCGCGCGTGAGGGTGAGGGGTATCGGATTGCCTTGAATGAAATTTCCGACAATCGATTTCCCGTCCGCGCTCAGCTTGCCCTCGTACGAAATGCCGATCGTCGTCGACAGCTTCACGGCCCCGCCATCGAGAGTGAACTTGCTAGCCTGAAGGCCTTGGCCGCTTTGGTCGATGCTGTAGAAGACCGCCTTGTATTCGCCGTTATCGGCTTTTGAAACCTTGATCACTATGCGCAAGTCCTTGCCGGCGTGAAGCGTTCCCTGCCATGTGTCGGCGATGCTCTGCGCCGGATTCGCGGCTGCAGCCTGAGCGCTGGCCTGATTGACCTGAACCAGACCAAGGACAACCGGCGCCGAGATGGCTAAAGCACCGGCCAAGCTAAGCAACATCTTGCTGCTGAAACCCCATTTGCACACAACTCGTTCAGTCATCATTCAGACTTCGCCTTTTCCCCGATTGGCATTCGTCATTCAGACGCAAACCGGCGTTGATTTCCCCTGCCCGATGAGAATACACGTATAAGACGTTTGTACGTTCCGTTTGTCCATCCGGTTCCAACTTCCCTTTGGGCTGAAGAACCGGGTGGGCCTCAAGCTCGTCCCCACCAAGGCTTCGTCTGAATTCCTCGTTGCCGGCCACATCGAAATCCCTTCTGAGAATTAACGTAGGCGGCGAGACATGACTTGCAAGAACGGCGTCTCGCCTCCCATCCGGGATACTGGCTAAACTGACCGGCAACTATTTATTGCCTGGTGTAAATCTGGAACGGCGCCCAATAAAATGGCATGCGAAACCTGCTGTGTGAATGCAGTAAAGCGAGCTTTGCGCCGCGGAGAGCGACTGCGGGCGTCTGGCCGTCTTCCAGACCCTGATAGAAAGTGTCCATCAAGCGCGGCGTCGAGTCGTCGCTCACTTCCCACAGCGCGCCAATGACGTTGTGCGCGCCGGCGCGAAGAAATGCCCAGGAGAGGCCCACCAATCCTTCGCCCGCGTAGGAACGTGTGCCGCTACCGTAACAGGCCGAGATAGTCACCAGCTTCGCATCGATGGATTGGCGCATGATGTCACGAGCATAAAGCTTGAAAGAGTCCTCGCTAACCTTGCCGCGCGAGAGGATGATGGCCGAATCCAATGGGTCGGTGCGGCTGGCAACCGCATGAGCGACAAAATGAATATACGAATACTGTGCCGGGTTACTGGTTAGATAGGCTGCCGGACTGGCCTTTTGTCCCTCGAAGACGGCGAGACGATTAGCGTTGAAGTGCCTTGCAATCCGGGTCATCTCGAAGCCGAAGAGGGGAAGGCTGGGAAAATCCTCGCTGGGAGAAATGGGATTGCCGAGCAGAAGCAGGCTGCGATCCGCATTCCGGGCAGGTTTCGCCGTGGCTAGCATGGCCAGCGATGGAGCCGCGAGCAGGGTTGTGTCTTCGAGCAGGTAATGAGTCGCGTGATCGGGGGGTGACGTTTGGTCATCCGAACCCGGGCCTGGAACCAGCAGTGTCTCAAAGTTCAACTGGCTCAGCGCTCCATCCGCCAGGATCATGACCGGAGTATTGTTCCGGATGAGCGTTGTTACAGGAGCCACAAGCAACTTATAGAGTGCCAGCCCATCCTCATTGCTTGCTTGCCGAGGGTCTTCCACATCAAGCAAGGCCTTGCGGTAGCGCTCGACACGGGCAACAATCTCTGTCTGTGCGGGAAGCTGAATCAGCGTAATCTTCTCCGGCGTGATAGCCCATAGGTGAGACTGCTTTTGGCCTAGCCAGTAAAAGAGCAGCGTTGCGCCGGTCTTCCGGGCGATTTGGCGGGGGTTCAGATGTGCGGGCCGGAAGGAGGTGTCGTTCAAAGGCACACCTAGGCCTTGCGCCAAGGTCCGGGCGCGGCTACGATCGGCCGCATCCAGAGCTTCATCGCTCCTGCCCTGCTGCACCAGCAGGTGGATGTAATCGTCGTAGATGCGCGTCGCGTTGGCCAGGAACGGCAGTTTCGATTCTTCGCTTTTGAGTTGCGCCCGCGCCGACTCGAACGCGGTGAGCGTGTTCTTGTACGTCCGCTCCGCAGCGTGGGTGTTGCCTTGCCGCTCGAACAACTTGGCCAGCTCGTGTCCAGCAAAAAGCTGTGTCGTGGTTGGGCCTGATGGGTCATTCTGAACCGAGCGAAAGAGCGATTCCGCCTGCCGGTCCTGGAACCGCGCTGCCGCCAGCATGCCCTGGGTCAGCAGCACATCGGCGCTCAGGCGATTGCCGCCAGCGCTTTCCATAGGCGTGACCTCGCCGAGATAGGCGCTGGCCTCGTCAAGCTTGCCGGTCTCAACTGAAACCTCGGCCAGGTCTTCCAGCGCGTTCACGATATCTTCCTTGCTGTTAAGCTGCCGTGCCAGGTAGAGAGCCTGAAGATAGGACTGCGTGGCCCGCGCCGAATCTCCTGTGTCCCGATAGACATACCCGGCGTCACCGATCCACTTAAGTTGATCGCGAAGATTGCCAAGCCTTGTGGCGCTCTTCTCCGCTTCGAGAAACTGCTCTAACGCCCGTTCGTCATCGCCTAGCTGGAGGTAAGCCCAGCCGAGATTTCCTAAGGCAATTTGTTCTGTGTCTTCCGCGCCCAATTCCACGGCATCCTGGTATGCGGACTGCGACCAATCCACGGCTTCGTCATAACGATTGATCTGCAGTGCGGCCCAGCCCAAATTCAACGCAGCGCTTGCTCCCAGGAACCGGTCATGATGGTCTCGGGCAAAGGCGAATGTTTCGAGGAAAAACTTCCGCGCCAAGATGAGCTGCCCCTGTTTCCCGGCTAAGATGCCACGTGCCCGGAGCACATCCCCACAGGCCGCGTAGCCAGTGGCCTTGCAGATGCTCTCGGCCTGTGCAAGTTTCTGATCCGCCGCGGAAAACTGTTGCTGGTGGGTGAAGATGACGCTTTCAATCGCTAGTTTGCGGACGACCCCTTCCTGGTCACTGGATGCGGGAAGTATTGCGAGGAGGCGCAGAGCATCATCGTACATTCCACGCCACACCATAGCTTCTGCTTCCAGAAGTTGGAACCTCGATGCCCATTCTGGGTTGGAGACTTGAAATTCTTCGTATCCCTGTTCGGACTCCTGCTGGCTTTCCGCGAGGTTGCCATGCTGGAAGAGAGTCCGGGCATGGTCATACTCAGTCTGTGCTCTGTCGGGCCGCGTGTCTTGGAGACGGATCAGCATCAACGAGACAAGAACCAAAGCACAGAGCCCCCCCCAGAGCCGGAGATTGCGGCCCGCGCTGCCTAACCATCCCCGAATGTCCGCCGGAACTGAAGCACTGTCTATTCTCCGGCGGGCATTTAGAGGAATCGTACGGGCTATGGCTGTGTTGACCCGTTGGAGTTGCCAGTCCCAACCGCGACGTCCCCATCGATTGCGCAGCCGAGCTTGAGATCGACCATGGTCAGGGTTACGGTGGTCTTCTTGTAGACTTTCGTCACCTCGTGCGGATCCTCGTGCTTCACTGTCAGCTTGGCCAGTGTGATCGTGCCAAAGCCGGGGATCTTGATCACGTGTCCAAAGCTCTTCCCAGGGTAGCCGCCAGTTGCCTGGTTGACCAGTGAACATTCGACCGCCTCCGGAGCGCCGAGAATAGAGGAAAGTCGATTGTATCGTTCCAGCAGCTCCTCTGGCAGGTCTAGATCCTGGCGGATGCGGTCGTATTGGCTGGAGACGCGGCTCAGAAACCCTGCATCGGTCGTATAAGGCGCGTCATCGGCCGGCTTGGCGCCAAGTATCTCAAGATCGAGGTTCAAGTGTACCGGGTGGCCGGCAATGCGGAGATTCTCGAAGCGCGTGCCCAGAAGAGAGAACGTCGGGATATAGCCAACGAGGGGATGTTCCGTGACGATCTGCCCGACGGCGCGGTCTGCCGTCAGAACTTCCAGCACGTTCAGATTCTCAACAACGGTGGTTGTCAAGGTGGTCCAGCCCTGGCCCGGCTTGGTGCTGGGGTTGCCCGCTACGTGTGTATATGCGGCGCCGAAGGAAATGACCGACTCGAGCCGGTAAACATCCGAGCGCTGGTTGAAGTACCCACCCTCCGCCGCGAGTTTGGAATGGGCCTGGGGTTCGATCGGCTGAGAGACAGGAAGCCGCAATTGGCCCGAAAGGACCGTTGCTTCCGCCTTGTAGACGTGCGTTCTTTCATTCGCTTCAGTCATACGTGCTTGCACCTTTCCTGTAGATTAGGGGGAAGTCTTGGCCGTCTCTCCAGACGGGTCAATTTGTTAAACGAAGACGGAAAAGGTATCGGTCAACCGCTGTGCGCTCCCGATGAGCCGCTATTTCAGAGACCGCTCTAGTATAAGAGAACCTCCCCTCCCAGTCGAATGCTCCTTCTAGAACGGCTTCCTGCCGCGAAATCGAGCGCATCTTCGCCCGGATGGAATTTTCGCGAGGCACAGCCCGATTTGCATCCGTTGAACCCCTCCCGCATCTTGCCGGCATGGTGAAGCAACGCATCTTCCTCCAAATTCGGCTTTCTTCTCTCCCTGTCGTTTTGTGCAAGCCAACCCAGATACACATTTTTGTGCGTGGATGGGAAATTGGCGAGGACGGCGCCATGATCAGAACCCGCGGATCACCATGTATGAATGGCTACGATATCCGTTGAAACGGGTTTGAAGTCCACGATCTTGATCCGCAAGACAACCTGCATATTCTTGTCTTGCCAACCGCGTGGCGCAGCCTTCGCCAAAGCTGTTAGCTGGGCATTCGAAGAGACAAAATCCGATGCGGCTTGCGTTCCCGAAGCCCCCAATCCAGCAATGCTTAGGTACGGTGCTTCGCCGGGCTGGTTGATGACTCTGGAAACAATCGCAAAATCCTCTGTATCGTGCATCTCCTTCGGACCTTGGACAGACCAGCGTCTTGCCGGATCATAGTGGTCGTCCACCTCGTTCTTGTTCGCAAAGTAGATCCGCAGTTTGCGCGTCTTTTCGATGTTCATCGGGTTGTTGAATGCCCCGATCAGAATCGTCGGGCTTTCCCGGAGTTCGGCATAGGAGATGTCGTAGGTAAACCGCTCTTGAAATTCCTTATGTTGACGGTTGAGCACGGTGACGACATTCGATACGGCGGTGACATCTCCAAGCGCGACATAACTATCCCGCGCGCGCCTCAGATCGGTGACACTGATCATCTGTCCCGGTTCCCAATCCATGAAGAACTCCATGCCATGGTTGTCTAAATGGTGTTTTTCCCGGTACTGATCGGTGAATGCGCCTGAGAACACATACACCGCATTGCTCCCAATGGAGATGATTGCCGGCTTGGGGCTCTTAACAAAAGGCGCCCAGAATGCTCTGAGTTCCCGATCGGGCCGCAGCTCGGCCCACAGAGATAGGGCAATTCCCGCCAGCAAGAGCACTCCCAGGAATGCCGTCAGCAGTCGTTGCCACAGACTGAGCCGGCCTAAGAAACCGGTTCGTCGCTCCTCGCTCGCCTCGACCGGAGCGGAGGCGTCACTTTCGCTCGAAGGAAAGACAGTGGCAGGATCCATCCCGTGGCCGTTTCTGTCATCCCATGAGAATGAAGCACGATATGCCCCGGATGGAATCTGAATAATGACCCTGGGACGACTACCCTGCGACTGATAGAACTGCGCGAGTCTCTTTCGAACCTCAGAGGCGCGAACTCGAACGACCGGGTCCTCGCCAGGCTCATAGTCGGCTTTCCTCCCAAAGACCTCCGCCCCGATCACACGCTCGCGAAGGAGGTGATCCTCGCCGGCCAAGGTCTGGTCAACCACATATTGGAGGAGTTGCTGGCACTGCTGCGAGTTGCGAAAGTGGGCGCTTGCAAGCGCTGCGTTCAGCCCTTCACGAATTTGCTGCAACTCTAATTCAGAGAGCTTATTGCCCTTTTGTTGAGTTGTGTTGTCTGAGGAAGTGAATCTCGTATCCATTACCCTCTGCGCGCCCATGAAGGGGTATGTTACCTACCCCCAAAACCCATGTCAATCGCCGAAGTGAACGATTTTAGATCGGCAATACAGTATTGTACCTTGCATGTTCGGTATCCCTTTGCGTCAAATGACGCTGCGCTAATGTCGGGGGTTCAATTGGATTGAGCGGCGAGTCCGATTTGAGACGCTTGTTGCGTTGACCAAATCCGGCACGAGTCGAGGAGTCTGCTATCTGCATCTCGGCGTACACCTGAACACAGTCTGTGAGAGCCAGTTGTCGTTTCGACCAAGTTCCGGTTCTCGCTATTTTTTTGATAACTTTCGCGCCGAAGCTGCGCAAAACCTCGCCGAATCAATGGGATCGGCGGCACCAGATCGCAAAAAACAGGGCTGGATTCTTGAACAGAACTGAAGATTTGTCTAGTCAGGGACCGGTCAAACTCTATCCACAACCAACTGTAATTTGGAGGTTCCAATGAGTTTCACGCAATTCAAGCGCCCAGCAAGATTTACCCACTGGGCAACCGTTGTCTTCGGTTTGGCCCTGCTGGTGTTTTCAACCCAGGCAAAGTCCCAGACCGCGGGCTCGGGCAGCATTCAAGGCGCCGTTACCGATTCATCCGGAGCGGTGATACCGAACGCTACGGTCACCCTTATCGAAACGGCAACCGGTGTTAAGCACGAGACAAGAAGCGGCACCGCCGGTGCCTACTCGTTCCCGAATATCCCCATCACGACCTACAACCTCGACGTCACGGCCGCAGGATTTGAAAGCTACGAGCAGACAGGCATCGTGTTGGAGGTTGGCAGCAGCATTGCGATCAACGTTGCTTTGAAGGTAGGAGCAGCGAGTGTGAAGGTCGAGGTCCATGCCGAAGGCCTTGCCCTGCAGACCGAGGACGTCTCTTTCAAGCAGACCATCGACTCGCAGGATGTCACCGAGATGCCCCTGAATGGACGGCTGCTGACCGGGCTGATTCTTCTGACAGGCGGTTCCTCGAATTCGAGTTGCCAGGATTGCGGCAACAACTCCAAGTTTCCATACCAATCCTCCGCGTTCTCGATTGCCGGCGGCGGCGGCAATACCACCCTTTTCAAGCTGGACGGCGGCGATTCCAACGACTACCAGACGGGCAACAATTTGGATCTACCCTTCCCGGATGCGATTGCCGAATTCAGCCAGGAATCCGCGGCACTGGGCGCAGTGGGCGGCATGCATAGCGGCGGCTTTGTGAATATTGTTACCAAGTCCGGCACCAATCAGTATCACGGAGACGCTTTCGAGTTCATCCGCAACAACTACCTCGACGCTACCAACTTCTTCTCCAACGCGAAGGACATCTTGCACGAGAATCAGTTCGGCGGAACCTTCGGAGGAAAAGTCATTCGCGACAAGTTCTTCCTGTTTGCCGGATACCAGCGCGAGGTGGACGCCCAGTCGACTACAAGTTCGCCCCAGTATGTGCCCACGGCGGCCAACATGTCGGGCGACTTTTCTGCCTCAAACCCAATTACCACGCCCGCAGGCACAGCCCCGGCTTGCGGAAAATTTGGGCAACTGTGCGACCCTCTCACCGGCGCGATCATTCCGGGCAACAATTACAACAATGCGGGTGCGCCGCCTTTCGTAAAGAACCCAGCATCGTTGGCGCTGTATCCACACCTGCCCGCACCCACTCCTGCGGGCACTTTTGCAAATCTGCCCATCGGCGAGGTTGTCTACGAGGTCCCTCAGCAGCACCGGGATAACGAGTTCATTGTGAGGGGCGATTACACCATCAATCAGAAGAACAACTTCTATGGCCGGTACTTCATAGACGGCTACCAGTTTCCGGCGTTCTATTATCCGGGCGGCTCGACGAACAATGGAGGCATTCTGGTCACCACCAACTCTGGAAACAGCGAACGGATGCAAAGCCTGACTTTCGGGGAGAATTGGACGGTCAATTCGAACACCGTGAACTCGGCCCACATCTCGGGAACGAGAATACGCAACGATCGCGGCTATAACAGTTCGGATATCAACGCCAGCAATATTGGCGTCAACGACCCGCAGTTGGTGCCTGCGGGGCTGCAGTTGACGGTTTCGTCCAACGGCGCAAAGCTGGGAGCCTTCGCCATGGGCGGCGGCGCAAATGCTCTAGCCGTGATCAACGACAATACCATATCCGTCTCCGATGACCTCACCCTGGTGCGCGGCAAGCACCTTTTCGTCTTTGGCGGGGAGTACGTCGACAACCAGCTCAACCTCAACAATGCATACGAAGGGAACGGGAACTTCACTTTCAACGGGCAATACAGCGCGAATGGACCCCTGGGAGGTTCCGCAGGCGGAAACGGCGCTCTCGACTTCATCGAGGGAGCCCTGAGCAGCCTGCAGCAGAGCAAGTATCAGCAGAATGCCAATCGCGGGCCAATTCCCAGCATCTACGTCCAAGACACGTACCACGCCGGCAAGAAGCTCACCCTGGTAGCCGGGGTTCGTTGGTCTCCCTTCTTCTACCCCGCGGATTATTTTGGCCGTACAGCCCAATTCGACATCAACGCATTCATTGCCAACAAGATCAGTTCCGTCTACCCAAATGCCCCTCCAGGAATCACGTTCCATGGGGATCCCGGAGTTCCAAAAGCAGGTACGCAGAACTCGCCCGACCAGTGGAATGCCAACTTCGGCGCAACCTACGATCTTTTCGGCGACGGGAAAACAGTCATCCGCGGCGGCCTCGCGCAGGTGTATGAGCAGCCAAACGTCTTTGTCGGCCAGCGCACACAACAGAACGCGCCATTTTCCACTGCAACCAATCCGGCCACGACCGGGATGCTCTGCTTCTCCAATCCGTGGCTTATTGGAGGGACTGGCTACGGCTGCAACCAGACCGGTGGCACCGTTCTAGATCCGTTCCCGCAGGCGCAGGTACCAACCAAGGCGACGGCGCTGTTCCCCGCACAAAGCCAGTGGATTGTGCTGCCAACGAAGTATCAGCCTCAGCAAACCCTACAGTACACATTCAGCGTTCAGCATGATTTTCCCCACGGCTGGCAGGCTTCGGTCAACTACATCGGCAGCAGGAGCATACATATGCTCATCGGCTTGCCGATCTCCCCTGCGGTCTTCGTTCCCGGAGTATGGGGCGCTGGAGGCACGGGCTGCACTGGGATCGTCACCACCGGTCCGGCCGCAGTCAAGCCGGGCGCGACCGGATCCAACTGCTCCACCACCGGCAACGCGCTGTCGCGTTACTCGCTCACCATTGCGAATCCAATCGGCAACGGAACCCCTGTCAACTCTCTGGGAGGCGCTGGCACCAACGGCGGCGGCAACCAATTTATCGGCGGCGGCGGCGGTTCGGTCCAGGAGTCCAACACAGGGTACGCCAACTACAACGGCATGATTGCCACCGTGCAGCATCGCCTTTCTTCCACCTTCAGCCTCTTGGTCAACTACACCTGGTCAAAGTGCCTGAGCATCGCTGACACCCAGGGCGACATCAGCGGCACCCAGGTAGAAAACCCCTACAACATCAAGATGGACTACGCTCGCTGCGGGTCCGAGGTTAGAAACATCTTCAACACAACGATGGTTGCCAAAAGCGCCCTCCGCCTCCACGGCATTGCGGCTTACGTTGCCAACAACTGGGAACTGGCCCCGCTCTTCCATATCACGAGCGGTACCCCCATTAACATTACGGCAGGATCGGACTTCTCCCTCACCAGCGTGGGCAACGATCGCCCTAACCAGATAGCGGGCGTCAACCCCATCAACTATACGAAGATCCTTTCCGCTCCCGGGGGCGCGACTTATGCAACACGGTCTTACCTCAACCAGGCTGCGTTCGCAAACATTTGCGCATCTGCCTCAACTCCCGTGACCACATGCCCCGCCCTGGGAACATATGGGAACGTGGGCCGAAACTCAGTCAACGGGCCCATGTTCTTCCAATTCGATAGCCAGCTTTCCCGTATCTTCCCGATCGGGGAGAAGTTGAATCTGGACCTTCGCCTCGAGGCATTCAACGTGCTGAATCATCCCACCTTCAGCAATCCAAGCTCCGGCAACCCCTCATCGAGCACCTTTGGAGAGATCACCGGCACGAGCAATGCGGCCAGAGTCTTCCAGGGCGGCATCAAGATCCTCTTCTAAGCGAAGTATCAACCAACCTAACACGTTGTATGTGAATCAAAGTGCCCCGTTTCAGAGATGAAACGGGGCATTCCAGACAGAGATCTTTGCAACCGTCATTCATGGTGCCGGCTGGCCCTCAAGACTTCCCCTTATTTATGGCTGGCTTCACAGCGCAGTCCATGCTCCGCAGTGTGTCCCATCCCGATAGCGCCAGGAGTATGGCCGGCCTTAACCAGGAGCAGGCGCCTCGGATCAAGCAACTGGAACAGGAGAACGCGAACCTCAAACGGCTCGTGTACGAACTGTGCCTGCAGAAGCCCGTGCTGCGCGGCCTGATCTCCTCGAAAGACCACCGACGCCATCACTGATTACGGCACGACCAACGTGCTGAGGGTGACGATCTCGCCTGGCTGAATCATTATTTTTGCGGCGACAGGCTCCGGCGAGTTTTCAGAGTATTGGCTTACCCGTTCCATCTCTTTCCAGTTCGTCCCTGGCCAGTCCACGGTCAGCGTCTGTGGGCTGGTGGAGCGGTTCGTCGCGATCACTGTCCGCGCATTCTCTTTGCCCTCATAGGCCGTCACCAGCAAGTCGGGATTTGAGCTGCTCGCGTCAACCCGCACCATCCCTTCTGGCAGATGCCTGCTATAAGCGCCCATGACTCGGAGTTGATAACTGCTGGCGACCGGAATATCACCATGATAGCGGTCAGGGACGAGCAGCGAGCGGGTTGCCCCGAAATTCGGCTGCTCCACATCCAGGATCAGCCAGCAATAGCCAAGACCAATCGAGTCCAGCAATGTCATATTCTTGTGATAAAGCTGCCCGACGTTGAATGCAACGCGGTAGGACGAGCTTTGCAGCCGCACATTGTTCACCGCGATCTCTGTTGAGAAGAATGGCTTGTCCCCGTTAGCCGCACGCAATGCCTTGTACTGATCGTCAAATGTATCCGGATCGGTGAAGTGATCTTGAAAATCGTATTGATGCGATGCCGCGATATCAATCTTGCTCCAGACTTCAGGGTCGGACCTGAGTGTGTTTGCCACTTCGGTCCCCAGCGCTGCATAGCTCGCGTCCGGCATGTGAATCTTCACGTCTTTGAAGCCTGCGGCGTCCAGCGCGCTGCGCAGCGCCTTCACCATCGCAAAGCTGATCTCCTTGGGCTGCTGCACCTCGTTCTGAACTCCGATCACGTCTGGCGCGCGCCCAGTCTTTTCCTTCTCCATGTGGGCATAGGTCACCATCGCATGAGCCCATACGTCGGGATTAGCGGCGCCTTTATGCACGATGCCCTCAGGGTCCGTGTAGTCTTTGGTTGCCCACGCTGGGAGCGCCCACATCTCGTAGATGACCTTTCCGCCTAACTTTAGGGATTCGGCGTTGTAAGCGAAATTCGTCAGCTCTCCGTTCGGAAAGTCATCGCCGTAGTAATGCGGCTTGGAATCCGCTGGATTATCAAGGTTCGACATATCGGGTAGGAGTTTGGTTCCCATGGGGTACTCACGATCGATGAGAAGGTTGTATCTCTTCAGAATTTGCCAATATAGTTTCTTGCCCTCTGGGCTAAGGCCAAGATACGCCGGAATGCTCGGACTCCCGCCGAAACCGTAGATCGTCTGGTGCCGGTGGGCCGCGTCTACCGAGACTGTGGTGCCGATGCCCTGCTCGGGAAGCAATGTGCCGCTCAGCATAATGTGCCTGGTACGCGGCCCCGCGAAGAGCAACTGATGCCGGCTCACGTCGAACATGCACGTCTGCTGCACCAAAGGAGATCCGTTCAATAGGACACTCAGGGACAAGTGCGCGTCCAGAATCACGGTGATGGAGTGGATTTCGCCGGGAACAAGCGCCACAGTCTCCTGAGTGATTCTGTCTGGATTTGTCGTATGGCTGTCGTTCAGGCCATATGAGTCATAAAAGTGCTGATAGACGCGAATGAGAGAGTGGCTCACCTCGATCGTGAATCCCCCATCGCGGCCGGTGAAAATCCAATTGAGGCGCGCATCTCTGGGGAGGGCGTTGTCGAGAGCAATTGTTCTTGAGAAGAATGCCGGTAACCGCTCGGAGAAGAACATCCGGGGAATCTCTTCGCCGCGCCCCCACACCTGCGAGAGTGGACCGTCGGAGACGAACTGAAAATGCTCGGTGCTGCCGGGATGGGCGGCTGCGACCTCCGCCCCCTGCGCCATGATTTGGCTCGAATGAGGGTGTAGAAGGCTGAAGCAGAGAACAAGAATCGAGAGAATTGGACGTTTTGGCATGACCTGTCGCTCCTGACTGAATTGGTCCGATTGCTTTGGGCCTCAACAGCCCGTGGATAACGTCGCGTCTTGAAAGAACACGACTAAAGTCCTGCCGTAAGACGCTCAGAATATAGGACGGGCTTTAGCCTCCAAGAGAGGTTGTTCCGCGAGTTGTGCTTTCGCTACAGATTGTCAATCGCAGCCAAAGACACAGCACATTGATGGTAACTCCAAAAGGGATGCCGGTCCACTGTGCGAGGTCTAGTGTTTTTTCATCCTGCCTCAAAAGCATCGATCATTTGCGCTACACTGAACCGCATCTTCCGCATCCGCAGCCTCCTTGGATTTGGTTGAAGACCAACATTTCAACTGGATCAGGAACAACGAGGCCGATCAAGACTACGCTCACTGTCGACCGGTCTGAACCTCTGCTTCTCAAGACTTCTTAAGATTCAAGCAGCCTCAGCCGTGCGTTAATCTTATCAAGACCTCTGCCGTTGAACAGCGGCCGGGTTTATGGTGGTAGCTTTGGCAGGGGAAACCATTTGGCTAACTCGTATCGCCCCAAATCCCGTAAGACTTCGCGGTTCTACGTCTTTTCCATATTCACATTCGTCTTAAGTATTTGAATCGCCCCGAGATCTGTTTTGAAAGGTGCATGATGTCCAAATTGAGAATCCTCATGAGCTTCGCGCTTGTAGCACTGCCTATGGTTTTCGCCTCGGCCGCACCAGCGCCGGCCTCCGCGCCAAAGGTCGCCAGGGTCACCGTCAACCTGCCTGTCACCCTCACCGATAACGGCGACTCGTGGACCATGGACAACGGCATCGTCAAGATGACCGTACTCAAGCGTAACGGCAACCTCTCGTCGCTCGTTTATCACGGCATCGAGGTGCTCACCCACGGCGAATTCTGGGAGCAGACGCCATCCGGCACCATCGCCGCAAAGGTCACCATCGACCCCGCCACCAACGGCGGCGAACGCGCCGAGGTATCCGTGCTCGGCGTCAACCCCGGCGATCCCAGTAACCCGAGCCCCTTGGGCGGTCCGCCCTCCGGCGTCCCCGCGGCGCAAGAGCAACGCGTTCCACAAACAGCTCCCAGCTCAGCTCCCGGCGATTCCACCGCAGCCCGAGGACCCGGCTGGGGTCCACGGCCGAGCGGCCCTCGCGGCGGCGGCATGGACATTGAGACACGCTACACCATGGAGCGCGGCACCAGCGGCTTTTACACCTACGCCGAGTACACCCACAGAGCCTCGTACCCGCCTGCTGGCGAGGGCGAGAGTCGCTTCATTCTCGAGTCGATGAACCGCACCTTCGACTGGCTCTCTGTCGATAACGACCGAAACATGCTCATGACCTACGACGACGACCTGCGCAAGGGCGTCGTCATCCACGCCAAGGAACAGCGCATTCTCACCTCCGGTGTCTATGCCAACTCCGTCGAACACAAGTACAGCTACAACGCCGTCATGTACAAACTTCAAGCCTGGGGCTGGTCCAGTACCAAGGACCACATCGGCGTCTATTTCATCAATCCCAGCAGCGAATACATCGGCGGCGGCTCAGAGAAGCTGGACCTCATCGACCACATGAGCGGCACGCTGCTTGATTACTGGACCAGCGGCCACTACGCCGGCGGCGCGATCAATCACATTCCCACAGGCGAAGACTGGAAGCATGTCGTCGGCCCCATCTTCGTTTACTTCAACTCGCTCGCCAACGCCAAGGACCCCACCTCCGCCGAGCTGGACACCTTCCACAACTCCTATGGCAGCGGCATGCCCGCCATCCCGAAGGAGTGGCGCGACAACCAGCTTGCCCTCTGGAACGATGCCGTCGAGAAGTCGAAGGCGGTCAAAGCCGCATGGCCTTACGACTGGGTCAGCGGAGTCGACTATCCGCACAGGGATGGCCGCGCCACCGTCACCGGCCAACTCGTTCTCAACGATCCGCAGGCAACCAAAAAGACCCTCCCGCACCTTACCGTCGGCCTCGCCCACCCCGACTACATCAACACTTCGGGCGGATATCAACTCCGCGCCGGCAACGGCAGCATCGTCACCTGGCCGCACGATGGCAACTACTACCAGTTCTGGACCGACGGCACCGAGGACGGACACTTCACCATCCCCCACGTCCGCCCCGGCAGGTACACTCTGCACGCCTTCGCCGATGGCGTCCTCGGCGAGTACGCCAAGACCGACATCACTGTCGAGGCTGGCAAGCCTCTGAACCTCGGCAAACTCGACTGGCAGCCCGTCCGCTATGGCAAGCAGATTTGGGAGATTGGCTACCCAGACCGCACCGCCGACAAGTTCTTCAAGGGCGACGGTGCCAACTACTGGCTCTGGGGCTGGCCGCTCCGCTATGGCGACCTCTTCCCCAACGACATCACCTACACGATCGGCGAGAGCGACTACCACAAGGACTGGTTCTTTGAAGAAGTTCCACACTCCAATACCGACGCCTGGAAGAACCCCGCCGCCAAGGACCCCCTCAATCAGCGCTTCGGATGGGTCAACTTGCCCAGTGGCCAGAAGGACATGTGGCCCGAATGGGGCCACGGACGCGCCACCACCTGGACCGTCCAATTCACCATGCCCAGCGCCACCAAGGGCGACGCCATCCTGCGCATCGCGCTCGCCGGCGCCGATGGCGGCAACGGCGCCACGCCAGCCGCCCCCGGCAGCCTTTCCATCGGCGTCAATGGCCAGACGGTCGGCACCCTCCACCCAATCGCCACCAACGCTCTCCGCTACAACACCAACAAAGGCGTGTGGTACCAGTACGTCCAGAAATTCGACGCCTCGCTGCTGACGCCCGGCGAGAACTCTGTCAGCTTCACCGTCCCCGCTGGTGATGTCACCACAGGTGTGGTCTGGGACTATGTTCGCCTCGAACTCAACGATGGCAGCAAATCCTACCCCGTTGCCCCCGACAGCGGCCGTCCCGACGCCCCGGCCCTCACCACCACGCCCCGCTGACCTGAGAATCGAGAGGTTTCCAGAGCAAGTGTTATTTCGCAAAGTCGCTTACCGCAACTTGATTTGTTCCGGGACTGTGTGGCATAACTATCCGGCGTTCATGCCTTGTAATTTCTCTCTAGCCGGGCATGGTTCCGGCAAGGGTTCATGGCATATGCTGCCCTGACGAACTTTGCAGGCCCTCGCGTTTCGCCGGATTCCCGCCCATTGATCTGTTGCCGCTTCGCGCCAGACTCCTTTTCTCCCTCCCTCCCCACGGTTAGATTTTTTTGCGGTTCATTCGCCTTCCCTCGCTTCCATGCAATGAACCCACTCCCCCCGGCGCATCATTCGCGTGAACTCTATTTGCAACAATCGTTTGCAGTGTTGTCTTCCACGCCCATACACGTGTGCTGTAAAATACATCACGACAAGGAGAGTACATGCCTGCCGCAAAGAAAGCTACTGCCCGACCGAAGCGCAAAGTCGTTTCTCCCGTGGAGACGCGCACTCAACTCCGGCTCACCGTCGATTCCAAATTCACCAAGAGCCATTTCAGCCAGCTTTTTGCGGTGCTCAAAATCCGCAGAAAGAACGCTCTCGCGGAACACATCATCATGAATTTCAAAACCAAGGCCGCGCAGGCGCAGCTTGTTGCGTTCTATAACGGCCCGTGGCTGAACATTCCATTTCAGAGTATTGACACCGCGTTCGTATTTCCATTGACACACGAGATAGCCGACGAACTGGATCGAGTTGGCGGCGAGATTCTCGGCGGAGTAAATCGGTCCAAGACATTTCGCGTGATGGTGGCCTATTTTGCCTTC
>Ga0182016_10000439_pt1 | contig 52290 bp, 49 predicted proteins | sample 712S2MmetaG_FD_120491 | JGI IMG/M metagenome (GOLD analysis project Ga0182016, IMG submission 120491) | Permafrost microbial communities from Stordalen Mire, Sweden - 712S2M metaG | ecosystem: Environmental > Terrestrial > Soil > Wetlands > Permafrost | place: Sweden: Stordalen | collected...
CTCCGCTCCACGCTCGGCTACCTGGCCGACCGGGTGGCGAGCCGACTACGGCACGCAGGCCGGGCGGCGCGCACCGTCACCGTGCGGGTGCGCTTCCCCGGGCTGCGCTCGGTGACCCGGTCGACCACCCTACGGACGCCGGTCTGCGCCACGCTGACCCTGACGGAGATCGCCACTGGTCTGGCCGGCGCCGCCCTAGCCGAACATCGAGCCGAGCGCGAGGTGACACTACTGGCCGTGTCGGTCTCCAACATCGTGGTCCCAGCTTTTCAACTCCCCCTCCCCATGTCTTCGGGCGGTGCCCACGCCGGCCATGAACGCCTGGCCGACGCCGCCCGCTGGGGAGCCGACCGTTCGGTGGACGCCGTCCGCGCCCGGTTCGGCCACGGGGCCGTGGGCTATGCCACCGTTGTCTTCTCTGACGCCGCCCGCGTCCCCGACGAGTTCAGGGAGCTGGCGGAGCACGGGCCTTCTTGAAATCGTCCCATTTACTTCGGGGAAGTTCGTCCCTACGCTATGCAGGGCGCGGGGCACCCCGGCGTCGACAAAAGGGGAAGAGCATGGGACATCCCAACGAAGCACTGCTGCGCCGAGGTTACGAAGCATTCGCCACGGGAGACGTCGCCACGGTCATGTCGATCTTCGACGAGGACATCGTCTGGCACTCGCCCGGGCGCGGCCAGCTCTCGGGAGATTTCAAGGGCCACCAACAAGTCACGGAGTTCTTCGTCAAGATTTTCGAACTGTCCGGAGGGACGTTCAAAAATGAGATCCACGACATCCTGGCCGACGACGAGCATGGCATGGTGCTGGTCCACACCACGGCGCAACGGGCAGGCAAGTCGTTCGACGCCCTGGGGTGCCACGTCTGGCACCTGAGCAACGGTAAGGCCACCGAGTTCTGGAACCTCACGCTGGACCCCTACGCGGCCGACGAGTTCTGGAGCTGACACCGCCCGTGATCCTGCGCCGGTCTGCGACGCTGGGCCGGCGCAAACGACGAGTACTGGCGAAGCCCGCAACGTGAGCACCTCTTGCGTGTTTGGCTGGTCGCACAGCGGCCTCAAGGCGCGAGAATGGCCACGACTGCGAGGGGAGCCGTGCCGGTGAGGAACATCGTGGTGGGCGTCGACGGATCTGACGCCGCCTGGCGTGCGCTGGCAGTGGCCATCGACGTGGCCTTTTGCTACCACGGGGCAGTTCATGCCTGCTTTGTTTGGCCGTTGACGGCCACTGAAAAGCGGGCTGGCTTTTCGGCCGCACCTGTTTCCCCCGGCGAAAGCGACGGGGACGAGGAGCGGCTGAGCGGAGCCGTAGTCAAGGCACTGCGTGACGCGGGGGCCGAGGGCGACTTCGTCCAACGCGAAGGCGAGATCGGCTCCGAGCTAGAGGCTCTGGCCTCTAGCAGCGACGCGGAGATGATCGTGGTCGGACGGTCCCGGCACCCCACCCTGCACCTTGGGGGCGTCCCTCGCCATCTCCTGGGCATGGGCCGGCGGCTCGTACTCGTCGTGCCCTGACCTCGGCCCCGGACTGTCCTAGGTCAGCCCTGGGCCGGCTTGCCCCGGACGACCACGACGGCGCAGTTGGCCTGGGTCACGCAGTGCTCGCTCACCGACCCGAGCAGCATCCCCGCGAACTCACCGTGACCCCGGCTGCCCACAACGAGAAGGTCGGCAAGGTCTGACTCGCGGATAAGGACAGCGGCCGGGTTGCCCTGCGCGACGACGGAGGTGAGGTCCACAACCGGGTTGTCCCCCAGTGTTTCGTGGAGCGTCTTGGCGAGCGCCTCCTCCGTGGCCTTTTGGAAGTCGAGGCCTTCGGGGAAAGGGAACCAGTAGGCCGACGCGGGCACGTCCCATGACATGACGGCTCGCAGGTGGGCTCCAGTCAGCTTGGCCTGGCGGTACGCCCAGCGCAGGGCATCGCATGACGCCTCGGAGCCGTCGACGCCCACGACAATCGTTCCTGCGATGCCGGCCGGAGCCTCATTGTCGGGCTCTGGTCCTGTGCTCGGGGTACCGTTCATACTCCGCACAACGCGGTTGACGTATCAAGTATTCCCAGGCCCGTGCCCCCAGCAGCCCGGCCAGTGGCCTTATCGGGACCGGGCGAAGTCTGCCGCCAGAGCGCTCAGGTCGGGATAGCCGAGACCGCTGCCCGGGTTGTAGACGGCCCCTGGCGTGGCGGTGTAGAAGAGGTTGTCGCTGCCGGTGCCGCTCTGGTCGAGGGGCGTGAACGGAGAGCCCGGCTGAGTGGCCAAGGAATAAATGGTCGGGCCCCACAGGCCGGCACGACGACCGATCAGGGAGTCGATCACCGCCGCCGACCCGCCCAGGTCGGGGGCAACAAAACTGGTGCCGCCGTAGCCGCCCTGCAGGGCGGCTTCGCCGACACCCGCGAACGACGGCACGTACACGAGAAAGCCTGTCTCGGGGTCGGCATTTGTCGACAGGTCCGGGACGGCTCGGCCTTGGCCGGGACCGTGGATGACCGGCGGGGCCCCGTCAAAGTCCCACTGTGTCGGTAGCAACAGCCCGCCCACCTTCTGGTAATCGGTGGGGGTCAGGTAGGGGACGGCACTGAAGAAACTGGTCCCGCTCACGCCCTGCTGATATGAAGGCTTGGGCTCGAAAACGCTGTAGCCACCGGAGCCGCCGGCGATGGCCTCCTGCGCCGCCGTGGCTTCAGGCACCCCGGTAACGGCGGAGATGGCGGGCCACAGGTAGTCCCAGCCCCATGTCCGCTGGGCAGGGACGTCGACCGTGGCGTTGCCGTCCGGTCCGCTTATGGAGGCCGACCAGGGCAGGGTCGTACCCCCTGCCGCGGTGGTGAAGGGGCTGTTGGCCGGATAGCCGATGGAAAGGTCCGTCGTCTGGAGGTCTTCTGTGGCCAGGTAGGCGCCGGCGTCCCCCGTGGCCACGAAGGTGGACTGCCCTTGCGCGGCCATTTCCAGGAACGCCTCGTCGAACGCGGTCTGCAACCCGGGCGATTCCGAGCCGGTGGCGACCGAAGACCGCAAGAACGTCTCCGAACCGCCCCAGCCGGTGGAGACGCTGTCGGCGATGTCCTGGCTGGCTGCGGTCATGAAGGCGTCCACAAACCCGAAGTCCGTATTGGGCGCCTGATAGACGATCACGTTGGCACCGGGGGCGACCCCTCCGGCCTGCTCGACATCAAGGTCGGTCTCTTGCGTGCCGGCAGCGATGCTGGGAGCGCCCGGCCCATTGTCGACATTGTCAACGGTCAACGTCCGATTGCCGGCGGGTAGGCCGACCTGCTGCCAGAATGCCTCCGGGGCGCCGACGTCAAGTGCGGCCAAGGTGACGATGCCGACCGTGCGTCCTGACCCGACTGCACCCTGGCGGTAGAGAGGCGACAGGTTGTAGTCGGTGGCAAAGTTCTGGGGGGTGTTGCAGTCGTCGGGCAACGTGGTCAGGGTCACACAGGCGTTGCCGCTACCCGAAGACGTGGCGTTGACGCTGGCGACCATGTGGTCGATGTTGCTGACGAAGGAGTTGTAGTTGGACAGGCCCAGGATGGCGGCTACGTACTGGGCAATGCGGCCCGGCAGCTCGGGCGGGGCGGTGTTGCCGTGGACCGTCTGCGCCGGGGCCCGCCACTGCCCAGGCCGGCCGGACCGAGCCGGGACGTAGTACTGCTCCTGGCGTGTGGTCAGGGCGCTGTCGAACTCGCCCGCCGTGCCGGTGGCCACCACATCGATGTCGTTGGGGTAAACCGTGGTGGTGATGCCGAACTGGCTCAAGTAGGCCTGCAAGTGAGCGATATTGGCCTGGCTCTGACCGTGGACCTGGGCAAACTGGGCGACCGACAGGTAGTTGGTCAGGCCCGCCTCGACAGTGGCCTCGAGCCGGCCGATGTCCTGCTCGTCGAGGATGAACGACACCGTCTCAGCCGTGCTCGAGGGCGTCGAGCCGAAGGCTACTGCGCCGGGCAACGAGGACACGCTCGACCCGCTGGGCACCGGTACATAGGCGTTGGGCCCGGACGGGGCGGCAACGCCCGGCCCCCACGGGGAGGCGCTAGCGACGGGCGCGGTGACCAGGGACAGGCTGGCCGCAGCCATGGCGCTGACAGACAACACGGCCCAGGACTGGTGTCTACGCACTGGTGTCTTCATCGCTCGCCGAGGCTCCTCTTTTTGGGGCATTTCACGTTTTGGGGCATTTGCACGTTTTGGGGCATTGCACATTCGGGGCATTGCACCTTTCCTGGTCATGGCACGGCGAAGGCCGCCGCTGGCCCATAGCGGTGCACACCCGTGGGGGAACGTCTGACGTGGCCGATGACGCTGGCTCGTAGGGCCGAAACGCCCAGAGGGTCGTACTCCTAGGATTGTAGCCGTACAACCGCTTTATGTGTCGATACGAAGTTCCTATCGGCCAGAGGCGTAGGACCAGCCTGCCGCAAGGCCGGAGCAGACCGGCGGTGTGCCCGTAAGCCCGAGTGGCAGGCCGGCTCGCCCCGCGTAAATGCAGGTGAGGAGCATTTCTATTGAAACTATGGAAATGATTTGATAAGGTAGCGACATGGACTCGGGCCCGGCGGCCATCGCCATTGTCGGGGGCGGCGCCAGCGGTGCGCTGGTGGCTGCTCACCTCTTGCGCCGGCCAAGCTCTCCCTTCCACATCGTGCTGGTGGAACGGGCCGGCCGGGTGGGAGAGGGCATCGCTTACAGCACGAGCTCGAAGTGCCATCTGCTAAACGTCCCCGCCCGCTCGATGAGCGCTTTCGAGGACGATCCCGGGCATTTCGTGCGCTGGCTCGCCAGCAGAGGCCTGCCCGCCGCAGCCGACGATTTCGTGCCCCGGACCTTTTACGGGAGGTACCTCCGCGAGACCCTGTGGCCTCGGGTAGCAGACGGCACACCCTCCCCCACCCTCGGGACGGTCTTCGCCGGTGTGGTCGACCTGAGCTCGGGCCCCCAGGGCCCAGAGCTTGTCCTGGACAACGGCCACACCATTGCCGCCAAAGTCGTTGTGCTGAGCACGGGGATGTTGATGCGGCAGTTCCCGGCCTCGCTTTCCGGGGCCACCACGCACCCCCGGTGCATCACCGACCCCTGGGCGCACGGCGCACTGGCAGGCATACCGCCATCGGCCACCGTGACCCTCCTGGGCTCAGGCCTCACCGCCATCGATGTCCTGTTGGCCTTACAAGAGTCTGGCCACCGCGGCCCCGTCCACGCCATCTCGCGCCACGGCCTGCTCCCCCGTGCCCACAGGACGGCGCCCCAGGGCCGCGAGGTTTTGGAGCCCCCGTGTCGCGACCTGGAGGGCAGCGAGGTCCGCTCCCTCCTGCACCAGGCGCGCCAGATGATGAAGGGGGCGGGGGCCGGCGGCGCTGACTGGCGAGACCTGGTCGACGCCCTTCGCCCCGAAGTCCCACGGCTGTGGTCCGGGTTGAGCGGCGACGAGCAGCTGCGTTTCCGGCGCCATCTGGAGCGGCTCTGGAACGTCTACCGGCACCGCATGGCCCCCCCGGTGGCCCAGGCCGTAGATGAACTGCAGAACTCGGGCATTTTCTTCGTCCATGCCGGCGAGGTGGACGCGGTCGAAGACGTCGGGGCCGCCTTGCACCTCCAGGTCAAGCTGCGGGCGAGGGCGCGCCCATATGCCTGGAAGACCGACTGGTTGGTCAACTGCACCGGCCCGGGCCCGCACATCTTCGAGCGCGGTCAGCCCTTGATGGACGCTCTCTTGGCTCGCGGGCTCGTCCGCCCCGGACCTATCGGGATGGGGGTAGGCACCGACGAGCGGGGGCGCGTCCTGGACGCCCAGGGACAACCGTCCCCCTGGCTGTGGGCTGTCGGCCCATTGCGCCAGGGCCAACTCCTGGAAAGCACGGCCGTGCCCGAGATCCGGGTGCAGGCGCGCGACATCGCCCTCGACATCAACAGGTCCCTGGTGGACCTCGGCACCGGCTCCTCGGACGCTCCCGCCGGCGCTTGTCGGGGCCTGGAGGCACAACCACCGACCGCCCAGCTACTGGCCAGCTGAGGAAGTCACCGAGCATCTGAGGGAACGATGGACATGACAAGTACGGCCTTTGACGACAACCCCAGCGCCGATCGCCTGACGGGGACGGCCCTGGCCCTGGCCGCCCCGGCAAGGACCGAGACCGTCAGCTTCGAGGCGGCAGGGCTCGGGGACCGGAGCTACTTGGTCCACGACGGCGAGGTAGCCGTCGTGGTCGACCCGCAGCGCGAGCCCGACCGCTACCTGGAGACGGCCGAGTCCTTGGGGGTCAGCATCACCCATGTCCTGGAGACGCACGTCCACAACGACTATGTGAGCGGGGGCCTGGACCTGGCCCGCCGGCTGGGCGCCACCTACGTCGTGCCCGAAGGCGAGGACCTCGGCTTCGCCCGGGAATGCACGGCCCTCGGCGATGGTGCCGAGATCACCACCGGCTCCCTCACGGTCTCGGCCCTGGCCACGCCGGGCCATACCCCGCACCACCTCTCCTACCTGCTGACCGGCGCGGCCGGGACACCAAGTTATGTTTGCACGGGCGGGTCCGTGCTGCTCAACGGCGTCGGCCGTACCGACCTTTTGGGCGACGAGCGGGCCGACGAGCTGGCGCAAGCCCAATGGCGCAGTGCCCGACGCTTGCTCAGCCGGCTCGACGCCAAGACGCGGGTGCTGCCCACCCATGGCTTTGGCAGCTTCTGCAGCGCCACACCGGCCACCGGGGCGGAGACCGGGGACCTCACGGTCGGCACCGAGCGGCGGCGGAACCCGGCGCTGCGTGCCGATCTCGAAGACTTCGTCGCCGCCCTCCGGGCGGACCGGCCTCCGGTCCCGTCCTACTACCGCTACATGGCGCCTGCCAACCGCCGCGGGGCACCGGGCCCCCTCTACCGACGGGTAGCGCGACTGGCCCCTGACGACCTCGCCCACTGGATGGCCACAGGCTCGGTCATCACCGATCTGCGGCCCCGGCGGGCGTTCGCCGCGGGGCACCACCAAGGCGCCCTCAACATCGAGCTGGGCGACAGCTTCACCACCTACTTCGGCTGGCTCGTGCCCTACGAGGCGCGCTACGCCCTCATCGCCTGCTCGTACGAGGAGGTTGACAAGTCACGTCGCCTCTTGGCCCGGATCGGCAGGGAGCTCGTGTCCGGGTTCGTCCTGGCCAGTGACCTGGACCTCCAGCGTGCCATGCGTTACCAGACGGCGACCTTCGCCGACCTGGCCGCGGCCGTCGCCCGGGGGGAGGAACCCCTTGTCCTCGACGTCCGCCACGGCTCCGAGTGGCGCGCCGGCCACCTGGCCGTGGCGAGGCATACGCCCCTTCCCGAGCTAGAGGCCCACAAGTCCTATCTTCCGTCCGACCGGCCCATATGGGTGCATTGCGCTGCGGGCTTCCGGGCTGCCATCGCCGCCTCCCAGCTCTCGGCGTGGGGCATGAGCCCGGTCCTAGTCGACGACCTGTTCGAACGCGCCGCGCCCCACCGGCTTCGGGTGACGACGTCAACTAGCAGCTAACCGGTAGAAGGGCCGCACGACCGCTGTACGACCTCAGCGCACCGGCCGTCCGCCTGTCCGGCTATCTTGAGTGGTCCGATCATAGTTAGTAACTTGATGGGCAACACCCGAGCTTTCCCCTGAAGGAGCGCCGTGAGCCAGGCCCAAGGTTTCGAGACACGTCAGATCCACGCCGGTGCTGCGCCTGACCCGACGACCGGGGCCCGCGCCGTACCCATCTACCAGACCACCAGCTACGTCTTCCGCGACACCGAGCACGCCGCCGCCCTGTTCGGCCTGGCAGAGCCGGGCAACATCTACACCCGCATCATGAACCCCACCCAGCAGGTGCTCGAAGAACGGGTCGCCTCTCTCGAAGGTGGCGTCGGCGCCCTGGCCGTGGCCAGCGGCCAGGCGGCCGAGACGCTGGCCATACTCACCCTGGCCCAGTCCGGCGACCATCTCGTCTCGTCGCCCTCGCTGTACGGGGGGACGTACAACCTCTTCCACTACACGCTGCCCAAGCTCGGTATCGACGTGTCCTTCGTCGACGACCCAGACGACCTCGACCAGTGGGCGGCGGCCGTGAGGCCCAACACTCGCGCCTTTTACGGCGAGTCGATCGGTAACCCTCGGGGCGACGTGCTCGACCTGGCCGGCGTCGCCGGAGTGGCGCACACCCACCAAGTGCCCCTCATCGTCGACAACACGCTGGCCAGCCCCTACCTCCTGCGCCCTCTGGAGTACGGGGCCGACATCGTCGTGCACTCGGCCACCAAGTTCATCGGCGGCCATGGCACCGCCATCGGGGGCATCATCGTCGACGGTGGCAACTTCGACTTCGGGGCGAGCGGGCGCCACCCCTCCTTCACCGAACCGGACCCGAGCTACCACGGCCTCAAGTACTGGGAAGCGCTCGGGCCGGGCGCCTACGTGGCCAAGGCGCGCGTGCAGTTCCTGCGCGACCTCGGGCCGGCCATCGCCCCTTTCAACGCTTTCCTGCTGGTACAGGGCCTCGAGACCCTGAGCCTGCGCATGGAGCGCCACGTGGCCAATGCCACCGCCGTGGCCCGCTGGCTCGAGGCGCGCGACGATGTCAGCTGGGTCAAGTACCCGGGCCTGGCCTCCTCGCCCTGGTACGGGCGGGCCCAGGAGCTGCTCCCCCGAGGCGCCGGCTCCATCCTCAGCTTCGGCATCAAAGGCGGGGCCACGGCGGGGCGGTCCTTCGTCGAGGCGCTCGAGCTCTTCAGTCACCTGGCCAACGTCGGCGATACCCGCAGCCTTGTCATCCACCCGGCCACCACCACCCACTCACAGCTGACCGAGGGCGAGCAAGCCGCCACCGGGGTCACCCCCGACCTGGTCCGGCTGTCAGTCGGCCTGGAGACCCTGACCGACCTGCTGGCCGACCTCGACGCCGGTTTCCGGGCCGCCAAAGCATAGGCACGTGAGAGGCACGTGAGCGTTCCGGCCTGGCAACCCGGCGACCACCCCGGCCGGCGCCGGTTCGTCCAGCTCTTCGAAGGCGCCCCCCTCGCCCTCGAGCTGGGCGGCCGGCTCGGGCCGGTCACGGTCGCCTACGAGACCTGGGGGCAGCGCGCCCCCGACGGCTCGAACGCTGTACTGGTCGAGCACGCCCTCACCGGTGACAGCCACGTGGCCGGTGGCGTGGAACCGGGCCATCCGTCCCCGGGCTGGTGGGAAGGGCTGATCGGACCGGGGCTGGCCATCGGCACCGACCGCTGGTGGGTGGTGTGCGCCAACGTCCTGGGAGGCTGCCAAGGCAGCACTGGCCCGTCCTCGGCGGCGCCCGATGGGCGGCCGTGGGGGTCGCGCTTTCCGCGTATCACCGTCCGCGACCAGGTGGCGGTGGAAGAGGCGCTGGCCGACTACCTGGGAGTAGGACGGTGGGCGGCGGTGGTGGGCGGGTCGATGGGCGGCATGCGCGCCCTGGAATGGGCGGTGACCCACCCCGGCCGGGTCGGGCGGCTGGTCCTGGTGGCCACGTCGGCGGCGGCCAGCGCCGATCAAGTGGCCCTCACCGCCGTGCAGGCGCACGCCATCCGTTCCGATCCCGCGTTCGCCGGAGGCGATTACTACGGCGGCCCGGGCCCGGTGACCGGCCTGGGGCTGGCCCGGCGCATCGGCCACATCAGCTACCGGAGCGAGCCCGAGCTCGCCCAGCGCTTCGGGCGCCGGGCACAGGACGGCGAGGACCCGTTACACGGGGGCCGCTATGCCGTGGAGAGCTACCTCGACCATCACGCCGACAAGCTGGCCGCCCGCTTTGACGCCAACTCCTACCTGGTCCTCAGCCGGGCCATGGACCACCACGACATAGGCCGGGGACGGGGCGGCCTGGCGGCCGCCCTCTCGGTGGTGAAGGCCCGCAGTTCGGTCTGCGCCATAAGCAGCGACCGCCTCTATCCCCCTTACCAGCAAGAGCAACTGGCGGCGCTGCTGCCCGGCCTGGCGAGCCTGGACGTAGTCCAGTCCCTGTACGGCCACGACGGCTTTCTCATTGAGGTGGAACAGGTGAGCAAGGTGGTGGCCGAGGCCCTGGAGGACTAGCCCCGGGCACCGGGGCCATCAGCCGATCCAGAGACCTTCGACCCGGACGGAAATCCCCGCCGGGGTACGGTTCATGAAGTTGACCAACCCGCTGTGCCGCCACTGCAACATGCACAGGCGCGGCTGAAAAAAGTAGCGCCGGCCAATGGAAATTTCGCAACGGGACTGGGCGATGAGCCCTTCGTACCCTTCGGCGATGTAATAACCGAGGTCTTTGTAGCCTTCCAGGCGGGGCCGAAGGGGACCTGTCACGCACCACACGATGACCCCGGTGCGCCGGTCCACCTGCATGGCGACGCCGCAGTGGGTTATGGGGCAGCCGCAGGACATGCCGAGAGGCCGGCCGATGAGGATGTCGCCGACCTCGATGTCGAGCTCGCGGGTGAGCAGGGGGTAGAAGCGGGCGACAGAAGTCCGAGGCAACCGCCTGCCCCGGGGCGTCCGCCGGCCGGCTTGAGGCCGGCCGGCGGAGACGTGACGTACTAGTCGGTCAAAACGTAATGCTGGTTGGCTCTCGCCCAGGTCACCGGACCGCGCGGCCCCGGCGCCCCGGCGCCTTGGGAGTGGCGGGAGAGGTGCCAGAGGCGGCGTAGGTATGCCCGTAATCGTGGTACTTGCCGACTTGCACGTCGTCGAGGACACCCAGGGCGTCGGGGGTCAGAACGGCGAGCGAGCAGTACAGCGAGATCAGGTACGAGGCGATGGCATTGCGGCTGATCCCCATGAAACGGACGGAGAGGCCGAGGCCGCGTTCGCCCGGTAGACCGGGCTGGTACAAGCCGATGACGCCCTGGCGGGCCTCACCTACCCGCAGTAACAACACCTTGGTCGCGCCGTCCACCACCGGGACTTTGTCCGAGGGGACCAGCGGGAGCCCCCGCCAGGTGAGGAACTGGCAACCGAAGAGGCTGATCGTCGGAGGCGGGACACCACGGCGGGTGCATTCTCGGCCGAAGGCGGCTATGGCAGCCGGGTGGGTCAAGAAGAACGCCGGCTCTTTCCACACCCGGCTTATGAGCTCGTCCAGGTCGTCCGGCGTCGGTGCCCCGGTGCGAGTCGACAGGCGCTGCTCGGGAGCGGCGTTGGTAAGCAGGCCGTACTCCAGGTTGTTGACCAGCTCGCCCTCCTGGCGCTCTTTGATCGACTCGATCAAGAGGCGGAGCTGCTCCTCGGTCTGGTCGTACGGGTTGCTGTAAAGGTCCGAGACCCGGGTATGGACGTCGAGGACGGCCGAGACAGAACTCAAGAAATACTCGCGTGGTGATTCTTCGTAATCCACGAAGGTGAGGGGGAGGTCGCCCTCGCCCCGAGGGGGACAGGCCACTTCGACATCTTCGGGCCGCCTGACCCGGTTGAGCCTGTAAATGCCGGCCTCGACCGGCACCCATTGTAAGAACCTCACTAGCCACCGTGGTGTGATCGTCGACATTTGCGCGACGGTCTTGGTGGCATTGGCAAGTTGGCGCGCCGCGCTGTCGCTGAGCGCGCGGTGCGGTGCGGTGTTATCCGGCATACCCAGCTCCTTCAGAGGCGTCCGCCCCGTTTTATCATCTTTGTTGCCAAAATGCCAGGGCCGTACTTCAGCCCGTAAGTCTTCAGAAATATGGTCTGGTTTCTAAAGATTTTCGGACCGCTCATCAACTTGTCCGTCGGCACCGGGGACTGGGCCATGGGACCTGGGCCACCGGGACTGGGGCATCGTGGCGGGGTTGGGACCTTCGGCCCTAACCCCGCGTCCGGTTAAACCATAGCCTCCCCATCATGTCTATCGCAACCATGGTCTTTTTGACGGGGCGATAGCCGGCCCCAAGGAGAACCAAACCCATGCCCTATGACAGCATCTTGGACACTATCGGCGGGACCCCCCAGGTCCGCCTGAACCGGCTTTTCGACCCGCGCGTCACCGTGTGGGCCAAACAGGAGAGGACCAACCCGGGGGGCAGCATCAAGGACCGCATCGCCCTGGCCATGGTCGACGACGCCGAGCGCCGCGGCGTCATCGGGCCGGGGTCGGTCATAATCGAGCCGACTTCGGGCAATACGGGCATCGGCCTGGCCCTGGTCTGCGCCGTAAAGGGGTACCGGCTGGTCCTGTGCATGCCCGAGTCGTTCTCGGTCGAGCGTCGCCGGTTGATGAAGGCTTACGGCGCCGAGCTCGAGCTGACGCCGCGCGAGTTCGGGATGAAGGGGGCCATCGCCCGGGCCGACGAGCTGCACGCACAAACCCCGGGTTCTTGGATCCCCATGCAGTTCGACAACCCGGCCAACGTGGAGGTGCACCGGCGGGCCACGGCCGGCGAGATCGCCCGGGATTTCCCCGACGGGCTTGACTACCTCATCACCGGCGTGGGCACCGGCGGCCATATCACCGGTTGCGCCGAAGCCCTCAAGCCCTTGTGGCCACAGCTCAAGGTGTTCGCCGTGGAGCCCACGTTGTCGCCGGTGCTGTCGGGCGGCACCCACTCGCCCCACCCGATCCAAGGCATCGGGGCCGGCTTCGTCCCCGGGGTACTGCGCAGGGACCTGCTCGACGGCATCATCCAGGTCGCGCCGGAGGCTGCCGCGGATTACGCCCGTCGCTGCGCCCGGGAAGAAGGGATCCTCGTCGGCGTGTCCTCGGGGGCGTCCCTGGCCGCCGTGGCCCAGAAGATCCCCGACATGGCCGACGGCGCCCGCGTCCTCACCTTCAACTATGACACCGGCGAGCGCTACCTGTCGGTCGAGGGATTGTTCCCCTAAACCAAAGAGCGGCACGGGCCCGGGTGGCTACCCGGGCCCGTATTGGTACCGGGGTTAGCGGCGCCGGCCGGCGTCAGCGGCCAGTCTGCGCAGCGCGGCGACCAACAGGTCGACCTCACCGTGGGTGTTGTACATGGCCAGCGACGGTCGGACGGCCGATTCCAGCCCAAAGCGGCGCAGGATCGGCTGAGCGCAGTGGTGACCGGCCCGCACGGCGATCCCCTCCTTGTCCAGCGCCGAGCCGACCTCCTCTGGTCGGTAGCCTTCGAGCACAAAACTGAGCACGCTCGCCTTCTCCGGCGCCGTGCCGATCAGGCGCAGGCCGGGGACGGTGCGGATCTCGCCTAACGCGTACTCGAGGAGCTGGTGCTCATACCGCTCTACGAGGGGCAGACCGAGACCCTGCAAGTAGTCCAGGGCCGTGCCCAGGGCGACAGCGTCGGCAATATTGCCCGTCCCGGCCTCGAACTTGGCCGGCGGGCCCTGGTAGGTGGTGCGCTCGAAGGTCACGTCGGAGATCATGTTCCCGCCCCCCTGCCACGGCGGCATTTCTTCGAGGATCTCCGTCTTCGCGTAAAGCGCGCCGATACCCGTCGGCCCAAAGATCTTGTGCCCGGAGAAAACGTAGAAATCAGCGTCCAGGGCTTGGACATCGACAGGGATATGGGCGACGGCTTGGGCGCCGTCTATGAGCACCCTGGCACCGGCCCGGTGAGCCGCCTCGATCACCGCTTTGACCGGGACGACCGTCCCGAGCACGTTGGAGACATGGGCGACCGATACCAGCCGGGTCCGGTCGTTGAGCAGGTTGGCGTAGGCGTCGAGCAGCAACTGCCCGTCGTCATCGACCGGAATTACTCTTATCTTCGCTCCCGTAACCTCCGCCAGCTGCTGCCACGGCACGATGTTGGCGTGGTGCTCGAGATGGGAGACAACTATCTCATCGCCCGGGCCGATGCGCTGGCGCCCCCAAGCCTGTGCGACCAGGTTTATCGCTTCGGTGGTGCCGCGGGTGAAGACGATGTCGTCGGCCGATGGCGCCCCCAGGAAACGGGCCACGGTGGCCCGGGCGCCCTCGAAGGCATCGGTCGCCCGCGCCGCCAGGGCGTGCGCGGCCCGGTGGATATTGGAATTTTCGTGCTGGTAGAAGTAGACCAAACGGTCTATGACGACTTGCGGCTTTTGTGTTGTCGCCGCATTGTCCAGCCAGACGAGCTGGCGCCCGTGGACTCGTTCTTGCAGGACGGGGAAGTCCCGTCGCACGGCATCGACGTGAAAGGCCGAGTGGTCGTCCACGGCGACAGCAGGGGGCCGGCCGGGGACGGCGGCCCCATCGTCAATGAAATAGAACGACGGGGCACCGGGGGCCCCGTCCCGGCGCTCGAAAGCCGGCTCCCACAAGCCAGGGTTGGCCACGGGGCGCATGGCGCCGGCCGTAGCCGGCGGCAGGCCGGGGGCGGCAAAGGGCGACTGCTGGGCGACGAGGGCGGCCAGCCGGCCCGGCAACGCAGCCGCCCGGTGATATTCCGACAGTTGGCCCGGAGGTTCGTACCGGGGCAGCTGGGCCGGCGGTTGTGGTGGCGCGGATGGGGGCGTCGGCCCCCCGGGCGCGGGCACGGAGCGGGTCTCAGGACTGTTGAGGGCGCCGAAGAACTCGTTCGCCAGACGCGTCAAGGTTGCCTCGTCAGGCAGGCCAGGGCCGGCGCCGTTCACCGCGTCACCGGTAGGTGTGGTCGTACTCATGGAACTTACCTACTTCGACATTGTCGAGAACTGCGAGCGCGTCCGACGTTAGCACCGCCAGCGAGCTGTACAGAGAGACCAGGTAGGACGCGATGGCGTTGCGGCTGATGCCCATGAAGCGCACCGACAGCCCAGGCGATTGCTCGCCGGTCAAGCCGGGCTGGTACAAGCCGATGACCCCCTGGCGGGGTTCGCCCACCCGCAGCAGCAGAACTTTTGTTTTGCCCCCCTCGACCGGCACTTTGTCGGACGGGACGATCGGCAGTCCCCGCCAGGTAAGGAACTGTGAACCGCACAGGGTGACCGTGGCGGGAGGTACACCGCGCCGCGTGCACTCGCGACCGAAGGCGGCAATGGCGAGCGGGTGGGCCAGGAAGAACGCCGGGTCTTTCCAGACCTTGGTGATCAGTTGGTCCAAGTCGTCCGGGGTCGGCGGACCCGTGAGGGTGGAGATGCGCTGGCCAGCCTCGACACTGGCCAGCAGCCCGTAGTCGGGGCTGTTTATGAGCTCGCTCTCCTGGCGCTCCTTTACCGTCTCGACAGTCAGGCGGATCTGCTCGGCGATCTGGTCGAAGGGGCTGCTGTAAAGGTCGGAGACCCGGGTATGAATGTCGACAATTGTTGTAATAGTACTAAGGAAATACTCGCGCGGCGCCTCGTAGTACCCGACGTACGTCGTGGTCAGCTCGGACTCGTCGCGCGGCGGGGTGGAAACCGCCACCGACGCTGGGTCCTTGACCCGGTTGAGGCGGTAGATGCCCGCCTCCACCGGGACCCACGGCAACATCTGGACCAGCCACCTCCGGGTTATCGTGTCGAGTTGGGCACGGCTCTTGGTGGCGTTGGCCAACTGCCGGGCGGCGGAGTCGGTTAGCGCCAGCTGGGCCGGCTCGTACTTGGGTTGTGCTGGTGTGGGCATGGCTGGGCCTTTCTCTCAACGAAGTGGCCCGTACCGCGAACACCACGCGTGCGGGCCAATCGCGGCGCGAAAGTGCGCCGCTTCGTGCACCTCAGACTCTGTGGCCCCGGCTGGGCGCCGGCGCGCTATCAAATAAACACTTGGGTCAAATAAACAGTTGGATGTCGGCTTTGGCCGCCATATCGATGAAGCTGGCGGCACCCAGAGTGGGCTGCACCCCGTCGATGAAATCGGAGGTTGACAGGCCGTACAGGTCCATCGTCATCTGGCACGGGTGCAAGCGCACCCCCACGTCGATGGCCATTTCCATCAGTTCGGTCACGCTGGCGACCTTGTACTGCTTGGCCAGCATCTTGATCATAGAAGTGCCCATACCGGCGAAGTGGATCTTGCTGAGCTTGAGGTGGTCGCTCCCACCGTGGTCGACGAGCGACTCCGCTTTCTGCATCCAGTTTTTGCCGGTGACGCGCTGATCGTTTTTCTGTAGCACCCGCAAGCCCCAGAAGGTAAAGAAAACATCGACCTCCAGGCCTGAGGCGGCGCCGGTGGTGGCGAGGATCATCACCGGCCATACCCGGTCCAGGTCGTTGCTCCAGCAGATGATGGCCATTCGTTTCTGGTCGTCCGTGCCGGATTTGGCCGCGATGTCGGTATCAACCATGACAATTTCCTCCCTTATTGCGACAGGTTAGCTTCCTACCTGGTAAGTAGTTAAATCGAACTTTTCGCGTCACCCGCACGTGATCCCCTGGGCGTCGAGGAACTGGCGGTATGCCTCAATGCCCTCGGGCCCGCTGGCCAGGTCGACCACATCGGTGTCCCAGTCCGACGGGCGCAACCGGGCGACCCAACCGGCCCCATAGGGGTCGGAGTTGACGAGACTTGGCGTGGCGGCCAGGGCGTCGTTGACGGCCACGATCTCACCGCTCACCGGGGCGGGGACAGGACCGACCCACTTGCCGCTCTCCACGGTGGCGATGTTGCGGCCTTTTTGTACGGTTTTGCCGGGCGCCTTCGGGGTCACGGCCACGATGGTCTTGGCCATGTGCTGGGCGACGTCGGTCATCCCGACCGTGACCAGGTCGCCTTCGCGCCGGGCCCAGACATGTTTGCCCACGACGTAATAAAGGTCCTCGGGCAGGTTGCAGTGGTTGACAGTGGTCATGGCAGCATCGCCTCCTGGACGAGCAGGGTGATGTCCCGGACGCCGATCCTGTCCTCCACCCGGGCGGTCTTGACGGCATCGGAGAACATCGTCATGTCCTTCGGGCAGGCGACGACGAAGTGGGCCACGTCCAGGCGGAGCGCCTCGGCCACCCTGTTGTGGCTCGGGCGTTCCGTGAGGAGGCTGTCGTCCATCCAGATCCGGCCACCACCGGCCCCGCAGCAGAAGCTGTCCACGCCGTGACGCGGCATCTCGACCAGTTCGCAGCCAAGCGCCCGCAGGACGCGCCGAGGCGCATCGATGACGTTGTTGTAGCGGGCCAGGTAGCACGGGTCGTGGTAGGTGACCCGGTAGCCGAGAGGCCTTACGACGATGGCGCCGCTCTCCAGCAGCTGGGCCAGGAGCTCGGTGTAATGGCGGACTTGGTAGGTCGCCCCCAACGCCGGGTACTCGTGGCGTAGGGCATTGAGCGAATGCGGGTCGGTAGTGAAGATCTCCTCGAACTGGGCCTGGCGCAACGCCGCGATATTTTGCTCCGCCAGCATCTCGAAAAGTCCCTCCTCCCCCACCCGGCGCACGTCATTACCGGCGTTACGCTCTGCCTCGTAGAGCAGGCCGAAATCGACGCCGGCGGTGTGCAGGACCCCGGCCAGGGCCCGGGAGTTGTCCTGCAACCGCTCGTCGAAACTGGCGTAGTCGCCGACGAACCACAGGTATTTCACGGCCTGCTTGCGGGCGTCGGGGACGGCGAAACCCAGATCCCGGGCCCAGCGGGCCCTGGTCCGGGCCGAGCGCCCGAAGGAGTTACCCTGGGCGGCCAAGTTCTGCAGGGCCTGTTGCAAGGTCGGGCCCATGGCCCCCTCGTCGACCAGGCTGCGACGCATCTGCACGATGGTCGGTACGTGCTCGATACCCGCGGGACAGATGTCGACGCAGTGCATGCAGGTCGTGCACGACCACAGGGCGTCGGCGTCGATCACGTCGCCGGCGATCCTGACGCCCGCGCCGGCCAGCGGGCCGACGGGCGCAGGCCTGCGCTCGCGGTCGAGCAGCGTCCTGCCGCCAGTCGACGTGTCCACCCACTGGCGCAGGTCGAGGACCAGGTCGCGCGGCGACAGGGGCGCCCCCCCGGTGCGGGCCGGGCAGACCTCGTGGCAGCGCCCGCACTTGGTGCAGGCGTCAAGGTCGAGCAGTTCTTTCCAGGTGAAGTCCGGGATCTCCCGGTAGCCCGGGTGGCCCGTCCCCGACGGCGGCCCGGGCAGGCAGAGAGTGGCCGTACGATCGGTGGCCAGCACGTTGACCGCGTCGACGAGCATGTGCATGGCCTTGGAGTACGGGATGTAGGCGACGAAGGCCAGGGCCAGGCCGGCGTGGGCCCACCACACCACCCCGTGGACGGTCACCGCTTGGCTCGGTCTCAGGCCCGCCCCGGAGAGGGCTTCGGCCACGGCCCGGCCGAAGGGGCTGAAGACACTGAACCACGGCATCCCCTGGCCCAGGATGCGCAGGCCGGTCAGTACGTAAGCAGTGACCAGGATGGCCAGGAGAAGGGAGAGGAAAACCCAGTCGCCCTCCACCAGGCGCTTCCGCGAGTAGCCGCCGGCGGGCGAGTCCGCCCGGTCGTAGCCGAGCCGCCACGGCCGCTGTAAACCTCGGCGCACCGCCATGTACACCAGGGCTACAAGGAACGCGAACCCCATGGTGTCCACCACAAAAGTGAACGCGATGAAGAACGTGCCGTGGAAGAAGCTGTCCTCGTGCCCGGTAATAAGCCGTGAGACCCCCCGCACCACGTCGGTGTCGAAGGTGAGGATCACCGTGGCCATGAAAGCCACCAGGAAGCCCCAGAGGATGAAGAAGTGGGCCAGGCCGGTGGCACGGTTGCCTCGGGACACCGATGTGCCCTTGGCCATGTCGTGCAGCCGGCGGCTAAGAGCGGCCCGGACCGCCGGCCCACGCCCCGCCGCCCGTCCCATCCGGTACTTGCGGGCGCGGTGCCAGGCCCCCCAGGCAAAGACCGCCGTCGACACGGCCGCCACGGCGTAGAAGACAGCCTTGCTGACCGGGCCCATTCCCTCGAAGATGGGCCTGGTCACCGCGGCGCTCGCGACCAGGGCGGACGGGATGGCCAAGGCTCAGTCCCGGACCATGTCAACGAGCTCGGGGACCAGGTCGAACAGGTCCAGGGTCGTGCCGTAGTGGGCGACGGCGAAAATCGGGGCCCCCGGGTCGGTGTTGCAGGCGATGATCAGCTCGGAGCGCCGCATGCCCTCCAGGTGCTCGGGGGCTCCTGAGATGCCGAAGGCCAGGTACGCCCGGGGCTTGACCTTCAGGCCCGACTGGCCCACCTGGCGCGACTTCGCCAGCCATCCGGCGTCCACCACCGGCCGGGATGCCGAAAGGGGGACGCCCAGTGCCTCGGCCAGCTCGAGCACGGTCTCCAGGTTTTCTTGAGACTCGATCCCCCGGCCCACCGAGACGAGCACGTCGGCGGCGCTGATGTCGACGTCCCCGCCCGCGGCCGGGACCACCCGGCGCAACGACGTGCGCAACGTGGCGAGGCTGGCGGGCGGGCCGACATGGACGACCTCGGGGGCGGCCGCACCGGGCCCGGTGGCGGCCCCCGGGGCAGAGCTGAACGCACCCCCGAGCAGGGTGACGATGGCGCGCTCGCCGGGCAGCTCGACCTCGGCCAGCACTTTCCCGCCCAGGATCTGCGCCGTGGCCACGACGACGCCACCGTCGACCTCCAGGGCGCTGACGTAGGCGACCAGGGGCGCGTCCCAATGGACAGAGAGGGCGGCACCGAGGTCCAGGCCAACGGTGGCGTTCGAGAGCAGGAGCAGTCGCGGCGACCTCTGGGCCAGTACCTCGAGCAGCGCCCGCTCGTAGGCCTCGGGCACGTACTGCTCCAGGGCCGGGTGCTCGACGCACACGACGATGTCGGCGCTGCCGAGCTGGCCGGCCAGGTCGGCCGGGCCGAGCAGGGCCACCTCGGTGGCGCCCCCGAGCGCGCCGGCCAGCTCTCGGGCCTGGCCGATCAGCTCGTAAGTCCCGTCGGAGATCTTCCCATCGGTATGTTCCGCCAGCACCATCACATTGGTGCTCATGGCCTGTCCCTCATGGGACGCTCCCTTTCACCAGGCCCCGGGCGCGCAGCAGGCCTACGATCTGGCCCGCCACCTCTCGCGCGCTCCCGGTCATCATCTCGGCCCCCCCGGTCGTCCCCGGCCGGTGCAGCCGGCGCACGACCAGGGCATTCCCAGCCGCTCGGGCCGGCACCACCAGCTCGGAGAGCCCCCCGGCGTTCATGGCCTGCCTGATCCGGGTGATGGGCGCGTAGCGCGGTGCTTGGCGAGCCGACTGGACACCGATCACGGCCGGCAGCTGCACCTCGAGCTCGTGGCAACGGCCGCCGGCGAACTCTTGGCGGACCGTGACCGAAGCTCCCCCATCCTCGTCGCGACCACCCTCTTTTTGGGCTGGCTCGACTTGGGCGGGCTCGACTTGGGCGGGCTCGACTTGGGCTGGCTCGACGCCGATTACCACCGACACGTGCGGCAGGTCGAGCAGGGCGGCGAGGCGTGAGGGCAGTTGCCCATCAAGGTCGTCAGCGGCCTGCACACCGGTGATCACCAGGTCGGCCGGATGGGCGGTGAGGTAGGCGGCGAGCAGCGCGGCGCGGTCGGCGCCGCTCGCACCGCCGGGGCCGGGCGGTCCCAAGGCGGTGGCGGCGACCAGCTTCACCGCCTCGTCCGCGCCCTTGGCCAGGGCCGTGTAGAGGAACTGGTCGATGTCGGGGTCGTCGGCCAGGCCAACGGCCACCACCTTCGCCCCGTCGGCGTCCTTTAGCAGGAGCGCCTCCTCCAGAGCCTGGCCGTCCCACTCGTTGAGCACGAACGTCAGGTACTCGCGGTCGATGGCGGCCCCGTCCCCCGTCAGCTCGATCTCCTCCACGAGGTCGGGGACCGCTTTTATGGGCACGACGATCCTCACCTAAGCTCCCTTCCGCCGGTCGTCACCCGACAAGATCTCCAAGCCCCAACGACTGGCGGATCTCCGCCAGATCGCTCGCCTCGGGGGCGAAGGGGTAGTCACGGAACGGTTCGGCCGGCCGGTAGGAGCCGAAGGGCCTGGTGCACCCGGGCTGGCCCTTGCCCCCCGGGCACCCGTCGGTCATGAACGCGTGGCCGTCGGCCACGACGGCCTCCAGGGCCGGAAGTGTGGCCCGGACACGGGCCAACGCCCCGTCGCAATCGAAGCCGAAATGGGCCAGGCCGTAGCCCTCGGTCCCGATCAGGCGCCGGGCCAGCTGGGCCCGGCGCCAGCGCCGCAGCGAGGGTTTCGGGTGGGCGGCCATCCGCGTGCCCGGCTCGGGGTTGAAGCAGAACAGGTACGGGAGGACCTCGCGGTCCCGCAGCGCTACCAACAGCGCCAGCAGGTCGGCGTCGGTCTCGCCCAGCCCGACCACAATGTGGGCGTTGACCTTCCAGGGCCCGAAGACCTCCCGGGCGTCGGCCAGTGTGCCCCAGTACCTCTGCCACCTCAGGCCGCCGGCCGGGACGTGCGTGCGGATGTCCGCGAACAGCTCCTCGGTCACGGCGTCGAGCCCGACGCCGATCATGTCGACGCCGATCGACTTCAGGTCCTCCAGCCGCTGCCGGTTGAGCGCCGCCGGAGCCACGAGGACCGAGATCGGTACTCGGGACCGCGCCGCGATGCGGCGGGCGATCTCGCAGGTGTCGCGGTAGGCATAGCGGTGGGTGACCATCGAAATGCAGATCCGGGCCAGGGCCGGCTCGTAGCGGACCAGGCGCTCCACTACGTCGTCGGTGTTGACCAGGGGCCACTCCACCCTGATGAACGACCGGACCTCCCGGCGGGCCGGGCTACTACGAGCCAGGCCGCAGTAGCCGCAGTCGGACATACAACCATCGTCGTAGCTGAGCAGGAGGTTGATGCCCCCGAACTCGAAGTCGCGGCTGAAGCGGCCAGAGCGTACCCGCAATGCGATCGCGCTCGCCATTGAGATCCGCACGTAATCCGGGCTCGTCGCAGTCACAGGGCCGGTCGCACGGTCGGTCACAGGGCCGGTCGCACGGTCGGTCACAGGGCCGGTCGCACGGTCGGTCACAGGGCCGGTGGCGCCGGGCCGCGGCAGCTGGCTAAGCACGACGGCCTGCCTGGCGTCCGGCCTCGAGCACGGCGGCAACGACCCGCTCGGCGGGGACGCCGAGGGCGACAGCCACTCCGGACCCGCGGACCACAGCCGCGACGGCGTCCTCGTCGAGGCGCCGCCAGCGCAACCCTGACTCCAGCGCCACGACTTCGGGCGCCAGCTCGTTGAAGTCCCCGGCCACGATGGCGCTCTTGACCAGGTCGCCATGGGTCGTGAGATGGATCCGGGCCAGACCGGCAGGCGCCTTGAGCACGGCCGACCCGCTGCCGTCGCCCACCATGGTCCGCTCGTCCAGCCAGGCCGGCGACCCGTACCGGCCCCGGGCCAGCGCCCTGGCCTGCGCCTGCTCCGCCTGGTCGGGCAAGCCGGGCTCGAGCCGGGCCCCGAAGGTGGCGGCGAACCCGGCGGCGATAGAGGGCCGCACCGTCGTCGCGTCGTGGCGGCGGCCGGTCTCGGCCGAGACCGTAGTGACCCGCTCGGTGACGGCGGCGATGGCCTTGCCTTCCAGCTTGGCGGCCGGTACTCGCAGCACTGCGAGCATGAGCTCCACATCGAGATCGGCCAAGACGCTGGCGTGGAACAGCATGGCGCCGGCCGGGTCGAGGTAGAGGCCCAGACCGGCGATCTTGCGGCCGCCCGTCTCCAGGTCGTTCTTGCCGTGAAAGACCGTCGTGACGCCAAGCTGAGCGAGCCCGGCCGCCAGGGCGGCCGAGAGATCCTCAATGATCGCCCGGGGACGCCGGCCGGCTGGTGCCCGGTCCACGTACGCCACCCCCAGCTGGCCGCGTCCCATGACGATGGCACCGCCCCCCGTGAGGCGACGGCTGACATCGGTACCGGTGCGCCCGCACGCGTCCAGGTCGACCTCGGCGGCCAGGTCCTGGTACCGGCCGACCAGGGCGCAGTGGCTGCGGTAGCTGTAAAGCCGCAGCGTCGGCGGGCAGTCCGGTCGCCCCCGCCCGTACCGGGTCATGAGAGCCTCGTCCAGCGCCAGCCCGTCGGCGGCGGCGACACCGTCGCCGTCCAGAAGACGCCATGCCCCGGTCACCCCGGTCACCCCGGTCACCCCGTCACCCGCACCGGGGCGAAGCGCTGCTCCTGGGCCTCGCTCCAGGTCAGCGAACAGCAGTGCTCGAACAGCCGCGGCGTCAGCCCCCGTGACTTGGCGTACTCGATCGCCCCGTCGGCGGGGTAGGCGATGCCGTTCAGCCCGAGGTCTATGGCGGCCCGGTCCAGATCGCCGTTCCCGGCGCCGAGCGGCCGGGCACAGCCGAGGTTGATCGTGGTGGCGGGCGCCGCCAGGCGAGCGGTGGCGAAGAAGTCCGTCACCTGGTCGGCCCGGGGCGCCGGCACGTCCGCCATGGCGGTGCCGGCCAACGGCACGAGCACCACCAGGACCAGGGCCGAGACGTCGTAACGCAGGGCCATCTCGAGCGCCCGGTGCTCGCCCAGAAAACGGCCGTAGTGCAACCCGAGCACGATGTGCGGGACGGTCCGCAGCCCCTGGTCGGACAGGAGCCGTAACGAACGGTCCACGTCGGCCACAGTCATCTCCAGGTGGTACACGTCGCGCAGCGTCTCATCGGCCCCTATGACGTCGAGCATCACCCCGTCCACGCCGGAGGCCGACAGCGCGGCCGCCAGCTCGGGCGAGACCAGACCGGAGTGCACGATGACCTTCATCCCGAGCTCGCCCCGGATGCGCGGGACATGGCGCAGGTGCGCCGCCAGAGGCACCCCGCCGCCGCGGTCGGAGCCACCGGACAGCAAGAGGCCCTGCGTACCCCGCGCCTGCAGCCCCGCCGCCAGGCTGAACAGGTCCTGGCCGGCCCGGACGTTCACCATGCCGCCCAGCACCTTCCCCCGGCAATGGGCACAGGACAGGGCGCAGGCAGAGCCGGTCACCGAAACGGGCAGGAACCGCCGGGGGCTCGCCGGCGCCCACTCCGAGCTCTGCCAGCGCTTGAGGCCGGGGGCGTAGAAATCGATCACATCGGCGAAGTTCGCCCGCCGCACGTCGGCCGGGCGCGCGACCGCGTTCACTGCAGTCGCTGGGGTCACTGCAGGCACTGGGGTCGCTACCGGCACTGGGGTCACTCCGCGATCACCCCGTTGGCCCGGTAGTCCGCGACCTTGGCCGCGAACCATTCGCTGATCTCGGCCGGGCCCGACAAAAGGCCGGGCGGCAGGTCGGCGCCGGCCTCGATCATCCAGCCCGCTCCGTACGGGTCGCGCTCGGCCAGGCCCGGGTCCCGGCCCACGGCCTCGTTGACGGCCAGCACCGGACCGGGCACCGGGCTGACCAACGGGCCGACGAACTTGGCCGCCTCGAGCTGGCCGAAGGGCAACCCGGCGGTGAGCTCGGTCCCCACCGGGACGAAGGACAACTGAGCCAGGGTGCCGCTGGTCTCGATGCCGAGCGGGTCCATCCCGACCCTTACCCGGCCCGGCGCCAACGCCAGCACCCACATGTGCGTACCGGGGTGGTAGCTCCGGTCGAGCGCGAGCTCGAAACCAGCCACGCTGACGCGGCCTAACTGTCCCATTACAGCCCCCCGGGGCCGGCGCTGGTGAAGGCGGCGACCTGCGCCCCTTCGTGCTCGGGGGCCACAGACCACACGCCCGCCCGCACCTTGACCCGACGGGGCGGCCTACCGCTACCGGCCGCTGGTTGAGGCCCTGCCAACCAGGCCTCGCTGGTGAACCTGGCATCAAGCTCGACGACGGTCCTGGCCTCGTCCGGGCTCAGCGCCCCGGGCACCGGCCGGAGGCCCAGGGCCTCGGCATAGGCGTGGACCAGGGCGGCCTGGAAGCCGGCGGCGTCGACCGGCGTGGCGGCGACGAAGCGGCGCATCAGCTGAAGCGTCTGTTCCCGGTGCGCCGGGCCGGCCAGGGCCAGCACCCGGGCCGCCCGCTCGTGGTCGAACCGCTCGATGAGGTTGCCGCACACCACCACGGCGTTGTCGATCTGGCCAGCCCCGTGCCCGCAGATTTTGCGGTCGCCGACGCAGATCTCAAGGTCGTCATCGAGCCCCGCGGGCACGCCCACGGCGCGAAAGGCGGTCACGGCCGGTCCGAGCAGGCTGCGCAACGCCTGCCACCGGACCGCCGGCACGGCCTGGGCGGGTAGAGAGATCTGGAAGAAGAGCTGGTCCTCGTCCAGGTAGACGGTGCCGCCGCCGACCATCCGGCGCAGGACCGGGAGCCCCTCGGCCCGGCAATAGTCGAGGTCGACCTCGTCGAGCGCCCCGTGGTAGCCGAGGCAGACGTAGGGGGCGGCGGGGCGGGTGAACGAGACAGTGGCCGGGGCACCGGCGGACACGCCGTAGGCGACCGCATGCCACAGGGTCTGGGAGCGCACCGGCGAGCTAGGCCCGAAGTCCACCACCCGCAGGGCCCCGGCCTCGGCTGCCATGGGTTCAGCCACTCGTCAGCCCGCCTCGCATGGCCTCGTCGACGAGCTCGATGATGTCGCAGACGCGGAGGTCGTCGTGGCCGGTCGCTTTGGCCGCGTCGGTGAACCTGGGCACCTCGTACGGGCAGCAGACCGCCAGGACGTCCGCCCCCGTCTGGGCCGCCTCCCGGACCCGCCGTTCGGACAGACGTTCTGAGGTGTGATCGCGAGTGGCGCTGTCCAGCCACATGCCGCCCCCGCCACCGCCGCAGCAATAACCGTTCTGCCGGCACCGGTCCATCTCGACCAGTTGCACGCCGGGGACCGCCTCGATCAGCGCCCGAGGCGCGTCGTACTCCCCGTTGTGGCGGCCCAGGAAGCACGGGTCGTGAAAGGTCACCTTCAGGTCGAGCTCGCGGGCCCATTGGAGCTGCCCGACGAGCGGCGCCAGGAGCTGGGTGTAGTGCAGGGCGTGGAAATTGTGCCCCCGCCGCGGGTACTCGTTGACGAGGGCGTTGAAGGCATGGGGGTCGGCGGTCACGACCCGGCTGAACGCGTACTTGGCCAGGACGGCGGTCACGTCCTCGGCCAGGGCATCGAACAGTCCCCTCTCGCCCGCCAGGCGCTGCGAGTCACCAAGCGTCTTTTCTTCGGGGCCCAGGACCGCCCAATCGATGCCGAGCGCCGCCGCCACCCGGGCAAAAGCACGCGCCGCGTCCTGGCCTCGGGGATGGAAGCTCCAATAGTCCTCCACCAAAAAAAGCACGTCCACCGGGCCGGGCTCCCGGGCCAGAGACCGCACGGGCACCCCGGCGGTCTCGGCCCACTGCGCCCGGCGTCGCTGGTTGTGACCGAAAGCGTTGCCGTACCGGAAGGTTTTCTCGAACACGTCCTGCAGTTCGGCGGGCACGCCCGCCGTGCTGAGGGCGGCCTCGCGCACGGCGGGCATGACCGCCATCATGTCGACCTCTTTCGGGCACACCCGCAGGCAGTTGCCGCAGGTGGTGCACAGCCACAGGTCGGGGTCGCTGAGCAGGTCGGTGCCCGTTTGGACCTTGCGGTGGATCTTGCGCGGGCCGTAATCGCCCACCATGTCCACCGGGCAGGCCGGCACGCACTTCCCGCAGCCGAAACACCACTCAAGGGACTCACCGCCGGGCAGGCACGAGATGGCGGCGAAACCGTCCGGTCCGTAGTCGGTTAGCACTCGGGGCTCGAACATGCGGTTCCACATCGCCGGCAACTCGACCTCGCGCCCCGAGATCGACGACGCCACCGTGACCCGCTCTTTCTCGACCACGGCGGGCGGGACCTTCCGGCCAGCTATGGGCACTGTCCTAGCCCTTCGGGTACAAGCTGCCGAGCGGGCAGGTAATAGACGCCGAGCAGGCGACGCACGAGATCCGGCAGCGCCGGGACGACCCGGTTGAACTCCCGGCTCATCCGCATGCGCAGGAGCGTGTACATGCTGACCGCGTAAACCGAAGCCAGGAAGACATCGGCGCCGAACAGATTGGGAGCGGCGGCGGTAAACCCGGCCGCCTTGCCCGTCTCGTCCACGAAAGCGAGGGCCCGCCCGACGCTGAGGTAGACCGCCCCTCTGGTGGCTCCTTGGCCCAGGTCGAAGTCATCGGTCGTGACCAGGGCCAGGGCGCCGGTCCGGGCGCCTGGGTCCCATAGCCATCTCGTCCACAACCAGTACCTGTCGGGCGCAGTGAAATGCAACAGCTCGGCCGGGAGATCGAACAGGGGCCACGCCGGGCCGGCCGCCCGGGCGGGGGCGGTGTCGAAGCGGGCCAGAGCGGCGTCGAAGCGGTCGATGCGGTCGGCCACCGGGGCCGCCTCGTCCAGAAGCCCGGCGATCGCCGCAGCCAGCGGTTTGGCGCCGACCAAGCCCAGGATCTGCTCTGCCTTGCGCCGCGTGGCGAAAACCCACCGCAGCACCTGGCGCAGAGCAGGACCGTCCAGTCGGGACGGTCCTGCGGACAGAAGATCCTGGAGGGCTTCGGATTTACGGCCCAGGTCAACGGCAATGCCCTGTAGCTCAGCCTCACTGGCGCGGCTCATGATCTCGCGCTCGAACTCCAGGGCGCTCGGTGTGTCGACCACAGGACCGGCCATTGCGCCCTATCTCCCTCAGCTCAGCGCCGCAGCCGAACGCGACCGCAGGTAGCCGACAGCCTTTACGGCCGCCCCCGCCGCCGAAGAGACGGTGTCTTCGAGGTCGGCCGGCCCGAGCGCAGCACCGCACGCAAAAATCCCTTCCCGGTCGGTGCTTACGGGGTCGAGCGGCGCGCCGGGGGCGTCGACGAACCCGTACTTGTTTTGCCTGACCCCGAACAGCTTCGCCACCTGGCGGGTACCGGAGGACGGCTCCATCCCGACCGAGAGCACTACCAGGTCCATCAAGAGCTCCATGGGCCGGCCCATGGTGGTGTCCTCGCCCCGCACCAGTAGCCGGTCGCCCTTAGGGAGCACCTCGGTGATCAACCCTTTCACGAACTGGACATGGTGCTGCTCCTGGGCGGGCCAGTAGATCTCGTTCTCCCAGTAGCCGTACATCCTCATGTCGATATAGAAGATGAACACCTTCGAACCCGGCAGCAGGCGCCGGATCTCGATGGCCTCCTTAGACGCCACCCCACAGCACACCTTCGAGCAGTACTCGTTGCCGATCTGGCGGTCGCGGCTGCCCACGCACTGGACAAAGCAGATCCGCTCCGGCGGCTGGCCGTTGGACGGGCGCAGCAATCGGTGTTCGGACAGCATCACCTCGAGGTCGGGCTGGGTGATCACGTCGGCGAACTCGTAATACCCGTACATCTGGGTCGACCGGCCGGGGTCGAAATGGCCGAAACCAGTGGCGATGATGACCGCGCCGCACTCGACCGTCTGGGCCAGCCCATCGCTGCGCAGCGAAAGTGTGAACGCGCCGGGCTCGCCCACCATCCTGGTTACCTCCGTACCGAGGCGGACATCGGCCCCGGGGTGAGAGATGACGAGGTCTATCATCTGGCGGATCTGGGGCTGCGCCGGCTCGCCGTGCGGGGTCAGGCCGGCGTAGCTTTCCGCCACCGGGTTACCACCAAGGAACCCCCGTTGCTCGATCAGCACCACCTTCTCGCCGATCTCCACCACGCCATGCGCGGCACGCAGCCCACCCGGGCCCCCGCCGATTACGACAACCGTTTTGGAGGACATTCATTTACCTCGCCGTCGTGTTCGCGCCGTGTAGGCGTGAAAGCCGCTCAGGCATCGACGTCGTCCCAGTCGAGATAGCGCTTCTCGCCGCTCTCCAGGCGGCGAAGATCGCCCTGGAACTCCGCCCACGCCTGTTCCCAGTCGATGCCCATCTTTTCCAGCAGCGGCCGGTAGTCGGCCGAGTGCCAATGGAGTTGGCACACCCGGTACGGGTGGGCCCCCATGGCCAGGGCGGCGAACTGCGCGTCGCTCAGCACCGCCAAGCCCACGTTGCGCTGGTGCGCCTTGGCCGCGAACTGGCTCTTGTCCAGCGTGGTGACGCACCCGGTGTCGTGGGTCAGCACGACGTCTGGGGCCGCCTCCTCTTTCATTACCTCGATCTTCCGAAGCGTGGCGAAGGACCGCGTGAAGTCCCGCTGGACCAGTATGTGGCGAAAACCGAAGCCGCAGCAGTCGAACCAGGTCGAGTAATCGCGCACCTCGACCCCGAGGGCCTGGGCCAGGCCCGTCACCACGGCCGTGCGCTGGCCCCCGTAGATATCGGGGTCGTAGATGGCGTCAGCCTCGACGACCTTGTGGTAGTGGCACGCCGGGTGGACCGTCGCCACGATCCCCGACGTATCGCGAACTCGCTTCGCCGCGATCTCGTCCCGCAGGGCGTGAAGCCACTCGGAATAGTGCACGATCTCCTCCGGCAGCACCAGCGGCTTACCTAGCCCGGCCATGATGTCGCGGACCTGCGCCCTGAGCTCGGCATGGTGGATGAGCTCTTCGCGAACTTCCTTGTAATGACCGTACGAGGTGCCGCAGTGGATGAGCGGGAAGTAACCGCTCTCGTAGGCGGCGGCGAAGTTGCGGACGGCCACGGCCGCCTGGGCGGCCGGGTTGGAGGTGGCACTGGCGTAGTAGTTCCAGGCCGTGCACGAGGTCTGGTCGGCCGGGTCATGGTAATCGTAGCCCAGCTTGCGCATAACCCAGAAAATGGCGGTGGAATAACCCGGTATATGCCCGCACTGCCCGCAGGACTTGTGGTGCCACAGATGTGCCTTTTGGATCCGCTTTTCCCGCCCGTACTTCGTGCGCACGCTGACCGCTTCCCGGTCGATCCTCTGCACGATGAGCTCGCCCTGCGCCTCAAGGGCCAGCAGTTCGGCTCGCGGGTCGGCCAGCGACCGGCGGTCGACCACCAGTGCGCCCGCGGCCTTGTCACGCCCGAGCGCGTCGGCGGGGATGGTCACAGCTCGATGCCCTCTTCCTCAAGGCGTTCCTCCATCAGTTCCTGCAAGATCGAGTGCAGGCCGCTGTCGACCTCCGCGATCATGTCGAGGGCACCCGTCTTCAGCCAGATGTAGTAGAGCTCCACCAGCGTCCGGTCGGCCACGGACCACCCCGAGGTCGTGGTGTGCATCGTCTCGGCGGGCAGTGCCCGGCGCCACAGGTCGAGGTGGTCCGGGACGTCGGCCGTCTCCGGGCCCCAGTCGAGGAAAGCGTCCCGCTGCAGCATGTCCGGCGAGACCTGGGTCCCGGTGGACATGATCTTGTAGATGATCCGGGAGTAACCGACGAGGGCTTGCTTGGCCGAGGCCAGCCCGTTGCGCACGGCCACCTCCCTCATGATCGTAACCAGCCCTCCCGGGTTGTTGCCGCGCGGGCAGCGCAGGCAGGAAAAGCACTGGGAGCACTCCCAGATGTCCTCCTGCATCTGCTGGTAGAAGAGGTCAACGTCCTGGCGGGCCGCGGCCTGGGCGATGCGCCGGGGGCTGAAGTCGTAGAACTTGGCCGAGGGGCAGGCGCCGACGCAGATGCCGCACTCATAACAGCCGTACAAATAGTCGCCGAAGCGGATGTCGGCCTTGACCTGTTCGAAGAGCGCCAACTTCGCCTCGGGGGCGACATCGGCGTACCCGGCCACCTCGGGGGCTTTGTAGTGAGCGTCTGTCCCGGTCATGGTTTTGCGGCTAGAAACTGATCACGGCGTCGGCGGAGACCGCGAGGTCGTTGAAGGCGGCACCCCCTATCATCTCGACCCCGTCGATCAGGTCCGGCAAGCGCAAGTCGTTGAGCTCCAGCGATGGCTGGCACACCAGTAACCGCACGCCGAGACCGGTGGCCTGCTCAATGAAGTAGCGCAGCGGCTGGCCCTTTTCCCCCTTCGGCCCGATGTGGTCGACAACGTCTCGGCGCAGCAGGGTCGGACCGTACATCGTGAAGTAGATCATGGCCTCGAACTCCATCGCCGCCGCCGCCGCGGCGAGGAAAAACGGCGTGGCGCTCCGTCCCGGGTCGGCGGTCCCGTGCGTTTGCACGTATAGGACCTTCGCCTCCGAACCAGCCGCCCACATCGCCAGCGCCTGTCAGCGCGCCCGGCGGATAAGGATGTGGAACACATCGGCCTGCTTGCTGACGTCGAGCAGTTCGTTATGGGTGCGGCTGGTCCAAGCCCGCATGTCGGGCTCGACGCCCGGGTCAGTGGCCAACAGTTCGAGGACTTGGCCCAGAGCAAGGTCTTTGATCGCCTGTGCGGTTTTCACCACAGGCAGGGGACAGGCCAGGCCCCTGCAGTCAAGGACCTGGTCCGCGACGGGGACCGTGGGTTCGGGCACAACATCCCCCTTCGAGGCCGTTCGGGTCGCAGTAGCCGCCACCCGGTTGGTAGCGACCATTTCGACCTTGTCTATAGAACCACCTGGATGATAGCGCCCAGGGTGGGCAGCCTTCTTAGTGCCGAACGTCCCTATTTGGAAGGTTCCTGGTACCCAACCTCACCCGAAAGGAACTGGGGCCAGGTTTCTCCGGCCGTCACGTCCGCATCGAAGCGGTGGTGGCTGGGCGGCAACGGGCAATTGAACTCGTCCGAAAAAGCGCACGGGGGAAGGAACGCCCGATTGAAGTCGAGGCCTACCGTGCCGGGGTAGTCGAGCCCTTCGAGCGGGGGCGCGATGCGCAGGAACCGGCTCGGAGGCCGGGTACCTGTCCCCGTGGTCGCGTCCGCGAACACCAGGAGCAGCCATCCCTCGTCGAGCAATGGGTTCACGGCATAGTCCTGGCCGCCCAGGCGGAAGTGAACGACGCCGGGCACCTGCACCTCCCGGGGCGACGACTCGAGGGCGTAGCTGTAGTCGATCGTCGAGGCCCCCGCCATGGGCTCGTACCGCCCGTCCAGCGCGAACGACGGGTCAGGGGGGTAGGCCCTGACGGCTAGGAGCCGCCCGGCCCGGCCGTGGTCGAAGACGCGCACGCCCCTCCGCCCCTCGCGCGTCGTGACTTGGGCGGTGAGGGCGGGGAGCCCCAGCCGCCGGCCGACGGTCTCGCCGGGGGCCAGCGCCACCACCCGGCCCGATCCTCTATGCCCGTCGACCAGGACTTCGGCACCATCACCGAGCAGCAGGTCGACACCACCGTCCTTTTCGGTCCAGGTGCCAGGCACCCCGGGGACCACCGCCGTCTCCGCCAGCCAGTACGTAGCCGCCAGGGACGGCGGCCCATCAGCGGCGGCGAGCTCGGCGGTCCGCCAGGCCCGCCAAGCCTCCCAGTCGGCCACGAAGGCGTCGTCAGCACCAGGCGGCGCGCTCGGGGCGCCGGACGGGATAGTCATGGGCTCATCTCCCTATCAGTGTCACGGGCAGTGCTGGGGGCGGGGCGTAGAGCGAACAGGCAGCGGGCGACGTGGTCGTCATCGGCCCGGTCGTTACCGGCCCGGTCGTTACCGGCCCGGTCGTCAGCGACGTGGTCGTCATCGATGCGTAGCGGGGGTGGGTCGACAGCCGTGCACTCGGCGTCGGCCAGTGGGCAGCGCGGGTGGAAGCTACAGCCCGATGGCGGCGCAGAGGGGTCGGGCACCTCACCAGCGAGGCCCGCGGGGAGCCGGCCGGCACCGTCGGCCAGGGGCGCGGCGGCGATCAGAGCTTCGGTATAAGGATGGCAGGGACGACGCCACACGGCGTCGATGGCCCCGATCTCGACGATCTTGCCGAGGTACATGACGGCCACCTTCTGGGCGATCTGGCGGACCACGCCGAGGTCGTGCGAGATAAAAAGGATGCCGATGCCGGTCTCATCGCGCAGTTCGCCCAGCAGGGTCACGATGGTCGCCTGAGCCGAGGCGTCTAGGGCGCTCACCGGCTCGTCGGCGATCAGCACCAATGGCCTCGCCGCCAGGGCACGCCCGATCGCCAAACGCTGGCGCTGCCCGCCAGAGAACTCGTGGGGGTAGTGGTCGGCCGCGCTCGACGGCATCGCCACCAGGTCCAAAAGCTCTTCGATCCGTGCGGGCGTCGCCGCCTCGCCCGACGCCCTCAAACCGTCCGCCAGCTGGTGCCCGACCTTGCGCCTCGGGTTCAGCGATGAATAGGGGTCCTGGAACAGGAGCTGGAGCCGGCGCAGCGCCGCAGGACGGGGATGACGCCCGAGCGCCGTCACCGGCTGGCCCTGAAAGCTGACCGAGCCCGCCGTGAGCCTCTCGAGCCCCACGGCCGCACGACCGAGGCTGGACTTGCCACAACCGGACTCACCGACCAGCCCGACTACCTCGCCCGCGTTGACATCGAGGCTGGCGCGCCGGACGGCACGGACGGCCACGCCATCGGGCCGGCGGTAGGTGACCTCGACGTCCTCCAGGCGCAGCAACGGGGCCGGCACCGTCATTTCGGCCCGAAGGGGTCGATTGGGCAGGCCAGCCGGGTACCGCCCTCGACGGGGGCGAATGCCGGCCGCGAGCTGGTACAGCTGGCCACGGCGAAGCCACAGCGTGGGTGGAAGGCGCAGCCGGCGGGCAAGTGCCCCGGCAGCGGGGGCGATCCCGGGATGGCCTGTATCCGCGATCTCGGCCCCGCCCCCCCGGGAAGGGCGGCCAGCAGGGCCCTGGTGTACGGATGACGAGGAGAGGCGATCACCTGCTCGCGCCGGCCGGACTCGACGACCCGGCCGGCGTACATCACCTGCACCCGGTCGGCCAACGAAGAGACCACCCCGAGGTCGTGGCTGATGAGGATGACCGAAACCTGGCGCTCGTCGACCAGCTCTCGCAACAGGCGAAGGATCTCGGCCTGGACCGTTACGTCCAGAGCTGTCGTCGGCTCGTCGGCCAGCAGGATCTTCGGCTCACAGGCCAAGGCGATGGCGATGGCTATACGTTGGCGCAAGCCGCCGGAGAACTCATGCGGGCGAGCTCGCAAAGCCGCCGCAGGATCGGGCACGCGGACCGAGGCGAGCAGGTCGATGGCCCGACGCTCGGCCGCAGCGCCGTCAAGGCCCAGGTGGTAACGCAGGTGCTCGGTGAGCTGAGTGCCCACATTGAGCAGGGGGTGGAGGCTGGTCGAGGGGTCCTGCCAAACCACGGCGATTTCCCGGCCGCGCACGCCCCTCAGCCTGCGTCGCGACGCTCCCCGAAGCTCCTCGCCCCGGTAACGGATGCTCCCGGTCACCTTCAGGGCGGCCGGCAGGAGGCCCAGGACGGCCAGGGAGGTCAGCGTCTTGCCGCTCCCGCTCTCGCCACAGACCCCAAGCACCTCGCCCCGCCCGAGCGAGAGGTCCACCCCGTCGACAAGCTTGACCCAGTCGCGCCGTTCGCGGCGGCTGACAGAGAGCCCGCTCACTTCGAGCAACCCCTCCTTGGCGTCAGCGGCGGGCGGCGGCGCCGCTGAGGGCGTGGCAACGCTCATCGGTCAGACCGTTGGAGGCTGCGCGGGTCGAAATAGTCCCGCAGCGCGTCACCGATCATGTTGACGGCGAAAACTATCGTGGCAATGGCCAAACCGGGGAACAGGCCCATCCACCAGTTGCTGAAGTACTGGGTAGCGTCGGCGACCATCGCCCCCCATTCCGCGGCCGGTGGCTGGGCACCGAGGCCGAGGAACGAGAGCCCGGCCAGCAACAGCACGGCGCTGCCAATGTCAAGGGTGGCCACCACGAGCACGGGCCCGACGACGTTGGGAAGGACGTCCCTTACGAGCAAGCGGGCATTGGAGCCACCGAGCAGGCGCGACACGGCGACATAATTGGACCCTCGCATGGCCAGCACGAGGCCGCGCACGACGCGTGCGTAAGGCGGCCAACTGACGATGACGATGGCCAGGACGGCGCTCTGGAGCGACGGCCCGAGAGCGGCGGCAAAGGCCATGGTCAACACGATGCCGGGGAAGGCAAAGAACATGTCGGTGACCCGCATGACCACCGAGTCGATGACGCCGCCCGCGAAACCGGCGAAAGCGCCGATCGACGTGCCCACCGTGCTGGCCAACGCGACCAGGAGCAAGGCCAAGGGAAGCGACAGCCGGGCCCCGTAGATGACCCGGCTGAGCACGTCCCGACCGAGCTCGTCGGTGCCGAACCAGTGGGCGGCCGACGGTGCCAACAAGGTCCCGGCGCTGGGTGCCGTGGGCGAGGCCGGGGCAAGGAGGGGCGCCAGCGCGGCGACGAGGAGCCAGCCGAGGAGGACGCCGGTCCCGAACAGCGCCCCGGGACGGCGCAAAGTCCCGAGCAAGGTGCGACCAGAGCCGGCACCCGCTCCGGCGCCGACGCCCGGGGAGGCGCCGTCATCGACCAGCGCGGCGGCGGTGCCGCCGGCGCTTGCGCTCACTGCGAGGCCAGCCTCGGGTCGATGAGCACGTACACGATGTCGGCGGCCAGGTTGACGAAAATGTAGACGACGGCGATGAGGATGCAGACGCCGGTCACGCCGGGCAGGTTGAGCGACGTCGCGCTGCGATAGGCGTACTGGCCGAGACCGGGCCACGAGAACACCTGCTCGACCAGCACCGCGCCCGAGAGCAGCGACCCGAAGGCGAGGCCGGCAATCGTCACGATCTGCAGCAGCGCCGGTCGCAGTACATGGCGGAGCACCACAGTCCGCGTGGGCAGCCCCTTGCCCACCGCGGCGAGCACGTACTCCTGACCGAGGACGTCGAGCACAGACACGCGACTGAAGCGGGTGATGAGGCTCAGGGTGTAGGTCCCGAGGACCGCGGCCGGCAACACCAGGTGGCGCAACGAATCGGCCAGGTCGGTCCAGTTGCCGGCGAGAAGGGAGTCGACTGTGTACATGCCCGTCACCGTCGGGGGCGGGTTTAGCTCGGGCGAGAGCCGCCCGGTCCCTGGCAACCAGCGCAGCTTGTAGAAGAACAGATAGAAAACGATCAGCCCGAGCCAAAAGTTCGGGACCGAGATGCCAGCCAGGGAGAAGAAGCGGACCAGGCGGTCCGGCAGCCGGTTGTGGAAGAAGGCGGCCACCGTGCCGAGCGCCACACCGAGAACGGAGGCGACGACGATGGCGGCGAGGGCGAGCTCCAGGGTCGCCGGGAAATACTGGGCCAGATCGGTCGCCACCGAGCGCTGGGTCAGCTGGGACTGGCCCAGGTTGCCGTGCAGGAGGTGCCAGACATAGAGCCCGTACTGGACCACTAGGGGCCGGTCCAGCCCGTACTCATGATCGAAGGCCCGCACGATCGTCGGGTCGCCCAGCGCCGTCTGGCCCAAGTTGGCGGCGGCGGGGTCGCCCGGGACCACGGCGACGACACAGAAGGTGACAAGAGTCACCCCGAGCACCTGTAACAACCCTATGCCGAGGCGGCGCCGCACGAGCGCCGACAAGCCGAGGCCGCCGCCCCGAGAACGATTTCTCGTTTGGGGCGGCGACGGCACTTCGGCCCTCTGGCTCAGCGCCGCTGGCCGCGGTCCAGCCATGCCAGGGGCGGGGCCCCGGTTACTTGACGCTGGCGACGTCGATCCGCCACGCCGGGTTGGAGTAGGCCGTCGAGATCGAATCGGCGGTGACAAGCACCTGCGCGGGCTGGACCAGCGGGATGATCGGACCGCTGGCGTTGATCTCCTTCATCGTTTTCTGCCATAGGGCGATGTGCTGGCCGAGCGTCGGAGCGGTGGCCGCCGCGTTCGCCGTCGCCAGGACCGATGGCGCGTCCGAGGCGGACCAGTGGACCTGCTCGGCGATCTCACCACCGGGGACGAAAGGCAGGTAATCGTTGGCATCGGGATAGTCGGGGCCCCAGTAGTTGACGATCATTTGCGCCTTGCCGGCACGGCGCAGCTCCGTCGCCGTCGTCACCGGCTGGCCCAGCAACTTGACCTGGATCCCGGCGGCTTGGAGATTTGACTGCAGGAGGGCGGCAATGTCCCCGAGCTGAAGGCCGTTGACGGGGTCGTCATCGGCGAAACTTATTGTGATCTGCGGGTCCTTGATGCCCGACTGCGCCACCAAGGCCTTGGCCTCGGCCAAGTCCTGGTGCAGGTCGTCGCCGGCCGGGAGCGAGCCGTCGAAACCCCCGGGTATCAGGCTGGCCGCCTGCTCGGCGCCTTCCCCGGCGAGGTGTACGAGGGCCTGGTAGTCGATGGCGTCGCGTATGGCCTCGCGGATCTTCGGGTTGGCCGTCGCCGGCGAGATGGCCGGGTCGGTGTTGAGAGAGGTGTAGACGGTGAAGGTGGAGGCCAGGTTGTCGACCTTGGCCCCGGTGATGCCTTGGGCCTGCGCCGGCGACAGGTCCAGCGCCAGCTGCGCCGAGCCCGTCTCTACATCGAGCTTTTGTTGCTCGGGCTGGGCATTTTGGACCACGACGGTCTGGAACCTAGGCTTGGGCCCCCAGTAGTCCGGGTTGGCGGTGAGCTTGACGGGACCGTTCAGGTCCCACTCGGACATCTCGTAGGGCCCGCTTCCGGCAGAGTGGGCGTTCAGCCAGTTCTCCGCCTTATCGGCCGTTGCCGCGTTAGCGGAGTCGGTCCCGCCGTGAGCCTCCACGACACTCGCCTCGAGCACTCCCAAGGCGGGGTTGGTGACAATCTCGGGAATGGCGGCATTGGGTGCCTTGGTGGACAGCACGACCTTGTTGGTCCCGAGCGCCGATGCCGTAATGCCGTCGAGCAGGAACGACGGGTTCCCCTGTAGGTTTTGCAGGCGCTGGAACGAAAACACGACGTCCGCCGCCGTCACCGGCTTCGCGTCGGAGAACACCGCCTTCGGGTTGAGGGTGAACGTGTAGCGGTCGCCGCCGTCGGAAACGCTGTAGCTGCTGGCCAGTTGGGGCTGCAGGACGAGGTTGTCGTCCGAATATGTCAACAGGGTGGAGTACAGGGCCCGGTCGACGACCTGGCCGGTGAACTCGAACATATGGCCGGGGTCGGCGGTGGCCAAGTCGAAGGCTGTGTCGATCACGAGGGTGCCGGACGTGGCCGCCTGCGGTACCAGGTGTTGCGGACCGGCGGCGGCAGCAGCGCCGGTGAACAGTGTGAGCGCGGCTGTGCCCACAGCCACGAACATGACAGAACGATGGTGCATCCCGGTCCCTTCTCTGGCTCGCGGGGTGGCCCGGGAAATCGGGCCCTGCGAGGTGATCAAGTATTCCTATAAAATTGGTAGGAGCACTTGTCTAGTGGACCAGTCGAGGGCTGTCAAACGCTTCACGCTCTGGTACCGCGGCTAGCCGAGCGCGGCGTACCAGGCGTCGGTGGCACCGGCCAGGGCGGCAGCCAGGTCGGCCTCGTAGCCGAGCGAGCCGAGACCCCGGGCCAACGCGGCCAGGGCGCTCCACACGGTCGTGAGGCTGGCCCGCCTCCCCGTGTGGTTGACCCTCACAGCGCGTTCGGCCAGGGGCCCCGGAGCGGGCCCGATGGGGGCCGCCAGGTCTTCCGCAGCGGCCCGCGCCGCCTTCACCAGGGCCGGCGCCCCTTCGGCCGGGGCACGCACGAGCGTCGCCACCGACGCCGCCTCGGACGCTTCGCGGGCCCAGGGCTCGAGCCCCAATGGCACGAGCGCGGCCCGCGTCGCCCGGCCCGCGGCGCGGTGGCGGGCCACCACCCGGTCCAGCCCCTCGGCCCGGACGCGTCCCATGGCCGCGCCCAAGGCCCTGGTCTCCAGGTGGCTCGGGATGACGGGCAGCACCGAGCGCCCGGCACCGGCCCAGCGGTCCCTCCAGTCGAGCAAGGACAGGACCGAGCCCCGCCATGGGGCCGGGGCCCCGGCCAGAGCGGCCCAGGCCCGCGGGCTGACCGTGGCCACGCTTACCCCCGAGGGCCCGGCGAGGGCCTTTTGGGCGCTGAGCACCACCAGGTCGAGCTGCCAGGCGTCGATGGCGAGCGGCTCGGCGCCCACGGCCGCCACCGAGTCCACCACCACCAGGGCGCCCCGCGACCGGGCCAGTTCGGCAATGGCGGCCACGTCGTTGACTACCCCGGTGGCCGCTTCGGCGTGCACCAGGCTGACCACGTCCACCGGGCCGGAGCGCTCCAGGGCCTTTTCCACCTCCTCGGGCCGCACGGCCCGGTCGAACGGCACGACCAGGTTCTCCACCTCGGACCCTGCTTCTGACAACCACTCCCCGAAGATGCGCCCGTAGGGGCCGCTGACGAGGTTGAGGGCGCGCCCACCAGGCCGCCCCAGGCCCCGGGCCGCCGCCTCCAGGAACACGATGGCCTCGCCCTGCAGGACCAGCGTCGTCTGATCGGTCGCTATGACCTCACGGCAGAGGTCCTCTATTGCGGCGTACTCCGACGCGTCGACCGGGGCGACGTCGAGCAGGTGGGACTGGTTCAAGTTTTCTCGTCTCGGAAGTGACAGGCGGCCAGGCGGCTGCTCCCGCCCGGGGCGGGCAGGAGCTCGGGCAGTTGCGCCCCACATACGGCCTCCGCCCGGGGGCAACGGGGATGGAACGGGCACCCGGTGGGGCGCTCGGTCATGCTCGGGGGTTCGCCCTTCAGCCGCGCCCGTACCCGGTCGGGGCCCGGCCGCAAGCGGGGCGCCGCCGCCAGCAGGGCCCTGGTATAGGGGTGGCGGGGGTCGGCGAATATCTCGTCCTTTCGCCCGATCTCCACGATGCGCCCCAGGTACATCACTGCGGCGCGGTCGCACACATGGCGCACTGCGGCCAGGTTGTGCGAGATCAGGACGGTACCGATAGCGAGCCGGTCCCGCAGGTCGGCGAAGAGGTCGAGGATGGCGGCCTGCACGGAAACGTCCAGGGCCGAGATCGGCTCGTCGGCCACCAGGACCTTCGGTTCGACGGCGAGCGCCCGGGCGATGGCTATGCGCTGGCGTTGGCCTCCCGAGAACGACGATGGGTAGCCGTCCAGAGCGCCCTCGGGCAGCCCGACAAGGGCCATCAGCTCCCGGCAGCGGCCCTCGACCGCGTCGCCCCGGGCCAGGCCGTGGAACAACAGGAGCTCCCTCAAGACCGAGCGCACGGACAGCCGAGGGTTGAGCGAGGAGTAAGGGCCCTGGAAAACGAGCTGAACGGCGCGGTGCTGCTGGTGCGAGCGGCGGGCCGGGAGCGCCACGCCCTGGAGGGAGACCGTCCCCGAACCCGGGCGCAACAGCCCGGCCAGACATTTGGCCACGGTCGACTTCCCGCAGCCGGACTCGCCGACGATGCCGAGGGTCTCGCCCTCCCCCAGGGTGAAGCTCACGTCCTCGACGGCGACGAGCCGGTGCCCGGGCCCGACGGGGAAGGAAACGTTCAGCCCGTCCGCGGCCAGCAGGATCCGGGCTGTCCCGGGCGGGGCGGCGGGAGGCGCGACGGCTAGGGCCTGGTCCATCGGAGGGCCCTGTCCACGGCTCACCCTGCAGTCACCCGTTCAGGGTACTTGCAGGCTGTGCCCCGGGCCTCGCCGCCGGTGCCCTCCTCGCCGCCGGTGCCCTCCTCGCCGGTGCCATCCTCGCCGGTCCCCTCCTCGCCGGTGCCCCATTGGCGGTCGTTCAGGTAGCGGAACGGAGGCACCTCCCGGGCACAGTCCTCACTGGCGAAACGACACCGGGGATGGAACGGGCAACCGCCCGGCACGTGGGCCAGGTCCGGCAACGTCCCCGGTATCGTCACCGGCATGTGGTCCACGTCGTCGAGGTCCACGACCGCCTCGAGCAGGCCGAGGGTGTACGGATGAGCGGGGTGGTCGAGGACGTCGGCGGCACGGCCCGTCTCGACGAGCCGTCCGGTGTACATGACGGCGAGCCGGTCGCACATCTGGCGCACGACGGCAAGGTCGTGGCTGACGAACACGACGGCGACGCCGAGGCGGCGGCGCACGTCGTCCAGGAGCTCGAGGACCTGAGCTTGCACGGTGACGTCGAGGGCCGTGGTCGGCTCGTCGCACAGCAGCACCTTGGGCTCGGAGGCCAACGCCATGGCGATGAGCACGCGTTGGCGCATGCCTCCCGAGAGCTGGTGCGGGAAGGCGTGCGAACGCCGTTCGGGGTCCGGCATCCCCACCAGGCGCAGCAGCTCGACAGCACGTCGCCGGCTGGCCGCGGCCGGTTCTCCGAGCACCCGCCGGGGCACCTCGGCCACCTGTGCGCCCACCGTGTGCACGGGGTCGAGACCGCTGAGGGGGTCCTGGAAGACCATCGCCAACCGGCCCCGCCGGACGCTACGGGCACGGGGGCCGGCGAAAGGAAGAGGCTCCCCCGCCAGTTCGACGACGCCGCGTTCGGCCCGTACGCCCGGGGGCAACAACCCCATCAGCGCCCTCAGTGTTAAGCTCTTGCCTGAGCCGGACTCGCCGACCACGCCCAGGGACCCTCCGGCGGGGACCTCAAAACCGACGTCCTGGACGGCCACATGGCGCCGCGCCCCCCTCCCGACGCTCACGGTCAGGCCGGACACCTTGAGCACGGGCCCGTTCATTGGGGCCCGTTCATTGGGGCCCGTTCATTGGAGCCTTTTCATTTGCGGCCCGTTCATTGGGGGCGCAGGACGTCCGCCAAGCCGTCCCCCAGCAGTGAAAATCCCAGGCCGGTGATGAGCACGGCTATGCCCGGCAGCGTCGCCAGCGCCCAGTACGTGGTCAGGAACTCCTGGCCCTCACTGATCATGGCGCCCCAGTCCGGGGTGGGCGGCTGGACCCCGAGGCCCAGGTAGCCGAGCGTCACGACGGCGACTATTACGAGTACCACATCGTTGGTCAAGTAGACGACGGCCTGGGTGATGGTGTTAGGCAGGACGTGACGCCACAGGATGCGCCAGTCAGGAAGACCCCCGGTCCGGGCCGCGGCCACGTAGTCCGACTCGCGCACCACGAGCGTCGTGGCGCGCACGGCCCGGGCATAGACGACCCAGTCGACGACGGCAAAGGCGACGTAAATACCGGTGGTGCCGGCGCCGACGACAAATATCAACCCGATGACGAGCACATAAAAGGGAAAGGCGATCAGCACGTCGACGGCCCGCATAACGACAGTGTCGAGCCAGCCACCGCGATAGCCGGCCAGCGTCCCCATGGCCGTGCCGAAACAAAACGGGAAGATCACCGCCAGGATGCCCACCCGGAGGTCGGTCCGGCCCGCCCAGATCAGGCGCGAGAGCTCGTCGCGCCCGAGCTCGTCGGTGCCGAGGAGATGTTTGGACGAAAAACCGCTCAGGATGTTGTAGAGGTCCTGATGGTCGGGCGCGTACGGGCTTATGAGCGGGGCGAGCACCGCCACCAGCACCAGGCCCAGAGTGATGGTGGCCCCGATAATCAGCGTGGGACTGTGGCGCGCCCGGTAGGCCAGGACCGAGCGCGGACGCTTACGGGCGACCACGGGCGCCCCGTCGGGCCCCGTGCCCTCGGGCGCCGGGCCCGGGCCGTACCGGCCGACAAAGGTTGTCATCGCAACCTGATCCTCGGGTCGAGGCGGGCGGCGAGGAGGTCGGTGGCCAGGTTGACGATCACGACACCCGCGCCGAGCACCAGCGTGGTGGCCTGGACGACGGGGAAGTCCCGGTTCAATATCGAGCTCAACAGCAATGACCCGAGGCCGTTGAGGTTGAAGACCTGTTCCACGATGACCGTACTGCCGATCAGATAGGCGATGTTGAGGCCGAGCAAGGTGACCGTCGGCACCAGGGCGTTGCGGGCCACGTGGCCGAACAAGACCCGGAGCTCCCCCAGGCCTTTAGCCCGGGCCACGGCTATGAACTCGGCGTCCATGACCTCGAGCATCCCCACCCTGAGACTGCGCACCAGGATCGGCGCCATGGCGAACGAGGCCGTCAGCCCAGGCAGGACAAGAGACTCGAGGTGGCCGCCAAAGCCGCTGCCCTCGCCACCGACCGGGAGCAGGTGGAGGCGCACGGCGAAGACCTCGATGAGCACGATGCCAAACCAAAAGGCGGGAAGTGCCAGGCCGACGACCGAAAGGGCCCGGACCACGTGGTCGGCCACCCCGTTCTGGCGCGACGCGGCCAGGGCCGAAAGAGGGACGGTGAAGATAATGGCAAAAACAGTGGCCACCGCCACCAGTGCCGCGGTCTGGCCGATGCGGCCTCCGATGAGCGACGCCGCCGACACGTTGTAGATGTAGGACTTGCCCAGGTTGCCCTGCACCAGCTGGGACAGGAAATGACCGAGCTGCACCGGCAATGAGCTGTTGAGGCCCCATTGCCGGCGAAGCGCGGCGACTGCGGGCGCAGTGGCGTGGAGCCCGAGCACGGCTCGGGCCGGGTCACCGGGTTCCAGGTGCATAAGGAGGAACGTGGCGAGCGTGACCCCGAAGACCACCAGTACCGCAGCCGCCACGCGCCGGGCGGCGTAACGCAGCATCAGATCAGGTTAGCCACACATCCTCGAGGCGATAGGCGCCACCGGGGTTGACCTCGAACCCGTTGACGTGGTCGGACACGGCGTAGATGTAGGGCGGGTAGTCGAGGGCCACGAACGGCGCGTCTTCGGCCACAATCGCTTGGATCTGCGCATAAAGAGCGGCCCTTTTGGTGCTGTCGTACTCGGCCTCAGCCTCGTGCACCAGGGTGATGGCCTTGGGGCTGTCGTAGTCGGACCAGTAGGACTCGGACCCACCGTTCTTCACGTCCACCTCGAATGAAGCCATCTCGTCCGGGTCGCTGATGTCGTTGATGGCGTAGTCGATGAACATGTCGTAGTCGTACTTCTGGAACGTCGACTCGAAGGCGGAGTGGTCGAGCGGGGTGATATCGACGTCTATATTTATCGACTGCAGCTGTGCCTTGATGATCTGAGCGAAGGTCACCCATTTCTGGACACCCCCGTCGATGAGCAGCTTGGTCGAAAAACCATTGGGGAACTTTGATTGTGCCAGCTCGGCCTTGGCCCGAGAGAGGCTGTACTCGAGGACCGGTGTGCTGGCCGAGTAGTACTCCAGGCTCGGAGGGAAGAACGAGCCTCCGGGCTTGGCCGTGCCGAAGCTTGCCGCGTGCACGAGAGCGGGACGGTCGATGGCGTAGGTGATCGCCCGGCGTACATGACGGTCGGCAAACTGCGGCAGTCTCTCGTTCATTACCAACAAGTCCACCTGCCAGGCGGGGAAAAGGTCCACGCTGATGCCGCTGCTCGCTTTGAGCGAGGAGACGTTGGCCGGTGGCACGGTGTCGATAATGTCGACCTGGCCACCCTGGACTTGCAGCACCCGCTGGTTGTCGTTGTCGACGTAGAGGAACTCGACGGCGTCCAGGTAGGGCTTGCCGGCTTGCCAGTAGTTAGGGTTGGCCTTCAAAGTTAGCGAGTTGGCGTCCGGCGTGAACCCGTCCAGGGTGAACGGCCCGGTACCGATCGGCGCAGTGAGGAAGTCCTTCTCGCTCTGCCCGGCGAAATCGGCCGGCAGCACGGCGTTGGCGAACACCGAGAGGTCAGAAAGGAACGGCGCCCAGGGCTGCGACAACTGGAACACGACGCTGTCGGTGCTCCTGGCGACAATGTCGGTGATGGCATAGTCGAGAAAAGAGAGCGGGCCGGCCGCGTCTTTGCGCGTCCGGTTTATGGAGAACACGACATCCTCGGCGACCAGGGGCTTACCGTTGGAGAACTTCACGCCGGGCCGCAGCGAGAACGTGAACGTCCGGTGGTCCGTGCTCACCTCGTAGCCCGTGGCCAGCCACGGGACCAGCTGGCCGGCAGGGTTGGTCACGTAAAGTGGCTCAAGGATCTTGTCGAGGGTGTAAATGTCGCCGGCGATGATGGTGTTGGCCGGGTCCAGTGTGGTGGGGCCGATACTGCGGGCGAAGCGCAGGGTGCCCCCCCGCTTTACCGCATTGGAGGAACGGGCGGCGGCGCTCACACGGGCGCGGGCACTGGCAGAGGCGCTGCTCGCCGCCAGCGGGCCCAACAGGACCACGGCAGAGCCGGCCACGCCGTACTTCAACAGGTCACGACGGGTCACCAAACGTTGGCCTGGGGTTGGCAATACTGCTCCCTTCATAATCGGGGCCTGGGCCACAGCTGTCGTTGGGTCGGCCCACACCACGCGGTGCCGGCCGACCATAGCTGCGCTCGCTCAGCCAGTGATGTCCATTTATACTAGGTGCAATCATTTATACTACGTCCATAGACATGATGGGATCACGTTGAGGAGTTCCGCAACGACGGGGGCGGCGCTGACGCCTGCCCCGGTGACCGTAGCCCTGGGGCAGCGCCCCCTGGCCGACCTGGTGGGCGCCAACATCGCCGTCGGGCCGGCTTACACATCCCTATGGGGTGCTCAGCATTGGCTGGCACCTCTGCAACGCCGGTACCCACGATCGTGCCTCACTGGTCACCATGCAGCTGCGGTGGCTATAGGTAGACGCGGGCTCGCCCAGCGGGCCCGGCGACGGGGGACGCACGCTCGACGCTCACCAGGCGATGGGCTACGAGCCACTGTGCGCGACTCCGCCGGAGGGGCCATAGACGGTGCGAACGGTTCTCTGGGCGATTACCCAACAAACAGGGGCTCGGGACCAAGCACAGGCAGGAGGCGACCACCGGACGGGGCTATTCAGGCCCCGAGAGGCGGTGGCAGTAAGACCACAGTGCCGACCAGAAGTACCGGGGACCAGGTGGCCCAAGACCGTTCGGGGCCGCCCGGTGCGCAGGGCTCAGTCCTGCTCACTGTCTAGGAACGGTGCGGGACGGGAAGTTCTGCGCCCATCCCTTGCTGGCCCGGGTCAACGACGGCCGCGGCGCCCTGCGCGCCAGTTTTGGTCTCGGCTCCACGACCGACGACATCGACCGGCTGGTGCAAGCCCTCACGAGCTACCTGCGCCATGGGCCCCGTCACCGCTATACGCGCCGCGACAGGTGGTTCGCTCCTGACGGCGACAGCCGCCCCCGCCCCTTCCCCGAGGTGGACCTGGCCGACCCCGGCCTCTCCGCCCCGTCCCCGCTGCCCAGGTAACCACAGCGGCTCTGGTCTCCCGGGGGCCCGGCAGTTCAAGCAACACCCGCGCCACCAAACGCGGAGGGGCGGCCGAGGTGGCCGGTCACGTGGGCCGGTCACGTGGGCCGGTCACGTGGGAGGGTCAGGTGGGAGAGGTTGCCCCCCGTCTGCCCCGGGGCGGGACGGCGCCTGCGGCCGCTCACGTCAGTGTTGCGTACAGCGACCAGCGCCACCAGCCCCATCACGACGATCAGCAGGGAGGGGGCAATGAACACGACGGGGCCGGCCACGGCGTAGGCAACGACGAAGATGGCAATGACAAGCGCACCGAGGGCGAGTACGGCCGGCCCGAAGTGCCGCGCCAAGAAAGAGGGCTCCGGCCGCATGGGTACGGCACCGCCCGGTCGGGTGGGGGAAAGTGCCCAACCGGCTATGCCCTGCGTCCCCACCCAGGCCCGGTCGTCGTATGCTGCCAGCGGGCCCGCACGGGTCGCCATCAGTGACCTGTCGTAGTCGGCGCGTCGCCGCGGGTCGGACAGGGTGTCGTAGGCGTCTTTCACACGGCGGAACAATGCATTGGACCCACCCCTGTCAGGATGGACTTTTGCCCCGAGACGCTGGAACGCAGCGCGGATCTCATCCGCGCTGGCGTTAGGCGCAACGTTTAGCACCTCATAGAGGGTGTCGCTCGACACAACGCCATTTTGTCACCAATAGGTCCGGAGTTGTGTTATTTGCACTTACGGGGCCTCGTAGAAGTTCCTCAGCCAGCGGTGGTGGTGAAGGACTTCGAGCTGCTCGGGGGATAAGGCGCCGAGTTCTACGGTACGGACATTGGCGTCCACGTTGCGCACAGAACGCATCCCCGGGATAATCGTCGAGACCGCGGGGTGCGACAGGCAATAGCGCAGAGCTATTCCCGGGAGCCGCTCGAGGGGCACGCCGAGATCCTTGGTGACCGCTTGGACGCGGGTCCAGACCTGCTCCTTGCGGTCGCCGCCGAAGTACCGGTTGCGCCAGTCGCCCTCGGGGAACTCGGTCTCGGGGCCGACCCGGCCCGTCAAGGCACCCTCGTCCAGGGGCACCCTGACAATGACACCCACGTTCGCGGCCTGGACCGCCGGGAACAGTTCGTCCTCGGGGCTCTGCTCGAACACATTGTAAATCACCTGCACCGTGTCCACGGCTCCGGAGTTGACCAGGCCCACGGCATTAGCCGGTTGATGATCGTTGACGGAGACGCCGAAGTAACGGATCTTGCCCTGCGACCGGAGCCGCTCGATACCGTCCATCCACGTCCCCTGGCCCAACCATTCGTCCGACCAGACATGGAACTGCTGCACGTCGATGGTTTCGAGCCCGAGATTAGCCAGGCTCTTCTCGGTGCATTCCACCACCCAGTCCGCCGGGAAGGCATCGTCGGCACCTACACCCCGGGGGGCGGGCCAGACCATGTTCTTCGGCGGCACCTTTGTCGCCACGTGTACGGTCCCGTTGGCCTCTCGCACGGCCTGCCCTACCAGTTTCTCACTGTGGCCGTCCCCATAGCCGAGGGCAGTGTCTATGAAATTGACCCCTTGTTCGATAGCCCCGTGGAGAGCGCGAAGAGATCCGGCGTCGTCAGCCCCGAGCCACATGCTCTTGCCGATCCCCCAGGCGCCGTAACCAAGCTCGGACACCTGCAGGCCGGTCCTGCCCAAAGTGCGGTAGTTCATCGTCAAGCCCCTTTCCGGGTCAGCGGACCTCCGTGATGGAAATCGAGCGGACGAGGTGCCTTTGAGACACTATGAACAGCAGGACCAGAAGCACAAGAGCCCGGACGTCCCTTTGCTGGTAGCGTGCTTGCCGCACAAGCTCGCGCCTGATCCAGGGAGGCTGTAAAAATGACGCAGGTGGTCTTAACCGGGGGTAGCGGCAAGCTCGGCCGACCAGTTTTGAGCGACCTTCTCGATCACGGCTACTCGGTGACCAATGTCGACTTTGTCCGGCCCAAGGACGACCCGTGCCCGTTCGTCCGGGCCGACCTCACCGACATGGGCCAGGCCATGGAGGTCTTGCACCAGGTGGACGAGCGTCACCACGGCGTCGACGCCGTGGTCCACCTGGCGGCGATGCCGGCGCCCGGGCTTGCCCCCGGTTCGGAGCTGTTCCGCAACAACACGTTCAGCACTTACAACATCTTCGCCGCCGCCCGCCATCTCGGCATCCGCAACGTCATCTCCGCCTCTAGCGAGACCGTCCTGGGACTGCCGTTCACCGTGCCCCCGCCGTACGTGCCCGTCGACGAGGAGTACCCGCCGCAGCCACAATCGGCATATGCCTTGTCCAAAACCGTCGGCGAGGAAATGGCCCGGCACTTCTGCCGCTGGGAGCCCGAGATGAAGATACTAAGCCTGCGGTTCTCCAACGTCATGCTCGTCGAGGATTACGCCGCCTTCCCGGGCTTCGACAACGACCCCGCACTGCGGAAATGGAACCTGTGGTCTTACATAGACGCCAGGGACGCCGCCCAGGCGGTCCGCAAAGGGCTCGAGGCCCCGATCAAGGGAGCCGAGGTCTTCATAATCGCCAACCCCGACACCGTGATGAGCAGGCCCATCACCGAGCTGGTGGCCCAGTTCTTCCCGGACGTCCCCTGGCGCCACGAGGTCGGGCCCCACCAGTCGATGTTCTCGATCGAAAAGGCCCGCCGCTTGCTCGGCTACGAGCCCCAGCACAGCTGGCGTTCCGAGGTGCCGGGGGCGCCGGGCACACCGAGCTGACTATCCCGCTTGCCTGGTCAACTGAAACAGGGCGGCCTCGTCCGGGTTTAGCAAAGGCGCCACGACCCCGGCGCTCATGAGCAGCGAGCCGGGGACGACGACTTCTTCGTTGCCTCGCCGGGAACGACCCTCCCCAGGCTCTCGAGGAAGTTCGCCGGGCAGATGAAGGCGCTTGACCAGGTACCGGGCGCCGGGCTCGAGGCCGTCAAGGCGAAGCGGCGGGGCCTCTGACACCGGGATGGTCTGGCTCCTTACCAGAGCGAAAATTGCCTCCGAACGGTCTTGGGCCACGACGCCGAAGGCGGATGTGCCCGGGTCGCTCGGGCGCTCGAGGCGGACCAGCGCACCGCGGTGCAGCAGCGGTCGGAGCGACTTGGCCAGGGAGACCCACTCGACCAGGGCCGCTCGCTCCTGGGGTGTGGTGGTGGTTATGTCCCATTCGATGCCAGGGTGGCCGAACAGCGCCACTACCAGGCGCAGCGCCAGGTCGTGTTGGCGGCCTGTTGTCCGTGAGCGGCCCGAGGCTACGTGGGTGCCTATGAGCTCGAGCGGCAACAACGTGGACATGCCCGAAACGATGCGCACTCGCTCGATCGGGTCGATGCAGTCGCTCGGCCACACCCGGTCGGTACGCTCGAGCACCCCGAGGTCGACGCGGGCTCCCCCAGACGAGCACGACTCGATCTCCAGTGCCGGGTGCCGGCGGCGAAGCTCGTCCATGAGCCGGTAGGCGGCCAGAGTTTGGTCCCGCACCGCCGGCAGGCCGCGCCTCGGCCCGGCGCGGTGGACGGGGTCGGCCAGATCCCGGTTGTGGTCCCACTTGATGAAATCGATGCCGTACTCGCCCACCAGCCCGTCCATTTTCTCCAGGAGGTAGGCGAAGGCATCCGGGTGGGCGACGTCCAGGACCTGCTGGTTGCGCCATGAGGGGGGCGTCCTGCCTTCGGTCCCCAGTACCCAACCCGGATGAGCCCGGGCCACGTCAGAGTCGGGGTTGACCATCTCCGGCTCGAACCACAGCCCGAAGTCCATGCCCAATGACCGGACGTGGTCGACGATGGGCCCCAGGCCGTGCGGCCACACGTCCTTGGCCACGACCCAGTCCCCCAGACCGGCGGTGTCGTCGCGACGGGCGCCGAACCAACCGTCATCTATCACGAACCGCTCGACACCTATCTCCGCGGCGACTTCGGCCAGGTTCGCCAACCGTTCAAAGGACATGTCAAAAGTGACGGCTTCCCAGGTGTTGAGCACGATAGGCCGCGGACGGGCCGGGTGCCCGGGCCGCCGCCGCAGCATGGAGTGCAACCGGGCCGAGGCCCCGTCCACCCCATCGGCGGAGTAGACCGCATAAACCCACGGGGTCGTCATCGACTCGCCGGGGCCGAGGCTGACCTCGCCGGCGGCCAGGATCTCCCCCGCCCCCAACAAGGTGGCCCCGGAATTGAGCCGCTGCACCAGGTAGCGCTGGTCCCCGGACCAGCCGAGATGGATGCCCCAAACCTCCCCGGTGCGCGGCCCGAACCCCTTGCGGCCGGCGAACAGCACCAGGGGCGTGTCAGGGCCGGTACGGCCGCGCCGTTGCTCGCGCAGCCAGATGCCCTGGTTGAGATCATGGCGCTGCAGCTGCGCCTCGTCGCACCAGCGCCCGGCGAAGTCGGCCACCTCGACGGTGTCCTCGGGGACGGGTAACAGCGTCAGCAGGTCCTGGACGGTGTAGGGGGCCGCCCCGGCGGACGCCGTACTGGTGAGCACCTGGCGGTGCCTCACCACCCCGTCAGGAGTGAGCTCTAACCGGCCCTCCAGGACGAGCTCGGCCCGGGCGTCCACTCCCCGGTAGGAGAGGTGGTCGCCGCCGTCGCGTTCGTCCGTAGTGACGCTCTCCAGTACGAACAGCGGCTGGCTGGCGTGGCCATCACGACTGCCGGTGAGGCCGGGCCAGCCCGACCAGCCGTTAGCGCGGGTGGGCGAAAGAGTGAACGGTACCCCCCTGTCCGCCGGTCGCGGACCGTGCATCTGCTCCGCGGCGGGCGGCAGCGCGTCCACCTCGGCACCCGACAGTGCCCCGAGGTCCTGGCCCCAGTGCAGCACCCGGGGTAGGTGCGGGCCGCTGACATCGAGCACCACCATCACGCCGTCTCGTTGCCAGGACAACCAACCGGGGCTGGTGCTCGCCGTTTGAAGCGCGGTCGGGGTGTGCTCAGTCGGCGTCATGGGCCCATCCAACCACAAGCCCCGAGGTGATGGCCAAGCTCGGTTCAGCCACCTTCTTCCCAGCGCGGCGACGTGGTCTTGGGGGGAAAGAGCGATGCGTCGCAGACAACCACATGGGGCTCATAGCTAGCCAGGGCGCGGCCCAGAGCCTTTTCCAGCGGGAGGCCAACGCCGGTGACGTGAGTTGCCGGGATCCCAAAGGCGGTGGCCAGTTGGACGAAGTCCGGCCCCGCCAGGTCCGCACCGGGCTGCGGCTCGCCCGTGTGGCGGGGGTCGTAGCGCAGCATGCCGTACCCGCCGTCGTTGACGAGGAGCACCGTCACGGGCAAGCGCTCCTGGGCGATGGTCGCCAGTTCCCCTACCGCGAACATGAACCCGCCGTCCCCGCACACCGCCAGCACCGGCCCGTCGCTGCCGAACGCGGCGCCCACGGAAGCAGGTAAGGCATAACCCAACGTGCCCCAACCAACCGGGTACTGGACGGTCCGGCCCTGGTGCGGTTGGTAGTAGTTCCCGAGCCAGTAACCGGGGACCGTCATATCGTTGACCACCACGGCGGTGCCGGCCACAGTGCGCTCGACGCACTCGACGAAGGTACGGGCATCACTGGTGCGCGGATCGGACCCCAACCTGGACCACACGGCCGCTTTGACGTCCCCGACACCGGCGATGAGCCCCACCTGGCGCTTGTCCGTCGCCTTCAGCAGGAACTCCAGCGCCCTCTTGGCGTCCCCGAGCACGGGCACCACGCCGTCGTAGCCGAAGCTCATCCGCTCCATGTCGACGTTGATGTCGACGATGGTGGGCGGCAGCGTCAGCCGGGCGTCCTTGGTCATCATGCCGTCGAAGTCCGTCCCGACGGCAATAAGAAGATCGGCGCGACCAAGAAGCTCCTCGACCTCAGGCTCGTGAGGCGGGAGGCATACGTTGCAGAGGTCAGTGGGGCTGAGCAGGCCCCGGGAACTGAAAGTCGTAAACACAGGCGCCTGCAAATGAAAAGCCAGGGAGGCAAGGTCACCTGCCGCCTCGGCGTCGACCACCCCGCCTCCGGCCCAGATGGCGACCGACCCGGCGGAGTTGACCAAACCGGCCGCCGCCGCCAGTGCGGCCTCGTCCACGGCACGGGGGACCGGTGGGGCCAGGACCGGGGCCTCGACGGCCGCTGCTCTCAGCACGTCCGCCGGGATGTCCATGTAGACCGGTCCCCAGGGCGGGTCTAGGGCCGTGGCAATGGCCGTACCGATGTCTTGAGCGACTTCCCGGGCCGACCTGGGCGTAAAGACCGCCTTGGCCAAAGACCTGAACATGGCGGCCTGGTCCTTTGACTGGTGCAGTGTGCGGCGCAGGCCGGCCGCAGTCACCCGAAGAGGCACCTCGCTCGCCACCAGGACCAGCGCTGAACCGGACATGGACGCCTCGCCGAAGGCGGCCAGCGTGTTCGCGGCACCAGGCCCCGTCGTGACGACGGCGGCGCCGAGACGACCCGTCGACCGCGCCCAACCGTCCGCCGCATAAACGGCGGTCTGTTCGTGGCGGACATTCACCAGCCGGGGTGTATCCAGGCCCGGCGATGGGCGCCAAAAAGCCAGGTTGTGGGCCCCGGGCAGACCGAACACAATTTGCGATCCCGCATTGCCAAGTGCATGCAGGACCATTTGCGCGACTGACGGGCTCTCAGCCACCTGCTGCCCTCCCCTACCGGCCCTCAGCGGCTCAGTGCCGCAACAAACCGGCTTCATGTATAGACATACGGACATGACTATGCCACATACCACGCAGGCCCGGCAACCACTCGACCGCCCGACCACCCGACCACCCGACCACCCGACC
>Ga0182016_10000441_pt1 | contig 52163 bp, 53 predicted proteins | sample 712S2MmetaG_FD_120491 | JGI IMG/M metagenome (GOLD analysis project Ga0182016, IMG submission 120491) | Permafrost microbial communities from Stordalen Mire, Sweden - 712S2M metaG | ecosystem: Environmental > Terrestrial > Soil > Wetlands > Permafrost | place: Sweden: Stordalen | collected...
GAAGGGAGCGCCAACGAGCTTGGCCATCTCGACAAAGTCTTTCCATGCGTCGGGGTTTTCCTGGCCCTCCCAAACAATGGAGGGGATATCCTCGGTGACGTAACCGGGCAGGCGTTTGAGTCCATGGCCTTCGATGAAGGCCACCATGTCGTCTTTCAGCGGGAGGAGGTTTTCTGTGCTCATAGTCAAGTTATATTTTCGCAGACGCGGGCGGGGTGCGTTGCGCAAGCCAGGAAAACTTCGCCGGGATGGGGGGCGAGACGTTAATCTGGAGGCATATCGAAATCAGGAGGAGCCCAGCTTGCCCGCATTTGAGCGCCATGTATTTGTATGTCATAACGTACGGCCCGAGGGTGCGCCGCGGCCCTCCTGCACGCGCGACGGCAAGAGCGATCTTCATGCCGAGCTGCAAGCACTGGCCAAGGCGGCCGGGCTGGGCGGTCGCGTGCGCATCAACAAATCCGGCTGCCTGGACCAATGCGAGCACGGGCCGATGGTGGTGGTTTATCCCGATGTTGTGTGGTATGGCAACGTGCGGCCCGAGGACGCTGCGGAGATTGTCGCCGAGCACCTGGTTGGCGGACGCCCAGTGGAGCGGCTGCGCATCGCCGAGGAATGCCTGAACAACAAAGGCTGCCCACACTGCGGCTAACTCCTGCCCTTGACGATTTGTCTGGCCTAGAATATTTGCAGACAGGAGCGCGAGGCCACGAACCAGGTGTTTCCTGCTCCTGCCTGAAACAGGCTGAAAAATTGAACGTCATGGCGCCAGGCGCCTTGAAAGGAATCTCCCCAAATGAAACAAACCAGTGTAATCAGTGCAACTGTTCTGTCATTGCTTTTCGGAGCCGCGGCGATTGCCAATGCTCAGCACGATCAACAGAAGAGTGCTCAGCATGAATCGAAACCTGCGGCGCAAGCGCAACCGGCGCGGCCCGCGCAAAGTCAGGCGAGACCGCAACAGACTTATGGCGGTGCTTATCACGGTGGTGTGCAGCCGAACGGTCCTACTTACGGAGGCGTACACCCCAGCGGTGTTCCGCAACGCCAGGAGCAGGTGCGCAGTGGCTTTGTTCAGTCGCGCGCCGGTTCGTGGAAGGTCGAACATCAAAGCTGGACTCAGCGCGGCGGCTATAACGGCTACCGGATTCCGGATGCCCGCTTCAGGCTTTATTTCGGGCGTGACCACTTTTTCCGCATCTACGGTCTTCCCCTGGTATTCGTTGGCGGACTCCCGCGCTTCCAATACGACGGCTATTGGGTTACGATCATGGATCCGTGGCCGGAATCCTGGGGCTCTAACTGGTATGAGACCGACGATGTGTACCTCGACAATACCGGCGATGGCTACTATCTTTATGACCGCAATTACCCGGATTATCCCATCGCCGTTACCGTTTCGTTTTAGCCGAGGCTGAGGTTTGGTCCCTGGACGGGCTCAACGGTCAGGCTGGCATCATGATGGCCCGAGCTGGCTAAGTCTTGCCTCTCGGAAACACGGGTCAATGCAAAACCGATGTAGGTCAGGCTCACTAGGTCTCCTGGTGAGCCTGACTTTTGCGTTTACAGGCCCTGGGATAAGTCGGAAACAGTAGAACCAAATGGATAAGAGTTCTTCCGGAACCTACGGGTCCCGGCCATTGTCGAGAACGAACTCGGTTTACTTTAGTCACCCATCCTTCCTCATTTCTTTGTCCAGCGTGCCGATAAGCGCGGCATGGAGGCTCACCATGGCGCGTTTCCGCACTTCGTTGCTGGTTTGCTTTGCATTGCTTGCGGTCCAGGTCGGTTGGGCGGCGAGCGTCCCGCGAGAGCACAGCCCAATGACGGCTGTGAGCGGGGTCTATTCGATCACTTTTCATCTGGACATGGCTTCGAATCTGCCTGCGGGGAGCACAATTCTCTGCCGCGCGCGGATTGCTCATGATCAGGGCGAACCAAACCTGATGAATTCGCTGTCCGCGGCGTTTCCTGTGGCTGTCGCGGGGATAGCCACGGTGACCGGTTCGACGGCTACCTGCGTGGCGGAGATTCCGTTTTCATGGACGGTGGATGGCGCGCGAGGCGGGGTTTTGGTGAGCTACGAAATCGACGCGGTGAGTGACAGAGGGTTAGTGCCGAAGATGCTTGCCGGTAGTGCGCTGAAAAGCGTTGGGGTGGCATTACCGGCGGCGGGCGGGAGCGCTAACCTCGATGTCAACCTGATCTTCTGAGCGCGGATTCGGAGCGCGGTGCGGAGTTGGGTGTACAGAAAGCGGTCCGATGCGATATTCTTGGGACTAATCCATGATCTTTTCGCGTGATTATATCGGGTATCTCGCCCGCCGGACAGTCAAACACCTCATCGACGCCAAGATGATTGCCTCAACAGACTTGAAGGCGACCGAGGCGCGCGTCAACGAGGCGATGATCGAGGAACTTTCTCTTGAAGACCGCATCAACGAGGAGGTGCGCGTGATTCTCGACGCGTATTCCGAGGAGATGCGCAAGTCGGGCGCGCAATACGCCGAGATGTTCAAAAAGGTGAAAACCGAGCTGACCAAGAAGTACAAGGCGGTGCTATGAGGATCAGCCCCGACAAACTCAACAAGCTGGCCCACACCGTGGCCGACACGCTGGCCGAGATAGACCAGGTCGGGTTCATGGAGGATCGCAACACCATCCGCCAGGAGGCGCGCAAGGCGCTCACCGTCCTGCTCACCCAGGAGGCTGCAATCGACACAGCCGCCCGGACGAAGATCGCCAACCAGCGCAAGATCATCCAGGAAGGTTCGCAGGAGTGGGAGATCCTTTACCGCAAGTACTACAACGACGAAGTGCGCAAGCTGGGTATTTGAAGCGGTGCGGCGGGCCCGGGCGGGCCTTTGGCAGCAAGCATTATTCTTGTTAGACTAAACAAGTGGCCGGAAACGGCTGTTTCCCGCATGTATGTGGCGCTATCGTCTAGGGGTTAGGACGTGAGATTCTCAATCTTAAAACCCGGGTTCGATTCCCGGTAGCGCTACCAAAAACCTGCCCTTTCCTTGCTGAAAATCCTTCCTGTTTTGATGTATATCGGGGAATTCGTGTGCGCGTGCCGCCTGGAATTGGCGGCGCGGATTCCTGTTTGCAACTAGTCAATAAGATACGTTAACAGTTATTGTATCGGTGTAAGTGCCTGGCGCTACATGCTGCGCTGCGGGAAGCTGACCGTAGACGGTGAGAGGCTGGGCAGCTCCATTACCGGTCCCGCTTACCAAACTGCCGGTAGTATTACCCCAGTTGGGGCCCGTCGCCGAGGCGGAGTGCAGGCTATAGTTAAGACCTTTTCCGGCGGTGCCAGGTTGGGTAATGTTCATCTCACGGGTAGTCACGGTCGCCCCGGTCGCTAGTCCTTGATTCAGGCCGACATTATACGCAGTGGAAGACGTGCAGCTGACGGAGATGGTCGATGTGGAATTGATCACCGTGCCCGTGTAATTGCCGAAGCCCAGATTCGTAGCCGTAACCGTGCACGCTTTGAGAACTGTCACACTGACAGATAATGGGTTGTTTTTACCGTTGGCGGGGTATGGAGATTGGACAGTATCTGTGTACGTGCCCGGTGTGGGGTACTGTCCGGCCGTAATCTGCCCATAAACATAGATAGGTTGGTTGCCTGACCATGTATCTTCATTGCCGGTGGTGTCGCCAAAGTAGTTCGTCATGGCGGCGTTCGTGAACAATCCATACGCCAATACGGCCCCGCCCGGGCCGGTCATATACCGTATTGTTTCGCTCCCGCCAACTCCAGTACCTGGTCCTAAGGTAGTTGTCCCATTTTCTCCAGCACAGCCGGTGTGAGTCCCGGTCGCCGTGCCGGGGTCCGCTGTACCCGTATAGGTGGGGAAGGTCAAGGATGAAAAAGAGAGCGTGCATTGCGCCCCGGCCTTCGGTGCGAGGAAGGCAAGCAGTGCTACGAGAAGCGATACCGCCCGTGTGAGCCTTCGCATCATGGCTTTTTCTCCTGACAGAGCAACGGTCCGATGGACGGAATATCTCCAGGCAAGGGCGTGTACTTGAAGGCAAGCGTGCAATGCCGGCCGTCCGCGCTCTCTACCGTCACCTCGTTGTGGGAGTCGAGGCCTTCAATATAGACGTCGCCATCGTAGCCGATGGGGTAGACCACTCCCGTAGCCTTCAGTGTAGCTGTACTGCCCAGCGGAATTGGCGCTCCGGCCGCATCAACCACTTGCACCAATGCGGCACGGTTGAACTTGATCGGGTACTTGACCACTACGCCGGAGCGATCCTGGGGGCGAATTACCCGCAAGTCCGTGATCAGCGTAGCGTCCGGCGGAATATCGCTCGGATCAACACGGATTTGGTTCTGCTCGAAGGAGCGCATATCGGGCACCAGCAGCAGCCCTTTGGAGTTGGTGCGGCCCACGGGACGGTTCTCCTGCAAGATGTGCACATGCGGCACAGAGCCGGTGTCCACAATGGCGAAACTGTCATAGACCCAGTTGGACGGGAAGAGGTGCTTGTCTACGTAAGAGATTGCCGCCGTGGATTCTCCGCGCCAGGTTGTCGTTCCGCCGTCCAGGTCAACTCCGGCGGTAAACAGTCCCACGTGCGACTTGTATTGCCCTTGTCCGAATTCGTGGCTGCCGCTTCCCTCAGAGACACTGGCCAGATAGCCCCATTCGCCGACCTGCGGCGCCGACTGCTGCACCTGCGCCTGTCCAACATATTGCGACGGCGATCCGCTCGAATAGTTTGACGATCCATTGGCGCTGACCACGCTGCGCTTGCCGAGCGGGATAGTCAAGCCCACTTGCAGCCCGCTGCTGCTTCCGGAGTTCGCGTAGTTCTTGAAGTAAGTGGCGTAGATCGACATGTGATGTACTTGACGCGAATAGTTTGCGGAGACTACATGGGACAACATGGGCCCGGCCGGCGTGGGAGCAGGCGGGATCGTTACGGTGCTGGCATCCTGGTCAAGCCCCGCGTAGGCGGCGCTGATAGAGCCAAACCGCCTGAAAGTGAGGCCGGTGAAGGCGCTGATCTGCTTGCGTGGAACTCCGGCTCCGTTCATCGCCGCAACATCCTGGTAGTAGCGGTTGGCGATGATTGCCGATGCTCCGATGTCGAAAACCCTGCCAACGCGCTGTGCTCCCAGGGAATACTGCGCGCCCATGCCCCCCGCAGATCCGGTGCTGGCCGAGGCGGCGAAGTTGACCACGCCAAGATTGCCGATCTGCATTACGCCACCCGCGCCGCCCGCGGTCATTCCAGAAGTGTCTTCAACGCTGCCCTCGGCCGTGAAGAGCCGGGTCAGTCCACGGCGATAGATGGCTGCGCCGGCCATCTTTCCGTAATCGTTGCTGTATGCGCCCCAGTTGCGCCGCACCAGGCCGGCTTGCGCGGAGTAAATCTGCAAACCCGGCTTCAACAGCGTAGAACTGGCGTAAAAGGGCTTGCTCATGGAGACTTGCTGGCCCAGCGCATTGGTCACCGTCACCGTGATCGTGCCCGACCCGGATATCACGGGAAGCTCAGGAATCTCGAAAGGGCCGGCGGCCACCTCGCCGGAAACCACCTGATTGCCGTTGGTCAGTACAGATACCGTGGAGGGGACGGCGGCCGAACCGGTGACAGAGGGAAGCGGAAAGGTGATGAGATCGGGGCGCGTGGTGAAATCCGAGCGGATCTGTGCGCCCTCCATGTAAACCGGACGGGTCCAGGCGAGGCCGCTGGTGATGAAATCGCCCAGGCTGTAGCGGCGCAGAGAATTGACATCGGCGTAGGTGTAGGCTGAGTCGAGGCGTATCGCCGTGTTTGTGCCGGAGGCGCTCTTTGCCGCTCCGCCGTATGCTAGCCAATCCGAACTCAGAATGCCCTTGGGCGTGAAGGCCCGCATATCAAACGACCCGGTGGCGCCGGCCTGGCCACCGGTGAATGTGCCGGCGATGTCGTAGTTGAGCGTCAAGCCGGTGCCGCTCTCGATCTCCCGCTGGCCCTTGGCGTCGCCAATTCCTTCAGGCAGCAACAGCGCCGGCAACAAGGCGCTGTCGCTGGCCGTGATGAGCAGGATCTGCTTTTTCTGATCGATGCTGTAAGTCACTCCGGGCAAATCCGACAATCCGACAATAAGATTCGGAGTCGATAGAAGCGCGGCAGGAAGCCGAAGACCCAAATCGTGCAATTCCTGCGCCCGCGAAAACAACTTTCCGTTCCGCAGGGTAAATTCCCCGATTTTGCCCCTGGAGTAGCCGTTGATTTGAACATCCAGCAGAAGTTTATCGATGTTATCTGGGTCAAAGGCCGCCATTGCGGCAGCGGCCTCTTCGGGCGGATTTGTAGTGGCGGAATTCGTGGCGGAACTTGCAGCGGAAGACTCTGAGGCTGAATTTGTAGCGGCAGAGTCTGTGGGAGAGGTATTCGCGGCGGAATCTGCTGTTGTCGCCACGGCCAGTGCCAATTGGGGCATTATGGCCGAGGCAAAGAACACGATCCCGACACAGCGGAGCCACCTTCCCGCTATGGCGCCAAGATCAATGCGCCGCGACAAAGCGAACCTGCTCGTCGATGGGGCCGGCGTCCAAGTGGGCCGTCAACTGCAAGGTTTCGCTTTGCAGAGGCACGGAATCCTGCGCGACCATGTGCCACCGGCGCGTGGCGCCGGAAAGAATATATGGCAACGGGCTGGAATCCGGCTTCAGCTTATGGCCATCGCTCGTTGTCAGCACTATGTCGCGGACCACTTCGTGGAGATTGCCGGGGTTAATCGCCACCAGATAAATCTGGCCTGCATCGCGCTCAAGGTGAAACTGTACATCGGGAAACGCGCGCGTCGCCGGCACGGCAAATATAGGAATCGACATGCGCAGCACCATATGCACAACCCCCGGCTCGGCTGGAGGCGGAATCTGGTCAATCAGAATGCGGTAAGTATCTTCCCGGCTCTGAGGCTCCTGACGGAGTATGATGCGCACAACCTGTGACGCCCCCGGAGCAATTCTGGCAAGCGGCGGACTCAGCAGCACCATATCTGTTTTTGTGAGCTGATCGTCATCGCCCTTCTGACTCCAGGCATAGGCGCGAATCTGAATGGCAGTTTCGCTGGTTCCCTTGTTGGTGACTGTCAGGGACGTGGTCGTCCGACCGTGCTCGAACTGGATGTTGACAGGCAGAACCGAAAGCGCCTGCGCCCCAGCCGCAAGGCCGGTCAACAGGACAACAAATATGGCGGCAGCCGCCCTGGCCGCCGCCATCAGTCGACATGAGTTGAGCAAGTTCATTCGGTTCGGTACCCGGCACGTCTTCAACAATTAATAGGTGACAGTAGCGGTAATCGTATCGGTGTAAACGCCCGTCCCCGCCGCCGAAACATACTGCCCGGCAGGAATCTGGCCGTAGACTGTGAGTCCCTGGCCTGCGCCATTGCCGGTTCCCAACACCCAAAGTGGAGCCGTGCCGCTATTGCCCCAGATGGTTGTCCAGCCGCCGTCCGTGTATAGACCATAGTTAAGTCCGGCCGCGACCGTGGTGCAGGCTCCGGCGCACATCTGGCGAGCACTCGTTGTAGCCGAGGTCCCCTTTCCTGCGTCAAGGCCGACAGTGTAGCTCGTGCCGCTGGTACAGGTAACGGTAACGGTGGACTGGGCGTGATTAATCGCTCCCGTGTAGTTTCCGAATCCCATGGCGGTGGCGGAGACGATGCAGTCTTTGAGTACCGTCGCGGAGACTTGGAACGTGGTGGTGGCCGGGTTGGCCTGTGCAGAAGCTGATGTAGAGGTCATGCCCAACGCCAGGAATCCAAGCAGGGCGGCGGACATGGCAGACTTAACAACACACGAGTGCTTCATAGAAATGACTCCTGGAAACTGGAATTCTGAAATTGGACAAAGTATATCGACCTCCAGCGCTCTCCGCAACAGTACTGTAATCAAGGAGTAACTCCCCTTTAGTGCAGTTTAAATGGGGTACTTTTGCGCTAATTAATTCGCTTAACTGGTGACCTTAGTGTCAGGCAAAGCGCACAGGAGTACCCTTCCACTCCGTTCGCGACTTCGGCAGCGTTAGCAGGAAGGTCAATCCTGTACAGCTTTTGAGACTCCGGATCTGCAAACCTGCATTGACGAGAAGACTCATCAGGATAGCGGGCGAAGGAGGTCCTGATGAACAAATCCTATGAATGGCAGCACGAAATTGTAGTCATTGTATCCACTGAAAGAGGGTTAACCAGCGCTTTCTGAGCTTTTCTTTTCGTCGGAATGACGAAGCTGCTTATTTTTCAATACTTTCACAATCTCTCACCCTGCCAAACGTTCGTAACCTGTGTGTTCGCTCCAAGTCTCACCCCCATTCCAGGAGATGCCGATAAGAGAACTTTAAGAAATTATTCCGCGCAGGGAGAATAGCAATGCGCATGAATCCCACATTGCCGGTATTCGCTTTTGGCTTCCTGGTATCAGGTCTGGCCTTGAGCCCCGCCCTTGCTGCGACTGCTACCGCTACGTTCACTGTTTCCGCGACAGTTGTATCCGGCTGCCAGGCCACACCGAATACCCAGGGGTTCAACAGCTACGCTGCCGCGACTGCAAACGCCACATCCGCTATTTCAGTCACCTGCACCCGACCCACACCGTATGAAGTCTCCCTCAGCACAGAAGTTGTACCCGACCACAGTGCGACCATTGCGAAGGCAACCGGTTCCGGTTCGGCCTTGCCTGCCGGCGCGCAGCCGTCGTCGCCTCAGCACACAATCAGTCGTAGCCGGACGATCGACGCGGGAACTGCGGCAGGCAGCGGCTCCCCCGAGTGGCGCGCCGTCGTTGACCGGGCTGCGGCAGCGGAAAATCTCTCGCCTGGCGCTTATCCGGACGCGATCATGGTCTCCATTACATATTGACTGCGGCCCGAAAGGGCTCTAATCCGCCTGGACACCATATCTCCTTCTCCATCTGGCCATAGCCCACTTTCTAACAGGCGCTTCATCGACTATTCTGGGTGGGCCTACTCAGGAGGACTTATGATGACGCGCCGCCGTTTTGCCGCTCTCTCTGCCGCTGCTGCCGGGGCCACGCTGGCCGCGCCGCTCAAGGCACACGCTGCCGCTACGCGCTCCGGGATGGACTTCGGTGTGCAAATTTATATGTTCCGCGACCGGCTCGGGCCTGCTGACCTCGATCGCACGCTCAGCCTGATTCACAGCGTCGGCTACGCCACTATCGAGACTTATCCGCTGGTCTACAACCGTCCAGCGAGGGAGTTGAAGGCGCTGATAGAAGGCATCGGCCTCAGGGCGCCCAGCGGCCACTTCGATTACGACACCCTCGAATCCCACGTGGACTATGCCGCCGAGCTGGGCGTTGAATACATGATCTGCCCCATGCTTGCGCGGCCGCTGTGGGACTCTCTGGATGGATTCAAGCAGGCCGCCGCGCACCTGAACAAGGCCGCGGCCAAGGCGCGGGCGGCAGGGCTGAAATTCGGTTATCATCCGCATAACTACGAGTTCAAAAAGCTGGAAGGCGGGCGCGGGTTCGAAGTCCTGATGCGCGAGCTGGACCCGTCGGTGAAGCTGGAGCTGGATGTTTACTGGGCAATCGAGGCCGGCGAAGACCCGATCGCGCTGATGCAGAAGTACAGCGAGCGGCTGGCGCTCATTCACATCAAAGACCGCAAGCCGGCGACCGGGTTTACCTATTCGCCGTTCGACGAGCACGCGGCGCACTTCACCGAGGCCGGCTCAGGCACCATCGATTGGAAATTGATGCTGGGCGAGGCGCGGCGGCTGGGCGTCAAACAATACTTCGTGGATCAGGACGGCACAGACCTCCCGTTGGACGAGAGCCTGCGCCGCAACTGGAATTTCCTCTCGCAGCTGAGCTTCTGAGGTCCTGAAATACAGAGTACGAATCCGTGCGGTCGTGCGCCTGCGCCGATTCCTGGCCTTTCGTGGGTCAGCCAGTCTTCACAGTTTCACAGTCTCACAGGAAATAGGGGGGGTAGGGGGGTACCCTCTTTTTCCGCTTCTGAGGAAGGCAAAGGGTGCTCTCCCTTTTCTTCCATCAACAAGTGTGCGCCAACAGAGGGTAATTTTCTGCATGGACTTGCCGTTCATGCGGACGGCGCTTGTGCCTCCGAGGTCCGAGAATCCGGATCTGGGGCACCCGGCATCAATCGACAATTAAAAATTGACCAGCATAGGCTCTTCGAATGGAAACACCCGCTCTAGCTCCGCCTCGATTTCGTGCTGTTTCCTCTTCTTTGTGCCGTTCTTCCGGTCACGCTTTCCAATCGCAATTGGAACGTCGAAATATTTAGCTGCTTCCGACATGCCCAATCGGAGAAGTTCCGGATTTCCTAGCGGGATACAGTCTCTTTGCTGCCTTGGCCCGTAGCGAAGAGCCCTGCCGATCTCCGTGGCGATTGCTCGGGCGAGCGGCGGTGGCACTGCGTTCCCGATCTGCCTCGCGCCATGCCACTTAGTCTGGTGGAATCGGAACCAATCTGGGAACCCGTGCAACCTGGCCATTTCCCGGACCGTTATGCATCGCGGATAGGCGTAGTGAATGGGTCTTGGGCTCGTAAAAGCACCGCGAGAGGAGTCTGTTCCTGCTCTCAGAGTATTGCTAAGCCCTTGAGCTGCAAGTTTGTAGAAGCGGGATATTGGCTCGACTTGTCCAGGCTCCGTCTCCTCAAAGCGCCTTCTCGAAATCGCGGTATGCACAGTGCGAAGGCTAGAGGTGAGCAGGTACTTGTCCCACTTTCGTGTGTAGCCAAAATGCCAGGAATCGCCTCCTATACACCGCATTTCCTGCGCGTAGCGGCTCGGACGCCCCCAAGCAGTCGTTCGCACTTCATCGGAGTGGGCAAGGTCCGCGAACTCCTCCGCGTTCGGAAGGTCGCTCAGCGCTTCCTGACAGGTGGGACCTTTGGGAAGCATGCCACGATTCCCAACATCGGCGGGCCGGTAACGCGATGCTGGATATTCCGGCAATCGAAGCCCGTCTCTTGCGCCCATTAGAATCAGCCTTTCGCGGTGTTGCGGTACGCCAAACTCAGCCGCGTCTAGAACCCTCCAAGGCAAGCGTGTTCTGTAGTTGGCGCGCGCGAACTCCTCAATCAACTCGTCTAGAAGCGCCCTATGGTCCCCGATCGTTAACCCCTTGACGTTCTCGAAGACGAAGTAGGACGGTCTCAGTTCGGCCACAATGCGTACGAATTCCCTAACCAGACTGTTACGCGGGTCATCGAGCATCCTATGACCAATCAAGGAAAATCCTTGGCAGGGCGCACCTCCAAACACGACGTCGATATGCCTGCGGCCTATCCCAGCCCGCTTCCTTATTTCTTCTCCGGTCAGCCCGATAACCGATCGCGACAACATAGCGCATTGAGGAAAATTGTATGCGTGCACAGCGCAATGGATTGGATCGATCTCAACTGCGGCAACAATATCGAAACCAGCCTGCTCGAAGCCCAGTCCAAGGCCTCCAGCGCCAGCGAACAAGTCGACTCCGATCAGTCTTGGCACCTTCGACCTCCTGTTTTCAAGTACCAGATTACCGGGTTCTGCCCGGCTTGTCGATCGGAATTCTTCCTGGGGGTCCCAAAAAGGAAATGAGGCGCTCTTCCAGCTCTTCGCAATGCCCTGTTTGACATTGCCAAACGGTCATCGCACCCCAACCGGAGCAGCGCAATGCCCGCAGGTTCCTTTTGTCCTTCAGACGGTTCTTTTGCAGCTTTGGCAACCAGAACTCTGGACGGGATTTTGGAGGGCGGCCAATGCGGCATCCGTGGGCGTGCCAAAAGCAGCCGTTAACGAAAATGACCTTTCGCCGCGACGGGAAAACGATGTCGGGAGTGCCGGGTAAATCACGACGGTGCAAGCGGAACCGGTATCCAAGAGAATGGAGGACGCGACGCACTGCAACTTCCGGCGCGGTGTCTTTGCCGCGAATACGGGACATCAATGCGCTTCTGCTCTCGGGTGACCTGTTGTCTGCCATGATGCAAAATTCCATTCCATCGAAACGAGACGGCTCTATGGTGCATTATTATCCTTGTAGCGATCACCAGCCAACCGTCTCGAACCACACCCGAGGAAAGAGCGGCACGAGTCGGAGCCTGCGCGAGATTCGGACCTGATGGCACATGAGGAGTAAATTGGCTCTCGAAAAGAAGGAAAACGTTTATAAGCGGGTCTTGGAGCATGTCTTTTTTGACAAGGACTTCTGCGCATACAAGGCCGGCGGAACAGAGGTCGCGTTTGCGAAGTCCGACCTTGAACGCGCGGCAGATTTGCTGAAATTGGACCCCAAGAATCTGCCCGATGCGCTCTACTCTATGCGCTACCGAACTCCGCTCCCCGCGCGAATTATCAAGACCCAGCCTAAAGGGAAGGAATGGATTATCGAGGGGACCGGAAAGGGACTTTACAGATTACGTCTCGTTCCGCTGAACAGGATTCTTCCCAATCCCGCACTCAGAGCGATCAAGGTACCGGATTCCACACCTGAGATAATCAGCGCTTACGCGCTTAACGACGAGCAAGCTTTGCTGGCAAAAGTTCGCTACAACCGCCTGATCGATGTTTTCCTCGGAGTAACGGCCTATCCCCTTCAAAGCCACATGCGCACTTCTGTTAAAAAAATTGGCCAGATCGAGATCGACGAAGTCTACGTTGCGGTTGATCGGCAGGGTGTCCAGTACGTGATTCCGGTTCAGGCAAAGGGCGGAAAGGATCAGCTTTCGGTGGTACAGACAAGTCAAGATTTGGCTTGTTGTGCCGCGAAGTTTCCCTCGCTTGTTTGTCGCTCGGTTTCCGCGCAGTTCATCGATTTGGAGGACAGGAAGAAAAAGATTGCAATGTTCGAGCTGGCGGTAGAAGAAGGTCAAGTCGTAATCGTCGAGGAGAAACACTACCGGCTTGTACCGTCTGCGGAAATCAGCCCCGAGGAACTTAAGGCGTACGGGAACAAATAAAAACCGCGGAAACCATCCATTCCTTGTCGCGGACGGCACTTTCTTCCAGCACTTTTGAATGGGGCGGGGTTAGTAGTGAAAAAAGCAAGGGCGCAGCCGGTTGGCTGCGCCCTTGTGGTTTGAGCCGGTCCTGATGGACTAGGCGTTGGTGTGGGCCGGTCCGCTCATTTTCTCCTCGAGCGCCGCTTGCGCGGCTGCCAGCCTGGCCGTCAGAAGACGGAAGGGCGAGCAGGAGACGTAGCTGAGTCCGATTCTGTGGCAGAACTTGACGGACTCCGGATCGCCGCCGTGTTCGCCGCAGATGCCAACCTTGATGGTGGGCCGGGTCTTGCGTCCCTTTTCGACACCCATCTGCACCAGTTGCCCGACGCCCGCCTGATCGAGGGTGGCGAAGGGATCCTGCTTGAAGATGCCCGCCTTCATGTAGGCCGGGAGGAACTGATTGATGTCGTCGCGGCTGATGCCGAAGGTGGTTTGCGTGAGGTCGTTGGTGCCGAAGCTGAAGAACTCGGCCTCTTCGGCGATCTGGTCGGCGGTGAGGGCCGCGCGCGGCAACTCGATCATGGTGCCCACCATGTATTCGACCTTTGCGCCCTTCTCCTTGAAGACTTCCTCAGCCACGCGGCGAACAATGGCCGCCTGGTTGCGCATCTCTTCGACTGACCCGACGAGCGGGATCATGATCTCGGGATGCGGATTGCCGCCCTTGAGCTTGACCGCGACTGCGGCCTCGATGATGGCGCGAACCTGCATCTCGGTGATCTCGGGGAAGGCGATGCCGAGGCGGCAGCCGCGCAGTCCGAGCATGGGGTTCTGCTCGTGCAGCTCTTCGACCCGCGCGAGTAGCGTGCGCAGTTCCTTGAGCTTGGGCGAGCGAGGCTTGGTGTCTGTGAGGTGTTGAATCTCGACCATCAGATCTTCGCGCTTGGGCAGGAACTCGTGCAGAGGAGGATCGATAGTGCGGATGGTGACGGGCAGCGACTCCATCGCCTTGAAGAGACCGACAAAGTCGGCGCGCTGCATGGGCAGAAGCTTCTTGAGCGCGGCGCGGCGGGCTTTCTCGTTGTCGGCGAGGATCATGGTGCGCATGTGCTCGATGCGGTCTTCGGCAAAGAACATGTGCTCAGTGCGGCAGAGGCCGATGCCTTCCGCGCCGAAGAGGCGCGCATTCTTGGCATCGCGAGGGATGTCGGCGTTGGCGCGAATCTTGAGCCGGCGAATCGGATCGACCCAGCTCATGAAGGTGACCAGATCCGGATCGTCGGGCTGGGCATCGAGTGTCTTGAGCTTGCCGGCGATGACGCGGCCGGTGGTGCCGTCGAGCGAAAGCCAATCGCCCTGCTTGTAGGTGTGGCCCTTGACGCGCAGTTCCTTCTTGTCCTGGTCGACGAGGCAATCGCCGGCGCCGGCCACGCAGCACTTGCCCATGCCGCGGGTAACGACAGCGGCGTGAGAGGTCATGCCGCCGCGCGAGGTGAGAATTCCGGCGGCCACTTCCATGCCCGCGATGTCCTCAGGCGTTGTTTCGCCGCGGACGAGAATGATGACCGGGTACTTGCCGCTGGCGTGCTGCTTGACGGCTTCCTCAGCGGAGAAAACGATCTGGCCGACAGCCGCGCCCGGCGAAGCCGGCAGGCCGGTGGCGAGCACTTCGATCTTCTCGCCCTTCTCGATCAAACGGGGCACCAGGAAGTCGTACAACTGGTTGGGCTCGACACGGTGAATAGCTTCATCCTTCGTGATGAGCTTCTCTTTGACCATGTCGATGGCCACGCGAACTGCGGCCAGGCCCGTGCGCTTGCCGTTGCGGGTTTGCAGCATATAGAGCTTGCCATCCTGGATGGTGAACTCAAAGTCCTGCATATCGCGATAATGCTTTTCCATCTTGCCGGTGATGGCTTTCAACTGCGCATAGCAGTCGGGCATGGCGCGCTCAAGCTCGCTGATGGGCAGCGGCGTGCGAACGCCACTGACTACATCCTCACCCTGCGCGTTCATCAGATACTCGCCGAAGAAGGCGTGTTCGCCGGTGGCCGGGTTGCGCGTAAAGCCCACGCCAGTGCCGGAGTTTTCGCCCAGGTTGCCATAAACCATGGCCTGCACATTGACCGCTGTACCCAGCCAATCGTCGATGCGATTGATGCGGCGATAGGTCTTGGCGCGCTCGTTCATCCAGCTGCGGAAAACGGCGTCGCGCGCCTGCACGAGTTGATCGAGCGGGGCCTGCGGAAAGTCCTTGCCGGTCTCTTTCTTCACCAGCTTTTTGTACTCGGCGATGATCTCCTTGAGCGCTTCGGGCTTCAGCTCGTAGTCGAACTTGACCTTGGCTTTCTTCTTGATGCCGTCGAAAATGTGCTCGAAGTGCTTCTTGGGAACGTCCAGCACCACGTCGCCGAACATCTGGATGAGGCGGCGATAGGAGTCGTAAGCAAAGCGGGGATTATTGCTGCGCTTGGCCAGCGCTTCAACAGCCTGATCGTTGAGCCCCAGGTTGAGAATGGTGTCCATCATGCCGGGCATGGAGAACTTTGCGCCGGAGCGCACAGAAACCAGCAAGGGATTGTCTCCCGTGCCCAGCTTCTGGCCTTGCAGCTTTTCCAACCGCTCGAGGGCGGCATACATCTCGGTGTTGACCGCGGGCGAGAGAGCGCCGCGCATGTACTCGCGACAGGCCTCGGTCTGGATGGTGAATCCGGGAGGCACCGGCAATCCGGCATTGGTCATCTCGGCCAGCCCGGCGCCCTTGCCGCCCAGATCATCCTTCATTTTTCCGTTGCCTTCGGCCTTGCCGCCGCCGAAGAAATACACATGCTGGGTTGAGGTTGGGCCCGCTTTTCCAGCAGACGACTGATCCAGAACGCCCTGCGTCATGGGATAAAACCTCCGTATCTAAGATGCCGCTTTGGCGACGCCCAAGAGAGGGTGGCGAGACACAGGCTCAGCAATTCCACTGGAATCGTGCGGCTTTAAGGCTGAGCGCGTGCGGGTCATCCGGGCATAGGGCCGCGCTGCGCGGGATTTGGTTAGTCGTACTTACGAATATCGTCTTAAGTATACAGTTGCCTGTGCCGAAGGTCACATACGACTGGAAAAGCGCAGGAGTCCCGCGAACTTGCGATACGGAACTTCTGCGCGAATTGAGACGAAAACCGGCTCCGCAATGGTGTTTGCGGCCATGCCGGGCCAGTTTATGCGGCTGTGGATTCGAAGCACTGGCCGGAATCGCTACCCCAGAAAGCACGGTCGGGTAAGAGAATCCGGTCAAGCCCCACCAGCGTGAGGATCTCAGCCACGTGGGGCGAGGGATTCGACACCATGAAAGAGTGGCCGGCCTGGCTGGCGGCGGAATAGAGCGAGATGAGCGCGGCAATGCCTGCCGCGTCAATGCGCTCAACCGTGCCTAGATCAAGGGTTACGCTTTGCTGGAGCACCAGGGGCGCAAGCCAGGCCAGCAGGTCCTCTTCGCTTCCACGAACCAGCTCGGCGATATTTGCGTGCTCGGTGAGATGTGTTGATCCGGTCATTTCTGTCAGTTCGCCGGCGGGGAAGATAGCGGTTTGTATCGGATTTGGAATTGTGCCGGTCATAGAAAAACCTCCGTGATGATTAGGGCCTGCTAACACTATTGTGGTGGCCGCTTCAGTAGCGTTACAGATTGTGGTTTCGCGGCCAGGGGTAGCCGCTTCACCGCGTGGGCCGTTTGTCTTTGGACGCCGGACCCACGCTTATGTAAGAAGGCACGTCAGCGGCCAAAGCTGCAAGGAAGGAATATGCTGAAATCACAGGGGATAAAAGCATTTCCTCATTCCGTGCCGTGGGTTCGAGTGTCCGTTTGCGCTTGCCGCTGTCCGTAAGCGAACACGCTGAGGTTCAATACGTAATCGTTAGTACCCCCGGTTCCATATTTGGTTCCATTTTTTAGATGCGGCTCAGGCTTGCGTTAGCAGGAAATTAATACATACGCCAAGGCCTCTACCTGTGTGTAGAGGCCTTGGCGGTCTTGCGCGGTTGTTGGAATGTGTCAATTCACTGTGAGTGTGAAAGTCGTGGTGTGCGTCAGTGATCCCGAAGTAGCGGTTACCGTCACCGTGGATGAAACTGGCGGAGGGGTAGACACCGCATTAGAAGCCCCACTGCAGCCGTTGAGCGCGGTCAGGCCGGCGGCGCTTGTCGTCGCCAGCAGCAACAGCGTCAGCAAGCGCCTCCGCCGCTTCCAGCCGAAACAGCAGAAGGCCACGGCCAATACGGAGCCGGGAAAAAGCGGGCTGGAGTCGCGCTGCAGTGCAGCGGCAGTTGCAGCGGTGGTCACAGTCAGCGTAGTTGAGTACGAGTCACCTTCCGACGTGAGCAAAGTCGGCGAAGTAAAGCTGCACGCGGCTCCCTTGGGCAACCCTGTGCAAGCGAAGGTGACTGGGGAATTGAAGCCGCTGAAGCCACCCACTTCAGTTGCGGTGATGGTGGCCGTGCCATTCTGTCCACCCTGGACGGAGATGGCTGTTGGATTAATGGCAAGGGCGAAGTCGGGCGGGATGGTGTAGGTCGCGGTTGCGTAGGCGCTGTTGTTGAAGCCGCTGGCCGTGGCTATCGCGGTCAACGTTTCCGTGATCCTGATTTCAACCGGCCCACTATAACTTCGCATATACAGGTTAGTATCCCCTGGCTGATTCAGGCTGTACTCGATATTTGCGTTCGGCGTCGCATCGGAGATAGTGACCATCTGAATGGTGGTGTAGGTGCCAGACAAAAGGGAAAGAGTAGGCGTCGCTGTAGTCGGCTCTTGAGTGAAAGTTGCCGTAGCCACTCCACTATTAGGATAGCCATTGGCGGCTGCGATAACCTTGACCGTCGCCGGGGAGGAAAGGGTTATCGGGCCGCTCGTTGCAAGTGAGCCTGTTGTTGGCGTAGTTCCGTCCGTGGTGTAGTAGAAGACGGCATTGGACATTCCGTTGTAGCACGAAAATCCCAGGGGATAGTTATAGCCGCCTGAAGACTCCTCAATGACTGGCGTTATCGCCGGCGGCAGGGTGGCTGCGGATGGCTGATACTGCCAAAGATCATTCAGTTCAACAGAAGTGCCAGCCGAGTTTGAGCCCCTCCCCCCAAAAAGCCAGAAGTTGCCCTGGTTGTCAGTCCATCCGGCTGCACTTGCTCTTTCTCCAGGAATGTTTCCCGCGGCAGGTGTGCCCACTGCCCCATAAGTAGCCAGACCAGAACAGGAGCCACCCATCCATGCCCATTCACTTGTGGAAGGATTGAAGTCCATAAGCTCGCTGCAATCAGGATAAAAGTAGGACCCTGGGCTAAGTATCCAGACAATGCCGCTCTTGTCGGTATAGGCAATCGAGCCAACTGCAGCAGACGGCCCATTAATTACACCAATTGGTCCATTAGCCGTGGAAGGTACCCCTAATGTTCCAGGTAAGCTGCTGATGGCATCCAATGAGACCAAGATCCATTCTTTCGCTGCAACATCAAATTCCCAGAGATCACCATATTTAGTTGGCGGAATGTTCATGAAGATGATGTCAAGAGGATGTGTACCAGGAACCGACGAAGAAGCGCCTTGCGATATGGAGCTATAACCCTGCCCACCCATGAGCCAGAAATTGCCGCTGTTATCGGTCCAACTGACAGCTCCACTTCTGCTGTTAGGCGTATTTCCGGGAGCAGGTGTCCCGACTGCGCCGTAGGTGCCGTTCTGGCCGACCGTACTGCTGCCGTTCATCCATGTCCATTGACTTGTAGAAGGACTAAAGGACCAAAGGTCATTGAGATCGCCCGTGCTTCCAACGCCTCCATAGAGCCAGAGATTGCCGCTTTTGTCGATCCATCCGTTTGCAGCGTACCGGTTCCCGGGCGTATTGCCAGTTGCCGGTGAAGCCAGGTTGCCGTATACGCCAAGCTGATTGACGGTGTTGCTCCCGCTGACCCAAATCCATTGTTTGGTGGAGGGGGTGAACTCCCAAAGATCGTTGAGATCACCAAAAGCGCCTGTCGAATCGAAACCGCTGCCGCCAAAGAGCCAGAAATTGCCGCTGCCGTCTGTCCAACTGACCGCGCCGTATCGCCCTCCGGGAATGTTCCCCGCAGCAGGCTTACCCAAGGCTCCATAGACGCCAAGCTGACCACAGTATGTTGTTGAGGTTCCATTGATCGGGTTGTCTACAGTCACGCAGTTGCTGCCTACAGCGCTGCTCCCGCCGATCCATGTCCATTCATTCGTAGAGGGGCTGAATTCCCATAGGTCATTGAGTTCGCCACTTTTTCCTTTGGCGTCGTAGCCCAAGCCGCCAAAGAGCCAGAAATTCCCGCTGCCATCGGTCCAGCTAACAGCCGAATCACGGCCGCCGGGAGTGTTACCGGCTGCGGGCGTTCCCAAGGTGCCGTAAACTCCGGGCTGGTTTACCGTGCTGCTTCCGCCCATCCAGGTCCATTCGTTGGGGGCGGTCGTTTGCGCCACGGCGGAGAGTGAAATAACGGGGAATCCAAGCAGGCACACAAACAAATAACCAGACACGAAACGCTGCATCCTCATTGAACTTACCCTCACAAGAAAAGTGCAAATCCGAAGCTCGAATAAGCCCCGGCTTTTACGCCGCGCCCGATTGACCCAAGTTAAATGCACGAGAATTCTACCAGAATGAAGGTTTTAGCAAACATTGAGATACTCTTTTCATGCCCTATTCTTGAAGTCGAACCCGAGGGGCAATGGGGGCGCGATTGAACGAATCTCACCAGTCCCGCAGCGCTGAAGGCGAGGGGCTGGCTCTCCGCCTGAGCAGTGTGCAGGCGCGCGCGCTGGCGCTGGAGGCGGGCTTTAATGAGGCCGGCCTGGTGGCTCTGCCGCACGCCGATGAGGAGCGCGATGCCGCGCGCTTCGACGAGTGGGTGCGCGCCGGGCGCGCGGGAACAATGCGCTACCTGGAGCGGACAGAATTGGCGCAGGAGAAAGAGACTGCGCGGCTGCTGCGGTCGCGCGCAGGGATTCCGTTTCCGTGGGCGCGTTCGGTGCTGGTTTGCCTGGCGAACTACAACAGCCGACAGCCGCATTCGATCGAGCCGGCAGCCGAGGGAGCGGGATGGATTGCGCGTTACGCGTGGTCGGGCAAGGCGGATGCAACCGGCTCGCGGCGGCCAAGCGACTACCACAAGGTGCTGCTTAAGCGGATGAAGGCCCTGGAGGCGCGGCTGCACGAGGCGCTGGGCACTTTCGAGGCGCGCTGCTTTGTGGACACCGGACCCGTGGTCGAGCGAGCGCTGGCGACGGCGGCTGGAGTGGGCTGGACGGGCAAGAATACCTGCCTGATTCATCCCAGGCTTGGGTCGTACGGATTTCTTGCAGTCTTGGTGACGTCGCTTGAGCCAGAAAAGGAAAAGGCGCCCGTGGCGCTGCAGCCTGACCGTTGCGGAAGCTGTCGCCGCTGCCTGGAGGCCTGCCCGACCGGAGCGCTGATTGCGCCCTACCAGATGGACGCGACCAAATGCATCTCCTATCTGACGATCGAGCATCGCGGGCCGATCACGCCGGGGCTGATGGAAGGAATGGGACGTCAGGTCTTCGGCTGCGATATTTGTCAGGATGTTTGCCCGTGGAATCGAAAGGCTCCCATAAGCGCCGACCAGGAGTTGGAGGCGCGCGAGGAGTTGGTGAACCCGGCGCTGGAGTGGCTGGCGGCGATGGACGAGGCGGAGTTCGAGCGCGAGTTCAACGGCTCACCGGTGCGCCGGGCGGGGTTCCTGGGGCTGAAGCGCAATGTTGCCATTGCGATAGGCAACAGCAGTTTGAGCAGGCTGACGCCATGGCTCGAGAAGTGGAGCAAGGCCGCTGACGAAGGGCTGCGGAGCGCTGCGTTGTGGGCGCTGGAAAAACTACGTGGCGCTTAACTCAAGCGGTTATTCTTGAATTGACACAATCTCCCAGCCGCGATCACTTAGACCGCATATTGGGCGAAGTGCGCCGGGAAAAGTTTTGCTCCGGAAAGGGAGTAGCAAGTGGCTGATGAATTGAATAGCGCTGCTGATAAGGATGCTGTTACCGAGGCTCCCAGAGCCGCCGATGTGACAGAGCCCGCGACACGATCCAAGTGGTACCACTGGCGCAAGGACGGTACGGCGCTGGTCAAGTACCTGCTGGACAGCGAGGTGCACACCTTTGCCTTCAGCGTGGCGGCCAATGTGATTCTCTCGTTTATTCCGTTTATCGTGTTGCTCTACCTCTTGGCGGACACAGTTTTTCATCACTCTGTGATGATGCAACTCGTGATCAAAGACATGGTCGCTTATTTCCTGCCCTCGATCAGAGTTTTATAGCCGACAATCTGGCTGTCGTGGCGGAAGCGTCCTCAAAGCATGGTGTGCAGGTATTTTCGCTGATCATAATTCTGGTTGCCTGCACGGGTATCTTTTTGCCATTGGAGGTGGCGCTGAATCAGGCGTGGGGCGTGACCAAGAGCCGCAACTACCTGCATAATCAGGTCATCGCCTTTGGCCTTGCGTTCCTGATGATGGTGTTGGGCATGACCAGCATTTTGCTGAACGCGGCCGCGCGCGACGTGTTGACAGTGGTCTTCGTTCACCAAACAAATATCAAATTCATTGATTTTGTTCTGCACTTTACTTATCAGGGAACAAGTTTTATCTTGCTGGCCGCAACCACTGGCGTTGCCTCGATTCTCTTCTTCTTTTCAATCTACTGGCTGCTGCCCAACCGCAAGGTTCCCTGGAGGCACGTGCTGCGCACGTCCATCTATACGGGAGTTATCTGGTTGGGGGCAAAGTATATCTTCGAGGCGGTGCTGCCGCATATGCATCTGAAAGAGCTCTACGGCCCGTTCTTTGTCTCGGTGGGACTTTTGTTCTGGGCTTATATCTCGGGGCTGATTCTGTTTGCCGGGGCGCAGTTCAGCGTGGCGCGGCTGGGGAACGGAAAGTAATATAGGCGCGCAGACACACTGTAGAAGTAGCTAGCGTTTTTTTGCGGTCTTGCGTATGTGCGGCTTTGCCTGCAACTCAGCCTGGCACTTTCGCAAAGCCTCTTCTGTCTGTTTTTGTTCGTGTATGTCTTCGAGGCCTCCGTACCAGGAAATGATTTTTCCGGAGGCGTCAAAGCGCGGAGAACCGCGGGACCGAAACCATCTCCATTCACCATCCTGGCACCTGACCCGATACTGAATATCTGTGGATTGTCCACTCGCGATCGCCTCATTGACAGTCTGGATGACCCGCCCCAGATCGTCCGGATGGAGCGCATCCATCCATCCAGTGCCCAGTGCCTGCTCTCTCGTCATGCCCGTCTGCTTTTCCCACCGTGGGCTCACCTCGACCGCGTTTCCTTTTGTATCCATGATCCAGGGCATCTGCGGATTTGATTCCACCATGCTCCGGTAGTGCTCTTCGGTTTCGCGCAGAGCCTGCTCGACGCGTTTTCGGTCCGAGATGTCATTTACAACGATGGAAACGCCCATCACCTCTCCAGCTTCATCCCGGACCGGTTGATATGACAGCATGAGCGTACGGTAGCCGTATCCCGTCTCGAAGTTAGGCCTTTGCACCTCAAAATTTAAAATCGATTCTCCTTGCAGAGCGCGGTGGAGAAATCCCTCAAACTGAGGGTACAAATCGGGAACAATCTCCGAAATAGGCCTGCCGAGATGCGCCGCGAGGGGCACGCCGTTCATTAGCGCAAGCCGCCGGTTGAGGCTCACATAGCGAAGATTCCGGTCGAGCAGGCATAAACCTACGGGAACGCTATCGTAAATGGCCTGCAGTTGCGCGAACCTCTGCCCCGGCAGCGCCTCGATGCTGGTGATCGGGTCTGCATCTGGGGGGTCCGACAGGCAAGAGGCATAAGCTTGCTGCTTGCGGGAAACAAGGTCCGGAAGATCCTCAACCGGAACCGGCCTGCTATAAAGAAAGCCCTGGCCGAAATCGCATCCGAGCCAGAGCAGCATGTTGGCCTGTTCCTGGGTCTCGACTCCTTCAGCGACTGTGATGAGCCCAAGGCTGCGTCCCAGGCCAACAACAGCGGCGACAATTTTTCTGCTTTCGCGCGACTGCGTCATGGAGCTGACAAAACTCTTGTCAACTTTCAATTCATCAAACGGCAATGCCTGCAAATGTTTCAAGCTCGAATATCCGGTGCCGAAATCGTCGAGCGCCAGCTTGCAATGCAGAGCTTTCAATTCATGAGCAACGGCCTGGGCGCGCGGCAAATCTATCATCAGCGCGCTCTCTGTTATTTCGATGTTGAGCCGGTCGATCGAAAAGCCGCCCTTTGCCGCAACCGCCTCAATCATGGCGGGAAGCGCGCGATCGTGCAGTTGAAGCGGAGAAAGGTTGACGGCCAACATCACAGAGCCGGGCAACATGGGGCCAGCCTTGAAGGCTTTCTCCAATATCTGGCGGGTCAACTCATTTATAGAGCCGCTCTTTTCCACGACAGGAATGAAATCGTCTGGGAGGATGATGCCAAGCCACGGATGTTTCCATCGCGCAAGTAGTTCAAAACCAGCCAGTTGGCCAGTACGCAACTCAATCAGAGGTTGAAAGTAGGGATAGAACTCGTCTTCGTCGAAGGCACGATGAAGGTCGATTTCATCGAAGATCATGGCATGACCTAGCGGCAAGGATACAGGAAGTCTTGCGCCTGGTGAAAAGACAATTTCAGAAGTGCGGTGCAGGTCCGGAAGACGGCGACAGAAGCCCATCTCCCGGGCTTGCGATTAAATGTCGAGGTTGCGTACGTTCAGCGCGTTGTCTTCGATAAACTTGCGGCGCTTTTCTACGTCTTCGCCCATAAGTGTGGCGAAGATTTCTTCGGCTTCAACGAAATCTTCAAGCTTGACCGAGAGCAGCGTGCGACGCTCGGGGTCCATGGTGGTCTCCCAAAGCTGCGTGGAGGTCATCTCGCCCAGGCCCTTGTAACGCTGCACCTGGTAGTCCTTCTTGCCCTGTTCAACGATGTAGGCGAAGAGTTCACGGGCAGTCTGCTTCTCCACCGGCTCGCGCTGCAAGCGGGCGGTACGGCGGGCCTGCTTGGCCTCCGCCTGAGCTTCCGCGTTGTCGGGTGCGGTGTCTTCGGCTTCATCGGCAGCTTCCGGGCCGGCCTCGACAGCGGCAGCCTTAGCGGCGTACTCGACGAGGAACGGCGGCTCCAGGAATTCCTTGATGAGCGTGTACTTGGTCATCATCTGGCGGAACTCGGGGCTTGAAGCCAGAGTCCAATCGATGTGACGCACAGCGCCCTGCGCGTCGGTGAAGCTGAAGGACCAGGTGTGGTGCTCCTCGTCCTCGACCGTCTCGCTGAGTGCCTTGAAACCAAACTCATCGGACCGCTCGGCCAGTTCAGCGCGTAGCGCGGCCAGCTTGGGCGGAATCTCGCTTTCTGATTTGGAGGTGAAATCGGCGCGGTGCACCATCTCGGCGCGGGCCAGCAACTCTGTCAGCTTTTCATTGCGGATGCGCTTGTCAACCTTTTCGACGAAGTCCAGATACTCGCTGAGAGTACCCATGAAACGAGTGAGGCCGGCGCCCTCAATGCGGATGGCCTCCTCGCCGTGCCGAACGATCATGCCCTCTGACGCGCGGTTGACCATCACTTTCACAAACTCGCGCTCGTCCTTGATGTACTGCTCGAAGCGGCCTTTCTTGATCTTGAAGAGCGGCGGCTGCGCAATGTAAATGTTGTCGCGCTTGATCAGCTCGGTCATGTGCCGGAAGAAGAAAGTGAGCAGCAGCGTGCGAATGTGCGAGCCGTCAACGACGGCGTCGGTCATGAGAATGATTTTGCTGTAGCGGATCTTGCTGGGGTCGAAATCGTCCTTGCCGATGCCGCAGCCAAGCGCGGTAATCATGGCGCGGATTTCTTCGTGGCCCAGCATCTTGTCGTAGCGGGCCTTTTCGACGTTGAGGATTTTTCCCTTGAGGGGCAGAATGGCCTGGAACTTGCGGTCGCGGCCCTGCTTGGCTGTGCCGCCGGCGCTTTCGCCCTCGACCAGATACAATTCGCAGCGTTCCGGGTTGCGCTCGCTGCAGTCAGCCAGCTTGCCGGGCAATCCGCCGCCGTCCAGCGCGCCTTTGCGGCGGGTCAGGTCGCGAGCCTTGCGTGCCGCCTCGCGTGCGCGAGAGGCCTCAATGGCTTTGTTGATGATGCGCTTGGCGATGGGCGGATTCTGTTCGAGGAACATGCCCAGCCGCTCATTGACGAATGCCTGAACGGTGCCAGCGATGTCGGAGTTGAGCTTGCCCTTGGTCTGGCCCTCGAACTGCGGCTGCGAGAGCTTGACGCTGACCACGGCCACCAGGCCCTCGCGCACATCGTCCCCGCTGAGGTTCTCCTTCATGTCTTTGAAAAGTCCGAGCTGCTGGCCAATGGCGTTTATGGTGCGGGTGAGCGATGTCCGGAAGCCGGACAGATGCGACCCCCCGTCAACGGTGTTGATGTTGTTGGCAAAGCTGAAGACGGTCTCCGAGTAGCTGTCGTTGTATTGGAGTGCGATCTCGATCTCGACGTTGTCGCGCGAGGCCTCCATCATGATGGGCTTGTCGTGCAGCACGGTCTTGCCGCGATTGAGATACTTTACAAACTCGGCGATGCCGCCGGCGTAGTGAAAGTCGGCGTGGCGCGCTTCGCCCGTTTTAGCGTCGGCGGTGCGCTCGTCGGTGAGCGAAATCGTAAGACCCTTGTTCAGGAAGGCCATCTCGCGCAGGCGCTGGGCCAAGGTGTCGTAGTTGAACTCTGTGGCTTGAAAGATGGTCTTATCGGGCAAGAAATGGATCTTGGTGCCGCGGCGCTTGCTGGTGCCCGCCTGACGCAGTTCGCTGGTCGGATCGCCGCAACTGAAATCCATCTCCCATGTGTGGCCGTCGCGCCAGATCTCGACATTGAATTCCTGCGAGAGTGCATTGACGCAACTGACGCCGACGCCGTGCAGGCCGCCGGAGACTTTGTAGGTGGACGCGTCGAATTTTCCGCCCGCATGGAGCTTGGTCAGCACCACCTGCACGGCAGGCATCATCTTGCCGTTGGACAGCGGCATCATGTCCACAGGAATGCCGCGGCCATCGTCGACCACGGTGATGGAGTTGTCTACATGGATGACGACATCGATTTTTTTACAATAGCCCGCCAGCGCTTCATCCACTGAGTTGTCCACCACCTCGTAGACCAGGTGATGCAAACCCATCTCGCCGGTCGAGCCGATATACATGGCCGGACGCAGGCGAACTGCCTCCAGACCTTCAAGAATTTTAATGTTCTCGCCGGTATAGCTGCCGTTATTTTCAGGGAGCGGGGTGGTGCTCAGGGGTTCAGTCGCCATTGGATTCCATTCGTATTGCCTTCGCTTAGAGCTCCACTGGGGAAGGCGCGGTGTCCAGGGGAGCTTCCGGGCCGCGGAATCGGGGTCTAACCGATTGAAAGACAGAGGCTTTCAATCAGATCCATCTGTGCCTATTTTATCATGCGGCGAGGGCCGAATGAAGGAGAAAGAGGGAGCTAGAAAAGCACATATCGGCATCAAATCGGGAACGAATCATGGTACGACAGTAATTCTATACGAATTACCATAAGTTACTTTTGTTGGTTACTTTTGAACAATTATTCTGAAATAACTGGACTTAGCGAGGAATTTTACTTACGATTTCTATGAGCAGAAGATACGTCTTCTGTCAAAAAATCCGAAAGAGGTTACCAACGATGAAACTCGCTATCCGCATCTTCGCTCTGTCTCTTGTCGTTGTTGGCGCTGCTGCTGCCGCCGTTACACCGAAGACCACGACCGCCTTTCCTAGCCATCAGTCGGCCACTGCGACCATGCCAATCCCTGGATGCGGACCCTATATGTGCGAGGTCACCCCTGATTCCGGAAAATAAATCCGAGTAATTGGGCTAAAAGTAACCTAATTAGTACATTTTTGCCTTGAGCGGCCAGACATTTAGCGCTATCCTGAGAAAGTTCTCAGAATAGCAAGAGGGACCTTATGTCTTCGCAGACTGCCATGTCGCTCATGAGCGTGGCCGAATTTGCTTTGTGGGCCGCGCTCGGTTTCCTTTTTTGGTCGAAGAAGCTGCAACGCCGCTTTCCCGCGATGGGGGGCTATCTGGCGTTGCGCGTGGCGTCGATGCCACTGCTGCTCCTTTTCTTTCATGGTCAGGCGGCGCACTGGTTCCACGACCTCTGCTTCCCAATCTATTTCTATACTTACTGGACCGTATATATCGCCAGCGCGGTATTCCTGTACTTCATCTGTGTTGAGGTTTTCCGCTCCGTGCTCTCTGCATTTCCAGGGCTGATGAGATTCGGTGTGGTGATCTTCCGCTGGGCGGTCCTGGCCTCGGTCATTGTGAGCTTTGCTGCTGTTAACTTCTCGCATCGCGGCGTTATGCTCATTCCTGAAATTGCGTTTCGGCTGATGCGGTCTGTCAGCGTCGTTGAGCTCTGCCTGCTGGCCTTCCTCTGTCTGAGCATGAATGCGCTGCGCCTCTCGGTTCGCGACATGGCCTTCGGGATCTCTTTAGGCTTCGGTGTGATGTCTTGCAACGAATTTATCTTTGCCATATTATGGTCCCCCAACACTTCGCTGACCGATGCGCTGCAGTTCGTTGCCGAGGCAGCGGTTCTGCTTACGCTGGGGATGTGGGTTACCTACTGCGCCCTTCCTGAGCGGGCCCGCAAGCCCATCATGGTGCCGGCCAACTCTACTATCCTTCGCTGGAACGAGATTGCTACCGCTCTGGGCCACACCGGAACCCAGGTTGCCTTGCAGCCGGCGAGCGGTTTCTTCCTGAGCGATGTGGAGAAGGTCGTGGAAGAGGCGCTCACCAGGAACCTGAAGAGTAGCGAATCGGCCGCTTAGGCGCGATATAGCATCGAAACGCAAGAAGGGCCACGGCATTGCCGTGGCCCTTCTTGCGTTAGCTGGAGCCGAAATTACTCAGTTGCTACAGGCTCGATTGAAGCAAACCGTCCGTGGTTGCCGCGATCGGTAAATTTCACACGGCCGCTGACCTTCGCGAAGAGCGTATCGTCAGAGCCGATGCCCACGTTGACGCCCGGCTTGATGCGGGTGCCGCGCTGGCGCATGATGATGGAACCGCCGGTAATGAGTTCTCCGGCAAAGGCCTTTACGCCCAGCCGCTGCGCGTTGGAATCACGTCCGTTTGTGGAGCTGCCTCCACCCTTCTTATGTGCCATTGTCGAATCCCCCTCTGAATTTCAATTCCGCGCCTAGCCGGCTGCGGTGTAGCTTACGCCGTCAGCCTCGATGGCCTTGATGCGCACCTCGGTAAAGTTCTGCCGGTGCCCTTGAAGCTTCTTGTACTGCTTCTTGCGCTTCAGGTGGAAGACCAGGATCTTGTCGCCACGGCCCTCGCCTAGCACTTCGGCGATTACCTTGGCGGTGGCCGGCTTGGCCACGGTTCCTGGTTCGCCGCTGACGGCCAGCACATCGCTGAACTCGACGGTTTGGTTCTCTGAAGCGACACTCTCAATCTTGACGACGTCGCCTGGCGCGACTCGATACTGTTTACCACCGGTGCGAATAACAGCGTACATAAACCCTCCAGCGCAAGCCCGGCTTGGCCGGTGCGCGCCTCAAAAGACTAGCTCGGGCGGAAACTTCCGTGCCGCGGTACGCTCAAGCCCCTCAGTGTTCGGGCGAGCGTCTGGCTCCACGGCCACAGGCAGGAATCGCCAAACTAGTGTAGTGTACCGGCTTTGCGGGTCAAAGGTCAATTTGCACTGAAAATAGTGCAGTTATGACAGAGACAAATTGGGTAAGGGCGTTTGCATTGGCTGTCAGCTGCGGGGCCAGTTCTGGCAAGATCAGAGCCGCGCCGGAACCACGTAGAAGAGAATGCCGAAGTAGTGGGCAACACTGCCGGCCAGCACAAACAGGTGCCACAGGGCATGGAAGTAACGCCGCCTGTCGAGCGCGAAAAAGATGATGCCCAGCGTGTAGGCCACGCCGCCAGCGCCCAGCCACATCAGCCCGTGCCAGCCCAGGGAGTGAATGAGCGGCCCGAGGGCGACCACAATAAACCAGCCCTGAGCCAGGTAGACCAGCGCCGAGGCAACCGCGAAGCGTCCAACGGCAAAGCTCTTGAAGACCACTCCGCAAACGGCCAGCGCCCACTCGCAGCCGAAGAGGGTCCAACCCACAGGCCCACGCAACGTAACCAGGCAGAACGGAGTGTAAGTACCGGCGATCAGCAGATAGATGGCCGAGTGGTCGAGGATGTGAAAAACATGGCGTGCGCGCGTCCTCACCAGCGAGTGGTAGAGGGTGGAACAGATGTAGACCATCACCAGCGTCGCGGAAAAGATGGAGCAGCTGACGATGAGCGACGCCGTGCCGCGTGTCGATGCGACGACCAGCACCGCCGCGCCAGCGATGGCCAGCATGGCGCCGATGCCATGCGTGATGGCATTGGCCAGGATGTCACCCAAATGGTAGATTGCTTGTTCGGGTTGCACAGATTCATGATAACGCTGAAGCGCCGAAGCACCCCGGCGCACACCGTTACACTGAATGGAGTGCATTCCGACAGCGCGCAGGAGGCCCCTCATGGCATCGATTACTTTTCCGGCAGTTCCATCCGAATCGCGTGCCGGGCGCTTTGGCGTCTATGGCGGGCGGTATGTGCCGGAGACGCTGGTTGCCGCGCTGGTCGAGTTGGAGCGCGAGTACGATCTGGCCAAGAATGACGCGGCATTTCAGGCCGAACTGGCAGGACTGCTGAAGGATTACGCGGGCCGGCCCACTCCGCTCTACTTCTGCAAACGGCTGACGGAGCAGTTGGGCGGAGCAAAGATTTATCTGAAGCGCGAAGACCTGCTGCACACCGGCGCGCACAAGATCAATAACGCGCTGGGCCAGGGATTGCTGGCCAGGCGCATGGGCAAGAAGCGCGTCATCGCCGAGACCGGCGCGGGCCAGCATGGCGTGGCGACTGCTACGGTGTGCGCGTTGCTGGGCCTCGAATGCGTGGTCTACATGGGCGATGTGGACATGGAGCGCCAGGAGTTGAACGTGCTTCGCATGCGTCTCCTTGGCGCGGAAGTCCGCGGAGTTTCGTCGGGATCGAAGACGCTGAAAGACGCCATCAGCGAGGCGATGCGCGACTGGGTCACCAATGTGCGGACAACCTACTATCTGCTCGGCAGCGCACTGGGAGCGCATCCTTATCCGACCATGGTGCGCGATTTCCACCGCTGCATCAGCCGCGAGATGAAGGAGCAGATTCTCGAAAAAGAAGGCCGGCTGCCAACAGCCATCATTGCCTGCGTGGGCGGAGGGTCGAACGCTATCGGCGCATTCTACGAGTTCATTCCCGACACGCAGGTCCGGCTGATTGGCGTAGAAGCGGGCGGACGCGGCACGGCGCTGGGCGACCATGCGGTGCGTTTTCGCGGCGGAGCGCCGGGAGTTTTGCAGGGGACATATTCTTATGTCTTACAGGACGAGAACGGCCAGATTGCGCTCACTCATTCGGTTTCCGCTGGCCTCGACTATGCCTCCATCGGCCCGGAACACGCCATGCTGCACGATTCGGGACGCGCGGAGTACGTTTCTCAAGATGATGCAGCCGCGCTGGATGCGGTGGTCAAGCTGGCGCGCACGGAGGGAATTTTGCCGGCGTTGGAGAGCGCGCACGCCGTGGCTGAGGCGCTACGGATTGCTCCCGCGATGGCGGCTCATGACATACTGGTGGTGAACCTCTCTGGTCGCGGCGACAAGGATATGGGCATTCTGGCGCGCGAGTTGAAGCTCCAGGGAGCGTGACAGCTAGCTTCGATGGCGATACGTTTCGATCACAAACCGGGATTAGTTGTGTACCTGACGGCGGGCGATCCCAGCCTCGATGCCACGTGCGAGATTGCGCTCGCGGCCATCGACGCGGGCGCCGATGTGATCGAACTGGGTGTGCCGTTCAGCGATCCGCTGGCCGACGGGCCCGTGATTCAGCGCGCCAGCGAGCGAGCTGTCGCACGCGGAGTCAGCCTAAGGGACGTACTCAAAGTAGCCAAAGAGATTCGCGCGCTGCGGTCCGCAGCCGGCCTGGTTATCTTCAGTTATCTGAATCCGATTCTGCGCTACGGCCTTCGTCAATTCACGGATGCGGCGGCCGTCGCCGGCGTTGACGGCGTGCTGGTGACAGACCTGATAGTCGAAGAGGCGGGCGAGTACCTGAGCGAGATGGCCCGCACGGGGCTTGCACCGATTTTTCTGGCCGCGCCCACCAGCCCCGACGAGCGTCTGGAAGCTATCGCGACACATTCAAAAGGTTTCGTTTACGCCATCTCTCGCATGGGAATTACAGGCACGCAGCAGAGCCTGACCTCCGACGCAGCCTCGCTCGTGGCTCGCATCCGGCGATACGCAAAGCTGCCGGTGGCCGTGGGGTTTGGTATCAGCAACGCGGAGCACGTTGCGCAGGTGGGCGAGTTCGCTGATGCCGCGGTGGTCGGCAGCGCGATTGTCGAGTTGATCGAACGCTCGACTCCAGACAATGCGCCCGGCGCGGTGGCTCGATTTATCAAGGGCCTCCGCCTGCCGCATGCAGCGTTGGCCCGGTAACTCCCCGCAAGCGGCGTACGCGCCGCAGGCAGTATTCAATTCTTATTCTTATGCAACCAGCGTGCCCGATCCCTATTCGACGGACCGGCCACTGGCGCAACACGAGGATGAAATGACGCTGGAAGAATTGCGAAATCAAATTGATGTTCTGGACCGCCAGCTCGTAGAACTGCTGAGCGAGCGAGCCCGCGCGGCACAAATGATCGGTCACCTGAAGGCCGCCACGTCGCTACCGGTTTATGAGCCGACGCGCGAAAAGGTGATCTACGCCAATGTGCGCGCGGCCAACAAGGGACCCTTGCCGGACATTGAATTGACGCACATCTATGAGCGCATTATCGACGTGATGCGGGCATTGCAGAGGGACGAGTTGGCTTCGGAGAGAAATGCCCAGGCGGTTGAATCGGGGTCCCCCGCGACAGGTCTTCGTCGCGGGGGTGATGACACGCCGGGCCAAGGCAGCGGCGCTGAAGCGCACGAGACAGGGAACAAACAATGATCGTATCCATGCAGGAAAAAGCGACCGAAGAACAGATCGACGCCGTTATTGACGCCATGATAGAAGTTGGGGTTGGCGTGCATCGCACCACCGGCGCATCGCAAACCATTCTCGCCGGCGTCGGGCCCACAGCCAATGTGGACCTGACCAAATTTGAAGTCTTGCCGGGCGTGCTCAATGTAATCCGCATCAGTTCTCCTTACAAGCTGGCTGGCCGCGCATTTCGTCCGGAAGGCACGGTCATCGAATTCGACAACGGCGTGACGGTGGGCGGGAACAAACTGGCCGTGATGGCCGGGCCATGCTCAATTGAAAGCCGTGAGCAGATGTTTGCGACCGCCGCGCGCGTCAAGGCCGCCGGCGCGAACTTCTTGAGGGGAGGCGCGTACAAGCCACGCTCCTCGCCATACGCCTTTCAGGGCATGGGTATTCCGGGCCTTCAAATGATGCAAGAGGCCGCCGAGGAAAATGGCCTGCTCACGGTCAGTGAAGTTATGGAGATTTCGCAGATCGAGGAGATGTCGCTCTACGTCGATTGTTTCCAAGTGGGCGCGCGCAACATGCAGAACTTCAACCTGCTGCGCGAGCTTGGGCAGATGCGCAAGCCGGTGCTGCTGAAGCGCGGCATCGCGGCGACGATTGAGGAGCTGCTGCTGTCGGCCGAGTACATCATGGCCGGCGGCAACTACGACGTGATTCTCTGCGAGCGTGGCATTCGCACCTACGAGACAGCCACGCGCAACACCATGGACATCTCGGCGATTCCGGTGATTCACAAGCTCTCGCACCTGCCCATCGTGGGCGATCCCTCGCACGGCACGGGACGGCGCGATATGGTGGCGCCAATGGCGCGGGCCGCTGTGGCCGCGGGCGCAGACGCGATTCTGGTCGAGGTTCACCCCAACGCCGACAAGGCCGCATCCGACGCCGCACAGACGCTCTATCTCGATCAGTTCGATGAACTGATGGGTCAGTTGCGTGTGATCGCCACGGCAGTGGGACGGAGCTTGTAGCGGTTAGACTGGTAGGAGCCGGCAGAGGCGGAGTTTGCGGTGTTAGCCGCGCTTCGCGCGTGTTCGCGGAGCTAGCCTTTGCCAACCCCGCAAACCCCGCTTTTGAAAGGCATCCTCCATGATCGAACGCATCGCCATACTGGGTACGGGGTTGCTGGGCACGTCAGTTGGATTGGCGTTGCGCGCGGCAGGCTTTCGCGGCTCCATCACCGGCTGGAACCGAAGCGCGGACGGCGCGCAAACCGCGCTCTCCATGAGCGCCGTGGATTCTATCGCGGCGGATCCGTTGCAGGCCGCGCGCGAGAGCCAGGTCATTCTGCTGGCCGTGCCCATCTACGCGACGCTCGATTTTATGGAGAAGCTCTCCGGCGTGCTTGGCTCCGAGCATCTGGTTACCGACGTGGGCAGCACCAAAGCGCAGATCACCGCAGCCGCAGGACGCCTCTTCAATGCGCCCACGCGGGCGGCGTTTCTTCCGGGGCATCCCATGGCGGGCAAGGAGCGCGGCGGCGCGGCGTTGGGCGATGCCAATCTATTTTGCGGAGCGGTGTGGCTCTTTACCGATGACCCGAGCTGGCAGCGTTCTCCTCATTCGGCTGAGTTGGTGAAGGGATGGCGGCAGTGGGTCGCGGCCATGGGATCGAAGACTCTTGATCTGGAACCTGCGCGTCACGATGAATTGGTCGCGTGGGTCAGTCACCTGCCGCAGTTTGTGGCCACGGCGTTGAGCGCGCTGCTCGAAGAGGAAGTGGGCGACGCGCCGGAGCTGAAAGACGTGGGCGGACGCGCGCTGAGCGAGATGACGCGGCTTGGCGCAAGCCCTTACTCCATGTGGCGCGACATCGCGCATACGAACACCGAAAATGTTCAGGCCGCATTGCTTGCGTTGGAGCAAAGGCTGGCGCATCTGCGCGAAAATCTGCGCACGCCTGAGTTGCGCGATGAGTTCGAGCAAGCCAATCGCTTTCGGCAGGGTCAATAAGCCCGGCAAGGGATCAGCACAAATGACGACGATTGAACTTTCCAAACAGACTCGCGCCGATGCGATCGCTTCGATCCAACGCTATTTTGAAGAGAACATGACAGAGCCGATTGGCGACATGCCGGCGGGCCTGTTGCTTAATTTCTTCTTAGAAGAGATAGGACCGGTTATTTACAACCAGGCCATTCGCGACGCGCAGGCGCGCATCCAGCAACGGGTGTCTGATCTCGATGGCGAACTCTACGCCGATGCATTTCAATATTGGGCAAGAATAGATGCCAAGCGGAAGAACCGCCGTTAGTCAATCCAGAGATCGACTTTTCCACTTCTCGTTTTCGAGATGTGGGATTCACTCACTCTTGGTCTGCTTCTGTCGCCAGCTCGACCACTTCCTTCACTGGCGCGTCCGATTCCTTGGCCGGGTCGATGGTGTGGAAGCCTTCAGCTTTGGCGGTTTCAAGCAGCTGTGACGAGGCGGAGACAAAGATAATTTCGGTGTCCTGAAACATATCGCGGGCAACGAGAGCTGCGGCCAGTTGCAGAGTGTCGGGCCAGCGCAGCGTGGTGCGGTCGAGTAGCTGGCGCGCGGCTTCGAGCACCGCCGGATTCAGCGGCTCCTGGACCATGCGCGCGGCTTCCATGCGCAAGCTGTCGAGCGCTGAAGAGGCGTCTTCAGCGGAGATGGCGCCAGCGCGCTCGCGCCGCCGGATGGCCCCGTAAACCTCCAGCGGTGTGGAGGCCGAGATCAGTTTCCGATTGTCCTCGACGGCCTCCATCAGGCTGATCAGTGCGCTGGTGCCCTGCTCCTGCACAAACAGCTTCGCGAAGGCTGTGGCTTCAAGAAAGTAGCAGCTCACAGGTTCCCCCGTTCTTCCTCAATGGCCTCTGCGATCGAGTCGCCGTGTAAAGTGACGGGATGGAATCGCTGCGCCTCCTCGGGCATGCCTGCCTCGGCGCGGTTGAGGCGAATGGTGGTGGTGGGATAGGCAGGGGTTTTGGGGTTGGCTATCTTGCTGGTGATCACAACGCCGCGCTGGATGGCCTCGGCCAGTACAGCCTGGCGCGACTCGGGATGCTGATTCCAACGGAAGGCCTTGCGCGGCAAAAAGGAATCGCGGAACCACTTGAGGGCGATGAAGGCGTGTCCGCCTCGTTCGGCTTCAGCCAGCGCGGCGCAGAGTTCTTTGACGCGAGCGTCAATGTCGGCAGGAATCACGGCTTCTTGGCCGTCGTCGTCCTCGTAGAACGCAGGCTCGGCGGCAGCGCGTGCGGCGCGGATGGGGCGCGGCTCCATCTCAGTTCCATCGATGCGCTCAAAGTAGATGCGCACCTCATCTTCTTCCGGCGTCCATGTGTCCGCCATGGCATTGCGCCGTTTGCTGCGGCCGTTTTCGCCGCACAGCTCCACAATCGCCTGATAGCCCGGAGGCGCCAGGAACTGCAAGGCTCGCGCCATGCCTGGGTCTGTGGAGGACGCCAGCTCGTTAAGCGCTTCTTCAATAATTTCTTCCGCGTCGGGTATGCTCAGGTTGCTTGCTTCTACGCTGCTTTGTGCAGCTTTTTGCGATTTCATTCTTTCTTCTCCGTATGCGCCGCCTCCGCCCATCTATGCGACTCGTCTCCGGCAAGCATTATGGCTCGATTCCGAGGCTCGTCCGCGCGCGGACAGAAAAGCGGCATTAGTTTTTAATTCACTCGTTACCGCAGGTCAGTTTCACCATGCGGAAATTCAAGAAATACTTGGGTAGACCCGTGAAAAAGTTCTCTTTGTGTAGGAACCGTTCCCTCAGTGGCTCAAGCCACATTCATATCACTGGGATTATGCGCGGGCTGGGACCAGCATCCTTCAAAATAAAGCAGTACCTCCGAAATTAAAGCACACTGTCTTCAAAATTAAAGCAAGCATCGATCATAATGTCGACTTATGCAGAGATGATTTAACTAGCATCCTCAGTTTGAAGCTATTCATCCCTCAGTGTAATCGAATCAACCAGGGCGGTAGGCCGTTACCGAAAAAGCTGAACGACCCATATTTAAACCCTTAACCCTGCCGCCGGGAAAAAGTTGCGGTGCGGCCGCAATTTTATTTGGGCGGCCTTGTTCGTACAATAGAGGATATGCGCCGTTGTTTGCAACTGATTTTATTCTGCTTACTTGCTTTAACCGGGCTGTATGCCGATGCCCCGGCCTTCGATCTGGCCGGCCCCAAGGTGGACGTGCGCGTCAAGCGGGGCGATGTAACGCTGCCCATTGGCGAGATTCCTAATCTGCTGCCGGGAGACAGACTGTGGATTCATCCCGACTTTCCCGAGAGCCAGACGGCGCACTTTGTGCTGATCGTTGCGTTTTTGCGCGGGGCCACCAACCCGCCTCCCGCGGAGTGGTTTACGCGCGTGGAGACATGGAGCCGCGAGGCGCGCGAGGAGGGTGTATTCGTCACCGTGCCCGAAGAAGCGCAGCAGGCGCTGCTCTTTCTGGCTCCGGAGACAGGCGGAGACTTCAGCACTCTGCGCAAGGCGGTAAAGAGCCGTCCCGGAACATTTGTTCGCGCCGTTCAGGATTTGCAGGCTGCCAGCGGAGATCGCATGCGCCTGGACGCCTATCTGGCCGAGGTGAAAGAGACATCGCAAACCGATCCCAGCTTGCTCAAGGAGCGCGCTGAGAAAGCGGCTCGAAGCCTGGGTATCAAGCTCGACCAGCAGTGCTTTGACAAGCCCACCGACCAGCAGGCGCCCTGCCTGGTGCAGCACACTGACGCGCTGGTGCTCGACGACGCCAACGCGCAATCGCGCGTGGCACAACTGACCAGCGGTTCGAGCGTGGACCTGATGAACCAGATCAGCTACTCGAACATGGCTGGCGGGGGAGCATACAGCCCGTATATCGGCGCCATCGTGGACACGGCAAAGATCTTCTCGTCGATGCATACGGCGCATTTTCAGTACATTCCGGCACTCGCTTTGCCAGCCAAAGATACGCTGAACCTGCGGCTGAGCGTGGCGCCTTCGTTCAAGGACCCCAAGTCTGTGGTGGTGGTGGCGTTGCCGCCGGTGGGCGCCATCAGGCCGCCGCCGCTGCATCCGGTGAACCTGGCGGAGAGCTATTGTGCCCAGAAGCCCGGTCTGGTGCTGCCCGCCGAAGGAGCGCCGCTGGTCTTTGCCACACAGCTTGCCTCCGGGCTTGTGCTGCATATTGAAACCAAGGGCGGGCAGGTCGATTTACCCGTGAAAGCCGATCCGTCGAAGGGCGGGCTGGTGCTGGTGCATCCCGCACCCTCCTTGCCGGACGGCGAACTGACCGGCGTGTTGCGCGGCAAGTGGGGCTTCGACGACTGGGAGGGTCCGCGGTTTCACCTGCGCGCGGCGCTGCCAGGCAAGTGGAGCCTGCCGCCAGCCGACCAGACGGCACTGGTGGTGGGCCGCGAAGACAAGCTGCACATTGACGGGGAAAATTCGTTGTGCGTCGAGCGCGTTGAAGTGCAGACGGCGACGGGCGCCCCGGTCAAGCTGGTTTGGAAGTCGCCCAAGCCGGAGCAGTTGGAAGTGACCTTGCCCATGAAAGACGCCGTTCCCGGTCCGGTCAACCTCGAGATTTACCAGTCAGGACTGGAAAAGCCGGACCAGTTGCAAATGAAGGCCTACGCCGAGGCGGCTGCGCTGGATCGCCTTACGCTGAACGCGGGCGACTCAAATGCGGTTCTGAAAGGCAGCCGTCTGTACGAGGTGGCCAAGGTCAGCCTCAACTCGCTCACTTGGACTCCGGCCACGCTCATCCGCGTGCAGGACTCTGACCAGTTGGAGCTGAAAACCGCCGAATCGACAGCCAGTCTGGAGCCAGGCAAGCCAGCTTTCGCCAGTGTGGAGTTGCGCGACGGCCGGCTGCTGACGGTTCCGGTATCCGTTGAGCCGCCTCGTCCGCAGGTCACATTGCTGAGCAAGGGCACGCAAAACGACGTTTCCGCCGCGCCTTCTCCCGTGCACCTGGGCAGCAATGATGACCTGCCCGTTGACGCACGCCTGGTCTTTTTCATCCGCTCCAGAGAGCCGGCAAGCTTTCCGCGCGACGAGAAGGTCGAAGTTGCAGCAGCTGACGGCAGTTTCCGCACCGTGCTGGCGCTGGCCGACGGCAGCCTGATGCTCGAGGATGCAAAGACCGCGCTGGGAGTTGTGCAACCTCTGCTGCGTTTCGGCTCATCGGCGTTTGGGCCGCTGCAGGCCCGCGCGCTCGCGGCTGACGGGGTTGCTGGCGATTGGTTGCCGCTGGGAACACTGGTGCGGCTGCCGGGATTTAAGGAGTTGCATTGCCCGCGCTCTGCTGCCAGGCCCTGCGTGCTGGTGGGAACGAATCTTTTCCTGGTTGCGTCCGTCTCCGCCACATCGGAGTTCAACAAGCCAGCCAATGTACCTTCGGATTTCACGGGAACAGAGTTGAGCGTTCCCCATCCTGCCAACGGCGTGCTCTACCTGAAGCTGCGCGACGACACGGAAACGGTGCAGACGCTCACACTGCCGGTGATGCCGATGAACTGGATGACGCAATCCGCGGCGGCTCAACAGAAAGCAGTGACGCCAGCAGACGATCCGCCCGTTCCCGAACAACCTCAAGCTCCTGGCGCCGCTCCTGCGGTTGCTGCGGAGACTGCTCCAGTGCAGGCTCAGCCCAAGACAGCTACAGCGCCTCCATCGCCCGACAAGGCCGGGCCATGAGAGATGGCGGGGATTTAATTTGTGTTGGGAAATAGATAATCAGAATGGCGCAGGGCTGAAACCCCGCGCCATTCTGATTCTGCGGAGAGGCCGCAAAGGCCCTGAGAAAGCTCTCGTTTAGTCGATGTCTCTAAAAGGGCACGGATTTATCCGTGCCACAAAGGCTGCAAAATCAACAGGGCTTTGGCCCCTGAGGGAATGTTTGCCTGACAAAACGAACTCAATCAGGGATTCCCTAGTTGAAATAGGCCTGGTTCTTCTCGGCGAAATGCGCTTTGTCGGCGGGCAGATCGTCGATGGAAAAGATTGCGCCCTGTGCGCAGATCGATGCGCAGTTGCCGCAGTCAATGCACTCGTCAGGGTTGATGAATAACTGGGAGACGCCGGCTGCCTTTGGATCGTCTGCCGCCGCGGGCATGATAGCGGCGGTGGCGCACTCGGCAGCGCAGACAAAATCCTTGGTGCACGCATCGGTAATTACATAAGCCATGATGAAACTCCTTGATGATATGGGCGCTTTTGGTCGATGCGCCATCCATTCAAGGCTATCCAGTTCAGGTTCGCGGCTCCGTGACTGGGGTCACACTGCGGGAGAACCATTTCCGCTTGCGGAAGACGGCCAGAATGCTCGTTTAAGCTTTCCGGCCGCTCTGCGAATGCCACCCGTTGATTGACCGTCTAAAAACCGGCTTGGGCCGCGTTCAGTTCCACCTGCCGCTCCTGGGCGCGCGCCCACTCGGCAGGTTCGCCATAGTGGCTGGCGACCGTAGCAACAGCCTTGCTTTCATCCATGTAGAGCCGCACTGCGGCCAGCTTGATTGTGGATTGGGAGGCCATCCGCGCCACGGCTGTTTTGCTCGAGATCGACGTGACAAGCGAAAGCATCGCAACGACAATGGTCGCAACCCCGTTGATTGCCGAGGTCACCTGAGCCTGGCTGTCAGGATTGGTAATCCTTGCTGCCGAAAAAAACGATGCATTCACCTGTTGTTGAAAAGCAACAACGGCAGCCTGTAGTTGCGCAAGTACCGAGGCTCTGGGGTTGGCCAGGTACGCCTTGGCCTGAGCCACAAGCAGGCTAGAGGCGGCGTCAAAACCGGCAGTTGCGGCAACAAAGATTGGCGCGTCCGTGGGGGCCAGCAAGGCAGCTGTCGAATCAACAGTAGCCACCGCGCTCTCCAGCGCCGGCGTCCAGTTGACGATATTCTGCGCCGCGCTTGCTTCTGAGCAGCCGCTCACGAAAGGCAAGGGCAGAAGCAGGGCAATCAGCGCCCACGCGCCCAGTTTGGCGGTGGAGCTGGTTGAATTCGCGTTGGAAGCCGGGGTAGCCGGATCGCGCGCCAGCAAACCAAGAAGTGCGGAGGCCAGGCCGCTTACCAGCGCGACCACAGTCCCGCTGCCGGCTGTTCCCAGCGTGATGCCCTGCTGCGAAAGCACACTGCCGATGGTGGCGACCGCAATCAAAAGCCCTGCGGCCGAGGTTTTGGGGTGATTCCAGATATTCGAAATGAAATTCATGCGGAAAGCTCCTCGCAAAGAAAAAGGCGGCCTAAGCCGCCCTGGTTTAATTGAGATTTGGCAGGCGCGGGACAGGCTCATCCAGCTTCCCGCGCAAACAAAAAATCGAGATCAGCGGCGGGCGTCTACAGAGCCTGCTGCTGGTCCCGATTTGTCGCGTCTCTCCGAAATCGAGCGCTACCGTGGTTGCAGTTCTTGCCCGCGGCGGAGAGCCGCAATGGCTCAGACAGGAGACGGCCCCGCGCCCCGGTGCCATCCGCTTTGGGGGAGGGCGACCACATTCGCCGGGCGCGGCACATCCGTCTCTTGTCTGGCTACCTATTACCCTAGGTACTCTTTGCTTAATTTTCTGCAAATCGAGAAAAACTTCTGTCTCTTATTGGCCAAAATGGAGATTAAATTGTCGCCGGGCTGGCCAAATTGGCCGGGAGGCTCGCGGGAAGCCAGACCGGGCATGCCTGGTCCCTGCTGGCGTTCAGAGCCACGCGTCTATTGGTGCATCGTTTATGTGTATTGGACCCGGCGCTCGCCCTTGACCACGCGTCCGATCACGTAGAACTTCTCTTCGGCGCGTTCCAGCAGGTTTTTTGCACGCGCAAATTTGATTGCAGGGACAGCTGCAATCAACCCGATGCCCATGTTGAACGTTCGCATCATCTCTTCTTGCGAAACCTGGCCCACGTCGCGCAGATGGTCAAAAATCGGCAGCACCGGCCAGGAGCCAATCTCCACCTGCGCCGCGGTGTTCTTGGGCAGTATGCGCGGCAGATTTTCGGTGATTCCACCGCAGGTGATGTGCGCCATTCCCGTCGTAAGTCCAGCAGTTACAAGCTTTTGAGCCACATGCAGGTAGCTGCGATGCGTCTTCATCAGCGCCGCGCCGGCCTTCTCCTTGATGGCGGTCACATACTGCGTTGGTTTGTAGCCCGCCACTTCGAACAGCAGCCTGTATGCCAGCGTATAGCCGTTGGTGTGCAGGCCGGTCGAGGGTAGTCCGACCAGCACGTCGCCGGCCTTGATTCCCGCGCCGGTCACCATCTTGTCGCGGTCCACTGCGCCCACAATGAAGCCCGCCAGGTCGTACTCCCCATCGGCCTGAAAGCCCGGCATCTGCGCAGTCTCGCCTCCGATCAGTGCGCAACCGCCGGCTTTGCATGCGTCGGCCAGGCCGGTGACCACGCTTTCGGCCACCTCCGGGTCCAGCTTGCCGCTGGCTATGTAATCCAGGAAAAACAAGGGCGTGGCGCCCTGCACGGCGATGTCATTTACACAATGATTCACCAGGTCCGCGCCCACCGTGCGGTGCATTCCCAGCTCGAAAGCCACTTTCAGCTTGGCGCCCACCCCATGGCCCGAACTCACCAGAATGGGATTCTTCCAGCGCTGCATGTCCAGCCGGAAAAGCGCGCCAAAGCCGCCAATCCCGCTTAAAACGTTACGGTTGAAGGTCTTCTGCGCCAGGTAAGTGCGGCGTTCTTTGGCGCGTTCGCCATTGCTGGTGTCCACGCCGATATCGGTGCGAGTCACGGATTTGGGCTTGGGTTCGTCAGACACGGTGCGGCTTTCTGCGGATGGATTTCTCATGCGGCGCTGCTGGTCGGGAATGTTGATTTTAGCAGCATTTGCCAGGGCCCTGCTCATCATGAGCGATCAGGCGTGCCCTCCGCACCGCGAAAAATCTTCGCGAAAATGGAAAGTTGGCTTGACATTGCATACTCTCCGCGCTACTCTCATATGGAAAGCTGACTTTACATGACGCTTGCAATTACAAATCGAGTCAAAGAGCTCCGCATCGCGCGAGAGTGGACTCAGGAGCAACTGGCGCAAGCCGCAGGTGTCTCGCGCCAGAGTATCAACTCCATCGAGCGCAACCGCTACGTGCCCAGCTTGGAGCTGGCGCTTAAATTTGCGCAAGTATTTGTCTGCTCCACAGACGAAATCTTTCAACTGGAGGACCAACCATGACCCATCCGATTCTCAGCCGGATTCTTATGCTCGACCACGTCGCCGACGAGAGGTACCGCGAGCATCAACGCCGCTCGACCAGCACTGCGGCCATCATCGGTACACTCACTGTCTTTGCCTTGCTCGAATATCACGTGCTTGTCGAGCATCGGATCCCCTGGGATTTGATTGCGGTGATCTACGCGATGGGCGCGACAAAGATTGCGCTCATGCTCTGGTACCGCTTCAAAAACTAAATCTCCTGGGGGAGTTTCCCATGTGCCTGTTTCGTCACCGCCAACTCGATTCCAAGTCTCGCAAAATCCTGGCCGCCGGCAATCTCTGCCTCGCTTCCAATCTGTTGCTCACGCACTTTGAGGACGGCTTTGCCAATCGCCACCCAGCCCTCTTCGACGGCCTGCGCTTTCTGTTGATCGGCTGTGCCATCAGCCTGCTTTTCTGGTCCGCGCGCCGTTCCCGCGACTACGCTTCCCGCTTCTGAAAGGAGTTCCTATGTCCGCGCTTGATACTTGCAGTCTGAAAAAATCCCTGCCGATTCTCATCGCCCTGCTTGTGGTCGCTCAAATCGATCTGGCCAGCGCCGTCGGCTGGCCGAATACGCTCTTGTCACTGCTGCATCTTACGGCCGCACCTGACGACCTGTGCCGGGGTCTCTGCGCGGGAATCGGTGCGTCCATCGACGTTTTGGTGATCTTCCAACTTGTCCGTATCTGCGCCAGACGCGCTATGCAACCCAGCCACGGCCCGCGGCACGATTGAAGCCATTTTGCAAAACGGGCGGCAGGCGCGACGCCTTCTGCCTGAAGGAAACTATTATGCTTCTGAACAATCTGCAACTTTGGCCGAATCGGAACGACTTTCTGCACGTCGTGACCTTCGGCATCGCCATAGGGCTGGAGGTCATTGGTGTGATGATCGCCGTGAATGCTGCGGCAAGTCGTGCAAAAAAACTATAGAAACCGCGCCAGCTCATCGACCGTAGGCATTGGGCAAATTTCCAGCCGTCCCCAGATGCGGTAGCGCCAGCTGGCAATCAGCCTGTAGCCCATGTCGCGCACAGGCCGCGGAATCCAGCCCAAAACGGTTGCTATCACTGGCCAGGGCTGCGGCAATTGGCCGAGCACCGACAAAACCGCATCCGACCGCGTCAATACTCGCTCCGCCCGCTCACCGAAATTCAGCACCACTAGAATTGTGGTCGGGCCGGATTGCGCATCCGGCAAGTCGATCTGATGCCGCGCTAGCAGCGCCGCCGCAATTTCCGATTCTGAAGCGACAAAGCGCAGCCGGTCACGCCCGTCGCGCCGCATCAACCACCTCACGGACCGATTGCATAGCCCGCAATGGCCATCGAAGATAACCACCAGCCGGCCGCCGAGTTCTGCAAGCTTACTCACCTTCAACGGGATGCGGCCCCGGAGGTGCGCGATTCAATTCAGATGATGCACGAGTCTTATACTGGACCCACGATGAGTTCCCAAGCGCCAACTTCCCTCCGCACCCGTTCCCAGGCCCTCCAGCAGCGCGCTGAGCGCTTCTTTCCCGGCGGCGTGAATTCGCCCGTGCGGGCCTTTCGCGCAGTGGGTGGCGCGCCACCGTTTGTCGAGCGCGCTGAAGGCGCATGGCTCACGGACGCCGACGGCAACCGGTACATCGACTACTTTGGCTCCTGGGGCCCAATGATTCTGGGTCACGCCTTTCCGCCTGTGGTTGAAGCCATCCAGAGAGCCGCGAGCAACTCGGCCAGCTTTGGCGCTTCCACGGCCGCCGAAGCTGATCTCGCCGAGCGCGTTGTCGCCTGTTACCCGGCAATCGAAAAACTGCGCTTCGTCAGCTCCGGCACCGAGGCCACCATGAGCGCCATCCGCCTGGCGCGCGCCGTTACCAACCGCAAAATCATTGTCAAATTCGAAGGCTGTTACCACGGCCACGCCGATGGCCTGCTGGTAAAGGCCGGCAGTGGTGTGGCAACCTTTGGCATTCCCGGCTCAGCCGGCGTTCCCGAAGAAATAGCTCACCTCACGTTGGCGCTGCCTTACAACGATCTCGATGCGGCTGAAGCGGCATTCGCGGCCCATCCCGGCGCCATCGCGGCTGTGATTCTGGAGCCGGTGGTCGGCAACGCTGGCTGCATCGCTCCTGCTTCGGGCTATCTCGCCGGCCTGCGCGCCATCACGCAGCGCGAGGGAGCGCTTTTGATTGTCGATGAAGTGATGACCGGCTTCCGTGTGGCGCTGGGCGGCGCTTTGGAGCTTTACGGCATTGACGCCGATTTGGTAACGCTGGGCAAAATTGTCGGCGGGGGATTGCCCGTGGGCGTCTTCGGCGGCAAGCGCGCATTCATGGACCTGCTCGCCCCGCTAGGCCCCGTTTATCAGGCTGGAACTCTCAGCGGCAATCCGCTGGCCATGGCCGCGGGCATCGCCACCGTCAGCTATTTGCAGGAGCACGCTGCACAGGTTTACCCGCAGCTTGAAGCCACTGCCAAAGCCGTTGCCGAGGGCGTGGCTGCCGAAGCCGCCCGCGCAGGCGTGCTACTCACCCTTAATCGTGTCGGCTCCATGTGGACCTGGTTCTTCACGGCGAACGTCGTCACGAATTACACGCAGGCCGCCGAGAGCGACACGGCCGCCTTTGGCCGCTTCCACCGCGCGATGCTCGATTGCGGCGTCTGGCTTCCGCCCTCGCAATTTGAAGCGGCCTTCCTGAGCACAGCACACGGCGCGGAAGAGATCTCCGCAACCATCGCAGCCGCATGCGAGGCTTTCCAAGCTGTCCTTGCCGGATAGCACTGGGCGTTGCTTTTTACTCGCTCCAGCCCTTGGCCCGCCCCACGGCACGTTGCCAACGTCCGCGCCGTTCGGCTCGATCACTCGCATCCATCTTAGGCACAAAGCGAACATCGCCTTGCCGTTTGGCGCGTAAGTCTTCCGGGCCAGCCCAGAATCCCGTGGCCAGCCCAGCCAGATACGCTGCGCCCAGAGCGGTCGTCTCAGTCACCTGCGGACGTACTACAGGCACGCCCAGCACATCCGCCTGGAACTGCATTAAGAGATTGTTCACCGCCGCGCCGCCATCCACTCTGAGCGCCGTGAGCGGTGTGCCGATTTCGTTTTGCACGGCCTCCAACACGTCGGCCACCTGGAAGGCGATGCTCTCCAGGGCCGCCCGCGCAATGTGTCCCGGCGTGGTACCGCGATTCAGGCCGATGAGCAATCCTGAAGCGTGCGAGTCCCAGTGTGGCGCGCCCAGGCCCACAAACGCCGGCACCAACACCACCCCGCCCGCGTCCGGCACGCTTGCGGCCAGCGCCTCAACCTCTGCCGACGAGCCAATCAGTTTCAAATTGTCGCGCAGCCACTGCACCACCGCGCCGCCGATAAAGATGCTGCCCTCCAGCGCATACTCCAGGCGATGCGTCGCGCTCGCGGCCAGCGTGGTAATCAGCCGGTGCTTCGAGCGCACAAATCCCGTTCCGTTGCCGTCGCGTCCCGTGCCGATGTTCTGCAACAAAAAGCAGCCTGTCCCATAAGTGTTCTTGGCCTCGCCCGCCTTCCAGCACAACTGCCCAAAGAGTGCGGCCTGCTGGTCGCCGGCAATGCCCGCAATCTCCACGCCGCCCAGACCCAGAGTAGTGGTCACCTCGCCCACTTGCTCGCTCGACCACACCACTTCCGGCAACATGCTCTCGGGAACGCCAAAGATGCGCAGCAGTTCCGCATCCCATTCGCGCTTCACGATGTTAAAGAGTAGCGTCCGCGAGGCATTAGTCACGTCCGTCACATGCCGCTGCCCGCTGGTCAGGTGCCAGATCAGCCAACTGTCCACGGTCCCAAAAGCCAGTTCGCCCCTCTCGGCGCGCGCCCGCGCGCCCGGCACGTGGTCAAGAATCCAGCCCACCTTCGTCGCGGAAAAATACGGGTCCAGCACCAGCCCGGTCTTGTTCGAGACCGTCTCTCCAACCCCGCTATCCTCCAGCTCCTTGCACCGCGCAGCCGTGCGGCGGTCCTGCCACACAATGGCCTTGTGAATCGGCTTGCCCGTCGCACGCTCCCACACAATCACCGTCTCGCGCTGGTTAGTAATGCCGATGGCCGCTACGTCGCGGGGCCGCGCGCCCACTTTGCCCAGCGCCTCCACGGCGCAAGCCATTTGGCTGGTCAAAATCTCCACGGGCGAGTGTTCCACCCAGCCAGCCTGCGGAAAGAACTGCTCGAACTCATGCTGCGCCACGGCGGCAATCGCGCCCGCCTCGTCAAAAAGAATCGCGCGGGAACTGGTTGTTCCCTGGTCCAGTGCAAGTATGTAAGCCATTGTTTGCTGCCTGCCTTCGGAACCTAGTCAAACACGGGGGCCGGGGCGCGGGCAAGAAGACAGTTGGCGTTTAGACCGTCCCGCATCGAGTCAGGGATCGTCTTCACGCCCGTTAACTCTTGGAACCTGTATTGCCTGCGGAATCTGCCTATCCGCTAACTTCGGTTTAAATAGTGGAACAATAATTGTGCGTACCGAAGCGATTTCATTCGCTTTCAAAGCGGAGTTTTTGTATTCTGAAGACGATGCCTCGTAAGTTTGCGGCGAATCCAACGGAGGAAACTCGAATGGCAGATACAGCAAAGAAGACAAAGACAACCACTAAACCACGCGCGGCAGCAATAAAAGCCCCAACAAAGAACGTAAAAATCGTTACAAACTCCAAGCCGACCCGCGAGCAGATCGAGCGTCTTGCGAAGACTTATTGGGAGGCGCGCGGTTGCGTGGATGGATATGCGGAGCAAGACTGGGCGCGAGCGGAAAAAGAACTGCTCAAAGCCGCATCGGCCAAAAAGGCCTCCTGATATAAGCCGTTCCGCTCTGAACAATTCTCTCGCAGACTCTGCGCTCAGTTGCAGAACCGATGCGCCCTGCGCAAAGCCAAGTCAGTTAATCCAACTGCCTTTATCCAAACCAAATGGTATTAGGCTAAGGACAAACTTCCCATCCTTTTCGCCGGCCTTTCTAGGCAAGACCGGCGAAAAGGCGGAAGCCTGAGTTTGCGCTTCAGTTCTTCGCTTGCTGCGCCACCAGCATTGACTCAAGAATCTGATCCGAAACTTCCTTTACTGCCGAAGGCGTATGGGACAAAAACAGCGTATTAGTCTTGTCGCTCTCGCCAATGGATTTCAGCGTGTCGAAGTATTGGGTGACCAGCACTAACTGCATGACATCTCGCGAAGACGCTCCATCCACCACCTTCTGGAATTGTTCAATGGAAGTCTGCAGCCCTTCGATGATCGCCTTGCGCTGATTGGCGATGCCCTGGCCTTGCAGAGCCTTGCTTTCAGCCTCTGCCTCGGCTTTCTTGACCACCAGAATCTTTTCCGCCTCGCCTCGCGCATTGGCTGCTACCTGTTCGCGCTGCGCCGCGTTGATGTCGTTCATAGCCGACTTAACTTTCTGATCGGGAACGATATCCGTCACCAGCACATTAACAATCTCGAAGCCGAAGGTCGCCATGTCCGCATCCAGTTCCTGCTTGACCGCGGCGGCGATTGACGATTGCGAGGCAAAAACCTCATCCAGCGTCATCCCGGGCACGTGGCCCAGAATCACCTGTTCCACATAACTCTTGATCTGCGCCGTCGGGTCAGACAACTTATAAAACGCGTCATAGACCTTTTCCGGGCGCACGCGATTCTGCACCGAAATCGGAATCGTGACAAAGACATTGTCCTTTGTCTTGGTCTCCATGGTCAGTGAAATCTGATTCACACGCAGACTTACCATGCCGGCAACAGTGTCGAAGAACGGACGCTTCCAGTTCAAGCCCGGGTCGGCGGCGCGAAGAAACTTGCCGAAACGCGTGATCACGGCCACCTCAGCCGTGTTCACGGTAAAAAAGCTGCTGAGAATCAGAATAAGAAGGATGAGAGCCAGCGCCCCCAACGGGATCAGCCATATGACGTCCATTCAGTTCCTCCGTTGCCTCATTTGGAAGCAACGGAGAATTATACAGGAGCACGATAAACGCGCTGTGACGCGCATAAATAGCGAAGTTCAGAGACAATCGTTTGCGATATTCAAAACTATAGACAACTCCTCAACTCGCCGCGCGGATTCGATAAATTCGATAGCAACAAACTACATTAATCTCAATTCTCCTCCAAGCTCACTTTTTCTCGGCTGGCTTTATCCGGTCGAAATCGATCGCGAACGTAGGCTCTTCTCGCGTTCCCCCAATGCGTAGGGGAACTTCAGTTCCAGCTCCCTCTCGCTTGAAATAGCGATCGGCCGGCGACAGCAGCAATCCTTTCCAGCCGCCAACCATCTTTGAAACCGTGGCGTCGAGCTTTCCGCTTCCAGCAAAGTCGAGCGCGCCGCCCTCCAGGCCATACGTGCCTTTGAGCTCAATCTTCGCGCCCGGCACGGTGTAGCTGAGCGCCGGCAGCGTAACCACCCCGCCAGCCATCTGGAAATTGCTTTGCATGTGCGACAAAATGCTCTCCGGGTTGGTTGTCTTCAGCTCCTCCGGCTGTCCCTGCCCGCGCAGGCTCAATTCCGCAATCCTTCCTTGAATCTTCGCGCTCGTGAACCGCGCTCTGTCCAACACAAAACTGCCGTTCATCGCCATCCGCTCATGGACTGGCTTGGGCCCCGGCGGAATGAGCAACGTGGTCCTCATCGCCAAATCGCCGGTCAGCAGAAAACTGCCCGAGTGGCTCATCAGCCGCAGAAAATCCTCGATCCGCGCCCTGTCCACATTGACCGTGAGCGCGATGTCGTGCCCCACGTACTGCTGCACGCCCTCCATCACCGCTCCCGGTACACGCACAACCTCGCCACGCGCGGTAATGTGCGAATGGCCGAGCATCGCATCCACATTATCTAGCTGAGTGTCGCCGTTCGTCCCGTCCACATGCGCGTGGAACCGCGTGGCGAGCGGCAGGGCGGTCCCGAAGTGCGTCAGCCGAAAATCCGGCGTCTGGGTCTGCCCATCCACGATCAGGTCGCGCAGCGTGCCTTCATAGTGCCCGGTCGATGAGAGAATCCCCGCAATCCCCTTGAAGCCGGCGAGGTCGGCGTGCTCGAAGCGGTATTCGCCCGTCAGCGGCGCATCACCCAGGTCCGCCCCATGCAATGGCCCAAAGCTCCCCGTCGTCTTGATCACCCCTTGCGGCCGCGGATTGGTCAGCTCCGCGTCAAATCCCATCACCGGGGTCCCAAAGGGCAGGTCTTCGCCCTCGGGGTGGATCGCTCCCCCCGCAGCGATATTCGTCAATTTAAAGTGAGCAATCTTAAACTCCAACGGCAGCTTGCCCGGCTTGCTGGTTTCCATCACCAGATCGGCGCCGGTGCACTCCATCGTATCCACCTCAAAACTCACCAGCGCGGCTTCGCCGTTGGGCTTGGCGACGGTTTCAGAGCGGTACTCGTTCTCTCGCGCGGCCTGCTCAAAGTGCAACTTCGGCGGCAGATGGACGCTCAGCCCCTTCAACTGAACCACAGAAATGTGAATCGGCTTGCCGGGCTTCAATTCGAGCGGCGCATGAAATCGAAACTCCGCAAGCTTGATAAGCGGTTCGCCCAGACCTTGCGGAACCTCTACGCCACCAGCGCGTGCGGGCGGCCAAATGCGCAACCCCTTGCCCTCGGCCCAGAGGCCACCAACCAGCGAAACGTGAAAGTTGTCCAGTTCCACATGGGCGTGGAAGCGATCCGCAAGCTCCTCCACAATGCGCGCGCGCAGGAACGGCTCCGCCCGATGCAGCGCCACGTCCACAACCGTGAGGGCCCCGGCCAGTGCCACCAAAAGCCCGCCCGCGACCCACTTTGCCCATCTATGCGTGCGCCAGAATCCTTTCCGAACCTCTTCCAAACTCGCCTCCCAATTGGCTTCCATTGTCGCAGGAGTCCGCGCACCTCATTTTCTTAATAGCCAGTCAATGCCGTAGACTTCAATGAACGGATGCAAGAGCACATTGAAAACCTCGTAAAGCTGCAAGCGGTGGAGTTGGAACGAACTCGCCTCGCCCACGTCGCCCGCGCCCTGCCGGCTGAAATCGCCGAGGCTCAGGCTGCCCTCGCAGCCGCCGAACGTCAGGCTGCTGAGGCTTCGGCCGCCCTCAGCCGCGAAGAATCGCTCCGCGGCCGCCTCGATCGCGAGATCACCGCCCACCGCCAGAAGGTCGTCCGTTATCGCGCCCAGCAAGACTCCCTCACCACCTCCGCCCAAGCTGACGCCGTGGAGCACGAGCTTCACTTTGCCGAGGCCGAGGCCGAGCGCCTGGAAACCGAGGAGTTCGCCAGCCTGGAACGCACCGAGGCCCAGGAAGGCGCGTTGGCCGCCGCCCGCGCCCGTGTCGAGTCGCTCGCAGCCGCCCTCGACAGCACTCGCGAACGCATCAGTCTTCGTCAGGCAGAAGTCGCCCGCCAACAGGCCGAGCTAACGGCAGAGCGCGAAGCCATCCGGCCGCATATCGGCACTGAGTGGATCTTGCGCTTTGACCACCTCTGCGCCTCTCGCGGCACGGGTCTTGCCCGCGTTGACAATATGCAGTGCACCGGCTGCCGCATGGGCATACGGCCCCAGACCTGGAACCAGCTTCGCGAAGGCGAGCTGCTCACCTGCGACAGTTGCAACCGCCTGCTCTACTGGGATCCGTCTATGGCGCCCGCACCTCCGGAAGCCAAGCTCAAACGCAAAACCGTGAAGCCTCAGCCGACCGAGGACTAGAGCCTCCACTCCATCCCTGCTAACCTTTTCTTTGGCGGGAAGTTCTGAACTTAGCAACCAGGGAGCAAGCTCGTGAAGCGCATCTGCGTGGACATGGATGAAGTCATGGCGGACACTCTCGCCGAGCACCTTCGCCGCTACAACCAAACCTTCGACGAGGCCGTGACTCCACAGGATCTGGCCGGCAAGGGCATCTTTGAGATCACGCCCGAAGACCGCCGGCAACAGCTTCGCGCCTTTCTCGACGCGGAGGACTTCTTCGAGGACCTGGCCGTCATGCCCGGCTCTCAAGCCGTACTCGAGCAGCTCTCCGCGCGCTTTGAAATCCATATCGCCACCCAGGCCATGGTTATTCCTAACTCCCTCGGCTCCAAATATCGCTGGCTCCAGCGCCACTTTCCCTTCATTTCCCCCAGGCAATACACCTTCTGCGGCGACAAATCCATCCTCCGCGCCGACTATCTCATCGACGACCTGCCCAAGAACCTCCTCCGCTTTGAGGGCCAGGGCCTGCTCTACACAGCCCCCCACAACCTCGCGGCCACCGGCTTCTTACGCGTAGATAACTGGCAGCAAGTCGCTGACTACTTCGCCACCCAGGCTGGCTAGACCCTGTGGCTTTGGCCACAGCGCACTTGACATAGAAGGCAGATTGTAATACACTGTAAATACAGTAAGGCGCCGCTACGCATCTGTATATCGGTGCTAAACCTAGCAGTTCATTAGGGTTCATCAGGTGTAATCCATTATTTTTATTTAGAACGGGAGATAGGTAATGCAAGACAATAGGCTGGCTTTTGATTGGGATGAGGCCAACTTGGCTCATATTGCCAGACACGATGTAACAAAGGACGAAGCTGAGGAAGTGATTCTTGGGGACCCGCTCGACATCGAACTGCAAACAGCAGAGGGCAGCGGCGGGGAAGAGCGGATATTACACGTCGGGGAAACGCGCAAAGGACGAATTTTGGAGCTTGTGTCGACGTGGCGCGGTGGAAAAGCTCGAATCCTCTCCGCGTGGGATGCACCTCGACAGTCCAAGCTGGACTATCTGACGGAGATGAGGCGGCGTTATGGAAGCATTGACGATTCCGAAGTTTGAGAACGAAACCGACGAAGCCAACTGGCTCTACGAGAACCGCGAGAGTTTGTCTGCAGCGTTTCATGAGGCGGTGCAGGAGGGGCGTGTCCGGCAAGGCACGTTGAAGCAGCGCGGCGTCACGCCTCCGAC
>Ga0182016_10000442_pt1 | contig 52161 bp, 51 predicted proteins | sample 712S2MmetaG_FD_120491 | JGI IMG/M metagenome (GOLD analysis project Ga0182016, IMG submission 120491) | Permafrost microbial communities from Stordalen Mire, Sweden - 712S2M metaG | ecosystem: Environmental > Terrestrial > Soil > Wetlands > Permafrost | place: Sweden: Stordalen | collected...
ATGTCCGGTGGCGTGGACTCGGGCGCCCTCTACCCGCCTAAGAAGTTCTTTGGCGCAGCGCGCAACATCGAAGAAGGGGGCTCGCTCACCATTCTGGCGAGTGCGCTCGTGGAGACCGGTTCAAAAATGGACGACGTCATCTTCGAGGAGTTCAAGGGCACGGGCAATATGGAGCTCAAGCTCGACCGTCGGCTCTCCGAGCGACGTCTCTACCCCGCGATCGACGTGAATGGGTCTTCGACCCGTCACGAGGAACTGCTGTTCAGCCGTGACGTGCTTCCCCAGGTGTGGAAGCTGCGTCGAGTCCTTAACGGCCTCGCCTCTGAGGGCCGCGACGCCGCCGGACTCGAGTTGTTGATTGACAAAATCAAGTCAACGAGAAGCAACGACGAGTTCCTCGCCGAGATCGGCAAGGGCGCCGCACCAACGAGCTGATTTTCCGCTAAACTCGACCTTCGCTACAAGGAGCAGTCATGAAGCCTGATATTCACCCCAAATACGGCGAAGCGACCGTCACGTGCTCGTGCGGGAACACCTTCGTCACCGAGTCAACCAAGTCCGTGATGACCGTCGAACTATGCAACGAGTGCCACCCCTTCTTTACCGGCAAGCAGAAGTTGGTCGACACCGGAGGACGCGTTGAGCGCTTCCAGCGTCGCTACGCACAAAAGACCAACAAGGCCCGCGCTCCAAAGGCCTAGGCCCCGCGCTCGGATTTTGTGCGCTCCGTCGACGAGACTCTTAACGTTCTTCAGGACGAGCTACGTAGTGTCGAAGCGGCCCTCTCCGAACCTGACGTCGCCAATGATCTGAATCGACTTCGGGACCTCTCGCGTCGTCACAAGGAACTCGCCGAGATAAACAACGCCTGGCAAGTGCTCAAGGCGGCCCAGTCCGACTTAGAGACCGCCAAAGAGATGTTCAATGAGACGAGCGGCGACGATCGCGAGCAGTGGCGCGACGAAGTGAACATCGCCGAAGCGAAGCTTCCGCAACTTGAAGACACCCTTGAGACTTTGCTGTTGCCCCGCGACCCCAACGAGGGGCGCAACGTGATCCTCGAGATAAGGGGCGCCGAAGGGGGCGAGGAGGCGAACCTGTTCGCCCACGACCTCGCCGAGATGTACAAGCGCTACGCCGCCCTGCGGGGCTGGAAGCTCGAGGTCGTCGAAGAACGCGAGTCCGAGCAGGGTGGGCTTGACGAAGGAACGTATCTGATCAAGGGCGAGGACGCCTGGGCGCGACTCGAACAAGAGGCGGGCGTGCACCGGGTTCAACGCGTCCCCACTACCGAGGCCAAGGGCCGCGTGCACACGAGTTCGGCGACGGTGTCAGTACTTCCCGAGGCGGAAGAAGTCGACGTGGCGATCGAGCCAGGCGACCTCAAGATCGACGTCTATCGTTCCTCGGGACCCGGGGGCCAGAGTGTCAACACGACCGACTCCGCCGTTCGCATCACGCACTTGCCCACGGGCATCGTGGTCTCGATGCAGGACGAGAAGAGTCAGATCCAGAACCGGGCGAAGGCCCTGATCGTGCTGCGGTCGCGACTCTTGAAAGCGGCCCAGGACTCCCAGGCCAACGAGCTCGGCGACCTCAAGAGGTCCCAGCTTGGCAGTGGGGGTCGCAGTGAGAAGATTCGCACCTATAACTTCAAGGAGAATCGAGTCACCGACCATCGCATCAACTTGACGAACTACTCGTTGGATGCAGTCCTCGCCGGTGATCTCGATCCTTACGTGGACGCCTTGTTGGCCGACAAGCGAGCGCGCCAACTGGCTCAGAGTGACGGACGTTAACCCAATTCTCGTCTCCCAGCTCGCCGGCGCGGGACTGGACCGGCGAGAGGCCCGGTGGTTGGTCGAAGAGTTCTATGACGACCCCGTCGCGCTCGAAGCGGCACAGAAGCGTCGCCTGAGCGGCGAACCCCTGCAGTACGTACTCGGACACTGGCCGTTTCGTTCCCTCGACCTCGACCTGGACGAACGCGTTCTTATCCCTCGTCCCGAATCCGAGGAACTGGTCGACGTCGCCTTGACGGAGCTCGCGAAGAACGACGCCGTGACCCCTCTGCTGCTCGACGTCGGATGTGGTTCGGGCGCGATTGGTCTGAGCCTGCTCGCCGAACTAGGGAACCGCGGGTTGCGGGCATCGCTCGTCGCGCTTGACGTTTCGCCCGACGCGCTGGCGCTCTCGCGAGAGAACGCGCGCAAGCATCAGCTCCACGCGGTGACCTTCGTCGCCTCGGACTGGTTCAGCGAACTCGATCCTTCGTTTCGGGGTCGCTTCGATCTGATCGTCGCCAACCCGCCTTACGTGAGTGAAGTGGCCTTCACCGAGCTCGACCCGGTCCTTAGCTACGAACCGCGTGACGCGCTGGTCGCCCCCGACGCGAGTGGCGTGGGGGGATTCGCCGACGTGCAACGGATTATTCGCGACGCGCCCCGGTGGCTGGGTCCGAGCGGCGTGCTCGTGCTCGAGCACGGTTACGACCAAGGCGAGGCCGCGCTGCGCGCTTGTCGGGACGCTGGTTATCGCGACGTACGCGACCTTGAGGATCTCGCGGGTCACCCCCGCGTGCTGGTGGCGCGCCCGTGAGCGAGACCCTGGACTTCGAGTCCGCGCTCGCCGCGCTCGGCCGTGGCGAAGTGGTCGCCGTGCCCACTGACACCGTCTACGGTCTCGCGGCGTCGCTCGATGACGAGGGCGCCATCGCAGCCCTCTTTGCCTTGAAACGGCGTCCGCCCTCGGTGCCGACGCCCGTGCTCGTCCATTCCCTGGAGCAAGTTGAATCGCTCGGGGTGAAGGTCGATAGCCGCACGCGCGCCCTCGCCGCGGCGTTCTGGCCCGGGGCGCTCACGATCGTTGTCTCGGCGCCAGCGCGCATCGCAGCGCTCGTGCGCAGCGACACCCACGCTGTGGGCTTTCGTGTCCCCGACGACGAACTGCTGGGACGTCTCCTGGAGAAAAGTGGCCCCCTAGCCGTGACGAGCGCGAACGAACACGGTTTGGCGCCCTGTACGAGCGCGCGAGAGGTGCTCGAGCATTTCTCCGGGCGCGAGCATTTCGCCGGTGTCCTTGACGGAGGCGAACGCCACGGCGTCGTCTCGACCGTGCTCGACATCTCCAAGTCCGCCTGGCAGGTGCTTCGTGAGGGCGCGGTCCCTCTCGAAGTGTTGCTTGCCTACCTCGTCTAAAGCGAGAGGATCCCGGCGTTCAGTGTCGCGTGTTCGCCGATGATCTCTTCGGTCTCCGCGCGCTTCATCAACTCCGCGTCGGTGCTGTGGCACCACGTGCGCAGGCCTTCTTTGTTGCGCGCAGCCACGATCAAGCGGCTCGCCTCGCCGTTGCGGTCGTGACTGACGGTGTAGGTCTCGACGACGACGTCACCTTCAAGAACGCCGAAGCGACAGACGGGAAGTGCGTCAACGTCAGATTGGGCGTCGCGCCACCGGAACCCTCGAAGGGGCGGCGTCGCGGCGTACGTGCCCCACGAGTGTTTGGTCGAGAACCAGCCGAGTCCGGTCACGAGACCCTGCGACGTCGGATCGGCGCGTAAGGCACTGACGACCGCGGCGATCGAATGGGTGACGTAGTTGTTTCCCGGACCTCCGGCGAAGGTGAGTCCTCCCGTGAGAGTCGGGACTCGAGACGCGTCGAAGGCGTCGATGCCGAGCACGTCGCACGCGCTCTGGACGACCGTAGGAAAACAGCTGTAGAGGTCGATGTGCGCGAGGTCGTCTGCTTCAGTGCCGAACTCTTTCAACGCGCTCCAGAGTGCACCCATGGCGGGGGATTGGTCGAGGTTCGGGCGTTCGGAGATGAACCAGTGGTCGTTGGCGTCCGCGCCGCTCTGGGGAAAGACCATGAGATCGCGCGCCACGCCGAGCGCGAGCGCGTTCTCGTAGCTGGTCATCACGTAACTCGCACCCATGTCGACGGGCAAGTTCGCCACGAGCAACTTCGTGTATGGGTACGCCACCATCCGATTGGACGCGCTCGGGCTCGCGATCATCTCGGGTGTCGGTTCTGTCGTGATCCAGGCGAACGGGTTCGTCGTCGCGACCCGCGCGAAGTTGGCCCACAGGTTCCCGAGACGTTCGCGCTGCGTTTCCAGCGTCCATCCGAGTCGCGCGCGCCGAGCGTTCTCGAACAGCGGGTAGACCTCGACGGGCAGCGTGAGGCCCTGGTCGTATTCCTCCTTGGTGAAGGGGATCCGGTCCGCCTCGAGCATCGGGGGTTTTGGCACGCCGTCGCCCTGCTTCACCCAATCAACTTTTCGCTGCTCGCGGTGAGCGAGGGCACGTGCGTTCATTGCTTCGGACCCGACGACGGCGATGGTCGTGATCTCGCCCGCGAGGATTCGTCGCGCGCTCTCGTGCACGAGCCGTTGGGGCAGGTTGCCCCCGGTCGGCGTGAGGCGCGTCGTGACCCCGCCGAGACCCAGACGTTCGGCGACGAGCATGGCGGGGTCGTTCGTATGCCAGGTGAATGAACCGATCGCGACGATCTCTTGGATTGCTTCGAGGACCGTGCGCTCGTTTCCGGCGTCGCTCGCCGCTCTCGTCAGCGCTTCGACCATCAGGTCCAGTGGTTGGGGTCGCGACTCGAAGGTCGCGCCCTTCTCAGGGTGATTGGTCACTTGACCCACGCCTATCAGCACCGGCGTACGAGGGTCGAGATTCACGTTACGAGTATTACCGGGCCAGGCGCCAGAAGTGCGGGCGGTAGGGTGGTGATAATGCGCATCGCCCTTGGCTCTGATCACGCGGGGTACGACCTCAAGGCGCTCTTGGTCTCGACACTTGAGCAATGGAACTACGAGGTTCTCGACGTCGGCGCCGCCAACGCGACGGATTCGGTGGACTACCCCGATTTCGGTGCCGCGGTGGGCCGGGCCGTCGCGGAGGGCAACGCGGATCTGGGCGTCGCGGTCTGCGGCTCGGGCATCGGCATCTCGATCGCCGCCAACAAGGTTCCTGGCGTGCGCGCGGCGCTCGCGCACGACGCCACGTCGGCTCGCCTCGCGCGCGAGCACAACCACGCCAACGTGCTCTGCCTGGGCGCGAGGCTCATCGGGGCTCCGGTGGCGCTTGACGCGCTCGAAGCGTGGTTGCACGCGACGCCGGGCGAAGGCCGACACCTCGCTCGCGTCGCCAAGCTCGCCGAGCTCGACCAGCACGTAGGCATTTGAGAAAGGCAGACCCAGTTGAGTCCTTCACCCTTTGACCAGTGGATCACCGACGACGAGGAACTGGTGAAGCTCCTCGCTTCGGAGTGGACGCGCCAGACGACCACGCTGCAACTCATTGCGAGCGAGAACTTCGCTTCACCGGCCGTCATGGCCGCGACCGGTTCGATCCTCACCAATAAGTACGCCGAGGGTTATCCGGGGCGGCGCTACTACGGAGGTAACCAGGTCGTCGACGAGGTCGAGGACCTGGCGCGTCGGCGACTCACGACGCTCTTTGGCGCGGACCACGCCAACGTCCAGCCCCACAGCGGGGCGAACGCGAACGTCGCGGTCTATCAAGCTCTATTGAACCCGGGTGACACGATTCTTGCGATGCGCCTGGACCAGGGCGGTCATCTCACGCACGGCTCGCCCGCTTCGATGACGTCCAAGGCGTGGCGTTTCGTCTCCTACGGGGTAACGGCGCGCAACGATGACCCCGAACTCCCCGGCGAGATGATCGACTTTGACAACGTGCGTGACCTCGCCCTCGAGCATCGTCCGAAGTTGATCGTGGCGGGAGCGACGGCCTACTCGCGCAAGATCTATCCGGCCCCATTCCGTGAGATCGCCGACGAGGTGGGTGCGCTTCTAATGTTCGATTCGGCACACGTGGCGGGTCTCATTGCGGGTGGTTCGCACCCGAGTCCGGTCCCCTACGCCGACGTCGTCACCTTCACCACTCACAAGACCTTGCGTGGTCCGCGCGGTGGCGCGATCATTTGTCGTGACGAGTTCGCCAAGAAGATCGACTCGGCGGTGTTCCCTGGTCAACAGGGCGGACCACTCGAGCACGCGATCGCCGCCAAGGCCGTGGCCTTTAAGGAGGCGTCGCTTTCGAATTTCCCCGCCTACACCGAGCAGATCCTGAAGAACGCCGTCGCCTTTGGTTCAGCTCTCGCTAAAGAGGGTTTTCGCATGGTCTCGGGGGGTACGGAGAACCACATGGTCCTCGTGGACCTGCGCGAGTTCGACGCCGAGCTCACGGGCAAAGAAGCCCAAGAGGTGCTCGACCGGGCGGGAATCACGACGAACCGCAATACGATCCCTGACGACCCGCGAAGCCCCTTCGTCACCTCGGGCCTGCGTCTGGGCACCGCCGCCGAGACGACGGCGGGTATGAAAGAGCAGGAGTTCGAATTAGTGGCGTCCCTGATGGCCCAGGCGTTGCGCAGTCGCACCGACGACGGTGCTCTCGCGGGCGTGCGTGACGAGGTCGCGGCACTTTGTCGCGAATTCAATCCTTACGCCTCCTTCACCCGCTAGACCATGGGCAACATCGCCCCGTACGTGGTGGTCCTGGTCGTCGGGGCGCTCATCACTCTGGTGGCGAACCGTCCCGCGAGGATCATCTCGCTGAAGGTCGGTTACTGCGCGCAGCCCGACGAACGAAAAGTGCACGAGAAGGTAACTCCCTACGGTGGAGGAGCGGCGATGTTCGTGGGGTTCTGTCTCGCGTTACTGGTCGCCTTCGCAATCCCTTCGTTGCGACTGATCATCACCTCTTCGCACGAGATGATGGGTGTGCTTATCGCTACGGGCGTGATCTTCGTGGTCGGGGTCATCGACGACTTTCGTGAGATGAGCGCGCCGGCGAAGGTCGCCGGGCAGTTTCTCGCCGCCTCGGTGTTGTACCTGAGCGGGTGCACCATGTATCAGTTGAAACTTCCCTTCGCGGGATTCATCGTCTTGGGCCCCTCGATACTTCCAATCATCACCGCGGTGTGGGTGTTCGCACTGTGTAACGCGGTCAACCTCATTGACGGGCTCGACGGTCTCGCGGGCGGCATCGTCGCGATCGCTTCGGGGACGCTCTGCGTGTACGGCCTTCGTCTCGAGGACCTGGGACTGTTGCCGACCACCAACGTCGGACCGCTGATCGCCGCGTTGACGTGCGGTATCTCACTCGGTTTTCTTCGCGACAACTTTTATCCCGCGAAGCTCTTCATGGGTGACGCGGGCGCGTTGATGCTGGGTCTCTTGATGAGCGCCTCGACGATGGTCATTGGAGGCCGCACACCTCCCGCCAGTGGTCAAACGTTCTTCTTCTTCGCACCTTTGTTGATCCCGGTGTTCATCTTGGGCGTGCCACTGCTCGACGCGACGTGGGCCTTCATTCGCCGCACCGCTTCGGGCCAGGGTTTCAATACTCCCGACAAGGACCACATTCACCATCGCCTCATGCGCCTCGGCCACGGTCACCGGCGCACGGTCATCATCCTCTGGCTCTGGACGGCGTTACTGTGCGGCTTCGTGCTCGCGCCCATCTTTGACGCGAGGGTGAACGTCTTCATTCCCCTCGGCGTGGCGCTGTTGCTGATCGGGCTGTTCACCTGGTTCAGCCCGCTGCTTCGTCACCGGGTCGCCAGACACGAAACCACCGAGGATTCGCCCGGGCACGCCGCGCGATGAGTGACGAGCCCGGAGGGTCTTTAGGCCCTGAGAAGGAAACTCCGGGTGGCTCGGACCTCCCGGGGGTGGCCGCGTTTGCGGTGATGGGAACCACTATTGCGTCGTGCGTGGCGGTGGGGGTGCTGCTCGGTCTCTGGGCCGACGACGAGTTACACAGCGCGCCTGCGGGTCTGTTAATCGGGATAGTGTTAGGAACGGTCGCCGCCGTGGTGAGCGTAGTGAAGCAAGTCCGGCGTTTCCTCTAGAAACCCATTGCCCGTGCTCGAAAACCTGCCCCCCGATACCCTGCCTCGTCTGCTGCGCCGAACCACCTTGTCGGCCATCATCGTGGGAATCGTGGGCTTCCTGGTCGCCATCTTCTTCGCGCCGCCGCTCGCGGCGCTCGGACTGGTCGTGGGGGTCGGACTCGCCATAGTGAACCTGCGTTTCCTTGATCATCAGGCCGCCCAAGTCGAGCTGCGCGGTGAACAGAGCACCAAAGCAGTCCGCCGCCAACTTGGTGGGCGGACGACCGCTCGCTTGGCCGTGGTCACCGTGCTCGTGATCGGCTGCGTCTTTCTGAACGCCCCCCTAGGAATCGGTATTGTGGCAGGGCTTGTTCTTTATCAGATTGTTTTTGTCATGAACGTCATGCGCGTGGTAGCGAGTCAAGGGGGACTGCAGTGAAAACGCTGTACGCCGCGAAGACGATCTCGGTGGGGGTGCACCCGACGGTGCACGTCTTCGGCCTCGCCATCGACACCGACATCGTCACCTCGACGTTGCTCGCGGCGGCCATATTCTTATACCTCGGTTTTCGCATGGTCGCCAAGGTGACTGACGGCGTGCCGAGCAAGATACAGATCTTCTGGGAGTTCCTCTACGACCAGGTGACCGACCTCGCCGAGTCGGCGATGGGACGCAAGGGCCGACGCTTCGTACCGATCGGTATCACCTTGCTGCTCTTTATTCTCATCTGCAACTGGATTGGGTTCCTCCCCTCGGCGATGCACCCCGGCTCCTCGGGTGAGATCCTGCCCGCACCTACCAGTGACGTGAACCTACCCCTTGCGATGGCGCTGCTCGTGGTGTGCTGGGTGCACGTCGAGTCGTTTCGCGCTCGAGGTTTCAAGGGCTACTTCAGGCACTACCGTCAGCCCTACGCGGCGCTCGCCCCGATCAACGTGATCGAGGAGATCACCAAGCCGATCACCCTTACCTTTCGTCTCTTCGGCAACTTGTTCTCGGGCGGACTCATGGTCGCGGTCATGACGACGTTGCTACCCATCTACGTCGTGCCCTTTGGCGAAATCATCTGGAAGCCGTTCGACTTGTTCATCGGAGCGATCCAGGCGTACATCTTCATGTTGCTCACCATCTTGTACTTCACTTTTGCGACGAGCAACGAAGACCATAACGACGCGGCGCACGAAGTGCTGCACGAGGCCTCACACTAACCAACCCAGGAGGAAATTAATAATGGCTCAAACAATTGAATCGGCAGTGAGCATCGCCGGTGCACTCGTCGGCGGCGGACTCGCCCTCGGCGGAGGCGCCATTGGTGCGGCCATCGGTGACGGTCTCGCCGGTAGTCAGACCATCGCAGCGATCGCCCGCCAGCCCGAGATTGAGAACAAGGCTCGTCAGTACTTCTTCTTGACGGTCGGTCTCGTCGAGGCCATGTACTTCATCAACCTTTTGTTCATGGTCGTGTTCGTCTACGTCTTCCAAAAGCAGTAGCGAGACGGTGCGACGCGCACACGCGTTTCTAAGGTAGAGAGGTCACCGAAATGAGTACAGGATCAATATTTCTCCTCCCGAACGGGACGTTCTTCGTCGAACTCGTCGTCGTGGTGGTGATTTTGTGGCTCGTCACGAAGTACATCCTGCCGCCGCTCAACAAGGCCATGGAAGCACGCCAGGAGAAGATCCGCAGCGCCCTCGAGGCGGCCGACCAGGCGCGCGCCGAGGCGGCCGCGGCGGACGAGGAACGGGCCAAGGTGATCGCGGCCGCCCGCGACCAGGCGCGCGCCATCGTCGCCGCCGCTCAGGCAACGGCTGACCAGGTGAAGGCTGAAGCGGGAGGGCGCGGTCAACTCGAGTACGACCGAATTGTCGCCAACGCACAGAGCGAAGTTGACACCGTGCGTCAGCGAGCCATCGACGAGGCTTCGGCACGTATTGGCGAGATCGTCTTTGAACTCGTCGCCAAGGTCGTTGGACGTGAAGTGGACGAGAACGCTCACCAGGACCTCGTGCGAGAGGCCATTGCCGCTCTTGACACCGAGGCTCAGAGGGAAACGAACCACTAACCATGTTGCCCAAGCTCGAGGGATACACTGCGGCGTTGTTGGAGTCGCTGGACGCGTCCGGGCTCGCCACGGTCGTGCGCGAATTTACTTCGCTCGAGCAAACCGTCCTGTCGCGCTCGGATCTACGTGCGGTGTTGAGCGATACGTCGATTCCTGGGGTCGCGAGAGGCTTGGTGTTGCGTGACCTTCTCGAGGGAAAGGTTCACCCGATCACGTTGCGTATCGCGGTCTTCGCGGCGACGAACGTGCCAGCCCAAGAAGTCGACCACGCGATCGCCGAGTTGGCGGTGGTCTCGCGGACCCTCGAAGAGACCGGCGCGTTTCACCAGGCGAGCCTTGGCCTGCTCGCCGCTCGCAAGCGCGTGGGTGGCTTCGCGGACGCCTTGCTCGACGAGGTCAACACTTCGAATTTTGACGAGATCGAAGACGGACTCTTTCGTTGGGCTCGCACCGTCGAGGCGAATCTCGAACTTCGTCGGCTGCTCTTGGACCGCGACGCACCACTGGAGTCACGTCTGGGCACCGTGCGTCAGTTACTCGATCAGAAGGTCGACGCAGTCACGCTGCGACTTTGTTGCTACGTCATCGAAGGCGGGCGACCGCGCGACGTCGTGGGCACCCTCGACTTCCTGGTCGACTACGTCGCCAAGGCCCGCGATTGGCGCGTGGCACGCGTGCACACCGCGCGTCCCCTCGACGAGGCGAGCCGGGCCCAGTTGGTCGGCTCTCTCAGCACCCTGACGGGAAAGAACGTTGAACTGCAAGTCGCCGAGGAGCCCTCACTGCTCGGTGGGGTGCTGGTCGAAGTTGGCGACCTGCGCCTTGACGCGACCACGCGAGGACGCCTCGGGGTGCTGCACGACGCCGTCTCCTCGGGTCGTCTTTACGAATCTGCTTTTGAATCCGAATGACTAAGTAAAAGGAAATTGTGATGACTGAACTCACCATTAGTGCCGCCGAGATCACTGACGCGCTGCGCAAGCACGTCAGTGAATTCGACCCGTCCGTCGGAGCCGAGCAGGTAGGCCGCGTGGTCGAGGTGGGCGACGGCATCGCTCGCGTCTCGGGCCTGCCTTCGGCGAAGGTGAACGAATTACTCGAGTTCCAAGACGGGACGCTCGGCCTGGCGATGAACCTCGATGAAGAGACGATTGGCGCGGTGGTGCTCGGTTCGGTGGACAACATCGAAGAGGAGCAGATCGTGCGAGCGACCGGACGCATCCTCTCGATGCCCGTTGGCGACGCGCTGCTCGGTCGCGTGGTGAACGCACTGGGTTCGCCGATCGACGGCAAGGGACCGCTCGTGAATCCCTCGACTCGTCGCATGGAAGTCCAGGCGCCCGGCATCATTGGTCGCCAGCCCGTCAGTGAGCCGCTCCAGACCGGCATCAAGGCCATCGACGCGATGACCCCGATTGGTCGCGGTCAGCGCGAACTCATCATTGGCGACCGCAAGACCGGCAAGACCACCGTCGCGGTCGACACGATCCTCAACCAAAAGGGTCTGGGCGTGAAGTGCATCTACGTCGCCATTGGTCAAAAGAACTCCTCGGTCGCCCAGACCGTCAAGACCCTGGACGACTTCGGCGCGCTTGAGTACACGGTCGTGGTGATCGCCTCGGCGGGTGACCCCGCGCCGTTCAAGTTCCTCGCACCCTACGCGGGTTGCGCGATTGGCCAGGAATGGATGGACTCGGGACAACACGCTCTCGTGGTCTACGACGACCTCTCCAAACAGGCCGAGGCCTATCGCCAGATCTCGCTGCTGTTGCGCCGTCCACCAGGCCGTGAGGCCTACCCCGGCGACGTCTTCTATCTTCACAGTCGCCTTTTAGAGCGCGCCGCCAAGTTGAGTGACGAGATGGGCGGTGGATCGCTCACCGCGTTGCCGATCATCGAGACCAAGGCGGGCGACATCTCGGCCTACATTCCCACGAACGTCATCTCGATCACCGACGGACAGATCTTCCTCGAATCCGACCTCTTCTATTCGGGAGTGCGCCCCGCGATCAACGTCGGTAACTCGGTGTCGCGAGTCGGCGGAGCCGCCCAGATCAAAGCCATGCGCAACGTCGCTGGTACCCTCAAGATCGACCTCGCCCAGTTCCGCGACCTCGAGTCCTTCGCCACCTTCGGCTCGGAACTCGACAAGTCCTCCCAGCAGCAACTCGACCGCGGGTATCGCCTGACCGAACTCTTGAAGCAGGGTCTGAACTCACCCATGCCCGTCGAAGAGCAGTGCATTGTCATCTACGCGGGCACCAAGGGATGGCTTGATTCGGTCCCGGTCGAGGACGTTCGTCGTTTCGAGTCCGAGTTGCTCACGACGTTCCGAGCCCAACACGCCGACATCCTCGATCACATTCGCACCTCGGGTACGTTGCCGGGTGCGGACACCATCGATTCGGCCATGCGTAGCTTCCTCAACGGCTTTGCCGTCAGTCACTGATCGTCATAACAACATGCGAGCGAGAAAGGAGTAGCGATGGCTGGTGGACAGGAAAGAATCCTGCGTCGACGCATTAAGTCGGTGCAAGCCACACGAAAGATCACCAAGGCAATGGAACTCATCGCTGCCTCTCAGATCTCTCGTAGTCAGGCGCGCATCTTCGCCAATCGTCCGTATCGTCACGGTATGCAGCGCATCATCGTCGAAGCGGCTCTCGGTGACCCGGCGGCGGCAGCGAAGTTGCTCGCCACGCCCGAGGTCGTCACGTCGGCGGTGGTGCTCGTGATCGCGGGTGACCGGGGCCTTTCAGGCGCCTACAACACCTCAGTGCTGCGCGCGGGTGAACGACTGGTCAGCCAGCTCCAGAACGATGGAGCGTCGGTACGCCTCTACTGCGTGGGAAAGAAGGCGCCGAGCTTCTACCGCTTCCGCGGCCTCGAGGTCGAACAAAGCTTTGCGGGCTTCGTCGACCGTCCGAGTTTTGCCGACGCTCGTTTCATTGCGAGTGCCGTGGCGGCTCCGTTCATCGACGGTGAGGCTGAGAAGGTCATGCTCGTATCGACGAGGTTCCATTCCGCGGGTTCTCAAAGCGTCGAAACCGAACAGCTCTTGCCGCTGTCGATGCCCGAACCCGTGCTCGAGGACACGCCCGCGCCCCTAAAGGGCTACACGGAGTTCGAGCCTGAGGTCGAACAACTGCTGACGTCTCTCGCGCCACGCGCGCTCGAGAGCGAGATCTTCTCGGCCCTGCTCGAGGGCGCCGCGTCGTTCCATATCAGCCAGCAGCGTGCCATGGCGGCCGCCACCGATAACGCCGACGAGCTCGGACAGACCTTGACTCGAATCATGAACCGGGCCCGACAGGACTCGATCACCACCGAAATCATGGAAATCGTGAGCGGCGCCGAAGCGCTCCGCTCGGGAAAGTGAGATACCAATGACAATGGCTCCTGAAAAGACCACACTCGAGACTGGTCGCGTCGTGGCGATCGCCGGTCCGGTGGTGGACGTGGAGTTCCCGCCACACTCGCTGCCCGAGATAAATCACGCCGTCGAGATGGACATCGTCCTTGACGGCGTGACGATCACGGTGACCGGCGAAGTGGCCCAGCAGATCGGCGAGGGCCGCGTGCGTTGCGTGTGCATGAAGCCCACCGACGGACTCGTGCGTGGCGCCGTAGTACGCCAGACGGGCCGAGGCATCACCGTGCCCGTCGGCGACGCGGTACTCGGTCACGTTTTTAACGTGATTGGCGAGCCCCTCGACACCGACAACATCGGCCCGGTCGAAGACCACTGGGAGATCCACCGCAACGCGCCCGCGTTCGACCAGCTCGAACCACGCGCGACCATGTTCGAGACCGGTATCAAGGTCATTGACCTGCTCGCCCCTTACGTCCAGGGCGGCAAGATCGGCCTGTTCGGTGGTGCGGGCGTCGGCAAGACCGTCTTGATCATGGAGATGATTCGCCGGGTCGCCGAGCAGCACGAAGGCGTGTCGGTCTTCGCGGGCGTGGGCGAGCGCACGCGAGAAGGTACCGACCTCCTACTCGAGATGCGTGAATCCGGCGTCATCGAAAAGACCGCTCTGGTCTACGGCCAAATGGACGAGCCGCCGGGGGTGCGCCTTCGCGTGGCGCTCGCGGCGCTGACGATGGCGGAGTATTTCCGTGACGTGAAGCACCAGGACGTCTTGTTGTTCATCGACAACATCTTTCGCTTCGTGCAGGCCGGCTCGGAAGTGTCGACGTTGCTCGGTCGCATGCCGAGCGCCGTGGGTTACCAGCCGACTCTGGCCGACGAGATGGGCGAACTGCAAGAGCGCATCACCTCAACGCGTGGTCGCTCCATCACCTCGCTGCAAGCCGTCTACGTACCCGCCGACGACTACACCGACCCGGCGCCCTTTACGACCTTCACGCACCTCGACGCCACCACCGAACTGCGACGCGAGATCGCGGCACTGGGTATCTATCCCGCGGTGGACCCGCTCAGCTCGACGTCGAACATCTTGGCGCCCGAGATCGTCGGGGACCGCCACTACGCGGTCGCTCGCCAGGTCCAGCAGATCCTCCAGCGTTATAAGGAGCTCCAGGACATCATCGCGATCCTTGGACTCGACGAGCTGTCCGAGGACGACCGGGTGACCGTGTCGCGCGCACGCAAGATCCAGCGCTTCCTGTCCCAACCGATGTTCGTCTCCAAGGTCTTCACCGGCATCGACGGCATCAACGTGCCCGTCCAGGAGACGGTGGAATCGTTCGAGCACTTGGCCAACGGCGACCTGGACCAATTCCCCGAGCAGGCGTTCCTCAACGTCGGCGGTGCGTCCGACGTCGAGCGCAAGGCCGCTGAACTGGCGAAGAGTTAGACCATGGCGACGTTGTTCGTGGAGATCGTGACGCCCGAGGCAGCGTTGTGGGCGGGTGAAGCATTGGCCCTTATCGCACGATCGTCCGACGGGGACTTCACAATCCTTCCCCAGCACACGTCAACCGTGGGCGACATCGTGCCGGGCATCGTACGTGTTCAGACCAACGACGGCGAGTTGTCGTTCTGCGTGCACGGGGGCTACTTCCAGGTTGGTCCCGACGATGCACCCGAGGTCACTCGCGCCACGGTACTCGCGGGAATCGCGGAGAAGACGACCGAGATTGACGTCGCGCGGGCCGAGACCGCCAAGGATGCCGCCGAGGCGCAACTGGCCGGCGCGGCGCGCGGCGAGTCAATCGATCCCGTGACCCAGAGGCTCGCCGAAGAGTCGCTCGCTCGCGCGCAGCTGCGGCTCAGTGTGAGCGCGAACTAGCTCAACGCGCCGACACGTAATCGAGGAGATTCTTCCTCTCCAGCTCGAGTTCATCAAGTCGAGCCTTTACGACGTCGCCGATGGAAATAAGGCCGATCAAGCTTGCCTCGTCCACGACGGGCAGGTGACGGATTCGTAGCGATGTCATCAGACCCATGAGGTCGATTACCGAGGTATTCGCGTTGCACGACGTCACTTCGGTACTCATGAGTGCGGCGACCTTAAGGTCGAGGACGTTTTCGCCGTAACGTGCGAGGGCTCGCACGACGTCGCGTTCGCTGAGGATGCCTACGAGTGGCGGTGACGCACCCGTCACGACGAGTGCTCCGATGCCGCGCTCGCGCAGTATCTCAACTGCGTCGCGCACGGTGCGTTCCTGGCTGATGGTGGCGACGTCGTGTCCCTTGGTATCGAGGATGTTGGTGACTCGAGTCATGTCTGCCTCCCGAGCGAGTGGTGGCACTCGGCTCTTGTGGCGACCTTAGGTGGACGGACTCGACGTCGTCACCGGATCGAACGGAAGATGCGAGGTGAGTTTCGTTCTATTACTGGTCTTGTGGACGCAGTTCATGTGAACTAATTAACTAGAAGCCCGCGGTGGTGAATTCCTGGAGTTTGTCGTGGCGGTGGAAAGTCTCGATGGTGCGCACCGTGCCGGAGCGCGAGCGCACGACGAGTGACTGCGTGGTCGCACCGAAGTCGTAAAAGCGCACGCCGCGAAGGAAGTCGCCGTCGGTGATGGCGGTCGCCGAGAAGAAGCAATTGTCGCTCGCGACGAGGTCGTCAGTGGTGAGCACCCGGGTGAAGTCGTAACCCAGACTTTCGGCGTAACGCTGCTCCTCGGCGTCGCGCGGGTGAAGGACGCCTTGTATTTCGCCGCCGAGGCCCTTTAACGCGGCGGCGGCGATGACGCCCTCGGGGGTACCGCCAATGCCGAACAGCACGTCGGCGCCCGAGTTCGGCCAGCCCGTAGCGATCGCGCCGGCGACGTCACCGTCAGCGATGGAGAGCACTCGTGCTCCTGCTTCGCGGACCTCTTCAACGAGCGAGTCGTGGCGAGGCCTGTCGAGAATGACGACGCCGAGTTCCTGGATCGGCTTCTTCAGACGTTTGGCGAGCTCGTGCAGGTTGTCGGTGGCGGACGCGTTGATGTCGACCGAACCACGCCCTCGAGGGCCCACGGCGATTTTCTTCATATACACGCACGGACCTGGATTGAACATCGTGCCGCGTTCGGAGAGCGCAATCACCGCCAGTGCACCGTTTTGACCCTTTGCCGTGAGCGTGGTGCCGTCAACGGGGTCCACGGCAACGTCCACCAGTGGCGGGTTCCCGTCGCCGATGCGTTCGCCGTTGTAGAGCATCGGGGCTTCGTCCTTCTCCCCTTCGCCAATGACGACGATGCCGTCCATCGTGACCGCGCCAAGCACGAAACGCATGGCGTCCACAGCGGCGCGGTCGGCGGCGTTCTTGTCGCCACGACCCGCCCAGCGCGCCGCGGCGATGGCGGCGGCTTCGGTGACGCGAATCATCTCCAGGGCGATATTGCGGTCTGGCATTGACGGTGGCTGCACGACGTACAGCGTACTCGCGGGACATTTCGCGATTCGTGCACGCATCGGAGTCGTACTCGTGGACCGGCAATACTTGAAGGGTGAGTTCCCTCGTCGTCAAGCCCGCTGGTCCACTCCACGGGGAGGTTTTGGCTTACGGCGCCAAGAACGCGGTACTCAAACAGATGGCCGCCTGCTTGCTCGCTTCGGGCGAGCACGAGTTGACCAACGTTCCCGACATCACCGACGTGAAGGTCATGGCCGAACTCCTCGAGGCACTCGGCTGTACGGTGACGCGCCCTCGCGAACACGAACTGCGCGTTCTCGTACCCCAGGCGCCAGACCTCAATCCGATCGCCCCGGCCCACCTCTTTGAAGCGATGCGCGCGTCGATCGTGGTGCTCGGTCCGTTGCTCGCTCGATGCGGTGAAGCCAACATGGCGTTGCCCGGAGGCGACGACTTTGGTCAGCGGCCCATCAACTTTCACACCGACGGACTTTCCGCGATGGGCGCGACCTTTCGCAATGATCGCTCGACGATTCACGCGACGGTATCGCGGACGCGTCTCTCGGCGACGCGTATCACGCTCGAGTACCCGAGCCACACCGCGACCGACAACCTCATGATGGCGTGCGTGCTCGCCGACGGCCGCTCGGTAATCGACAACGCCGCGCGCGAGCCCGAGGTCGAGGACCTCGGGCGTCAGCTCATCGCCATGGGGGCCCAGATCGAAGGGCTCGGCACGTCGCGGCTCAGCATTGACGGGGTCGCCGAACTCTCGCCCGCCTCGCATCGGGTCGTGACCGACCGCGTCGTGTCGGCGACGTACCTAGCGTCAGGACTCATCACCGGTGGTGAGGTGCGCGTGCTCGACGCGCGCCCCGAGCACATGGAGATGCTGCTACGAAAGATCGTCGCGATGGGTGGACACGTGGATAAAGACGGCGAGGGCATCGTGGTCGCTGGACCTGCGCGCCTGAAGGCGTGTGACGTGGCGACCTTGCCCTACCCGGGCGTCGCCACTGACTACAAACCTCTGCTCACCGCGATGTTGAGTGTCGCGACGGGCGTCTCGGTCGTCACCGAGAACCTGTTCGTCGGTCGCTTCCGTTACGTCGATGAACTGGTGCGACTTGGCGCGAGCATCACCACCGAAGGGCACCACGCCATGATCCGCGGCGTGGACTCACTGCAGGGGACCTCGGTGCGCGGCACCGACATACGCGCCGCTGCGGCGTTGGTGCTCGCGGGACTGGTCGCCACGGGTGAGACGACCGTGAGCGGACTCGAGCACCTCGAACGCGGCTACGACGACTTCATCGGTCGTCTGTCGGGGCTCGGGGCCGCCATCGAGAGGACCGAATGATTCCGCGCGAGCCGCTCGAACTGTTCGAACTCGCGCGTGGTGGTTCGCGCACGGCGCTCGCGCGACTGCTGACCTACGTCGAGTCCGGTGGCGCGACGCAACTAGACACGGTCGCGCTCGCCTACGAGGCACGTTCGCCCTACGTGGTCGGCATCACCGGACCACCGGGCGGAGGCAAGTCGACCCTGACCGACCGTCTGATCACGCTCACCCTCGACTGTGGTTCCTTTGACGGCGACGATCCCTTCGACCAAGTGGGCGTGCTGTGCGTGGATCCCAGTTCACCCTTCACCGGCGGAGCGATCCTCGGCGACCGCATTCGCATGCAGGACCACGCGACCAACGAGCACGTGTTCATACGTTCGATGGCGACGCGCGGTCACCTGGGCGGACTCTCCCTCGCCGTGCCCGACGCCCTGCGCGTGCTCGGTGCGGCGAATTTCCGCCTGGCCCTGGTCGAGACGGTGGGCGTGGGACAGATGGAGGTCGACATCGCGTCGGCCGCGGACACGACGGTCGTGGTGACCAATCCGGGCTGGGGTGACGCGATGCAGGCGAGCAAGGCGGGGCTCTTGGAGGTGGCGGACATCTTTGTCATCAACAAGGCCGACCGACCGGGCCTTCGCGAGACCCGCCGCGACCTCGAACAGATGCTCGAACTCGGCGAGCACGCGTGGCGCCCACCCATCATCGAGACGACCGCGACCAGCGGCGCGGGGACCGCTGAACTGTGGGACGCCATCGTCGAACACCGCGCGCACCTGCTTGAAGGGAACTACGAGGTGCACCGCCGCGCACGTCTGCGCCGCGAGCTCGACAAGGTCCTCTCGGCGATGCTGCGCTCAAAGGTGACCGAACTGGCTCACGGTGTCTCCTACGACGCCCAACTCGACGCGCTCCTCGCGGGCACGACCGACCCCTACCACGCCGCCGAGAAGCTGCTCGCCGAGTCATGATCGCGACTTCAACGACGTACGACCTGGTGTTCCTGGTGCACCTTCTCGCCGCGGTGACGACCTTGATCGTTTTCGTCGCGATGCGGTTCTCCGCTCTCGCGGTCGCGCGCGGCGCCGACGAGAAGACCCAGCGCGCGAGGTTCCCGAGCCGGCGAAACTACGCCGCACGAGTGCTGCACCTGCTGCCGATCACCGGGCTCACCATGTCGTTGAGCGGTGACAGTTCGGTGTCGTTGACCAGGCCCTGGATCGGGGTAGGGATCCTGTGTTATCTCGCGGCGGCCGGGCATCTCGAGGCGCGCACACTGCCCTTAGAGCGCGTGGTGGGCGAAGTCATTGACCACGACGGCGTCGCCGCCCCCGAACGGGGTCGAAAACTGGTCACCTCGATCGACGTCCTGCTCGGACTGCTCGCCGTGGCGTTCGTGGCGATGTTGGTGCAGTTCTAGAGGAACGAGGCGCGACCGACCATGCCGGCGGCGACCGTTGCGTTGGTGACCTCGTCGATCAGGACAAAACTGCCCGTCACGCGGTTGTCGCGGTAGTCGTCGACGACGATGGGCTCGGCGGTCTGGAGTGTCGCGAGGCCGATCTCGTTGGTTACGAGGCTGCTCGTCGCGCCCACCTTCAGCGTGGCGATGTCGAGGACTCCTTCGAGCGTCGAGACGCGAACCGGGGTCACCTTGGTGGTGTGCTTGAGGCGAAGCCGCTGACCGACCTGGAGCGCGTTCTCACCGAACCAACAGATCGTGGCGGCGAACTCTTTGGTCACGGTGGGCAGGGGCTCGGTTGCGATGAGGTCACCGCGTCCCGCGTCGGTCTCGGCCTTGAGGTCGACGTCGATCGAGAGGCCCGTGGTGGCCCGTTCGAGGGGCGTGCCCCCGAGGTTGAGCGAGGTGATCGTGGTGGTGACGTTGGCGGGCAAGAGGGTCACCGTGTCACCCACCGATAGTGGCGCACCGTTCAACATGCCCGCGTAGGTCCGCCCCCCACCGGACTGGCGCAGCACCCACTGGACCGGGAGTCGCGCGCCGTGGTTCGTAGTCGTCCACGAGCCCGCGTCGGAGGTTTCGAGGGCCGTGAGGACCGTGGGCCCGTCGTACCAGGGGGTGTTCGCCGATACGTCCACGACGTTGTCACCGTAGAGAGCCGACACGGGGATGCACGTCACGTGATCGAAACGTAACTCGTGGGCGAGGGTTTCGAGCTCGTCGACGATCGACTGATACGCGCTCTCGGACCAGTTGACCTCGTCCATCTTGTTCACCGCGACCAGAATGGTTCGCACGCCGAGCAAGGCCGCGATCACCAGATGGCGGCGTGACTGCTCCTTTAGACCGTGGGCGACGTTGAGTACGACGAGGGCGAGGTCGGCCGTGGAGGCGCCCGTCGCCATGTTCCTCGTGTACTGCACGTGTCCGGGGCAGTCGGCGATGATGAACTTGCGCGACGGCGTCGCCGCGTAACGGTAGGCGACGTCGATGGTGATGCCCTGCTCGCGCTCAGCGCGAAGACCGTCGGTCACGAAGCTGAGGTCGAGGTCACCCACGCCGCGACGCTCGGACGCCGCAACGACGGCGTCGAGTTGGTCGTCGAAGAGTTGGCGGGTGTCTACGAGGATGCGTCCGATCAGCGTGGACTTGCCGTCGTCGACCGACCCTACGGTGGCGAGTCGCAGGAGGTCCTTGTGGGCGAGTTTCATCTAGAAGTAGCCCTCGCGCTTGCGGTCTTCCATCGCGGTCTCACTGAAGCGGTCGTCGGCGCGCGTCGCGCCACGCTCCGAAACGTTCGCGAGAGCGATCTCGTCGATCACCTCTGCGAGGGTCGAAGCCGAGGAGACGACCGCGCCCGTGCAGTTGGCGTCACCCACGGTGCGAAAGCGAACCCGCAGACGTTCGATCTTCTCGCCGGGCCGAGGTTCGACGAAGGGACCCACGGCGAGCCACATCTGGTCTCGCAGCACGACGTCGCGATCGTGGGCGAAGTAGATCGACGGGAGCTCCATCTCTTCTCGTTCGATGTACTGCCAGATGTCCAGTTCGGTCCAGTCCGACAGCGGGAAAGCCCGCAGGTGCTCGCCCGGATTGACCTTGCCCTGGTAGAGCTGCCAGAGTTCGGGCCGTTGTTGGCGAGGGTCCCACTGGCCGAACGCGTCACGAAACGACAGGATTCGTTCCTTGGCGCGGGCCTTGTCCTCGTCGCGGCGCGCGCCACCGAAGGCGGCGTCGAAGTTGTGTTCGTTAATCGCGTCGAGCAAGGTGACGGTCTGGAGGCGGTTGCGCAACCCCAGGGGGCCCGGGTCGGCGACCCTACCCTGGTCGATCGAGTCCTGGACCTTGGCGACCAGGAGACGTGCGCCGAGGCGTTCGACGTAACGGTCGCGGTAGGCGAGAACCTCGGGGAAGTTCTGACCGGTGTCGATGTGCATCACCGGGAAGGGAAGCTGTTGGGGAGCGAAGGCCTTGGCGGCGAGGTGCAGCAGGACCGCCGAATCCTTGCCGCCCGAGAAGAGCAGTACGGGTCGCTCGCATTCGGCGACCACTTCTCGCAAGATGAACATGGCGTGGGATTCGAGCAGGTCGAGATGATCGGTCATAAAGGGAGTATGGATGGTTTCGGTTCTCATATGGTTTTGTCGGTTTGAATATTCTACTAAATCACTTGAGTTGCTAGGCTAGGTGCCTCAAACCCCTATGAGTAAACCTACCCTCACGCTCGACGAGCTCGAAACTCAGAACCTACTGTTCGAGCACGAGACGCCTCTTCAGGTCCTTCGCTGGACCTTTGAACAGTTCGGTGACGACGTAGCGATGGCTTGCTCATTCGAGGACCTCGCCTTGCTGCACATGGTGCACCAATTGCACCCGCACACCGAGATCATCTTTCTCGACACCGGGGGACACTTTCCCGAGACCCTCGAGTTCGCCTCGCGCATCGAGCGCGAATGGGACCTCAACCTCACTCGTACTTCGCCTTCGCCCGAAGCCAAGGACTGGCCCTGTGGGACCGAGCGGTGCTGCGAACTTCGAAAGGTCGAGCCGCTCGCGCGAGCAGTGAAGGGTAAGGCCGCGTGGATCACGTCAGTGAAGCGTGTCGACGCACCGACCCGCGCCGCGATGAAGATCCTGTCGTGGGACGAGAAGTTCGCTCTGGTGAAAGTGAATCCGCTCGCGACCTGGACCGACGACGACGTCGCCTACTACTTGAAGTCGAACGCACTCGAGGAGCATCCGCTTTGGGCTCAGGGTTACGCGTCGATAGGTTGCGCCGCGGTGACGACCAAGCCGGCCGTCGACGGTGACCGGCGTTCGGGTCGTTGGCTCGGCGCGGACAAAGAGGAGTGCGGCCTGCACGAGGCCTGACATCCACCAAAAAAACGGCTTTTCGCTGTACGGTGGACTTCAATGTTTGTGCGCTCTGTCAAGGAATTGGTCAGATGCTGCTACTAGTCCTCGCTTTATTGTGGGTGGCGATCCTCATTCCCATCGCGGTTCGCTATCTGCGCGACGGCGGGACCGAGCGTTCCATCGAGTCCTTTTACGCTGAGCGAGAGATGCTGAGTCGCCAGGAGCACGTCGTGGCGCCCGAACAACACTTCGAGCGCCCAGCGCCCCTGGCGCACGAGCCCGAGCGTGGTCGACGCCCGCACCTCACTGTCGTGCACCCCGACGATACGGTCGGTTCACTACAGGCCCGAGGGACCTGGGACGACTGGAGTCGCAATTACGACTACGAAGACGACGTCGATCGCGCCCGACATCACCAGGAGAAAAACCGATACGCCGCCGCGTACGCGACCGTGCCCGGTGACGGATTCCGTGCCAGCTACGACGCGCCCTACCAGGATCGAGTGTCAATGCGGGTACGTCGGCGGCGGATCTGCGTGACCCTCTTGGTGTTGTGCATGGTGTTGACGGCGCTCACGTTCGTCTCCAAGTCCCCGATGCTCGAGAACGTCGCTGTCGTGGCGTGGGCCGCGTTGCTCGGTTTCGTTGTGCTCGCCCTGGTGTCACTGGGCTTGGGCTACATGGGCACTTCGAGTGCCACTGAGGAGTACGAAGAATTCCCGGCGTACGAGCCGGTGGTGGCGCCTGCGCTTCGTGACTTCGTGTACGACGACTTCATCAAGGTGGCTGATGAACGCGAGTGGCGGCGCGAAACGGGTCGTCAACGGGCCTTAGGCTAAACTGGGTACTCCTTCGGGGGTGTAGCTCAATTGGTAGAGCGCTACGTTCGCAATGTAGAGGCAGTGGGTTCGAATCCCATCACCTCCACCGACAGGTCATGAGGTCGAGTTTTAGAATGGGTGAGACTTCACAAGCTGTTGCGTAATCAGGAAGGCGTCCAATGACCCAGGCGGTCCGCGTGCACAATTTCATGGTGTCGAGCGATGGCTACGGCTCCGGGGTGGGGCAAAGTCTCGAGCACCCATTCGGTCACGCGAATCCCGCCGATCTCTTTTCCTGGGCGGGAGCGACTGCGCACTGGGTCAATCGAACCGATCCGGGGGGAACCTATGGTTTCGACGACTACTGCACGCGCGACTTCACCCGGAACATCGGTGTCGAGATCATGGGGCGCAACAAGTTTGGCCCCCAGCGCGGACCGTGGGAAAATTTTGACTGGCAAGGGTGGTGGGGCGACGACACACCTTTCCATACGCCGGTGTTCGTGCTCACGCATCATGTACGCCCCTCAATCACCCTGGGGGACACCACGTTCCATTTTCTCGACGCTTCGCCCCAGGACGCACTCGCGCAGGCGTTCGAGGCAGCCGATGGCAAAGACGTGCGCCTCGGCGGTGGCGTCGCCACGGTGCGCGAGTTTCTCGACGCTGATCTCATTGATCAAATGCATTTCGCGGTTGCGCCCATCGAGCTAGGTCGTGGCGAAAGACTGTGGGACAGTCCCGACGATCTTGTCGACCGTTTCTTCTTAGAGAAGGTACCGAGCTCGAGTGGAGTGACGCATCTATTCTTCTGGCGACGCTAATTGTCAAACGAGTGAAACGCCGGCCGATTGCCACGATTCGGTTCGCGTCATGACTCGTTGAGTTACGAAGTATCTTGAAGGAGCAAACGCTTGACAAGTGATGAAGTCTTTGTTACCTTCGAGAATCGGCCAGGGCATAGTAGGTGTCCCATTCCGTTGAAACGAAAGTGGGTCACTACTATGACTTCGGCACGGCAAAGTTCAGATACGGGTCAGAATCCAATCGGACAGGGTCGGAGCAACAAGATCCGGGCACGATTGGCGAATCTGGCGGGTGTTGCCGTAATAGGAACGTTCATGTGCGCGGCGGGAATGGTTTCACCGGCGGGGGCAAGTGGGTCTTCCATTGGTTCGTTCACGTTGAGCGGCCAAGTCGTCGCGAAACTAAAGACCTCCAAGGAAATCAACGTCATCAGCAATATTGGTGGAAGCTCGATTCCGTCCACGCTGCATGGCTGCCAGGTCGGGCAACCAGGCACCGGAACGGACGTCATCAATCTTCCCGATGGCAAAGTTGTCTTGAACGGACACTCCGCAAAGGCCACGGCCGTCGAATTCAGTGTGCCTTTCGATGGAAAGAGCGATACCCTCACTTCTTCCAGTAATCAACTGAGCTTCGCCTTGGAAGTTGGGAAGCTGTCCTATCTGTGGGTGAGTTCCACGGGAACCATAACGACGACGTCGAAAGGTCAGAGCGGTACATTCAGCGTGACCTTCGATCCGTCGGCGACTGGTGTCGCGACGGGGAACGACCATGCCACAAAGCCACTGCACGTCAGTGGATCGTGGACAAGCTGCACTCCGTGGCCGTGATTCGATCTTGAACGTTACGGTTGCGCTGGTCTCTAATGGTTAGCGTTGGCACTGCTACGTCTCTTCGGGGACAATTGAAGTTCAGCGGATGTTGAAGCGTGTATGAACGTGTCCCCGTAACGCGTGAGTGTTAGCGCAGCGAGTGGTTCGATCCTGACCGGCGTTCACCCGGGTTTTCACGGGCCGCGCCCGGCGATTGCGGTCAGCCAGCGAGAAAATCTGTGACCTCTGAGAACCTTGGCTCCACGGTGTCGAAGGATCCACCGGAGGGCTAACGTGGCCTTAGCGCCTCGCCCAGACCCTGCATACGACGCACCGGACCGTTGGTCCGGGATCTAGCAGGGAGAGTAAATATGGGATTACCAGGAATGGTGATAAGCGCAATCGCCGCCGTCGCCGGAGCGATTATGTATTGGGCCATCACGGCTCAGAACTCCAGCGTCGTTCAAAATCACGGGTTTCGTCTTTCGACCGTGGGCGTCATCTTGATGATCGCCGGAGGCGTGGGGTTCGTGGTCTCAGCGGCGGTCTTCGCAATGTCGAGAAGGTCCCCGTCGACACCGAACCAAACTCTTGATCGAACGACCAAGAACGAAGCAGGCGCCACTACGCAACTACACGAGGAGAAGCACTAATCATGATGGTCTTTGGAGCAATTCTTATGTTGATTGGTTTCATCACTGGTATCGCGATTCTCTGGACCGTTGGAATGGTGATCCTGATTGTCGGTGCGGTGCTCTGGCTGCTCGGAACGATGGGCCGTAGCGTTGGCGGACGGCGCCACTATTACTAGGCCATAGCGAAGGCCCAGCGATGAGACACCAGGATGCACTCGTAGTGGTGGTGACGGGCTCGTTGGAACGAGACGTCTCAACGCTGGGCGATCGCCTCGCCGGCGCTCTGGGGCCACATCCCTGGGCGAGACACTGGACAAACCGGTAATCTCGAGGCGTCAAAAGTGCGGAAAGTTCCCTTTTCTACTGGGTGACGCTCGGCTGAAGTGGGCTTTGCTCGAGGCATCTGCCCTCGAGTGATTCGTGCGGGGCGGCGACGCCTCCCTTGACGAGACGATAACCATCTATTTTACTTGATCAACGGCCAAATCATGTTGGCCTTCCCAGCAGAAAGGCGTTAATGGGAATTTTGGGCCCTCCAGATTCTGTGGAAAAGATGCGCGTTTCTCGTTGATTACTGACCGCGAAGCGAAGAATCTAGTGGATAAGTGGCAAAAGATTTGGGTAAAAGCGTCTGATTTCGAAATTCTGCCAACCTGGAGCCGCGAACTCTGGCACAGTAACCCTCGTAGTTCACGAAGCACCTGTCGACGATTGACTGAACCGAAAGGGGAGGTTGACGGAGAGGGGAGGGACCCCGCAAGGGGGACGGAACCTTTCATCGGGCAGCGGAGTTCGGTCCGCTGTTCGTAGAGACGAATGACGTGAAGTGCCTGCCGTCTAGCGGTGGCCCGTCCGACACGGGACAGCGAGAGACGTGCCTTCGGGAACCCCGAGGGGCTGGCGAGCTTGCTCACTGGTCACTCGGGGTTTTCGGCTTTTGTGAATGAACTCGCGCTCGTCTAGAAGAGTGACTGCGTCTCGGTACGTTCGATGAGTTCTGGTCCGTCGTTACGCACCGAACCCACCGCGTTGCCCACCCCGTGATGCACGAGCGTGCCCGGTGGCGATGGGCACAGCAGCTGGGCACGTTCGTCGGCTCCGTAGTCCTTGACGTTGAGCCAGGTCTCGACGTCGGCGGGACTCAGCACCACGGGCATGCGGTCGTGAATCTCGTCCATGTCCTTGCTCGGGGTCGTCGTGATGATCGTGCAGGTCTTCAGTGGTGCGGCGTCTTCTTCGTTAGGATCGCGCCACTGTTCGAAGAGTCCCGCGAAGAGCAGCAGTTGACCGTCGCTTCGCGTGAAGTAGTTGGGCTGCTTGTTGTGCCCGGGGCGGTGGTCCCACTCGTAGAAGCCGTCGACGGGAATCACGCAGGGGCGTTTGGCGAAGGCGCTGCGAAACGAGGGCTTCTCCGCGACGGTCTCGCCGCGTGCGTTAAAGAGTCGATTCGCGATTGCGGGGTCCTTCGCCCAGCTAGGCAGCAACCCCCAGCGGTACGAGTCGAGGGCTCGCGCGCCGTCGGGCTCGGTGAGCCCGAAGAGCCGACGTTGGGGTCCGACGTTCCAGCTGGGGTGACCCTCGGGGTCGACGCCCGCCGCCAGGGTGGCGTCGAGGAGCTTGGCCAGGCGTACCGGTGGGGTGAAGAGGGCGACTCGACCGCACATGGAGCCTCCTTTTCCAGGTAGTGGGTCAGTTTCACCCAACGCTGGCTCGTGCCAGCTGGGCTCTACCAGTCCAAAGGATATTGCACGCGGCGCTCAGGTCGGCGTGGTCCTCGTGACCACAGCGTTGACATTTGAATACCGCTTGTTTGACCCGGTTCGAGCGCGCCACGTGGCTACAGACCACGCAGCGTTGACTCGTGTGGCGAGGGTCCACCGTCACGACTGTCCTACCGGCGCTTTCAGCCTTGTAGCCAATCATTGACAGCAGTATTGCCCACCCCGCGTCGGAAATCGAACGATTGAGACCCGCCTTGGCGGCCGCTCCGTTGGGAAGAAAAACCTCAGGATTTGATGGATCTGGGCGCGGCTTGGGGGACCGCACCATGTTCTTGATCTTGAGGTCTTCGATCGCAATGAGGTCGAACTGATTGACCAGTCGTCGACTGAGTTGGTGGTGGGCGTTCTGACGCTGATTGCGAACCTTGCGGTGCAGTCGAGCAACCTCTTGCACCTGCCGCGCTCGACGATTCGACCCTCGTTTCTCGGTCGAGACTGCGCTGGGCGACGGCGAGATGATCGCAACTGCGCCTGGCGAAACGGTCAGCGTCCACTAATTCGCCCTCACTGGTCGCCAGCAGATTGACGATTCCGAGGTCAAGCCCGACCTCGCGACCGGTTCGCTCAAGTGGTTCGGCGGGCACTTCCACGCAACGCACACTCACCCACCACTTTCGTCCCTCGCGTTTGACCGTGAGGGCCCTGGGTGTTCCCGCGAGGGGTCGGTGGTAGTTCATCTTGACGACCCCTACGCCCAACAATCTGAGTCGATGCTCGTCGGTCAGCTTCCAGCCGGACTTGTCTACCCATTCGAGCGAATCAAAGCGTGGTACCCCCTTGAAGCGTGGAAATCCCGGGGTCTCACCTGACCTCACCCGGCGAAAGAAGGCCGCGTAGGCGCGGTCGACGCGTTTCAGAGTTCCCCGACAGAGGGTGATGCCTGAACCCAGAACCTCGGGACGGACCTCTTTCAGCGAGCTCAAGGTCTTGCACTGATTGAAGTAGTTCACTGAGCGCTGTTCCCACTTCCAGGCGCCGATGCGTTCTTCGAGCGCTGCGTTGTAGAGCTCACGCTGGTAGGAGAGTTGACAAACGAGGTCGTCCTCTTGGCGCTTGGTGGGGTAGAGCCGATATTTATAGGTACGACAGCGCCGAAATGCGTTCGAGGACATTGCTTGAAGGTAGTCACGTCATGTGACGTCCTGAGCATTGGATGATCAACGCAAACTGACCCACTACCCCCCTTTGCGCCTGTCACCGTGAGTGGCTACTCTTACGAACACATGTTCGTTTTTTCCTCCGCACGCCCTACGTTACCCAGAGATCTAGCGGCCTCCCTACGCCCCCTCACTCTCGCCAAGAGCCGCATGATGCCCCTTGGTGAGCCCTGGAAGGCTCTGGTGCCCGGCGGCGGGCTGCGCCGCGGTTCGACGGTCGTGGTCGAGGCCGCGCCGGGTCTGGGTGGGCTCAGCCTGGCGCTCAGCCTGCTCACCGCCTCGAGTGCGAACGGCCACTGGGCGGGCGTCGTGGGCGTGGACGATCCCGGGGTCGTGGCGATGGCCGAACTCGGGGTGGACCTTCGCCGGGTGCTCTTCGTGCCGCGTCCGCGCGGCGCGTGGGCCGAGTCCGCCGCGGACCTGCTCGACGGAGTTGATCTGCTGGTCGTGCGTCCGCCTTCTCGAGCCGCGCACGGGGTCGCGCGCAAATTGATGGACCGCGTGCGCGAGCGCGGGACCGTGTTGATCGTGTTGAGCGAATCCGGCGCCGCGTGGCCGCTTCCCGCCGAACTCTCCTTTGTCGTCACCGACTCGCGCTGGGCCACGTCGTCGCGACTCGAAGCGCGCTATCTCAGTGTGCGCATCGCGGGACGCGGTGAAGCGGGACGAGCGCGTGAGCACGTGGTGGTGTTGCCGAATCGAAGAGGGCAAGCGGCGGCCACGTAATGGAGCGTCTTCTCGCGCTGTGGGTCGAGGCGTTGTCGAGCGAAGAGCCAGACGGTTCGACGCTGCGTGACTCGCTCACGCTCCTTGACGCGCTGAGTCTGCTCTGTCCCTTCAGCGAACTCGTGCGACTCGGTCTTTACATTCTTCCCCTGCGGGGACCAAGTCGCTTCTTCGGCGGTGAAGAGGCGGTCATGAAGATGGTGCGCGAAACCGTGCGTGACGTCACGGGCCACGAGGTGTTGCTCGGTGTCGCCGACGGCGTGTTCTGCGCGGAACTGGCGGCGCGCGAGCAGCGGGTGGTGGCCCCGGGTGCGACGGACGTCTTTCGTCGCGCTCAACCGCTCGAGGCACTCGGACGAAAGGACCTGGCGACGACGTGTCGGCGCCTGGGTCTCTATACGCTCGGTTCCTTCGCCGACCTCGAAGTGGCGCGGGTGGGTGAGCGCTTTAACAAGCACGCCCTCGAACTTCATCGCGTCGCGCGCGGCGAACTCGGCGAACTCGTTGGTCAGCGCGACCTTCGCCTGGCCGTGCGCCTGGGTCGCTTGCGCGGTGAGCGAGAGCCCCACCACGAGCAACTTGGACTCTTTGGCCCGCGTGGCGCCGGTGACGAGCGCGCCTTCGCCGCGGCGCATCGCGTGCGCCGCCGCCTCGGGGCGGACGCGTTACTCGTGGCGTCCCTGCGCGGGGGACGGGTCCCCGAGGACCGGGCCACTCTCGTGCCCTGGGGCTCACCGCTCGTCGAGGAGGGGACCAAGGCCCCCTGGCCCGGACAGATCCGGTCCCCCTCGCCGGCGACGACCCTGGCCCACCCGGTCGCGGTTCGTCTGGTCGACCAACACGACACACCGGTACTGATGGGCGCGCGCGGGATGCTGAGCGGCGAACCCGCGACGCTGTTGCTCACGCACTACGCGCGTCGCACGGTGCTCTGGCACGCCGGGCCGTGGCCTCTGGTCGAGCGGTGGTGGGTACTCGGGCGCCGGCGCGCGTACCTGCAGGTGGTGCTCGCCCTCGGCGAGGCGGTGCTGCTCGTCGCCGAATCGGGTCGATGGTGGCTGGTGGGGATCTACGACTGATGGCGACCTACGCCGAACTGCACGCGCACTCGGGCTTCAGTTTTCTCGACGGGGCGAGCGACCCCGAGGAGCTCGTGGGCGAGGCGACCCGCCTCGGGCTGGGCGCACTCGCGCTCACCGATCACCACGGCTTCTACGGCGTGGTGCGTTTCGCCGAGGCGGCGAGGGCCTGCGGGCTCGCGACCGTCTTTGGTTGCGAGGTGACCCTGGATGGTATCGACGATCGCACGGGCGTGCCCGATCCCTCGGGCACGCACCTGGTGCTGCTCGCGCGTTCGCCCGAGGGCTACCGCCATCTGGCGACGATGCTCGGCGAGGCGCACCTGGCGAGGGGTGAGAAGGGGAGCCCGCGTCTTAAGTTGGAGGACGTCGCGCGTTGCGCTAAGGAGTGGTTGATCCTCACGGGATGTCGCAAGGGCCCACTCACCAGGGCGTTGATGGACGAGGGACCGCGCGCCGCGCGCCGAGAACTCGAACGACTCGTCGACGCCTTTGGCCGTGCGTCGCTCGTGGTCGAACTCTGGGACCACGGTGCGCCCGACGACGTGGCGCGCAACGACGTGCTCGCCCACCTCGCCGTCACCTCGAACGTGGACTTGGTGGCGACGGGCAACGTGCACTACGCCACCCCCGACGCGTTCGCGAGGGCCAACGTGCTCTCGGCGATACGCGCGCGCCAGAGCCTCGAGGAGGTGCAGGGCTGGCTCAACGCGTCGCCGCTCGCGTATCTGCGAAGCGACGCCGAGCAGCGTCGCCGCTTCGCGCGCTGGCCCGGGGTCGTGGACCGGGCGGGCGAGATCGGCGCCTCGCTCAGTTTCGACCTGCGCCTCGTGGCGCCGAACCTGCCGAGGTTCCCCACCCCGGCGGGGATGAACGAGCAGTCCTACCTCGAGGCCCTCGTCGAAAAGGGCGCGACCGAGCGTTACGGCACGCGCGACGGTGAACGCGTACCGGGCGCGTGGCGTCAGATCGACCACGAGCTCGGGGTCATTGGGGGACTCGGGTTCGCGGGGTACTTCCTCACCGTCTGGGACATCACCGAGTTCTGTCGACGCGAGAACATCTACTGTCAGGGCCGCGGTTCGGCGGCGAACTCGGCGGTGTGCTTCTCGCTCGGGATCACCAACGCCGACGCGGTCAAGCTGAACCTGTTCTTCGAGCGGTTCCTCTCGCCCGCGCGTGACGGTCCCCCCGACATCGACGTGGACATCGAGTCGGGGCGACGCGAAGAGGTGATCCAGTACGTCTTTGCGCGTTACGGGCGTCGTCACGCGGCCCAGGTGGCGGCCGTGATCACGTACCGTGCGCGTTCGGCGTTGCGCGACGTGGCGCGCGCCTTCGGGTACTCCGAACAAGAGGCGAACACGCTGCGCGACAGCGTGGACCGCCACAGCATGACCGCCGCGACCGCTGAGGTCTCGCCGCTCGTGGTGAGCATGGCCAATGAGCTACTCGACCGGCCGCGCCACCTCGGGATCCACTCGGCGGGCATGGTGCTCTGTGACCGACCGGTCACCGAGGTCTGTCCGATCGAGTGGGGCCGTATGCCCGGACGCACCGTGCTGCAGTGGGACAAGGACGACTGCGCGGCGATTGGTCTGGTGAAGTTCGACCTGCTGGGACTGGGCATGCTCGACGCGCTGCACCGGGCCGTTGACCAGGTGGCGCAGTTCCACGCCACGACCATTGACTTAGGGGCGCTGGCCCAAGAGGACGCGGTCTACGACCTGCTCTGTGAGGCGGACACCGTGGGGGTCTTCCAGGTCGAATCGCGCGCCCAGATGGCGACGCTGCCGCGCGTGCAGCCGCGCTGCTTCTATGACCTGGTGATCGAGGTCGCGCTGATCCGCCCAGGACCCATCCAGGGCAACGCCGTCAATCCCTACATCCGGCGTCGTCGCGGTGACGAGGCCGTGACGTACCTGCACCCGCGTCTCGAGCCGATCCTGTCGCGCACGCTCGGGGTACCGCTGTTCCAAGAGCAACTCATGGAGATGGCGGTCGCGGTCGCGGGCTTCTCACCCGCCGAGGCGGACGAACTGCGTCAGGCCATGGCCTCTAAGCGCTCTGAACTTCGGATGCTGAAGTTAAAGAGTCGCTTCTACGCGGGCATGGCCGAGAACGGCATCACGGGGCGTGACGCCGACCAACTCTTTGATGCACTCGCCGCGTTCGCGAACTTCGGGTTCCCCGAGAGCCACTCGGTGTCCTTCGCCCACCTCGTCTACTGCTCGGCGTGGATCAAGCTGCACTACCCGGCGGCGTTCCTCGTGTCGTTGTTGAATGCCCAGCCCCTCGGGTTCTGGTCTCCCCAGAGTCTGGTCGCGGACGCGAAGCGTCACGGCGTGATCGTCGAGCGTCCGAACGTCAATCGCTCGGGCGTGGGCGCGACGCTCGAGGGCGACCTGGCGTCTCCGCGGGCGCGCCTGGGCCTGGGGGCGTTACGCGGTATCGGCACCGAGTTGGCGGCGCGCGTCGTGGCGGGGGCCCCGTGGAAGGGACCCGAGGACCTGGTGCGCCGGGCTGGGGTCCAACAGCACCATCTCGAGACGCTCGCCGCCGCGGGAGCGCTCGATTGCTTTGGCGCGAGTCGTCGGGCCCAGACCTGGGCCGCGGGTGCGGCCGCTCAGGCAACGCCCGAGCGCCTGGCGGGCGTGGTGACCGGCCTCGTGGCCCCGGCGTTGCCGGCGACGACCGAGATGGAACGGGTCGCGGACGACCTGTGGGCGATGGGCCTCACCACCGAGGCGACCGCGATCGCCCTGGTGCGCGAGCAACTGAACGAACGAGGCGTCACCCGCGCGGACGCGCTTCTCGCCGCCGAGAGTTCGCGCGTGAGTGTCGCGGGGGTGGTCACCCATCGCCAGCACCCCGAGACGGCCAACGGGGCGGTCTTCTTGAATCTCGAGGACGAGACGGGCCACGTCAACGTCATCTTCTCCAAGGGGGCGTGGGCCCGGTGGTCGGTGGTGGCACGCTCGTCGCGCGCACTGTTGATCCGTGGCTCGCTCGAGCGCGGCCAGGGGACCATGGCACTGAGCGCCGAGCACGTCGAAGCGCTCGACCTCGGCGCGACGGTTCCCTCGAGGGACTGGCACTGAGGCTCGAGCGTCATGGAAGACTGTGCCCATGAGACCACGCCTCGAGCGCAGCCAACGCGTCGTCCTCGTCGTGGGACTTGCCCTCGTCTGTTACGTTCTCGCGAACTGGCTCACGAGCATCGACAGCGGTCTCACTGGCTGGGTTGGATACGCACCCCTGCAGGAAAGTTCTTTTCGGTTGACAAATGGCGGTCTGCAACCCTGGGTCCGCGTGGTGATCTGGATATTCTTCATCGTGCTCTGGGTGCTCCCTTCGCTGTGGCTGTTGCGCCCCGCTCGGGTCAGTGGCCATGACCCCGAGCCAGATGGCGACCGTGGCTGAGACGCTCACGGTCGCCGCCCTGCAGATGCGCTCGGGCACCAACAAAGAGCTGAACGTGGCGAGCGCGCTTGGTCTGGTGCACGCCGCCGCCGATGCGGGTGCCACCTATATCCAACTGCCGGAGTACTTCAACTTCTACGGGCCGGCGCGGTACTTCGAGGACGCGAGCGAGCCCGTCGCTGGTCCGACGACGCGCCAGATGTCCGAGGTCGCGCGCGAACGGCGAGTCACGCTGCACCTGGGCAGCGTGCTCGAGAAGTCGCCGCTCGCGGGCCGTCCCTATAACACGAGCGTGCTCATTGGAAAGAGCGGCGAGATACTCGCCACCTATCAAAAGGTGCACCTCTTTGACGTGGACGTACCCGATGAAGTCACCTACCACGAGTCCGCCGCCATCACGCCCGGCTCGCAACTCGTGGTCGCCGCGCTCGATGAGTTCACCCTGGGACTGACAATCTGTTTCGACGTGCGTTTTGCCGAGCTCTACCGGGCGCTCGCGATGCGCGGCGCGACGGTCTTCGCGGTGCCCGCGGCGTTCTCGGCGGCGACGGGTCCCGCGCACTGGGAGGTGCTGGTGCGTGCGCGCGCCATCGAGAATCACGCCTTCGTCGTTGCGGCGACCCAGTCCGGCACGACCGACGAAGGACTCGCCACGCACGGCCACGCGATGATCATCGACCCCTGGGGGGCGGTACTGGCCGAGTCCCAGACCGATCAACCCGAGATCGTGGTCGCCACGCTCGATCTGTCTGACGTCATTCGTCGCCGACGTGCGATCGACGTGCTCGCGCTTCGTCGCCCCGAGCTCTACGGCGAGGTTTCGAGCGTGAAAGTGAATGAGTCGTGACAAGACTTGCCCCAGCTCGATGTCACCTTTGGCGACGCTGCTAGGTCGCGGACGATTTTTTGCTGGCCCACGGACGCGGTACTCGTTGACGAAGGGTCGCGAATCGTGGGAAAAGGCAAGAGAAAGAGCGACGCAATTCGCGTCGTACGTGTATGGTTCATCCCACGTGGCGCTCGCCACCCTTACGAGGAGGAGACGCCGTGCGCATCACTTCTATTCCTGCCAGCCGCCTGCTCCTCGGGTCGCGACTCTCGCGGTCCCTGCTCCTCGGCGTCATTACAGCCCTCGTGGTCGTTGCAGTACCGGCGGCGGCCCAAGCGGCCACACCGTCCAAGGACACGCTCCAGGCGAATGGCGCCCACCACGCTGTTCCTGCCGCACGACTGTCGTCGTTCTGTTCGAAGGTGAGCGCATCGGCGGTTTCGGCGATTGTTGGCTACAAGGTGCCCGCGGGCGTCTTTGGCACCTTCAAAATCAAGCCAGCCAAAGAGAACTATGAGACCTCTGGCACCGACACGACGTGCACTTACGGAGCCGAGACGAGCATGGCCACCATCGTCAAGTCCGTGACGCTTTCTTTCGAAACCGTCTCCAAGGCGCTCACACCAGCCGAAATGCAACAATCGCTCGCCAAGGCAAGTGCGATCACCAAGTTCAAATTCAGCACCTACTCCGGACTTGGTGTGCCTGCGTTCTACTTCAGCGTGAGCGAAGCGGGCATCACGGGTCAGGGAATCTCCGCCGAGGTGACTGGTACGACGTACATCGGAGCGACCGTCGAGTCCAAGAGCTTTTCAAAGTCGACAATCGCCTCACTCGTGAAGCTCGCCGAAAAGCTCTAAGTCAGTCGCTAACACGCTAGGTGTCCGACTTTTGGGCGAGTGGCTCGGAGCGATCTAACGCGCAGGTGAATGACCCGTTACCCCCGCTTTTGAGGTGCGAAGCGTCAAGAACCGCAGTTCCAACTCCCGGTGATCGTGGTCGATTTGCCGTAGGTCGTGCTACCTATGGCGTGGTACTCGACCGTCATGTCGACCGACCCCTTCGATCCTTCGTAGGTGATGCTGCCGGACGTCTCGAGAAATTGGATGATCGGTGTGGCATTGCTTTGCAACGACGCGTCCGAAATCGATTGCACGTTCGCCTTGGTGACGTGCGTCGTTCCCTTCTTAGAGGGAAAGACTGACATGGCCCACGCGCCCGTCCCCGCGCCGGAGATGGTCCCCTTCATGTGCGAAAGGGTGACTATGAACCCCTTGCCGCTGTAGGCCTTGCCGTAGGAACAGTTGAGAGACGAGGGTGTGAGCTTGAGGGTTCCGGTGTAGGCCCCGGCGAAGGTGAAGGTATTCGATGCTCCGCTCGCACCAGAGGTGCCTGGCGAGACCAGCGCCACCGTCGCGAACGAGATCGCCCCAGTGGCGAGAATCACGCACACCTTCTCACGCATCCGACGACCTCTTGAAGACTCGACCATGACCGCTCCCTTTGACCGGGACCCAGGGATCGAGTCCAGTTGGATGCTAGTGCCAGGACATTACGCAAACGGACCAACTCGTCATCACGTTCCAGTGACGGCGAGTCTCTAGAATCGTGACGAGGTTGTTGTAGAGCATCGTCGGTCGTGCAGTCCGTGTTGCGCTAACACTGAGTGGGAGGGACTCATCACCGAACCAATCACCGTCGCAATCGTGGAGGACCACCTCATGGTCGCTGAGATGTTCGCAATGCTGATCGAGCGAGAAGAGGACATGCACCTCGTGGGCACGGCTCACGGGGTCGCCGAGGCCCTGGCTCTGGTCGAGAGCGGGCGACCCAACGTCGTGCTCATGGACTACCGACTGCCCGACGGCGACGGGATCAGCGCGGTCACCGAGATTCTCCGTAAGTGGCCCGAGACGCACGTGTTGATGCTCTCGGGTGACGCGCCCGAAGACCTCATGGCCTTGGCGATCGAAGCGGGGTGCGTGGGCATGCTCGCGAAGAATCGGCCCACCGAAGAGCTCTTGAGTGCCGTCAGGTCCGCGGGGCGCGGCGAACTGGTCTTTCGAGTCGATGAGATGAACACGCTCATTCACCATCTTCGCAGATCCGTCAACCCCGACGCGGAGCTCCTCACCAAACGTGAGATCGAGGTACTCCAACTGCTCGCCGAGGGAATGTCCACCGAGCGCGTCGCCGCCGAACTGTTCATCTCGATCCACACCGTGCGAAATCACGTCGCGAAGATCCTGACCAAATTGGGCGCCCACTCGAAGCTCGAGGCGGTCGCTATCGCCACGCGCGACAGGATCGTGAACCTCAAGTCCTAGGAACCGGCCACCAGCGTGGCTGGACACGTGGGGTCGTGACGAACCAAGGTGGCTACTCGCGCGCGACGAGGCGTCGGTCGGGCACGAACCACGCGATCGCCACGGCGGCGAAGCACGCGTACGCGAGGTAGGGCGAGACGAAGGCCAGGCCGATCGAAGCGGTGTAGGTGAGGATTGAGAACATTCCCTTGGCGTCACGGTGAGTTGCTCGCGCGATCGCAGCGTTCTTCGCGTCGGCGTGGTGGATGGCGTAGGCGAGCAGGCTGTAGGCCACACCCGCTCCTATGCCCACCACGCCGTAGCAGGCAGCCGGGAGCGGTTTGCCGTATTGGGTGCCGACCCACGCGGTCACGAAGGGGATCAATGACAACCAGAACAGCAGGTGCATATTCGTCCACATCACCGCCGCGTCAATTCGTTTGGTGACACCCAACAAATGATGGTGGTTGACCCAGTAGATGGCAACAAACGTGAAACTGAGGACGTAGACGAGCAGTAAGGGCAATTCGTGGCTAAGCGCGTGAATGTTCGCTGATGCGGGCGTCTTCAATTCGAACGCCATGATCGTGATGATCACCGCGATGACGCCGTCGCTGAAGGATTCGAGACGAGCAGTTCCCATGATGCCCGGGGTTGCTCCAGTGGACTCCTCGCTCATCGGGTACCGCGCCATGGGACTCGCGATTTATCGCCAGTGACTCGGTTCACAATTCGATTGCGCACGACCGAATTGGTCGCGACAGTGCGAACTGTGTTGTTACGGCGCCCACGGAGCACGCTGAGCACGGGCACGTTTAGCGGAAGGCGTGTTCGGGGCGTTCCCCGAGGCTCACCTGGAGTCGAACGTCGGCCTGGACCAAGGCGAGGTCGTCGGCGTGGGTTACGCCCACGCAACGTGATTCGGTCGCGATAACGTCAAAACGCAACGGTACGTGGTGCAGGATCTTGCCAACCATCACGGGCAGCTGTGATTCGGGCTCGAGCTCGAAGTCGTGGGCTTGCATCTCTTGGTGCAGCAGCGGCCACATGGCGGGTTGGAATCCCCAGAGATTCATCGAGACGGTGGTCTCGGGGGCGAGGAACACGGGCGATTCGCCGTCGTCGGCGACGTAGCCGTCCTCGGACGAGTGGACCTGGTGACGTTCCCAGATGTCGGTGAGGTGCCCGTTCACGACGTGACAGACGCCACGCGACACTGGCAGGTCACCCACGAGGGCCCGGTCGAGCTGGAAACCAATCAGACAGCACGTTGACTTGATCGCGAGGTGGGCGCCCAACTGGGCCAGCGCGTCGCGACCGTAGAGGTCGTCAGCGTTCGAGATGCCAAAGGGAGTGGCGGGATCGAGGAACTTCTCGGCGGCGAGTAAAGCGGGCACCGTGCCCAAAGCTTTTTCTTGCACGGCGAAGGTGATCATCCGGTCCAGGGGCCAGAAGCGGCGCACGTGTTCTTCGATTTGGGGACCGGTGTCGGGGTTTACGACGATGACGATGCGTTCAAAGCCCGCGGCGAAAGCGTCAGAGGCGATGAGGTCGATCAGTGCTTCGCCGTGCACGCCAATGGGCGCGAGTTGTTTCAGGCCGCCGTAGCGTCGGGCGCGACCCGCGGCGAGGATGACGAGCGACGGCTTGGGCACTACGACCACCGCACGATCGCCGACGCCCAGGTCAGTCCGGCGCCGAAGCCGGTCATGAGGGCGTACTCACCCGGCTTGATCCGGCCGTTCTGGCGCGCGTCGTCAAAGGCGAGTGGTATCGACGCGCTCGAGGTGTTGCCGTAACGGTCGAGTACGACCACCGCACGATCCATCTCGATGCCGAGTCGTTGGGTGGCCGCCTGGATGATGCGAATGTTGGCTTGGTGGGGGATGACCAGAGCGAGGTCGTCGGCGCTGATGCCCGCCGAGGCGAGCGCCTTCTCTGCGGAGTCCACCACGACGCGCACGGCCCGTCGAAAGATCTCCTTGCCGTCCATGGTGAAGAATCCCCCGTGCTCGCAGGCGAGCAGGTCGGCGGCCGAACCGTCCGCGCCGAGGCAGAAGGACAGCAGGTCGTTGTCGTTCGCGTCGTATTCGAGCACGGTCGCGCCGGCGCCGTCGGCGAGAAGTACGGCCATGTTGCGGTCGGTCCAATCGACCCAGCGCGACAGGTGTTCGGCGCCGATCACCAGGACTCGCTTATTGCCGGTCTCGAGCAGGCCGTACGCGGTGCGAATGGCGTACATGAACCCGCTGCAGGCGGCGTTCACGTCCATCGCGGGACATGTCAGACCCAACTCAGCGGCGATCATGGGCGCGGTGGCGGGGGCGATACGGTCGGGCGTCGTGGTTGCGAGCACCAGGAAGTCGATGTCGGAGGGCTCCACGAAGGCGTCGTCCATGGCGCGCTTCCCGGCGACCACGCCGAGGGACTTCGCCGAGCCACCGATGCGGCGCTCACGGATACCCGTGCGCTCGGTGATCCATTCGTCGGTGGTGTCGAGGGTCTTGGAGAGCTCGTCATTGGTGACAATACGGTCGGGCACGGCGATGCCCCACCCCTTGAAACGAACACCCATGGTCAGCCCCTTCGCTGGCAAGTCCTAGGAAAAGTCTAGGCGTTAGGCGTCTGGGGCGCTTTGAGGACCTGTAAAGAACAGCGAGCCACGCAGATCAGGCGGTCCTGGTCATCGGTGAGCTCAATGCCCCACACGTGCACCGTACGACCCTTGCGGATCGGGGTCGCGGTGGCGGTGAGGGTGCCGCTCGACATCGAGCGCAGGTGCGAGCAGTTGAGCTCGGCGCCGACCACGATCTGGTCCGGTCCGACGCTCACGGCGCCCCCGATTGACGCGGCGCCCTCGGCGAGCAGCGCCGAGACCCCGCCGTGCAGGATACCGAAAGGTTGGTGGACCTTGTGGTCGACCTTCACGCGCATGACCACTTTCTCGGGCGTGGCGAGCACCGTTTCGATGTCGAGCAGATCATTAACGTTCGGCTGCATTGGAAATCGACTGCCAAGGATCTCGCTCATTCCGACATACTAAGTGACCGACGGTAGCCTCTCCTTATGACGCGACTGGTCGACCTGCGAAGTGACACGGTGACCCAGCCCACACCCGCGATGCGCGAAGCCATGGCGAGCGCGAAGGTCGGTGACGTGGGTTACGACGAGGATCCCTCGGTCAACGAACTCGAGCAGCGATTCGCCGCCATGGTCGCCAAGCCCAAGGCGATCTTCGTACCTTCGGGCGTCATGGCGAACCAGATCGCGGTGCGCGTGCTCACCAGGCCCGGCGACGTCATCATCGCGGGCCGCGACCAGCACGTGGTGAGTTTCGAGATGGGCGCTTCTGCCAGGAACTCCGCGGTCCAGTTCGCTCTGGTCGACGACCGCGCGGGTGTTCTTCGCACGAGCGACGTTACGGACATCATTGACGCCGAACAGGATCATCAGCCCCACGTCGCCATGGTGGCGATCGAGAACACACACATGGTCTCAGGAGGCATTCCCTGGGAACTCGAGGACGTGCGGTCGTTGCGACGCTCGCTCACGGGACTGGCTCTCTACCTCGACGGCGCGCGACTGTTCAACGCCGTCGTGGCGACGGGCACCACCGCGGCCGAGTACTGCGATTCGGCGACCATGGTCATGGCCTGTCTCTCCAAGGGTCTCTGTGCGCCGGTGGGTTCAATGCTCGCCGGACCCGAGGATCTCATGGCGGCTGCGCTGATCGAACGGAAGCGTCTCGGTGGCACCATGCGTCAGGCTGGCTTTCTCGCGGCGGCGGGACTCGTGGCACTAGAAACGATGGTCGAACGGCTCGGCGAGGATCACGCCAGGGCGCGGGCAATGGCTGAGATGGTGGCCGTGGCGTTTCCCGAGTCGGGTTACGACCCGACGTCGTGTCGAACGAACATCGTCGCCTTTGAACATCCTCAGGCCCGAAAGGTCGTGGCCGATCTCGCCGAGAAGGGCGTGCTCGCTGGAACCGTCGCGCCGCGACGGGTGCGCTTGGTCACCCACGCCGGGGTGAGCGATGACGACGTCACCTTCGTCGCGGACGTGTTGAAGGACTTCGGGGTCTCCTCAGCCTGAGAACTGAGTCGTTCGACGTTCGTTCGCCGGGATTTCACTTGTCGTCACTGGTGGCTCCACGGCGACACGGGGTAGCCTTAAGGGGCCTAAAGGCTCGTTATGGCTGACATTCTTCATCTCTCTACGTTCCTGCACCGTCCGATCTTCGATTCGGACGGTGACCGGATTGGACGCGTCCAGGACCTGGTCGCGCGCCTCGGCGACGACGCGCATCCGCCCATCGTCGGTGCGGTGATCAAGATAGAGGGCCGCAATCTCTTCGTGCCGATTCGAAAGATCGGTGGTCTCGCCGAAGGCCGCATGACCTTCGAGGGGAGGCGAGTGGACCTACGCCGATTCGAGCGACGTCCCGGTGAACTGCTGCTCGCCGAAGATTTGCTCGCGCGACACCTGATCAACCTCGTGCGTGGTCGACTGATCATCGCCAACGAGATCGAGATAGCCGAGATCGACGCGAAGTGGGAGGTGGTCGGGGTGGACCCGGGTCGCCGTCCCTTCCTGCGTCGGGTGCTCGGCCAAAAGATCGGCCAGCGCGTGAAGGCCGAGGCGATCGTCGACTTCGCCTCGATCGAGCCGTTCGTTGCCCACGTGCCCTCGGCTCGTCTGCGCATTCCGTATCGAAAGCTCGCCAAGTTGCACCCGGCCCAAATCGCGGACCTCGTCGAACAAGCGAGTCACGAGGAAGGCGAGGAGATCATCGAGGCGGTGGGTCTGGACCGCGAACTCGAAGCCGACGTCTTCGAAGAACTTGACACCGAGCACCAGTTGGAGTTCCTCGAGGCGCGCAGTGACACCGAGGCCGCGAGACTCTTGTCTCGCATGGAGCCCGACAACGCGGCCGACCTGATCAACGAGGTCGAACAAGACCGCCGTCTTCCCATTCTCGAGAACCTTCCCTCTGACCAGCAGACCAAGGTACGTCAGTTGCTCTCCTACAACGCCGAGAGTGCCGGCGGACTGATGAACCCCGACTTCGTTTACGTACCCGCCACCGCGACCGTGGACGACGCCCTCGAAGCCATCCGCACCTCTAAGGTCCCCGCCGAGTCGCTGCACGTCGTGTTCGTCCTCGACGACAAAGGGCAACCCATTGGCGCCGCGTCCATCGCGCCCCTGGTTCGCGCGAGGGGCAGTGAACTCGCCCTCAGCGTTTCCCAGACCCAAATCGCTCACGTGCATCCCCACTGGGACCTGCACCGGATCGCTCGCAAGATGAGCGACTTCAATCTGACGGTGTTGCCGGTGCTCGACGACGAGCACGAATCGATGATCGGCGTCATCACGGTCGACGACCTACTCGAGGAACTCCTGCCCCAGGGCTGGCGCCGCGAGTTTGGCATGAGTGCGGTGGAGGAGTAGTGACGCGCCGCCGTGTCCAGGGTCACGTTCAAAGGGGGTCAGTCTGAAACCCCCTAGTACCGGCCGCGAGGCCACTCATGTACCAACACAACCTCGTTTGACACTCAAGACTGGCTGAGCCCGCCTTCAGTCCCCGCGTGGTTGTTTCGCCGAACGACCACAGAGAGACGAAAGGAGGTGGAGCGTGCCAAGCGAGAAGACCATTGAGCACCGGATATCCGGCGCTTTTGGAACCATCAAAGAACACGACACGGGGACCCGTCGCGGCGCCCGCGCACGCCTCCTGACCCTGCTCGCGATCATTGGTCCGGGTCTCATCGTCATGGTGGGCGACAACGACGCCGGCGGGGTGTCCACCTACGCGCAAGCGGGCCAGAACTTCGGCTACACCCTGCTCTGGACTCTGCCACTGCTCATTCCCGTGTTGATCATCGTCCAAGAGATGGTCGCCCGGCTCGGCGCGGTGACCGGCGTTGGTCACGGGCGCCTCATCCGAGAGCGTTTTGGTCGTCGTTGGGGCAACGTCTCGATCGGCTCGATTCTCGTTTTGAACTTCTTGATCATCGTGACTGAGTTCATCGGTGTCTCACTCTCGATGAAGTACTTCGGCGTTTCGCCCTTCATTTCAATACCAGTAGCGGCCGTCATGCTCTTTGGCGTGACCGCGTCGGGTTCGTTTCAGCGCTGGGAACGTTTCATGATGATTTTTGTCATCATCAACTTCTTCATCGTTCCCTTGGTGCTGATCACCAAGCCGCATTTCTCGAGTGTCGCCACGCACCTCGTGATACCAGGCATACGCGGCGGAACCTCGTCAGCCGCCGTGTTGCTCATCATCTCAATCATCGGAACCACTGTCGCGCCCTGGCAGCTCTACTTTCAGCAGTCCAACATCGTCGACAAGAAAATCACCCCGAGGTGGCTGAACTACGAGAGGGTCGACACCATCATTGGCTCAATCATCGTCGTCGTCGCCGCCGCGGCGCTCATCGCGGCGTGCGCGGCGGGCCTCGCCGGACACGGAGGCACCGCCAGTTACACCAACGCTCTGGGCGTCGCGAGGGGTCTGGGACGCTACGTGGGCGGCGGATCGGGCACCATCTTCGCAATCTTCTTGTTGAACGCCTCGGTCATTGGCGCGGCGGCGGTCACGTTGGCCAGTTCGTACGCCTTGAGTGACCTGGCTGGTTCGCGCCAGTCGCTGAACTCTCGACTCCGCGACGCGAAGGGCTTCTTTGGCGCCTTCGCCGGTCTCTTGGTGGTCGCGGGCGTCGTCACACTCATTCCGGGGGCTCCTCTGGGGATCATCACGTTGGCGGTCCAGGCGATGTGCGGCCTGATGCTGCCGAGCACGACGATCTTCGTACTCCTGCTCTGCAATGACCGTCAAGTCTTGGGCCCCTGGGTGAACGGTCGTCTCCTCAACGTCGTCGCCACGATTGTGGTGACGATCCTCGTCGTGCTCTCAATCACGATGATGGTGTCGACCCTCTTCACGTCGATCAACGTGACCGCACTTCTCGGTGTCCTGGGAGCCGTGGCGTTCGTGTGCCTGCTCGTAGGACTACCGATCGGGCTTCGACGTTCGAGCGAACCCGAGGTCTATGACTCCGACAAGCGTGACTGGCGAACCCCCCGCCTTACGCTGCTTGCGCCTCTGCGGCTTTCTCTCTCACGCAAGATCCTCCTGCGGATGGTGGCGTCGTACCTCGTGGTCGCCGGCGTGCTCCTTATTGTGCGAATCGCCCAACTCATCGTCTCGTAGTCGGGTAGTGGGTCAGATTCACCCAACGCTGGCTACCGCCAGCTGGGCTCTACCCGCCCAAAGGATATTGCACGCGGCATTGACGTCAGCGTGGTCCTCGTGACCACAACGTTGACATCGAAACACCGCTTGGCTGACCCGGTTCGAGGGCGCCACGTGATTACAGACCACGCAGCGCTGACTCGTGTAGCGAGGGTCCACCGTCACGACTGTTCTACCGGCTTCTTCCGCCTTGTAGGCAATCCTTGACAGCAATAACCCCCACCCCGCGTCGGAGATCGAATGATTAAGACCCGCCTTGGCGGCCGCTCCGTTGGGCAGGAACGAACTGGGATCTGAAGGATCAGGTTTCGGCTTCGGAGACCGGACCATGTTCTTGATTCTGAGGTCCTCCACCACGATCAGGTCGGATTCGTTCACGAGTCGTCGACTGAGTTGGTGATGAGCGTTCGAACGCTGATTACGAACCTTGCGGTGTAGTCGGGCGACCTCTTCGACGTGACGAGCCCGACGATTCGACCCACGCTGTTTGGTGGCGAGACTGCGTTGGGCGAGAGCGAGTCGTTCACGCCCTCGCTTGGCGAACCGTTCAGGATCAACGAGCTGGCCTTCGCTGGTCGCCAACAGGTTGACGATTCCGAGGTCAAGTCCGACTGCCCGGCCTGTCGGGGCCAGTGGCTGGGCGGGCACGTCGACGCAGCGAATGCTCACCCACCACTTTCGTCCTTCGCGCTTGACCGTGATGGCCTTGGGGGTTCCCGCGAGAGGTCGGTGGTAGTTCATCGTCACCACCCTCACGCCCAGCAGTCGCAGTCGGTGTTCCTCGGTCAGCTTCCAGCCGGAACGATCACCCCATTCGAGCGAGTCGAAGCGAGCGGCACCCTTGAACCTCGGGAACCCTGGTGTCTCGCCGCGTCGCACCCGACGAAAGAAGGCGGCGTAGGCACGATCGACGCGCTGGAGCGTCCCTCGACAGAGGGTGACGCCTGCTTCCAACACCTCGGGACGGACGTCCTTTAACGTGCTCAAGGTCTGACACTGGTCGAAGAAGGTCACCGAGCGCTTCTCCCACTTCCAGGCGCCGATTCGCTCTTCGAGCGCGGCGTTGTAGAGCTCGCGCTGGAAGGACAGCAAGCGGGTGAGGGCCTGCTCCTGGTGCTTGGTGGGGTGAAGTCGATACTTAAAGGTGCGACAACGCCGGAACGGCTTCTCGGACATTCCTTGAAACTAGACATGGCCTGTGACACTTCAAGTCGCGGTGCCCCACTCAAACTGACCCACTACCCGTAGTCTCTGGCAATGAAGCAAACCCGTACTCTCGTCTGCGTGCACGCGCACCCCGACGACGAGGCGCTCTTCACTGCGGGAATTTCTGCGCACTACGGCGCGCTCGGTTACCAGGTCGTGCTCGTGACCTGTACCAACGGGCGTCTCGGTTTCGACCAGCACGCTCGGCCCGGGTACGAACTGGATCACGACGGTGAGGCAACGGTCGCCACGAGGGCGGGCGAGCTCCTGCGCGCCGCGCGACTCGCGGGCTTCACGCGCGTCGTGAACCTCGGCTACGAAGACTCCGGGATGACTGGTTGGGCCCAGAACGAGAATCCCAACGCGTTCATGAAGGTCGACGTCGAGGCCGGCGCGCGCACGCTCGCCGCGTTGTTCGATGAAGTAGGAGCCCACGTGGTGGTCACCTACGACGAGAACGGCTTCTACGGCCACCCTGATCACGTGCAGGCCAACCGCGTCACCACCCGCGCAGTGCAGTTGAGTTCGATTACTCAACGCCTCTACTACCCGGTGCTTCCCCGGGGCGTGCTCGAGAAGTTCACGCGCGACGCGAAGGCTCAGGGTGTCTATCTTCCGGCCTGGATCATCGAGGCCACGCCCGACACCCCCGACGAACTCGTAGCCTGTGTCATGGACGTGACCGAGTACGCCGCCCAGAAGCAAGGGGCCATTGCCATGCACGCGTCCCAGATTGACAACGGCGACTTGGTGGCGATGTCCGTCGAGCTCTTTACACTGCTCTTTGGCACCGAGTACTACCAGCGGGCCTGGAGTCGCTCGTCGGTTGAGGGCGATCGCACTGATCTCTTTGGAGGAATGTAGATGGAGCAGTTGACCTTTCTCGCGGTGCACGCGCACCCCGACGACGAAGCGAGCTCGACGGGCGGACTTTACCGGCTCCTCGCGAACGAGGGCGTGCGAACCGTGCTCGTCACGTGCACGAACGGCGAGTGCGGTGACGCCCTCGACGGGGCCAAGCCCAACGCGGATCACCACGACGGCGACGCGGTCGCCGCGATACGCGCGAAGGAGCTCGAACGGGCCGTTGAGGTGCTCGGGATCGACCGATTGGTGCGACTCGGTTACCGGGACTCGGGCATGATGGGTTGGCCCCAGAACGACGACGTCGAGTGTTTCTGGCAGGTGCCCATCGAGGTGGCGGCGGCGCGGCTGGCCCAGATCATCGAAGAGGAACGCCCCCAGGTCATCGTCACCTACAACGAGATCGGCTTCTACGGTCACCCTGATCACATTCAGGCCAACCGCGTCACGCTCGCGGCGCTCACGATGATCGACTACGAGCCCACGTTGTATTACAACGCGATACCCAATACCGTGATGGCCCGCTTTCGCGAGCGCTGGGAGCAAGAGGATCGTGAACGGCGCGAGACGAACGCCGCCAAGGGAATCGTCGAGCCGGAGGAATCCTCGGAACAAGGTGAGATCGACATGGGTACCCCCGACGAGTTGATCGGCGCTTCGATCGACGTCAGCGACGTCACCGACGCCAAGTATGACGCCCTCGCTGCACACCATTCGCAAATGGCGGACGCCTTCTGGTTGAAGATGGACCGCGAGCAGTTCAAGGCCGTGATGGGTCGCGAGTGGTTCGTGCGAATCACGAACCCGATGAAATTGGACGGCGTCGTCGAGGACATCTTCGCGGGATATCGCTGAACATCGTTTCTTCTAGATAAATACGAAATGCCCCCCAGCGTCACACTGAGGGGCATTTCGCAACTATCTAATGATCCTCGGGAGCGTCCTCGGGAACGATGCCCGACGCGTATTCCTTTTCAATCTCTTCGAGTGTGGCTTCGTCACCCTGCATTCTTGGACCAGTGAACCACTTGCGCGCCGAGACGCCGTACCAGATGAAGACGACTGCCATCACCCCGATGAAGACCGGTCCAGACCAGTTGATGTCGGCGGCCGTGGTCCATGGATAGAAGTCCGGCGCGAAGAACAGGATCGTGATGATGACGACCCAAATCACGGCGATGATGCCGATGGGCTTGCTCCACTTGCCCAGGGTCCACGGACCCGGTTCGAAGTCACTGCCCAATCGCAAACGCAGGAAGACTGGAATCACGTAGGCCACGTAGAGGCCCACGGTGCCAATAGAGACGATGGCGAAGAAGGCCACCGACGCACTTCCCACCTGGTAGAGCGACGGGATGCCCAAGATGAACGCCCCGATCACCGCGAACCACACCGCGTTCACCGGGGTACGGGTCTTAGCGTTGAGCCGGTGCCAGAGACGGTGTCCGGGTACTGCTCCGTCACGCGAGAACGCGTAGATCATTCTCGAGTTTGCCGTCACCGACGCGAGTCCACAGAAGAACATGGCGATCATCGAGATCAGGACCAGCAGCTTTCCTCCGGCCCCGGAAATCGCGTCGACGAACAGAACGCCGCCCGCGGGTGTGCCATTCGCGGCGAGGGCGTCGTAACTCTTGGTGCCGCCCTGGATCGCGAGGGTCATCGCCAGGTTGAGGATGAAGCCCGCGATGATCGAGATGTAGATGGCTCGAACCAGAGCTTTGGGTCCACCCGTTGAGGCGCCGTTGGTCTCTTCGGTCATGTGCGCCGAAGCGTCGTAGCCCGTCAAGGTGTATTGAGCGAGCAACAGGCCGATCGCGAATGCGTAGACGCCCGCGAATGGTCCGGTCCATCCGGTCAGGTTGTCGTGGTGGAAGAGGAAACTGAGGCTCTGGTGGTGGCTCGGAATGAACAACAAAGCCAGCACGATGATCGCCGTTCCGATCAAGTGCCACCACGCGCTGATGTTGGCGAGGGTGCTCACGAGCTGCACGCGAAACGTGTTGAGGATTCCGTGCGCCAAGAGGATGAGCGCGTAGAAGAACAGTGTCCAACGCACGTTCGACACGAAGCCGGAGTTGTAGAGGCTGATGAAGAACCCAACGAAGGTCGCCAAGCCGTAGTCAATGGACGCGGTCACCGCTACTTGTCCCACGAGATTGAACCATCCGGTGGCCCAGGACCAGGCTGGCTTGTTCCTCTTCGCGAGTCGAGCAGACCAGTAGTAGAGACCACCAGCGGTGGGATACGCCGAGCAGATCTCGGCCATTCCGAGACCCACACAGAGCGTCAAGGCACCGACGATGAACCAGCCGGTGGTGATGACGATCGGGCCTCCCGCGTCCATTCCGAGGTAGTACGTCGTGATGCCACCGGTCAAGATCGAAATAATCGAGAACGACACCGCGAAGTTCGAGAACGAACCCATGCCTCGCTTGAGTTCCTGAGCGTATCCCAGTTGGTGTAATCGTTCGACGTCGCTCACTTCGGATGTCGAGTTCGATTTGCTTACATTGGCCATTGGTACCCCCAAGGTGATGGCGTTTCAGTGATTCGTGCGAGCATAGAGTGCGCTGACCTGTTGCGCAAGACACTTCACCAGCTGTTCACAATTCTTCTTTTGGCTTCGCGAGTGCTCGGCGGACTTGATTACCCACGTTGGTGCGTTAGAAATCAGTCTCGTGGTCTGGAGGTTCACGGCGGGTTCAGTACGCCAACGCAACGCCGTTGACGGCTAAGAAGTCGCTCAGGTGGGGACGTTTCGCAAGGTCGAAAACTGTGAACTGCTCGGACGGGGAGCGAGTCGACGGGGCGGTTTGGTCGAATTCATCGCGCCCGGTTACTATCGGCTGCAATCCAATGCAAGGAGTCGGGGCAATGCCGCGGAACACAGGTCGCCTAACACGTGAAGAACTCCTCGCTCGAATTGCGGGGCATTCGATAGACACCGTGATTCTCGCGATCACTGACATGCAGGGTCGCCTGCAGGGAAAACGGCTCGACGCGGACTTTTTCGTCGACGTGATAGGCGACAGCGTCGTCGAGGGGTGTAGCTACCTTCTCGCTTCGGACGTGGACATGTCGACGGTGGACGGTTTTGCCCTCACGTCCTGGGATCGCGGCTACGGGGACATCGCGTTTCGACCCGATTTCACGACAGTGCGGATGGTCCCATGGCACGAGAAGACCGCGATCGTCTTCGCCGACGTCGAGACCGTGCACGGCGAACCTGTCGCACCCTCGCCTCGTCAAGTCCTCCAACAGCAGGTGTCGCGACTCGCCGAGCGTGGATGGAGCGGTCTAACGGGCACCGAACTCGAGTTCATCGTCTTTGAGGACACCTACGAAGAGGCGTGGGAGTCGGGGTACCGGAACCTGACGCCGGTCAATCTCTATAACGTCGATTACTCGCTCCAGGGAACGTCGCGCATCGAGCCCTTGCTTGGGCGCATCCGTCGCGCCATGACCGGGGCGGGGATGTCGGTCGAATCGGTGAAGGGCGAGTGCAACTACGGCCAACACGAGATCGCCTTCTTTTACAGCACGCTCATCGACAAGTGCGACGAACACGGACTCTACAAACTCGGGGCCAAGGAGATCGCCGCCCAGGACGGCTACAGCCTCACGTTCATGGCCAAGTACGACGCGCGCGAGGGCAATTCGTGCCACATCCATCTCTCGCTTCGCGATGAGCTCGACCAGGCCGTTTTTTCCGGCGACGGCCCGCACGGTTTCTCGCCGATCTTCCAGCAGTTCCTCGCGGGCCAATTGGCGTACTCGCGCGAGATGTCGCTCTTTCTCGCTCCCAACGTCAATAGCTATAAGCGCTTCGTCGAAGGTTCTTTCGCCCCCACGGCGCTGCTCTGGGGTGTAGATAATCGTACGTGCGCGTTTCGCGTGGTCGGTCACGGACCGTCAATTCGTGTCGAGTGCCGAATTCCGGGCGGTGACGTCAACCCGTATCTCGCGGTCGCGGCGTTGGTGGCGTCGGGACTGCGCGGCATCGAGGAGTCCTTGGAGCTTCCAGCGCCGTTCGGAGGTAACGCTTACGTCGCGGACGCGCTACGCGTGCCGACGTCACTCGCCGAGGCGATGACGCTCTTCGACAAGAGTGTGGTGGCGCGCGACGCCTTCGGTGACGAGGTGGTCGACCACTACGTGCGCGCGGCGCGCGTGGAAGTTGATACTTTTGGTGCCGTCGTCACCGACTGGGAACGCTACCGAGGATTCGAACGACTATGAGCACGCTTTCGATTATCAACCCGTCAACCGAAGAGCCGATCCGCACCGTGGAGATGCTCGACGTCGAGCACACCGACCAGGCGATCGCGCGATCGGCGAAAGTGGCGCCGTCGTGGAGGGCGGTCAATCCCGCGGACCGGGCTCGACTCTTGCGACGATTCTCTGAGGTGGTGGACGCGCACATCGAAGAGTTGGCGCAGCTCGAGGTCGCCAACTCGGGGCACACCATTGGCAACGCGCGCTGGGAAGCGGGCAACGTCCGTGACGTGTTGGCCTACTACGCGGGTGCGCCGGAACGACACTCGGGTCGTCAGATTCCGGTCGCGGGAGGCGTCGACGTCACCTTTTACGAGCCGCTGGGGGTCGTCGGGATCATCGTGCCCTGGAACTTTCCCATGCCCATCGCGGGATGGGGTCTCGGTCCCGCGCTCGCCGCAGGCAACACCGTCGTCCTAAAACCCGCCACGCTCACCCCGCTCACCGCGACGCGCTTGGCTGAACTGGCCCTCGAGGCGGGAATCCCCGAGTACGTCTTTCAGGTACTCGTCGGCGACGGCGCTTCGGTTGGTTACCGCTTCGTGACCCACGAGGCGGTGCGCAAGGTGTGCTTCACGGGTTCGAACGAGGCGGGGCGAAAGATCATGGCGGGCTGCGCCGAACAGGTCAAACGCGTCACCCTCGAACTGGGGGGCAAGAGCGCGAACATCATTTTCGCCGACGCCAACCTCGAGAAGGCGGCGGCCATGGCGCCCTACGCCGTCTTTGACAACGCGGGCCAGGACTGTTGTGCGCGTTCGCGGATCCTGGTCGAAGAGAACGCTTACGAACGCTTCATGGAACTGTTCGAGGTGGCCGTCAAGGGCGTCAAGGTTCTCGACCCCTCGAACGAGGAGAGCGAGATGGGTCCGCTCATCACCGGCGCGCATCGCGCGAGTGTGGCTGCCTACGTCGAAGAGGAGAACGTCGCCTTTCGCGGCAGTGCGCCGCAAGGCCGCGGCTTCTGGTTCGCGCCGACGGTTCTCGAAACCCCCGATCGCGCGAGTCGCGCCTTTAACGAGGAGATCTTCGGACCGGTCGTCTCGGTGGTGCGCTTTCGCGATGAGAGTGAGGCGCTCGAGATCGCGAACGACGGGCCCTACGGACTGTCGGGTTCGATCTGGACGCGCGATATCGGAAAGGCGCTGCGAGTCGCGCGCGGGGTCGAGACCGGGGCGTTGTCGGTGAATTCGAATTCTTCGGTTCGCTACTCGACACCGTTTGGTGGATACAAGCAGTCGGGCATCGGACGCGAGCTCGGACCCGACGCGCTTTTGGGTTTCAGTGAAGAGAAGAACGTATTTCTATCAACGGAGGAATGATGGGTCGTCTGGACAACAAGGTAGCGGTCATCACCGGCGCGGCGAGCGGCATCGGACGCGCCACCGCGCTGCGTTTCGCCAAGGAGGGCGCCAAGGTCGTCGTCGCCGACCTCGCCGAGCCCGAAGGCACGCAACTCGCGAGCGAGATCGGGGGCACGTTCGTACAAGCTGACGTCGCGAGCGAGCCCAGCGTGAAGGCTCTTTATCAGAAGACGGCTGAGGTCTACGGCGGGATCGACGTGTTGTTCAACAACGCCGGCATCTCGCCCGCGGATGACGACTCGATCCTCACGACCGATCTGGACGCGTGGCGACGGGTGCAGGAAGTGAACCTGACGTCGGTCTACCTGTGCTGTCGTTACGGCATCCCGTACCTGCAAGAGCGCGGTGGTGGTTCGATCATCAACACGGCTTCCTTCGTCGCCGTGTTGGGTTCGGCG
>Ga0182016_10000443_pt1 | contig 51942 bp, 37 predicted proteins | sample 712S2MmetaG_FD_120491 | JGI IMG/M metagenome (GOLD analysis project Ga0182016, IMG submission 120491) | Permafrost microbial communities from Stordalen Mire, Sweden - 712S2M metaG | ecosystem: Environmental > Terrestrial > Soil > Wetlands > Permafrost | place: Sweden: Stordalen | collected...
GCGCGACCGCCGGATCTACGCCGTCGAACCTTGGTCACAAGAGCTTCGCGGCTCGTTGAACGCTCGCCCTGGTCGGCACCGCCTTCTATCCGGTTCTTGTTCATCGTCCCGCAGCTTCGATCCACGCTTCCTCCCCACACTCGGTCCCCCTCGTGCAGTTGCGCTTCGCTTCACTCGCCGTGACCAGCTTGTGACGGGACTTGCACCCGAAAGAGTGCGCCCATGCTGGGCGCACCAAAAAAACGGCCGGATCTCATCAATCCGGCCTTCCAAAACCTGTACCTTTCAATACAACCTCGGACGGCCAGTCCATTAGTCAGGTCGTCCCGTGTAATGATGCGCGTGATGCACCTCAGAATGATCTTCAAGAGATTCCAGGTGGGTGGTGACTTCAGCGGGCACTTCCATATCAATGGTGAGACGCTCCTCAAGCATTGTTGCCAGCCGGTGTGCCTCGCCGACTGCCATCGAATGAGGAAACAGGAGATGAACTTCGATAATCTGCCGGTAGCCTGTTGTGCGAAAGCGCACGCCGTGATACTGCACTCCCAGGTTCTGACAGATGACATCGAGCCGATTGCGGATCTCGTGACCAATTCCGGGATCAGAGTAATCGAGCAATCCCTTCATGGAGTGCCACATGAGCCGGCCACCCGACCACAATATGTTTGCCGCTACGGCATAGGCGACGAGCGGGTCAAGAGGTTTCCAGCCGGTAATCATCACCAATGCAAGACCAGCGACGACGCCAAAGCTGGTCCAGCTATCGGTCAAGACATGTTTTCCATCCGCCTCAAGAATCAACGAGTGATTTCTTCTTCCCATCCGCACGAGGGACCAGCCCAGGAAACCGTTCAGCACTCCGGCAGCGAGAACGAGAAGCACTCCGTTTCCAAGATGATCAAATGTGAGACTGTGTCTCCACTTTAGAGTTGTTGTAACGATGATGCTTCCAGCGGCCAGGACGATCATTGCGCCCTCAAAACCGGCGGAGAAGAATGTGATTCGTTCGAATCCGTAGTGAAACTGTGGAACGGCCGGCCGGGTGCTCAACCACAGACTGAATACAGCGAAAGCTACAGCGACAACATGCACAACCGATTCCGCCGCATCGGAAAAGATGGCAGAAGACCCAGTAAAAATGAAAGCCGCCACTTTGCCGACTAGCATAAGCACGCCAACAATCAATGACAGCCGCATCGCAAACCGAGCATCTCGGTTTTGTTGTTCAATCTTGTCCAACACAACCTTCGATGGCGAAGCCATGACGCCCCACCCTCCCGACGACAAAGTAAACGGAACTTTGAAGCCAGTGTACGCTTGCCAATTGCAAATTGTGACGCCAGGGCCGCATTAGGTCGACTTGACGGCGGAGCAGCGAAAACTCAGAAATCAATGAACGCGTCACCCATCAACGATTCAGACCAACGAAGAGCGCCAGATGAAGTTTCGTTCATTCAAGCCGGATGTAGACACGTTTTCCACCCTCCGCCTCGTCTGATGAAGTATGAAAGAATTTTCTTTTTCTCAAGGAATTAAGGCAAGCCGACTTTTTCGACATTTGCTGTTTTGCGTATTCGCTTGGTTGGGTGCAAATCACCTGTTAGCGCAGGGAGCGCCGACTGCGCCCAGCGCCGTTAACCTGCCTGGCGTCGCGGCGACGCCCTATGCGGACTTGCAATTGAGCGTTCCGGCAGATTCAGACAGCAGTTCTCATTTTGAAATGGCGAGCGAACTGCCAGTGAATTTATTGAAGATTGCGACGGACGCAGTCGAGCCGCAGCAGACGGATTCGAATGACGTACCTGACGCGCCGACTCCCCAGAACCAGTCCGATGCTCAGCAAGCGTCGCAAACAAAGCGCATTCTTGGAATCATTCCTAACTTTCGGGCTGTGAGTACTGACCAGATACTGGCGGCACAATCCGTCAAGGAGAAGTTCATTACTGCCTCTGAAGACTCCTTCGACTACTCGGCGATCTTCATTCCGGCCGTGCTGGCGGTCTACTCGTTGGAGAGGAATGCGACTCCGGAGTTTGGCACGGGTGCCGTGGGATACGGGCGGTACTTCTGGCATTCGGCCGTCGACCAGACGAGTGAGAACTACATGGTCGAATTCGTGGTTCCGGCGATCGCGCACCAGGACACACGCTATTACACATTGGGGCATGGCGGGTTTTTCAAGCGAACCGGCTACGCGCTCAGCCGCGCCGTGATCACTCGATCCGACTCCGCCAATGAGGAATTCAATTTCAGCGAGGTAATAGGCGCCGGCGCCGCTGCCGGCTTGTCCAGTCTCTACTATCCCTCTCGTGAACGCAGCTTCTCGAATACAGGCACAGAATGGGGTGTGGACATTGGTATTGATGCCGCCGCCTTTGTTGCCAAGGAATTCTGGCCTGAAATCAATCGTCACTTGTTTCACGGCGCCCAATCACGGAGTGGCTCTCAACCGTAGCATCCTGCAAAGAAAGGTCGCAGTATGTCTGATCGTTTTCCTGGTAAGTTTAAGCTCGCACGAAACCGAATCTTCTTCAATGCAGCGTGCTTGCTGGCGAGCGCAGCTGGAGCGGCTTTTCTGCTTGGCTGCACTATAGCTCCCCTGCAACCCTCACCGGCGTTGCCGCCCGAGAAAGTTCTTCCAGTTGCAGGTTCGCCGATCGATCACATCGTGATCATCATGCAGGAAAACCGAACCTTCGATAACTTGTTCAACGGGTTTCCCGGCGCGGATTCGGCGCAAAGCGGCGTCAGCAACGGCAAGGTGATTCCTCTTCAGCCGGTTTCGCTCTCCGATAGCCGCGATCTTGACCACAGTCACCTGAGCTGGCTTCAGGCTGTAGACGGCGGGGCAATGGACGGCTTTGCGCAGAGCCAGGTGAGCCCTTCCACGCTGCCTTACTCGTATGTGCCAGAGTCGCAAGTAGAGCCTTATTGGACTCTTGCCCGCGGGTACGTACTCGGTGACCGCATGTTCGAGTCCAGCAGCGGCCCAAGTTATCCCTCGCATCAATACCTGATCGCGGGCCAATCCGCGCTGGTCGCCGAAAATCCGAGCGGCGGCTGGGGATGCGATGCCGGCTCCGGCTCGCTTGCGCCGCTTATCGGCACGAACGGCGCCGAGATTACGCCGGGCGTGCCGCCCTGTTTCGACTACCTGACGGTCGCGGATCTGCTCGATCGGGCGGGTGTTTCGTGGCGGTACTATGCGCCGGATCCCGATGACGGCTTCTATGAGCTTTCAGCATTTCAGGCCGTCCGTCATATACGGTACGGCAGCGATTGGCAGACGAAAGTAATCTTCCCCGCGACGCGTGCTCAGGTCGACATCGCGAATGGAGAGCTTGCCCAGGTTACCTGGATCGTTCCCGATATGGATAACTCTGACCACCCCGGCTCTAGAAGCACTACCGGACCCGACTGGGTCTCCTCCATCGTGAACGCCATTGGCCAAAGCAAGTACTGGAATTCCACCGCGATCTTCGTCACCTGGGATGATTGGGGCGGCTGGTATGACCACGTCCTGCCCCCCAAGGTTGATGAGATGGGCTACGGCTTGCGCGTACCGCTGCTGGTGATTTCACCGTGGGCAAGACACGGATATGTTTCCCATAGCGTACACGAGGCCAGCGGGTTCATCGCCTTTATAGAAAACAACTTCAACCTTGGTTCACTGGGCCAGCGCGACGCGAGCGCGGATAGGTTCGCGGACTGCTTTGACTTCACACAGCCGAAGGTGCCCTTCGTTCCCGTCACAACGGGAACTCCATCGGGAGATTGACTCCCTAAGAAAGCGAACCACGGGACGAGTTTCTATTAGCGACTCCTTCCAGGAGCGGGCGCCTTGAATCGTGTTTTATTTGCCAAAGCTCGTTCCCTCCAGTTCTGAACTCAGCACAGGACCGGAACCACCTAGCTGTCCGACTATTCTCACCACCGCAGGCTCCTCACCTTCCTGTACCCACACCATCACATCTTTCGGCTGAAGGCCGAGCAGAGATGCAATCACGCCCAGGATTCCGCCCAGTTCCGGATGGATGCGAAACACCGTCGCCTTGAGAGTTTGGCCCGCCAAGTGAAAGGGTTGCTCGCCCTCTCTCGAGATTAGGAGCCGGACCAATCTGCCGGCGAAGACAGGCGCTAGCATTCCCACACTGAATGACTTCGTATTTTGCGGCACATTCAGCAGCAACGTGCCGATGAACCCATTCGCCAAGTCATCCGGCAGGTGGATGAGCGCACTCTCGACGTGTATGTTGCCATTCTTGTCCACGGTGCGGCTGGTCGCGGTACCGGCAGAGGCTTCAACCGAAAAATCAACGGGCTTCGCAAAGAACGGCCCTTTCTCAATGTGATGATTGCGGACTAACTGAAATGTGCCCTGCTGGGTATACGTCGTCGTCTCATCATCAATCGATCCATCAGTAAAGCGATAGGACAGTCGCATCGTCACTTCATTGCCCTGTACGATTTGCGAAAACTCGCCAATGGCGATGATCGCTCCGGCCTCTGAGCGCGCCACCATGAACCGATGCATGGGACGCTGCACATGTCTGACTGAAATCTGTTCTGCCGGCGTTGCCGTGCTAATCATGATTGTCAAGAATACGAATACCAGGAAATTGCTTCGCTCCATCAATACCTCGTTCTAATGGTCAGCATAATGAAATGCTAAATGGCCCACCAAGTGTACAGACGTTTCACATCTCACCTTTGAGACGTGATTCATGTTCAAAGAACACGTCCTCCGAAACGCGCAGACGAAACAAAGACTCCCACAACCTCCATTAGCCTGCCGGTGTAAGACGATCCGTCATCTGAGACGCAAGGTGGCGAACGACCTGTGTTCGCAATGCGGTAGATTATGCGATGCCTCAGCTAATTATGAATCCGTCCAGCCAGCCTTTTGCCCGCACCAAAATGACGATTTGTTCAGAATGACGCGCCAAACCGCTCTTCGGGCGTCTACTAGAAACATGGAATGCCGCTGCAAATTGTTTGAACATCCAGTGAATCAGGAGCAATGCTTTGCAAGATGAAGTTCTCATTCTCGGTGGTGGGGTAGCGGGCTGTGCCGCTTCGATCGCTCTCGCCCGAAAGGGACGCAGCGTGACGATGATTGAACGCGAGCCCACGCCGCGCCATAAGGTCTGCGGAGAATTCCTAAGCGGTGAGGCCCTTGAAGATCTGCATTTGCTCGGTATCGACGTGGTCTCGCTTGGCGCCGTTCCGATCAATTACGTTCGACTGGCCGCTGCAAGGCGCGCCGCGACGGCCCCCTTGCCGTTTCCTGCGAAGTCACTTACGCGTAAGGCGCTCGATACAGCCCTCATCGCCACAGCCATCGCTGCGGGAGTCCGGGTTGAGCGTGGTCGCAGTGTGCAGTCGCTCAGCCGCGCGACCGCAAACCTCTGGCAAGCCACGCTCGACGACGGCACCATATACGAAGCTCCAACCGCTTTTCTCGCTACCGGCAAGCACGATCTGCGCGGTCACGGTCGGCCGAAAGACCCGCACCAATGGATCGGCTTCAAAATGTATTACCGACTCTCTGCCGCCCAGACCGCTGATCTGGCTAATGCCTCCGAGTTGACGCTCTATGCCGGGGGCTACGGTGGTATACAACCCGTGGAAGACGGTATCACGAATTTCTGCTGTGTGGTGCAACGGCGGTATTTTGCACGTGCGGGTCTTCGCTGGGAGGGCCTTCTTGCAAAGATGCAACAAGACTGTCCCCATCTCGCTATGCGTTTAGCCGGTGCGGAGCCACTGCTCGACAAGCCGATCACCATCGCTCATATCCCGTACGGTTACATCCGCCGCGAAACCGAGGATGGGCTCTACTGCATCGGTGATCAGGCAACTGTAATTCCCTCGTTTACCGGCGATGGCATATCTATCGCCCTGCATACAGCCCGACGTGCCGCTGCCGCGTATCTTGCTGCGGAGCCGGCGCCAGTGTTTCAGCCAAAGCTGCGCTCCGCAATGCTACCCCAGATGCGCCTTGCTGTGATCGCCGCCGATGGCTTGAACAACGCTCTCGCCCGCGCTGTACTGCCGTTCTGCCTCGGGGTCTGGCCCGGTGCGATGCGCGTCACGGCAAGACTGACACGCGTCACCCAGCCCGCCGCTGTTGCTTCGCAGGCGTTCGCCAACTGAAATCGAGCCACACCGGAACCAATGCGCGGTAATCAAACCTTCCAGGAGAGAGATGCAATGAAGTCCTTCGCGATTTTAGGTCTCGTGGTCATACTCGCACCAGCCGCGCTCGCGCAGCATCAAACCCTCGAGATCAATCCTGATGCCAGCGAGGTTAAGATGACGCTCAACACGACCCACGAGGTTGTAAATGGCACGTTTCATATTCAATCTGGATCGATCTTCTATGATCGCGGCAATCCTAAGATGTCGGGGTTGATAATTGTGCTGCCCGGCAGTGGAAAGACCGGCAACGGGAGCCGCGACAAAAAGATGTACAAGGACATCCTGAAGGTCGAACAGTTCGCAACAATTACCTTCCAGCCGAAAACCTACTCCGGCGAACTCGCGCCTTCGGGTGACTCAAACATCCAGGTGACGGGGCGTTTCACTCTGCTCGGGACTCCTCATGAAATCACTGTCCCCTTGCAGATCCACATCGAAGGGGCCGGTGCAACTGCCAAGGGACACTTCGTTGTGCCTTATGTTCAGTGGGGATTGAAAAATCCGAACTTCTTTATTTGGAAAGCTGATGACAATGTCGCGATCGACCTGAGTCTTGTTGGTCACCTTTCCAACTAACCAGGTAATGCAGCTTGTAAAGCTTGTTCCCATGACATCTGTTCAATTCAGACGACGATCGAAAGCCGAAATGAAGAGCGGAACGCTTCAGTGAAAACGCCGTCAATTCCGGCAGTTCACGACGCGATTGAATAACCCAACGGTCTCAAGCAACTCTGTCAGGCCGGAGCACAGGTGTACTAAGATTCCATCATGCGTCTGTTGCTCGTTGAAGACGAAATTGATATACAGAGTTTCCTGCGCCGGTCGCTTGAAGAAGCGGGCTACCAGGTAGAGGCTGCGTCGGACGGCAAGACCGCCCAGCGGTTGGCAATCGACAGCACATTCGACATACTCATCGTCGACCTTGGACTTCCTGATCAGGACGGAATCACCTTGATTCTTCGATTGCGTCAACTGGGCGTCAAGGCTCCAGTCTTGATTCTTTCCGCGCGACGCTCAGTCGATGATCGCGTGCGGGGACTGGAGCAGGGCGGGGATGACTACCTGACCAAGCCGTTTGCGCTCGCCGAGTTACTGGCTCGGCTGCGAAATCTACTCAAACGCAATGTGCCGGCAACCAATGAGTCCACGCGCCTACGGGTACTCGACCTGGAACTGGATCTCTTGAGACGAGAGGCATCACGAGGCGGAAAAGTTCTGCAACTGACCCAGCAAGAATTCGTCCTCCTGGAATATCTGTGCAGAAATGCCGGTCGTGTTGTTACGCGGTCGATGATTCTTGAGCAGGTCTGGGGCATGCGCATTCAGCCCGACACAAATGTGGTTGACGTGCACATCTATCGCCTGCGCGGAAAAGTGGACGGCACGGGCCAGCAGCAGTTGATTCGAACCATGCGAGGGGTAGGCTATGTCCTTAAGGACAGATAATCCGCCTTTACGCAGCGCCGCATGGCGCATCTCGTTGGGGGCAACTCTTGCATTCGCCTGCGGCACTATCGTGGTCTTTATCTTTCTGCAAAGGTTTATGGCTGGCGACATACAGCGCCGCAGCGATGCGTGGCTGTCGGGTGAAGTCGAGGTTTTGGGCGACGTAGCTGAACGCACTCCGAAAGACGCACTCTATGACCGCGTTGTGGGAGAAGTTGCAGAGCTGGCCGCCCGTGAAGTGCCCAACAAACTGCCCAATGAGAGTGGCGCCGACGATGCTGTGTTCTTTCTGCAATCGGGCAGCGATGGCTCGCTCAAGTTATGGGTGGGTGCGGGCAATGGCGAGGCCCACTTAAAGGCGATAAATGCCATCCGCATCTCGAAGGACCATCCAACCGATCTGGATGTTCCCGGGTTCGCCGTCCCATTTCGTGTGGCTTCGACCCGAATTGACGATGGCAGTTATATCTTTCTAGGTCTGTCGGAACGAGATGAATTGCGCGTGCTCGCAAACCTCCGTTTGCGTTTTTTCCTGTTGTACATTCTTATTGTTCTTCTCGGCTTCGGCATTGTCTTTCTGACGACCCGGCGCATGCTGAGCCACGTGCGCAGGATTACTGAGGCTGCCTCACGCATCGGTCATTCCGATCTCGACGCGAGGGTGCCCACGACCAGACGTAATGATGAAATCAGTCAACTGGCCCTCACTCTCAATCGCATGCTCGATCGGATCGAGAGTTCGATCCACCAACTACATACCATCACAGATTCGCTGGCCCATGATTTGCGCAGCCCTCTGACAGCCATTCGTGGAAAGCTCGAGATGTCTTTATCGACATCCACGGACGGGGAACAGACCGAACCGATTGTTTCTGCCATTGACGAATTGGATCGACTTTCGGATTTTTTGAATAAATCGCTCGATGTTGCCGAGGCTAAAGCGGATGCCCTTCGACTGGCACGCAGTCACATTGATCTCGACAACATGCTCAAGGTAATGCTCGATCTCTACGAACCTTCCCTCTCTGAGAAAGGCTTAAAGGTCAGTCTGCACAGCGGCGGTCCGGTGAACATCCTGGCTGACGCGGCGCTGCTTCACCGAATGATCGCCAATCTCCTCGATAACGAACTGAAGCACCTGCCGGCTGCCTGCGCGCTGACGATTGAACTACGAAGCGAGGAAGATGCCGCATGGCTGATTTTCGAAGATGACGGTCCAGGATTCGAGCCGGAGGTACTCCTGAATGTGTTCGAACGCCGTGTGAAGGGACGCGATTCAAACGGACACGGACTTGGATTGGCGTTTGTCGATGCCGTAACACACGCACACAGGGGGACCGTTACAGCTTCGAATCGAGAGACCGGAGGAGCAAGAATCACTATTACTCTTCCGCTTGCTTCACAGGAATGCGCTCATTCGCCGGCGTCCGCAATGTCAAGTTCCAAATGAAGCGGCGCGACTCCCAGATCAATATTGAAATGGTCGCGGAGGTGCTGTGACTCATCAGACTGTTGCAAGAGGCTTGCTGGCCGTTCTTTGCGGCCTGCAAGGCCTGGGGGACCATGGCGGTCGACCTCAACCGCTCGCGGCCCCTATCGAGGTACGCTCTCTGACCCGAACGGGATTCGGCCACTAACTGCAGCGGTCAAGGGCTCAGCACTTCGCATCGATCTTAGTGTGATAACGAAAATTGGCACATTGCTGGCTCCTGCCGCAGTCATTGCAGCTTGCATTTACTCTGGCGGCTCATACTGAGCGAATGTGTGAGCGGTGAGTACTTCGACAGGGAGGACGAACCCAAGGAGACGCCGAAACAGATGACAATTCTCACTTAGAGTTTGAGAAAGAGTACAGGGGCAATTGATGCGAGCGCAGCTCCTGCTTGTAGCGCGATCACATAAAGCGTTTGTCTTGGCGCTCGTGGCAGCCACTTGATTGCGAAGAATGCCAGTACCGGTAACTGTCCCGCCATAAGGATTTGCCAGAGATGAGCAGTTGGCCCCTCATCGGCCTCTCGGGCAGCGCCAAACACTGAAATGTGGATTAGCACCAAAGCCAAAGCGGTCAGCGACATGGCCATTGGAATGAAGGCACTTGGGAGCCTCACGACGGTGCCGAATGAGCTACTGTGTTGGTCCATTGGTCCTCCAATCGTCGGAAACAACCGCTCGCCGACTGCCGAGCATATAACGTTTATTGCAGTAGAAATGTCGACGCTCTCGGCCTCCAGATGCACCTCAAACTCAGCGCCATAGCGGTCCTTCCAAGCGCGAGGATAGAGACTCGTTAGCACGCGAGCGATTGCGCGATTCATCATGCTTCCAGTCTTTTCAGTCCGGCTTTTGCGAATTGTTGGAGGGTGGCCAGTTTCGCACCCAGAATCCGCATGCCTTCCTTCGTAATTCGATAGGGTTGGCGTCTCTCCTCAGGTGGCAACGGCACAATCAAACCCTGCTGTTCCAAGCGCGCAATTGCTCCGTATAGCGTGCCGGGGCCGAGGCGGGTTCCGCACATTCCGGCGATGTCCTCAATCATGGCATGCCCGTGTTTCGGCCCACTTGCGAGGCTGGCGAGAACCAGCAACGGCGGATCCGAATACTGTTCCTTGACTGCCTTTTCTTTAGGGACTACTACGTGTTGCGTACTACGCATAACGTAATTATCTCACACTCGTCACTTTCGTGCAAGCGGTTTTTCCTAGCGATCTGGACGGCGGAGAAATGATGGAGTCACGCCAAATAATGCATTGCTGGAATATCTAAAGTGTGAGCAGTCAATTCTCGGCAACCAGCAATTCCATCTCATCTTCCAGGCGACGAGACTCAAGTTCGATTTCAGCCAATCGACGATAGGCTGCCGCTCGTTCTGACTGTGAAATAGCGGAGCTCTCGACTTTCTGAGTCAAAGCTGAATGCGCGATCTGCCGGACCGCCAAATGCGCATTGGCAGTCTCAATGGCGATCTTGCGAAGGATGGAATCCAAGGCGGCTGCTCACTTTGTGACATCGTTACACGAGGGTAATTGCTTGAGAGTGACGCAGATCACGATATGAATAAGGTTCGCACAGTCATCGTCAGATCTACAGAAGCCTGCTGAATGCTGCTTGAAAGAAAGCGCCTACCCTCAACGGGTGGGCGTTTTCATACTGCGACGAGGTTTCTCCGCGTCCCGAAGAACTGCCCAAACTTCAAATCCCATGATTGATGAAAAGTGAATGCCAAGATGACAAATTCGTCATTTTCGATCTACTCCGGTGTATTCCCAGAGATAATCTCAGAGTCCATGGCTTTGACGGGATCGGCCGCAATCTAAAATTGCATTGAAAAAACGCTAGACCGTTAGATTGAGGCGAGGCGCCGATCGCAATCATTCAAGTTCGCCGTAGTAACGGCCAGCGCTGACAAAGCTGGCGGCGCTCGACGTCTGGAGGGTGCATTGATGTTAAATCGCAGGCGATTCGGACAGCTGACGGGCCTTGCAGCGGGCTCTGCAATTCTGTCGCGGCCGATTCGAGCCGCGACGTCACCGGATGTGACGCTTGAGATCGCTTCTTACACGCTCGAAGCGTCGCCCCGCCATGCTTTCCGCACGGTCGCGTATAACGGCCAGGTTCCCGGACCGCTTTTGCGCATGCGCCAGGGCCTGGAGCAGAGAATTGAGATTCGCAATTCAAGCAAAGACCCAGAAGTGGTTCACTGGCATGGGTTGTTTCTTCCATCCGAAGTCGACGGCGCGATGGAGGAAGGCACACCGATGATCGCTCCAGGGTCTCAGGTGCAAATGAACTTCAAACCCGATCCTCCTGGCTTCCGTTGGTTTCATACGCACACATTTGCGGGCAAGGATCTGACCAAGGCACAATACAGCGGCCTGCACGGCTTTCTGCTTGTCGAGCCGCGCGACCATCCTGGAAATTACGATCGCGAGGTCTTTCTCGCGCTCCACGATTGGGGTGGCCGCTTCGAGGGCGGGGGCGACGGGTCAATGAATCCCGTCTACGACGTATCGACGATCAACGGCAAGATGCTGGGATTCGGCGAGCCGGTGCGCGTGAAGCATGGTGAACATGTGATGATGCACCTTCTGAATTCAAGCCCTACCGAGGTTCATTGGGTTGCTCTTGCGGGCCACAGCTTTAAGGTGATTGCGCTCGATGGAAACGCGGTGGCGCGGTCGCAGACAGTTTCAATGTTGCGCCTTGCACCCGCGGAGCGAATCTCCGCCATGGTGGAGATGAATAACCCGGGTGCATGGATTCTGGGAGAAGTGAGGAAGCACATTCAGAGCGCGGGCTTGGGGATAGTGATTGAGTACGCAGGCGCCATTGGGAAGCCAGCATGGGCCCAGCCTGGCAGCCTGGAGTGGAGCTATCGACGGTTTGCCGCAGAAGAGCAGGCCAGCCAGGCCGGAGAAGAGCAGACGCGCATTAATTTGGTCTTCGACTCGAAATTCGAGGGGCACGGAAGCGAAGAACATTGGAGGATCAACGGAAAATCGTATCCGGATACCGATGAGCCCAAGCTAATCGAAGGACGAAGGTACCGGCTGGTGATGAAGAACTTGAGCATGGACGATCATCCCCTCCATCTTCACCGGCACACGTTCGAAATCCGCCAGGTAGACGGTAGCCCCGAGATGAGTGGGCCACGGAAGGACGTTGTGCTGGTTGCCGCGAAAACGGCAGCCGAGGTTGAATTCGTTGCCGACAATCCCGGCAAAACTCTTTTTCATTGTCATCAACAAGATCACATGGACCGCGGCTTCATGATGGTGTTTCGGTATGCATAGCATTCTCAGAGGCGACCGATTTCTCTCGCGCTCACTCTTACTGTGCGTAGTGTGCGTCTTGCTGATTGCCCGGAATGCTCCGGCCCAGGGAAACTACGAGATCCAGGTCTACGGTGCGGACACGGTCCCTCCCAAGAACCTTATGGTTGAGCTGCACTCCAACTACACTGTCACCGGGCAACCGAAGGTGATCGATGGCGTGTACCCGACCAATCATCAGGAGCACGAAACGCTCGAGCTCACGCAGGGGATAAACGGCTGGGCCGAAGTTGGATTCTACGTATTTACCAGCGAACAGGATGGCCACGGTGTGCAGTGGGTGGGCGACCACATTCGTCCTCGCGTGCGTGCGCCTGATCGATGGCATCTTCCCGTTGGGCTCAGCCTCTCGACCGAGATCGGCTATCAGCGAGCCGCATATTCCACGGACACATGGACCTGGGAGATCCGCCCGATCATCGATAAGACGACCGGGCGCTGGTACTTCGCATTCAACCCTGCGCTCGAACGAACCCTGCACGGGCCAGATGTGAAACAGGGACTGGGCTTTTCGCCTGGGGTGAAGGTAAGTTATGACTTTACGTCAGTGATCAGCGGCGGCTTTGAATATTACGCAGACTACGGACGCCTGGGAGCGTTCGACGATTTGCACCAGCAGCAACAGCAGATCTTTGCCGTGACCGACCTGAATGTTTCTCCGAAGTGGGAGATCAACTTCGGCGTAGGCGTAGGCCCAACCGCGGCCACCGATCACCTGATCGTCAAGGGCATCCTGGGAAGGCGATTCGACTGGGGAAAGAAATCTGCGGTCGAGTAGGCCGTGGATCAGAATGCCCGGTCACTTCAAAATTGCATCCAATACATCTCGATAATGCCTATCCGGTGAATGAATAAATCGTTATGTAGCAGAGGCGCCGGGAGAGCAATCAAGGCAACGAGCAACGCGTATTCGACCAGATCCTGGCCGTCCTCGTGGTTAATGAGTAGTTGAAACCTCACATATCGTTTGATGAACAATAAATTCATGTGAGTCACCAGGCGTTGGATTTTCTTACGCGAGCCATCCTAAAGAGAAGATCAAGCATAGGTGACACCATACTGGCGTCTTTGTTAACGGAATGTCTTGCAGATTACCTGCCAGCAAGAGCACAAACTTTGAGCATCCGGCCCATGATCGGGGCAATGTGAGCTACGTCGGCTGCCACCCCATTCATGCGCCCGGCGCGGCGAAACATCTGCTTAAGATTGAGCAGCCCCAGCTTTGCTTTCACTGCCACAACGAAGTCAAGCCTGAGTTCTCCATGCCCTTTCACCACAGAGTTGAAGAGGGGGTAGCCGCTCTGCTCACTAGACATCAATCTATCTTGATTCCCCTGCCGTTCCCAAAGCAGCATGCGGCCAACCATCGTTCCAGGTTAACGTCGAGATCTGCAACGCGGGTTTGCCAGTGAGGGCGTCGTACGCGTGAAACACAATGATGTCGCCTTCTGGTCGCTGCAGAATCGACTCACCACCCGGACCGAGCCAGCGGCCATTTGCGCCCAGTAATTGCGTTCCGCCGCCCTGCAGCATGAGCTTGCCGTCAGCATCCACATAGGGCCCAGTCACGTGAGAGGACCGGCCAACCATCGTGCGATAAGTGCTATGTGTTCCGCGGCAACATAGATCGAATGAGACAAACAGATAGAAGTAATTGTCGTGGCGCACAATGAAAGGCGCTTCGATAGCTTCCCAGTCTGGCGGCAGGCCCGGCTTGGCGGGTTCGGCGTTTTCAGGCTTTGCTCGAGAGGCAAGCGAGTAAGTCGTTTTGTCGGCCGGGTCGGTCTTGCCTGTGTCTCGGTCGATGCGGCACATCTTGATGCCGCCCCAGAAACTGCCGAAACTCAGCCACGGAACACCGTTCTCATCGAAGACAATGTTGGGATCGATGGCATTGAAGTCGTCAGCAGCGGTGGATGTTAGAACCTGTCCCTCATCTTTCCAGTGGTACTTGGGGCTGGCAGGATCGAGTGTCTCGTTGGTAGCGAGCGCGATACCCGAAGTGTTCACGCCGAAGGCCGAATAGGCATAGTAGAGATGAAACTTTCCGTTGAAGAACGAGATGTCGGGAGCCCATAGCTCGCGGGTCTTCGGACTCGCCTCGCGAATCCATTCAGGTATCTGGTCGAAGACTTTGCCGCAGTACTTCCAGTCGGTGAGATTGGTCGAGCAGCGAATGGGGAATTGACCACCTCCGGGTGCGGCGCCAGTCGCAAAAACGTAATAGCTTCCTCCTTCGCGCGCGATCGAAGGATCGTGAGTCATCGGGTAATCGCCTGTCAGCGTAAATGGCGTGGGCGCCTGTCCTAAAATCGGCATGGCAATAAGCAGGACAAGAGCGGCGGCTGGAGAATGAAGGAATCGCATGCGCACCTTTTCGTTTCGATCGCAGAAACTCGTGGCTGCCGTTGTGTGGGCGGCGCGCCATGGGTTGAGGCCGGCTTTTTTCGCCGGCCCGGTTATTCGATATACGGCCAGCCATCTGAGGTAAAGCCCAGGCGGTTGATTCCCAGCGTAGGCGTTCCATTGTTGTTGCCGTCGTAGTAGTGGTAGACGATGGTGGGCAGCGATGTTGAACCGTCGCTGCCCGTGTCGGTCAAGATGCTGGCGCCTCCCGGCCCATCGATGTTGGCGTGCGCGCTGATCAGAATCGTCCCGCCGCCTGCAGTCAGGTCGATGCCGCCGCGATCTACGAACGGACCGTTGGGCGATGTTGAGCGGCCAACAATTTCTCGATACGTGCTGGCCGTTCCCTCGCAGCAGACGTCGGTGGGCGCAAAGTAGTAGTAGTACTGAGTCCCATTGAAGACGTACGGATAAATGAAGGGACCTTCTTCTCCGGCGCCACGATACGCAACCTTGGTCCAGGTGCTTGTATCGCTCGAAACCGGGAAGCCGATCGTCGCGCTCGAAGTTGCAATCGACGGGTCCTGCAATTGCAGCACCCGAATGCCGTCGGACCATGAACCATAAACCAGCCACCAATTGCCTGAGGCGTCGATGAATGGCGAAGGGTCGATCGCATTCCAGGTTGTGCCGGCGGTGAATCCCCATGGATTGGGAGAAGGAACGGGGCTGGTGGTATTGGTCCAGGAAGTGACGACGTAACCCATATCAGTCCACGGACCATATGCAGTGGAACTTGTGGCCAGGCCGATCACTGCCTCAGCACCGGTAGAAGGCTCGTAGGGAATTGCGTAGTACTGATAGTAAGTTCCGTTGGCGTAGAGCACGTCTGGCGCCCACACGTCTGTGTTCTCGCCGTTGTTGTCAGAGGGTGGTGTTTGCAGGCCGATCCACGACGCAAAATCGGGCCCAATAATCGGGCAGTGATTGTCGTCCGTAATCCAAAAGCCGCCTTCAGTCTGCGTGCATGCGCCGTTCGGCGTTGATAGCGTCGTGTAAGTAAAGGTGCTCAAGTCTGTTGAGTAGGCAATCGTCTGGTGAGTTCCATATAACCAATAGATGTGCGTTACGGGGTCCTGCAACATGAATGGGTCGTGCACGTAGATGCCGGTTCCGGATACGCTCATTGGCGCCAGGTATGCTGCGTTGCCTGTCGAAGTCACAGCCCACTCCTGGCATGTGCATCCCGGGCCAGTCGCAGCACGCGCGCTTTGATCGATGGTGGCGGATGAAGTGGTTCCCGAGTTTGCATCTTCGAGATACAAGCCGCTGTTCACGTTGCGGATCAAATAATTGCCGTCGCTGAGCAGATAAAACTCCCAGAGATGATCGTTGGTTCCGTTGTCGGCGTAATCGAGAACCTGCGCGCCGGCAGAGATTGACGCGTTGCTTATTCCCATCACCTGGTGAGTGAGCATGTTTTCAACGTTGTATTGGCTGCTGCCCATGGGGATGAAATGCCAGTCGATATCTGCCGTAGAAGTAGTGGAAGACTCCTGCACCACGTCGGTTCCAGCCACCTGGCTTTGGCCGGAGATACCCAGCACCATGCTGCTGGCGGAATTGGTCAATGTGAATTGGTCGGTATCGCCCACTGTGGTCTGCGTGCCCATGTCGTAGGTCTCCCCGCAGCTGGTGACGCAGGTTCCACCTCCGCCAGATGATCCGGAGCCGCCTCCGCATCCTGAAGCTGCCAGCGTAATCAAGGTGACAACCAACATCGCCGCTGGCGCAAAACGAGAGATCATTTTCGAGATTCCTTCCCTCTGATCAATCCCTGATCGAATGCTTCTCCAGCACAGAGGGCGCCGGGAAATCGCGGCGCAGCGATCATTGCGGATCGCCGCGCCGGTCAGAGTTTGAGTTTGTGAAACGACCCATCTGGAAAGAGGCAGTTAGAAGTTGACCCTCAATCGGAATTGCGAGGTTCTTCCCCCCGCCATATCCCCGCCGATTTGTCCATCAGCCAATCCGCCCACTCCCATGCCCGAATTCGGGCGATCCCAGTAGTGACGGTTGAACACATTGAACATATCGGCGTTGAATTGAACGTCCATCCCTTCCCGCACCGGGAAGGTCTTCACCAGCCCCATATCCTCGCTCTTCCACGGAATCCAGCGAATATCCGCCGAGTTGCGTGGCATGGTGCCGAACTGCCATGGATTGCCTTCGCCCGATGCTCCCACTCCGTTGGGGTCGCGATTGGCAAACAGGTTTGGATCGTAGAAGGCATTGCAATTGAAATAACCGGTATTGCAAGCCGATGCGTACGACGTTGAGTCGAAGTCAAGAGGATTCTTGAACGTAGAGTTCTTGACAGGCTGTCCGGCAACTCGATCGAAACGAACGCTCGAGTTTTTACCCGGAATGCCGGTCGCGCCGTAGATACTCATAGGCTGACCGCTCTCGTAGTGAAGAATTCCACTATAGTTCCAATTCGCGACCAGCATATTTACCGGGCGCGATGCATGGGAGAGTAACTTCCTGCCCTTGCCAACAGGCAATTCGTAGATATAGCTCACCGCGAGGTTGTTGGGTGTATCTTCGCTGCTCACGCACTTTTCGGCCCGCAGGTTTTCGGGGTCCTGCACCGCGCCACCATTCTGCAGTGTGCTCCAGTAGGGCTGAACCACATCGGCGTCGGTCAAGGTCTTGGAGAAAGTGTATGAAGCCAGGATGCTCAGGCCATTGCTGAATCGCTTGTCAAGCCTTGCTTCAAGCGCTTCATAGGTGGACTGTCCCAGGTTCTGCAGATAGCTGTCCATGTTAATGTACTCAATCTGCGGGAAGGGACGCAGAGCCTGTGCTTCGCTGACGCCCCATGCCCAGGTACAGGTGGGTGGGCCAGCCTGGCAGGTAAAGTTGGCATACGGCTCCATCGGCGGACCTGACCAGCCGAGAGGTCCGGGAGCGGCCGCCCACCAGTTGAGCCAATCGCCCAGAGCCATGTCCTTATCAGGCATATCGTTGAAGAAATCAAGCATTGCGTGCAGGTGCGTGGCGTGATTGCCCATGTAGCCAACGATGAGAGTGGTGTGGGGGCTAAGCTCATACTGCGCTTCCAGTCCCCAGTTTTCGACCATGCCTGGCCGCCCGTTGGTCGGCGCGACATAATCGGCGCTGATGCTGGTGCCATCGAGCTGGTTGGGATTGAGGTTGGGAGTGGTCGGCATCGCCTGCAAGCCGCTGTCGAGCGGCACGCCGTCCAGGGGATCGTTGGTGAAGAGGCTGCCCTGCACCGTGAATCCCTGCGCCGTGCCCTGGCCGTAGTCGGCGTAGACCAGCGGGCCATAGTACATGCCGGCGCTGCCGCGCAGCACAGCCTTGCCGTTAAACATGGGCGGTTGCCACGCAAATCCTACGCGCGGCGCAAAGTCCTTCCTGTAGACCGAGCCCCAGGTTTCGTTCACGCTCCCGTTCCGTCCGGCGCCTTTGCCTGCAAACACCAGCGCGCCCTTAGCCTGAGGATAGGTTCCGGCATCGGTTGCCTCATCGATCTTGTTCGGATCCCAGATCGACGTATCGCCGTCGGCTTCGTGGCGAGGCGTTTCATAGCTCCAGCGGACGCCAAAGTTGATGTTCAGGTGCGGACTTGCCTTCCAGTTATCACCCGCAAAAAGCGCGCCGTAATGCGAGATCCAGCGTGGCGCATGAAGGTCGGCGAGGTTAGTGGCCAGGCCGGTCTCGCCGATCAGGAACGCGGCCAACGAATTGCCGTCCTGTCCCCAGTAGTCTTCGTCTGAAGCGGTCTGGTTGTCCCAGAACTGAAAGCACCCGGCGTTCCCGCTGCATGTGCCGCCGATCGAACTCACCCAGGAGTACTGGTGATACTGCCCTTCGCCGCCTAAGGTGAAGTTGTGAGCGCCCCTCTGCCAGTGAAGTACGTCATTCAGCGCAACCGTGTTGTCCACGTCGGTCGAGTCTTCCTGTTGGCCAATGCCCCCAAAGGTGTTGCCTATGAACTGGAAGACAGGAAAGTCATCGCTGAATCCGTTGGCAATGCCAAAGGTCGAGTCCCAGTCGGTACCCGTCTTCGAAGCCTTGGATTTGTTGATGTTGTTAGAGCGATTGCCGCCCACCGTGAGCACATTGACCAGATTCGGACTCAGCGTCCAGTCCCAGCCCGCGCGCAGATAAGAGCCTCTTTGATCGACTGTTCCGCAGCAGGTCTGGATCGGTAATGGCAAGTTCGAGTTGCCGCCCGTGTCGGTATTCTCGCGAAATTGCAAAAATGCCCAGACCTTGTGGTTCTCGCCAAGGTTTTGATCGACACGCAAGCTATAGGCCGTATTGTCAACCGCACCCCTGGAACCCGGACCGTTGTACACGTAGTTGTAGGTGCTGCTGCCTGGAACTTCCTGCTGAGCCAGAGGCATCAGGTATTTCGAGACAAGCAAATTTGCGATGCTGCTTTGGCGGCCGATCGGAATCTTGTTGGTAGGAGCGCCGGTTACGACATAGGCGCCTGGGCCGCCGGTCACAGTCTGGCCAAAGCCGGCATAGCGGCAGGGGACCGATGTATTGTCATATTGCGGATCCATGATTTCGCCCGGATACACGGTCTCGCCGCAGGGAGAAGTGCCCAGCGGAGTCGAGCCGAGCAGAGACGAGAAGTCGTAGTACTGTCCATCGCTGCCCAACTCGGCCGGTGTCGGCAACAAACTTTCGATTGGACCGCCGTAGGCCTGATGCCACTGTTCAAAGTTGAAAAAGAAAAAGCTCTTGTTATGGCCGTTGTAGAGGTGGGGAATCAGAATCGGCCCGCCCGCATTGGCTCCATAGTCTTCCTTGGTATCGGCCGGCTTCGCAAGCTCTTCCGCACGCGTCGCGCCGGTCGCTTGAAAAGCTCTTCCTTTCTGAAACCAATCCAGCGCATCGAACGCGGCATTCTTGTAGAACATGTACCCCGCGCCGTGATAGCTATTGGTGCCGCCCCTGGTGTTGAAGTTGGCTAAGCCGCCAGTGGTGCGGCCTTCCGATATGGGAACGTTTGCAATACTGATGTGAAATTCATAAACCGCATCCATCGATGGATTGACGATTCCAAAACTACCCGAGCCGTTTTCCTCGCGGTTGGTGGTGATGCCGTCAAGCAGGAAGTCGGTGCCCATCTCCTGGCCGCCGGCAACCTTGATCGTGTCGGTGCCATCCGATGACTGGCCAAATCCGGCGACGCCCGGAGCCAGATATTCAAGAGCTTCCGGCGAACGGAAGCCGGCAACCGACAGGGGAAGTTGATCCACCTGTTCGGGAGAGATATCGACGTCGATTTCAGAGGACTCGGTTTCAAGCCCTGAATCACCGGCGACCACGTTCACCGTTACATTGGCCTCGCCAACGGCAAGGTTCACATTGAAGGCCGTAGTTGTTCCAACCGCGATCACCACACTGTCATCGACCACGGTCTTAAAGCCCGGGTCCGTCACCGTAACTTCGTACTTCCCCGGGCGCACGGCGGGCAGGCTGTAGTAGCCGCTTGCCGCGCTTACGGTCGAGTAGAGGGTTCCCGTGTCCACTCCCTTGAGCGTGATTTTTGCGCCCGGTATGGATTTGCCGGCCGGGTCCAGTACGCTTCCCGCAATGGCTCCCGTATCCAGCTGGGCCAATGCCGTTGTGGGGATACCCACAACCAGGCCGAGCAACATCATCCACAAACATGTCTGTGCCAGTGACAATCGCAGCGACATGCGGAATGCGCGCCTCTTATTTCCTAGCTTTAGCATTTGCAAATTGCCTCCAATCGTAAAGCTTCCGACCGGGTTTTCTCCCGCGGAGCTTGTTTCTTGCCACCACCATTTTCTGTGCGCCGTTTGCGATTCGGCGCCAACCTGATGCAGGTGGCAGATTGCATCGAGTTTTAACCTGTCTCCCCCCGCAGTACGTTCCGGTGGTCAGATTCTCGGTCCGGTCCATCGGCAAAACTGCTCCTGTCGTGCGGGCGTGTTCAACGAGTAAACGCTTACCCGATTTGGCCTTCAAACCCATCCCCCTCGATCGCCACACCCTCCATCCCTTCGCAAATTCTTGCCCCGCGTGCCTGGCGTGAGCGACTGTCACGCCAGGCCAAAAATCGTTCATGGAGTACCTGTCGTCATCGAAACTTGTTCCGGATCATCTACTGGAAGTCCTGCCCGTTTGCCCGCGATCTGGGCGGCCCGGTCGTCATGTGCGGCCTTGCTCTCAGACCGCAGCCGCAGAAAATTCTGCATGGCGGCCTGAGCCTCCTGGTTCTGATCAAGCTTGCGGTAGACCTGCGCCAGCCTGTAGTAGGCGCTCATGGCGCGGTCGTTGATCGGGTCGGCGGCGATGGCCTGGTTGAATTCGCCTATCGCCTCCTTGGGCTGATCGGTAGCTACAAGTCCCACGCCGAGGTAATAGTGCGCGTCGATCAGCGATGGGTCGGCTTCGAGCGCATCCCGCAGCAGACCCACCCCCCCGGTTGGATTCTGGTTTAGCACCAACAGGCTGCCCAGCTTGTATTTTGAAGAGGTCGCGTACGGGTCGATGGTCAGCTCTTCGCGATAAGCGGCAGTTGCCTTATCCAGTTCTCCCACCACCCAGTACTGATCTGCAAGCTCTTCGTGGAGCCCGGGCTGGCGGGGCGCGATCTTGACCGCGAGTTCAAGTTCGGCGACAGCCTGCTGGTTGCGCGTTGCCTGCGCGTATGCCTCGGCCAGCACCTGGTGCACTCTCACCGAGTCACGGTTGAGTTGAAACATCGCGGCGTAGGACGCATTCGCCACTAGAAAATAAGCGCGCCCGCGGTGGTAAAGGATATCGACGTCGTGAGGGTCGAGAGCATATGCCTTATCGAGCGGCGCGATCGCACCCCGCGGATCGCCCTCAGCCAATCGGCAGACACCCAGCCACATCAAAGCTTTGGCGCTGTGGGGGTCAAGGGCTGTCTCCCGTTCAAGACGCGTCTCGGCGTCCTTGAAACGATTCTCCCGATAGTCGATTAGGCCGAGGAAGAGATTGGCTCCGCGCAGCCCCGGTTTCAGGGCGAGAGCCCTCGCAAGTTCCGGCCGCGCATTATCCAACTTACCGCTCTGAAAGAATGCCAGTCCGAGGTTGAGGTGGCCTTCGGCTAAATCGGGTTGATGATGGGTGACGGAAGAGTAAGCGGTCACCGCCGTGGCAAAGTCGCCGGAAGTCATCGCCTGGGCACCCTTCTGCATTGCCGACTCGATGGAGTCATCGGCTGGATTTTGGCCTTGAGCATTAACAGAGCGGCCCATCATCAGGACGGAGGCGCAGAGACCGGCGCAAATCCACCCGGTGCAATGCCTGGCATTCGGAAAGAAACGAAGATTCCTCCTCGCGGGAAGGCGACGCCGCCCGCCCCTCTCGGAAATCGATGGTGGAATTCGAGTCAACAATCGGACCATGTTGAAAATTATCGGGTAGGTCGGCTTTGTTGGTTAATAACAAACCGAACCCGAAAATCCCCATTCCAAAAGCACACGAATCAGAACACCGGGTCGATTGCGATGTAAAGCGTTTAACGGATCAGGCACCCGTTACGAGCGATAAGTCATTTAATTAAAGGCGTTTAAATAGTCGAGCGCGCAGCCCGTTACGAGCTGTTTTTGATCGCCGGCCAAGCCCAGACCTGAAAGTTAATGCGATGTTATAGTAGGGAACTGAGGAGAGGTCTGAGTGAGGAATGTCGCCAGCCGGTCCATCTTCGCTCGGTGAGCCGAGTGTGCTCGCACCAGAGCAGATAACCCTGGTCCGGGGGCACCTCGAAAAGATCCTGGCGAGCCATGTCTTCGCCGGGAGCAGGCGCACCCAGGACTTCCTCCGGCTGATTGTCGGCCACGCGCTCGATGGGGACGTCGATAACCTCAGAGAGCGGATGATTGGCGCCGAAATGTTCGGGCGCCCGGTCAGCTACGACACTGGAAGCGACTCTGTTGTGCGCGTCAGGGCGAGCGAAGTTCGCAAAAAGCTCACGCAGTACTATAGCGAAACCAGCCAGGAAAAATCTGAAATCCGCATCGAACTGCCCAGCGGTTCCTACGTCCCGCGATTCCACTTCGAACCTCACGAGGAGTCAGCAACGGCAGCAGCGCCTGCGGCCGGCCAACCGACAATCCCAAAGGCCCCGCCAGGTGGCAGCGTACCCGTCGCCGAGCTCGAGTCGAAATTGCGACATTCACGCTCCAGGCGGTTGCTGACTCCTCGATTCGCAGCAGTCGCGGGACTCGCGATTTGCCTGGTTGTTCTCGCCGGCATTTGGGCTGCAAAAAAGTGGATGAACGGATCCGGCTCCCCAAAAGGGATTCACTCCATCGCCATTCTGCCCCTCGAAAATCTTTCCGGCTCTCCCGATCAAAATTACTTTGCTGATGGAATGACCGAGGAACTCATCAACGACCTTGGGCAGGTGTCGACGCTTCGCGTAATCTCTCTCACATCTTCAATGAGCTACAAGGGCACCAAAAAAACGCTGCCCGAGATTGCCCATGAGCTTTCAGTCGACGGCGTTGTTGAAGGTGGCGTGCTGCGTGAAGGCAACCAGGTGCGCGTGAGCGTCCAGCTCATCGATGCCAGAAACGATCGTCCCGTCTGGGCTCACACTTATATTCGCGATCTTTCAGGAGTTTCTTCCTGGCAGGGAGAAGTGGCGCAAGCCATCGCGGACGAAGTAAGCAGCGATGTGACTCCGCAACAACAGGCGCAACTGACGCGCAAGAGTTCCGTCGATCCGGCGGCCCAGGACGATTATCTGCATGGAATACTGTTGCGCGAGGCTGACGACTGCAAGAACGCGATCACCGATTTCGATCGCGCGATAGAAAAGGACCCTACTTACGCACAGGCTCATTCCGCCTTGGCCAGTTGTTATGGCATGCTCGGCGAATCGGGGCGAATGCCGTATGAGCAGGCGTTTGGCTTGCAGAAGACTGAAGCACTCAAGGCCATCGCGCTTGACGATTATCTCTCTGAGGCCCACGCCGAACTGGCCAACACCGCCATGACGCTGGATTGGGATTGGCCCGTCGCAGAATCGGAGTTTCGCCGCGCCCTCGAGCTCAATCCAAATTCGGCCACCAATCACGAAAAATACGCCTTCTATCTGGTCCGCACCGGGCATCCCAATGAAGCTCTCGCAGAGATTCAGCGCAGCGTCGATCTCGATCCGGTTTCAGGCAGTACGTTTCACGCCGAAGGTTTCGTCTACTATTTTTCGCACCAGTACGATCGGGCTCTTGATGTGGCCCGAACCGTGCGCGGCCTTAAGATCAATCTCTCTGACTGGAACTTACTCACCGGCGCAAGCTACGCTGAAAAAGGGATGTACAGCGACGCAATCGCCGCATTTCTCAAGTCCGGTAATGGCGCTTACGCGCTCGGTCATTTGGGCAATGCCTATGCACGCGCGGGCCGCAATCAAGCCGCCCAGCAACTGATTTCCCAGCTCGAAGAAGATGTACGCACGCAGGAAGTGGGCCGGTACGAGATTGCGCTCATCTACGCGGGCATGGGCGACAGCAAGGATGCGTTTAAGTGGCTCGATGACGCGTATCGCTCGCATGACGTCGGCCTGGTTTATCTCAAAGTCGATCCCTGCCTCGATTCGCTGCGAGCGGACCCCCGCTTCGAAGACCTGGTAAGTCGTGTGGGCCTCGCAAAATGAAGTTGCTTCGCCGCCGAAGCAGAGAATGAGCAATGCATCCAGAATCGCACTCAGGATTTTTCGAACTTATTGCAGCCGGCGTTCGAAATACGTAACTTACTGATTCCAGAATCGCTCAAATCGCCAGAAGCGACATTCTCTGGCACAATCCAGGCACAACGACCCGAAAACTCCACATTCGGATCGATGCCGATGCGCACCTGATCTGTCGCCCCTGCAGAACTTCCCTTTGCCTCTATAAGCTTGCTGAAACTTAACTGTCGGATTGGCGACCATCGGAAGAGGGGAGCCAAATCCGCGTATAAAATAACTTCGAACTGCGATGTGGGTTTTCCTGAGTGAAAGCCCTCAACGAAGAGAATAAGATGTGGCTTCTTCCGAAATCGCAAATGAGCATATTCAGGTCTTCCCACCCTGGCGTTCCCGAATTGCCTCGTTGTTGCTTGACGCTTCCGTTGTCGTAACGCAAAATAGATGCACATTTCATTAGTTGGGTCGTAGCTTTACGACGCGTATAGGCGCCCTAAAAAACTCCACCCTGACACTCCGCATTGAGCCAGCGCTGAAAGCGACCCTCAAGTCCGCCGCCGAAGCTGAGCACCGGTCCATTGCGAAAAAGAAAGGAACTCGATGGACCGTCGAACGTTTTTGGGTACTGCTACTGCCACGGCAATAGCAACCGTGATGAACCCAGTTCCCTCGCTGGCTGATACACCAAAGCTGAAACCGATGGCACTGGGACTCATGGTGAGCCCCGATGCTGCGCCTGAGGCGACAATCAAGCGGGTTCACGATATGGGTTTCTCGAACTGCTTCCTGTCGCTCGATGGATACATCGGCAAATTCACTGCGGATGCCGCCCGCCAGATAGGAGAATTGCTGACCAGGTACGAGCTGGTGGCGACGGCGGTGGAGGTGGTTGGACCGGGGAGGCTCGAGTGGAACTTCATCGAGGGTCCTTCCACAATTGGGCTGGTCCCGCCAAGTACACGCGCGGCGCGGATCGATGCACTCAAGCAGGTTTCAGACTTCGCCAAGCAGCTGGGTATTGGGCAGGTACAGACGCACTGCGGATTCATTCCGGAAAACCCGGCAGATACCTTGTATCCGGGTGCGGTGGAGGCCATCCGCGCCGTCGCGCAACATTGCCAGGGGAACGGGCAGTACTTCCTTATGGAAACCGGGCAGGAAACGCCGACGACGATTTCGCGGACGATTCGGGACGTAAACATGCCCAATCTTGGAACTGGCTTGGATACGGCAAACCTGATCCTCTACGGCAAGGCGAATCCGGTGGATGCCGTCGATATTATCGGCACGCATGTGCGAAGTGTTCACGCCAAGGATGGCAAATGGCCAACCGATCCGGACAAGCTCGGCGAAGAAGTTCTGATCGGCAACGGGTTGGTCGATTTCAAGAAGGTGTGCACGAAGCTGCATAAGCTGGGATATGCCGGCACGATTACCATCGAACGCGAGACATCGGGACCGCAGCAAATCGAGGACGTGAAGAACGAGAAGATATACTTGCAGCGAATATTGGATGAGGTATTGGCGTAGATGGAAGGCGTCAAGGCTGGAAATGCGCCTATGCGGAGTTTTAGGAAGCAGGGTGAAGCCACCCGCCGTCGTGGCAGTTCAAGGCTCCTTTAGGCGGCGCTGACTTTACCGTGACGCGTTTCCCAGCCATATTTCCTAAAACGCTATAGGATTCTTGAGCACGGGTTTAGGCCCGGTGTTTTCAATGCGAGGAAAAATGAATCGGCGGGAGTTAATACAGTCAGGAACGGCGGCGGTTTCAGGGATGTTGTTGCTCGATCCACGAGCGGTGTTTAGCTATGAGGCGAACTCGGCTGTTGGGCACGGTCTGCTGGGATGCGGCAATCGCGGCACCGAGGTCGCCACTTCGTTTGCGCAGAACACCTCGGCCCGGGTCGTAGCGCTTGCTGATTTGTTCGCCGACAAACTAGAGGCGGGGCATGCTCACTTCAACAAAGTGAACACTGACCTGGGACAGCCGGCAATCGACAGCAAACTGCTGTTTCGCGGTCCTCATGCCTTTGAACAGCTTGCAGATTCAAAGGAAGTGGATCTGATCCAGATTTCGACGCCGCCATTTTTTCACGTGCTGCACCTCAACGCGGCGGTCGCCTCGGGTAAGCATGTCTATTGCGAAAAGCCGGTTGGCGTGGACATCGCACAGGCCAGGCATGCGCTCGAAATCGCGAAGAAAGTGACGCCGAACCAGAGCGTCGACGTCGGCTTCCAATGCCGGCAAGCCCCGCCTATTGCTGCGCTGGCGGAGAGGATCAAGGGCGGTGCATTGGGAAAAATCGCCACGGTCTCCGGCAACTACTACGCTCCTGCTTCGACAGAGAAGAAGCGCGAAGGTGAGGGGAAGGACGAGTACCGTTTGCGTAACTGGCTCTGGGATCGCGTGCTCTCGGGAGACATTCTTGTTGAGCAGAACATTCACATTATCGATTTGTGCAACTGGATGCTGGGCGCACACCCATTGAAGGCTACGGCCACCGGTGGACGCAACGTGCTTACGCATTACGGCGACTGCTGGGATAACTACCAGGTTGATTTCACCTATCCAAACGATGTGCACTTCTCGTTTGCCTCAACACAGTTTGAGCCCGACAACGTATTCGAGGCAGGGCTCAGGCTGTCTGGCGCGATTGGCTCGGCGACGTGTCCATATGCGGGTCCGATTGCGATTACGGGCAAGAATGCGTGGTCGTGGCAGGACTCGGAATCCACCGCACAGGCATCAGGGAAGTTTGCAGCCAATGGGGCGTTCCTTGACAACCTCAAGTACGCGGATCGCGACAAGGAGCGGACGTTCATCGCGAGCATTGTCTCTGGACCCACGCATAATCAAATTGCCGATGGCGTGGAAACGGCGTTGAGCTGCATGCTTGGACGAATGGCGGGATACCAGAAGCGTGAAGTTACCTGGGAAGAGATGCTTGCCCAGAAAGAAGATTGGCCGCTCGGTTTCAGCCTGGAACAATTTGCCTGAGAGCAGTTCCGTATGCGTGGCGAGGGATACATCGCTGGATGACGGGACACGAACGAGTTCTCGCAACACTCGCCCGCCGGTCTACCTTCGCCTCTCCAAAATACCGATCTTCCCTCGAATCATCGAGATGAATTGACCATTCACTTTAGCTTGCAAGCATGTAAAACTGACCTCATGCTGCGCTTGCTGAGGCTTCTGTCGATTCTTTCCGCTCACTTCTTTCGCTCTCACTGAACTTCCCTGCCCTTCCTCGGAAATCCCTTCCTGAACCCCCGCCGCACTCCCAATCAAGCCCGCAAAACGCACGGGTAGCATTTTGGCGGCGCACACCATGGTGCTGGGATCCAGTTTCAGCGTTCATGAGCTTTCCATCAATAAATCGCCAAAACCTGCTGAGCCACAAAGACCAGGAAATGACCTTCATTAATGTCCGGCAAGTTTAACGTTCGCCCTGGACGGACGAACCTTGTCTGCCGTAACAAGTCCCTGCCCTTCAAGCACGTAATAGTATTTGTCCGCCGCAAGATTGCTGACCTTGTCAACCTTTCCCGAAGGCCAGCGAATTTCAACGCTATCGACCTTATTCACGGAACCGAGCCCAAAATGGACTCGAGTATCGTTCTGAGAAAGGTAGCTTCCGCCGCTATGAATCTCGTCCGTCTGAGTCACACCTCCGGCAACGATGCGAACTTTTGCATTGAGTGCCATTCGGTTGCTGGTGACGCCGGCCAACTCAAAGCTCACCCAGTGGCGCCCCGGGATACCTGAGTTCTTGAGAAGCACAGGGCGCCCATCGAGATTCTCAATCACCAAATCCAGGTTGCCGTCATTAAAGAGATCGCCGGCTGCAAGCCCGCGCGAAACCCACTTTTCGTTCAGCGCCCCTCCCGCCATACCGGTCGCATCGCAGAAGGTGCCGTCTCCTTGATTGAGGAATAAAACCGCGGGCTCCTTGTAACGCGCTCCTGTCGGCTGCGTGTCCACCTGGGGATACAAATGGCCGTCCACTGAAATCAGATCGAGCCAGCCGTCGTTGTCAAGATCGGCGAACGCTGCTCCCCACTTTACGTACGGCAACGATGACATGGCCGTACCCGATGGATAGGAGACTTCGTCGAAGTTCCAATCGCCCTCGTTCCGGTAGAGCACATTGTTCTCGTCGGCAAATGCCGTCAAATAGAGCGACGGGCGCCCACTGTGCAAATAATCGCCGATGGCGATCCCCATAAATCCCTGTTCCGACCCTTCGCCATTGAGCGCGGTCCCCGACTCAAGACCTATTTCCTCAAACTTTCCATTTCCCAGGTTGCGATAGAGCAAGTTCGGCGTTGAATCATCGGCGACAAAGAGATCAAGCTTGCCGGTGTTGTTAAAATCTGCCCAGATTACGCCCATCCCGTAGTACTTATTTGGATTGCTTACTCCCGCAGCTTCAGACACATCTGTGAAGGTTCCATCACCATTGTTATGAAACAGCGCATCGCCGTTCCCTTTCAAGCCGCGAGGCCCGCACTGGACAGCCACACCATGGCTCATGCAATTCGGGGCGCCGCCAAATTTAGGTAGATCGTCGAGCTGAAAATCTACGTAATTCGACACCATAAGATCGACGAAGCCGTCGCCGTCATAATCGCCAAAGGCAGCTCCGGTTGACCATCTTCCATCCCGTACCCCAGCTTTGGCCGTGACGTCGGTAAATGTGCCGTCTCCATTATTCCTGTAGAGAATGTTTCCGCCGAAGCATGTGAGATATAAGTCCGGCCAACCATCGTTGTTATAGTCGCCCACCGCGCCGCCCATCGCATAACACGAATGCGAGAGTCCGGCCGCTTCAGTTACATCGGTAAAAGTCCCGTCATGATTGTTGTGATAAAGCGCCCCGCGGCTGGTCTCTCCTGCAATGGCCATCGCCACGGTTGGAGCATTAGTGAAATAAATGTCCGGCCAACCGTCGCGATCGTAGTCGATCAGGATGACGCCTCCGCTCATTGAATCAAGGATGTATTTCTTGTCGGGATCGGAAGTGTGCTCAAATGTGATCCCGGCTTGAGCGGTAATATCGGTAAACTGCGGCACAGGACGATCATGGCAATTCCGGCTTGTTGCTCCGGGCGGCGGTGGCAATGGTTTAAGGTGGCCCTCTTGCGCGGTGCCCAACGCACTGGCGACCGCCACACAAAAGACTGGAAACACAGTCCAGCGCCTCTCCATCACCGGTCCTCTTCTCTATCACGCTGCTTGAGTGCTATCTGCCTGGCAAGAAACACAAGATCAACCCTTGACGTAACAACCACCATTCCGGGAACTCAATAGGTCTTTGATCCGGCGCTGCTTGACCGTTCTTTGTTAAGGGCCTCGTACGCCGCCTGTTCCCGGTCGGCATCGTCGTGCTTCAGCGCCTTGCGATAAGCGAGGGCTAACTGTCGATGATATTCGGCGCGTCCAGGGTCTAGTTTGACCGCCGTTTCGAGGTTGGTTATTGCCTGGGGAAGATCTGCCTGAGCCATTTGGATAGCCCCCAGCAGGCAATAGGCAACTGCATCCTTTGAATCGATCGCAATTGACGCCTGCAGCTCTCTCGCAGCATCTTTGAAGTTGCTTTCGCCTGTGTACGCTTCGCCTAAAGCGGTATGAATATCCGCGTTCCGCGGCTCGGCTTTTGCCAGCGCCAATAGGCGGGTCAACCCCTCGTCATACTTTCCGGTCTTCACCAGCGAAACGGCATAGACATAGGCAAGCTGCTGCTTGGCGTCAATCTGATCCGGAATCGGATTGAGCGCGGCCAGAGTCCCCGGAAAATCGCCGGTCATAAATAAACAAATGGCCAACGCGCCGCGCATCTCTTTATCCGTTGGATGCGCACTCACATAACTGGACAAGGGCGCGATCGCATCCACGTAGCGGCCTGCGTAAAATGCCGCTCTGCCCCAATTGATGTCCAGACCCGGAAGCGTTGGAACCCATTCGGATGCATGCTGGAAATAATCCGCCGCAGTCAGGTAATCCCCATTGCCGGCCGCAATCGCGCCGAGATTGTTAAAGCTATCCGCCACTGCCGGGGTTACGCGCTTTTGAAAATCATCGACCTCTGACAGAGCCGCGGAGGGGCGTTCGGTTTGTTCCTTTGGTGCAACGGGAGACGCGTTTTCGAGATTCTGCATTGAATCCGCGCCGCCAAGATGGCCGGCCAATTCGGTTCGGTCCCGGCTCAGGCTCTGGTTAAGAAGCGACGCCGCAATCTGAAATTCCTGTTTGCTCCCCGCCTTGTCGCCCGTTTCACTCAGTAGCCTTGCCAGCAAATAATGAGCCTCGCGAACCTGGTATCGGTTATAGGAAGGATCCTTGGTTTGAGCAATGGACTTGCGCAGCGCTTCGATCGCGTCGCTCTTGCGTCCAGTTCGCTCGCACAAACGGCCAAGATAGAGCCACGCATCCGGGTCTTGGCCGTCCAGAGATGTTGCGGTGGTCAACTCGTGCTCGGATTCGTCGTATTGCTGCTGCTGAAATTTTATGCTTCCCAATAGCGCATGGGATTTCGCGTCATTGGGGGCGCGCTTAAGCTCCAGGTTCAGTTCGGACGTGGCCAAATCGAAATTGTTGTCCACAGTCAGGTAGGCAACGGCGAGGGCGTAGTGCGCTCCCGGAAATTGCGGATCGTTGACAAGAGCTTTCTGAAACTCCGGCGCTGCCTGGTCTTGAAAGTCCGAGTTTAGATAGGCCCGACCCATCTGCATGTGCATTTCCGCTGTGTCGCCCAGGCCGGCGAGCATCTCATCGAAAACCTTCGTCGCGCCTGCTTTATCCTCAAGCGCCAAGCAGGCAACCGCGAGCGCATACCCATCTTCGAAATCGGGGTCGAGAGCAACCGCTTTCTCGAACTGGCGCCGGGCATCCTGCTCATGGCCTCTCAAGAGCGACACCCGTCCCAACATCAGATGAGCCTTCGCCGTTGTCTCGGTAGTCACCGGATAGTCGTTCAGCACATCATTCGCAATCGTCCAAACGCGCGCAAGATCGCGATTCGCATAAGCTGCTCGAGCATATTCAATTCTTAGACCGGGAGACTTGGGGGCTAGACGAAGAGACTCCTCGAACATTGGAACCGCCAACCGATATTGATCGGCTTGCGCGCGCTGAACGGCCAGTTCCGCCAACGTATCTGCGACAAATATCCGGTATTCATGGGCAGCTTCTTCCATCTTGCCTGATGATTGCGCTTGCTGGGCCTGGTCGTAATGCCCTTGCAGAATAGCCGCAACGTCAGGCTTGGATTGTGGCCCAGCATTTGGTCGAGTACCCGCTGCCAGGCAAATCGCCAGCAGCAAATTTCTATTGAGCGGGCCACTAAGCCACATTAGATGGACTCTCCGAAGCATTCAACACGCGCTCTTGAATTACTCAATCTGCCGCTCACGTCGTACATCCTTAGCCTTGATGGCCTGCAAGCCGATTCTCCCAGCATGGCGAGTGAGTTATTCCTCATACGTAATCAGGCCACACCCCCGGAAGAGTGTGGCCTGTTCCAGGAAATCCGTGGTCCGTGGTCCTTAGAACTGATACTTTAGCGCCAACTCCAGGATGCGTTGGGTGGGCGCGCCGGCCTTGCTGTCTAAGGTACCAAATGTGGGTGAGGTTTGAGGATTCACCGAAAATGCTTTCGTAGCATAGTCCACGTTATACAGCAGGGTAAGCTGAGCCCCCGAACTATACTCCGGCAGCGGATGGTTGACAAAGTTGAAAGCCGAGAACCGGAACTGCACATTCTGGGACTCGGTTATCTTGAAGGTCTTGTACGCCGACAGGTCGCTATCGAAATAATTGGGGCCGTGGAGATACGGGTACTGGAATGGTCCCTGTTGACCGATAGGTGGAGGCGTAAAGCACTTTCCGCTTACCGTCTGATTCTTGGCCAGGCCTGCTGCGGGATTGCACGAGGTTGCCGGCATAATTTCAAATCCAGCGTCAGTCCCATAGTAAGTTGGCACTCCGATGTTCGTACTTACACCAGCGGGCAGCGGATTGCTTGATGAGATGGGCACGCCGTTGATGGTCGCATAGGTAAGCACCATGTTGAAGTTTTGAGAACCGTTTGTAGCCTGCAGGTTCCCGCCTCGCTGCCATGTGGTTATTCCCGACACGACCCATCCATTGGCCGCGCCGCTCAAGAGCTTATTGTCATGCACAGGATTTCCGAAGTTATACGTGTATGAGGTGTTGAGCACTTCAGGACGATCGGTGCTGAGAACGCCGTAATCGTGCTTGATGTCAAAGGGGTCGGCCCAAAGCGATGTGCCCAGCGCCTTTGACCAGGTGTAGTTGAGATTGTAGGTCAGCCTTTGGCCTCGTTTGACCCAGGTCGCTTGGAGCGAATTGTAGTTGGCGTATCCATGCGACTGTTCGACATAGATGGGATTGTCGCCGTACGCAAACCCGTAAGGATGGTAATCGGCTTCCTGATTGCTGGGGCAGCCCGGGCCGCTGAGATCCTCGGGATTGGGGGCGGTGCAACCGGTAACCGGATCAGCCTTGAAGAATGCCCCTACCGGCGTCTTGTTCTGATCGATGAATCCTGAGGATACGCCCGCACCCTGGTTATTGTCGCCACCCGGATCGTTCAGTCGATCGGCCTTGCTGCCAACATACGCGAGTTCCACCAGGCTGTTCCATTTAACTTCCTGCGAAATGGTGAAGCTGTAGTTCGTTGAATCCGGCACCGAATGGTCATCATAGGTATACGCTTGAACGCTACCGTTGACACCGGTTGGACCTGACGCCTTCAAGTCTCCGAACTGGGATAGAAAGACGCTGCTTTGGCCGGGCAAGTTGTACGTCTGTACCGGTTGCGCGTAGATGTTGGCAACCTCGGGTTCATCGTCCGCGACGGTCATGCGATATTCACCCCAGCCGCCACGGAGAATTGTTTTCCCATGCCCGAATAGATCGTAGTTGAAGCCGACTCGCGGTTCCACCCACAGTGGTTCGTTCGGCACGCCGCTGTCGGGAACACCAGGATCCAACCCATGGTAGCGTAGTCCGGGATTGAGCCTTCCGGCGTTATAGTCCAGCATCACGTCGCCCGGAATAAATACCGGCACACCATAGTTACTCCTGTCGTACCAGTGTCCGATGTGGTCAAACCGCGCGCCATATTCGAGGGTCAAACGGCGGTTGGCCTTCCACACATCATTGAAATAGAAAGCATGGACTTGATAAGCCATGTTGTTCTGGGGCGAATAGCTTTCTTCTGTGTAGCTTGTCACGATGCCCATCAGGAAGTTCGCGGTTGGGTTGTTTGGCGATCCAACTGCGTTTCCGGTCAGAATATTGTTGTATTGCCCGCTGAAGCTGTTGAGCGCGCCGTTTTCCTGCGACCCGTTGTCTGCAACCGCTGTGTAGTCACCGACGGTCTCCGTGAAGAAACCAACCGAGAAGGTGTGGCTCTTCCAAACCTTGGTGAGGTTGTCTGTAAAGGCGGGAATCTCTTTGCGGAATGCCAGGCCGCCGCCGTTATCCGTGACGTCCCACTGCGAAAAATCGGGGAACGTCCAACTTCCGGCCGAGGAATAGGCTGGAATGATCTTTGCGCCCGTGTTGAACACCGTGCCATAGGTGCCTGGGTAATCAAGCGTGGTTCGATAGAAGGCCGATGGGTTTGGCGGGGCAAAGTCGTTGAAGTTTCCATAGCCCCATGAGGCAATAAACTCGTTCGTCAGGGTTGGCCCGAAGATGTGCACAAAGTGGCCTGCAAGTACTTTGGTCTGCGAAAATGCCGTCGCATCTCCGCCTGGCGTTGGAATTGAATTGGCCGGGGTCCAAAAAGCATGGGGACCGGCAACCGAAGTGTCATACCCCTGCTGATAGGCGAGATAGAAGATGTTGTTCGCATCCAGGTCGTAATCCGCACGAAGCCGATAGATCCAACCGTCATGCTCGCTTGGAATGGTGGCTTTGTAATTGAAGCCGCCGGGCGTAGTAGATGGATCCAGGTTAGCCGCCGGCCAGATTTTTGCCAGCGCCTGCGCTCCAGGATCGATGAACTGCGAAGGAATCATTCCTGGCGCTCGAGTACCGACGCCTACAACAGAGCCGTCGGGCAGTATGGTGCCAGTCAGGTCGTTGCAGCCGTTCGTGTTTGTCGAGTTGATGCCGCCGGTTTGAGAACAAAACGCCGTGTTTGCCGTGGTGGCGGTAAAGTTGCCTCCCATCATGTCCGACGTGGGAATGAAGGATTCCAATTCGCTCGCGTTCCCCAGGTTCTGCAGGAATTTCTCGTACCCCCCCCAGACGCGAACCTTCTTGTGGGTAAACGGAATTGGGCCGCCGGCATTCCCGCCCGGGTAGTAGTAGTGCGCGTCGCCACGAGGTGTACCCGTGTGATTGTCGAGCCAGTCGTTTGCATCGAGTGCATCGTTGCGCGCGTAAAAGTATCCCTCACCGTGGTAATGATCGCCGCCGGATTTGCTGATTGAGCTGACCACAACCGGACCATGCGCCACATTCGCGCCGAAGTTGGATGTCTGCACGCTGACTTCCTGAACCATGTCAGGATTGACGGTTGAGATCGTGTTGGTCATTGAGCCAGGATCGATGACGTCAACTCCATCAAGGAATTGGCTCATACCTCCACGCTGGATTTCGCCATTCGCATTCAGGCTGGATGCATCGGGAGAAGTCGCGGCGCCCACGTTGAGTGCGTTGAAGGCAGGTCCGTTGCCTCCACCGCCCTGGGTTGAGGCCGGAACCTGGACGACGCCGGGAAGCGTCTTCATCAGCTCAAGCACGGCACGACCTGAAATCGCCAGGTTTTGGATGTCGTCGGCCTCCAGCACGTCGGCCCTTTGACCGGATTCAGTGGGAATGATTTCGTTGCTCGCAGCTACGGTTACAGTCTCCTGAGCCGACCCTACCGCAAGGGCAAGCTTTGGCACCGCGATATTATCCTCCAGGTTCAACTTGATGCCGCTGCGTTCCAGGCTCTTGAATCCAGGCGCCTCAATCTTAAGATCGTAGGTCCCCGGATTCAGAAATGGGTAAGTGAAATAACCGTCAGCGTTCGCTGTTGCCGGCCGCACCTCATGTGAAGCTTCGTTGATGAGCGTGATTTTGGCCCCGGGTAGAGCCGCGCCCGACGGGTCAGTCACCGTTCCGCTGAGAGTCGCTGTGAGCTGCGCGTTGGCGCTCATGATCGAACATGCGGCGACAATGATCGCCACAAAAATAATCCGACCAAATTTCAAGCATTCAAGCTGCTTGGTCATTTCTCCTCCTGAAGATCGTCCTTGCCATACAACTGGTCCCCTTCCATCGGCCAGAACGGCGTTCGTTTCATGGCCAGAGCCTTGCCGCTTTCGCCTTTCCAGAACCACATGGCCTGATCCAGGCGAGTCCATTGGGAGGTTCGTTGAAAGCCTTTATTTTGAAGCGCACCTCACTATCGCCCTGACTGCGCTTGTCCTCAGCGCGCGTCTTGAACGTCTTTTCGGTCACTACAACCAGTAACCGTTAACTATGCAGAAACAGAAATTTACCGGGCCAAATCACATCATCTGAATCCACCCGCAAAGGCGAATCCGCTATTCGTACATTTGGTTCTCTTTCGGGGCGATTCGCCCCCTGAGAAACCTCCGCTCAAGTCCTGCAAGCGCACTGGAACTGCTGCTTTGCCTCTTGTCTTGTCAGAAGGCAATTCTTACTGGGATCAACAGCCACCCAGTGAGCTATCGATAGCTTTATCGATAACTTCCATCTAGAATTACTACCCAAAATGCGTGGTTGTCAACTTCAATCGGTATGCATCCCGCATTTTGAACATTTGAGAAAGTCTTAAATCACATCGCTAACAAGTGAACCGGCACGCTGCGCGCGGCAACGAAATCGGCAGATTTGTGGTAGTTCGCGGCCTCTAACCAACCTACAGGTCGCATTGAAGTTAGACCCAGTGCCGACTTCCCATCCGGGCAGTCTAATTCTACGCTTGAATCGAGTAGTCCTTGATCTCCCACGGCGGCACTTCCGTTTGACGTCGAAGAGTATCTGAAGTCGCATCGCTCATCGCAGCAAGCGTCAAACAAGCGCGTCTCCGCAGGGGAACCCCTGCAGCTTCAGAATATCCCTGGCTGCAGGCAAGAGTCCCGCATCGAGAAATCTTCTTCATAATCGGATAGCGGATAAATTCCACTTAGCTCCAATGGGAGGGTTCTCCTCTGCGAATCTGGCCGAGACGGCGAAGCGCGTCCCATCGCGCTACTACTGAAATGCGCGGTCATCTTCCGCAGTTGCCAACAGAATACGGTATGCATGCCGCATCCTATATTGAAGAAAGAACACCGAGCATAGCATCGGTCGACGCGGTAATTCGTTCGTGGTTTCAATGGGAATGCCGCGGGACGATCAACACATGCTTCCATCCCACCCAGTGCCGCAACATAGTATTCGCCCAACCTTGAGGCTGACGGCGATCACGTCCTGACCGACAGTTGGACCAGTTTCGGCGATGCGGCTGAACTTCTTCTGGTGATGATGACTGGCCGGAAGCTTCTTGATCCGGTTGTTGCCTTCCTCGAATCCGCAAACATCCTATGGTCGGGCAGCCAGCGAATGTGGCAATCGTTCAACGAACTGCTGGATTAGCCGTTCCGAACGCCCCTGCGTCGCCCGATTCGGCATCAGTAAGTCGTGACGCGCTGATGGAGAATCTTGCTGCGTCGCGGTTCAAACCGATGTGCGGAAGGTAGGACGCATGAATGAACGGCAACGTTGACGAAGAGCGGTCTGAAGTGCCAGGGATCTGCCCGTCTGAACATAGCCCGTGTTCAAGATACGTGACTTACTGATTCCAGAATCGGCAGAACCGCTTAAATCGCCAGAAGCTACATTCTCGGGCACAAATTGGGCTCAGATTGGTTTGCGGGCCTTCTATGTGGCCGATGTTCTTCTTCAATAATCAGAGCCAGAAACCACGCCATTTGTTGCCCTCGGCCTTCACGGCGCTCTCTCCAATCTGCCTATTCAGTAGGGCGCCTTCAGATTCCCAGGGTCTTCGGCCGCCTCCGTCCCAAAGTCTTGATAGGCACGGATAGCGGACCCGGCGGTTCGCAAAGGTTTTCCCTTGCGGCCGCTGGCAGATTTGCCTCTGGCCTGTCTGGTTGATGCATCCGAGTGGACTGCGACCGACGATCTGAACTTGAGTTCAGTTTGCAGGACGCAGTGCTTGGCAGGGCCAACATCGCCGGATACGCGATCGAGCAGAATTCGAGCAGCCGTGGTGCCAAGCTGATAGCCCGGCTGATGCACGAATGTGAGTGGAGGGCTGGTTGTCTCGGCAAAGGCCTGGTTGTCGAAACCCACGACGGAGACATCCTCTGGACACTTCAATCCCATCTCTGGGATTGCAATTAATACTCCGATGGCGATCATATCGTTGGTTGCGAAAATGGCCGTTGGACGCGGGAGCATCCGAAGAAGAATCAGGGTCTTTGAATATCCGCCCTCTCTGTCAAATGTTGCTTCCTGTACGTAATCGGGTTGCACAGCGATCCCCGAATCTTCCAATGCGCGATTGAATCCCGCCAGGCGATCCTGGGCATTGGTGAGATGGAGCGGGCCTGTAATCACGGCAATTTGATTGTGCCCCATCCGCGCGAGCAAGCCGGCTGCACGATATGCTCCCTCATCATTTGCGACTGTGACACTATCGCCTTCCCAATCGCGAGGCAGGCGATCGACACAGACTACTGCAGCCCCGGCTTTGCGATAGGATTGCGCCTGCACGGTCAAGTCGCTGAAGTTGGATGGAATCACTATAAGTCCGGCGGGAAGATAAGTTCGAAGCGCATTCAGATGTGCGAGTTCCTTTGAATGGTCATTATCGGTGTTGCAAAGGATAAGGCGGTACCCGTTTGAAAACGCCACGTCTTCCGCGCCACGCACAACGGCGGGGAAAAAGGGGTTAGTTAAATCTGGAATGATCATTCCGAGCATGTTCGTCTTGTCGCGTCGAAGACCGCGTGCGAGTTGGCTTGGCTGATAGCCGGTCGCCTCAACCGCGTCGAGAACACGCTTTCTGACCGATTCTCGAACCCCAGCGGAGTTGTTGAGAACGTGCGAAACGGTGCCGAGAGAAACGCCAGCCAGGTCCGCGATTTTCTTCATGTTGGCCAACGCATCTTCTCCGTTTTACCGAATCTCATTCGCGAACAAACGATCGACCTCGTCCTTCCAGGATATCGTCGTGTTTGAATCACTTCAAGATTTGTCAAACTCGAGGCCGTCTTCATCGTGCCGTCGAGCAGTTAACGCGTGAGCCCAGCGAATACGCAGCAAAGATCGCATCTATACATTTCTCTTGACAGGTAATTAGAGTCGAGACTATGGTGTTTCTCTGCATTAAATTGAAAGCTTTCAAATACTTGAAGCATTCAGAGGCTTGCCATGAATCGACGCATCTTGTCTTTCCTGCTTTACCCAGTCCTGCTGCTCGCTTCTGCCAACCTGGTGGCGCAGTTTGCCCAGCGCGGCAGTATTGAGGGCACCGTCTTCGACCCATCCGGCTCGGTTGTGCCGGGAGTCCAGGTGACACTGCTCAACGTGGCGCAGAATCAAAGCCAGAAAGTGCAGGCAGATTCCGCCGGTCACTTCGAATTTAGTAATCTTTCCGCGGGGCAGTATCAACTGACGGCGTCGCAGCAGGGGTTTGAAACGGAGCGATCGAATTCCGTTGCGGTCAATATCGGAGAGATCAGCCACTACGACTTCAAGTTGAAACCGGGATCGGTGAGCGAGTCGGTGACAGTCACCGACCAGGCGACGGGGTTGGAGACTGACCAGGTCAGCGTCGACACCAATGTGACGTCCCAGCAATTTGAAGACCTGCCGCTGAACGGCCGCAATTTCACAGCTATCGCGGCACTGGCGCCCGGCGTGGCGACATATCCGCAGGCCAACATTAACCCTGGCGGTACTTTTTCCGTCGGCGCTCAGTTCGCCATGGGCGGAACTGCCTACACAGCCGGGGGAACGTTTCAGGGTTCGCGCGACAACGGCTTCTACATCAATGGAGTGAACGCGAACGACAATTATGAGAGCAGCATCAGTTTTGCTCCGTCCACCGAGGCCATTGGAACGGGAACCGTGCAGGTCTCGGATTTTTCGGCAGCCATCGGGCACGACATTTCAGCGTTGAACATTCAAACCAAGGGCGGCGGGAACAAGTTCCACGGCGAGGCCTACGACTTTCTCGAGAATACTGATCTGAATGCAGTCAACCCGTGGGCGAATGCCTACTCCCTGATCACGATTGGCACTCCCGCTGTGAAGCCGATGATCGTCCGCAACCAGTTTGGCGGGAACCTGGGTGGTCCAATCCCGATTCCCCGGTTGAAAAACAGGTTTTACTTTTTCGCAAACTACGAAGACTTTCGCGAAAGTGACGGCAGCACTGAGGTCACTACCTCGGTGCCCTCGCAAGCGGAGCGTTCGGGCGACTTCAGTGAGTTACTTTGCGGAACGCCGGCCTGCGACGGAGGCTCCGGCACAAACCCCAATCCCGTTCAGCTTTATAACCCGTATTTAACGACCTACGACCCGACGTCGGGAGTAAGTTCGCGCCCGGCGATTCCGAACAATCGCCTCGATCAGGCCGGCATCGTCAATCCCAGCTCAGCAGCAATCATGAATGCGCTGTATCCTCAGCCAAATATTCCGAACACGCCCAGCAATGAAGTGAATTACTTTGCGTATCAGGGTACAGGAATCAGCAACTATCATGTCGACACACGCTTTGACGCCAGGATCACCGCGAATGACAACTTGTTCGTAACGTGGTCGAAATCAAATGGCAGCAACTCATATCAAGGCGGCATTCCCCCGGCTTCGCTTTATTCAGACCCGGTTCAAGACCAGTCGTATCTGATTACCGCGAACTATGCCCACATATTTTCTCCAAATTTGACCAACGAGTTCATCTTTGGAACCGGCCAGGGCGCACTGGTAACTCTTTCAAGCAGCCAACTGGGCTTCTACAACGGCAGCAGCAATCCGCTCAATAAGGACTTTCAGAATACTGGCGACGGTATCACGCATGGAACCTTTGGTATTTACGCCGGCCCTGGGTCTTCAAACTATCCCACTGTGGGCCTGGTCGAGTTTTTCCGCGCAGAGAATGAGTCGTGGCAGTTTTCAGACAACGTCGATTGGGTGCGAGACCGGCATACGCTGACTTTCGGTTTCAACTCCTTCCGCAAGAGTGAGATTGACTGGGACGTTGCGCGCAACGTGCAATTTGGAGGAGGCTGCAACTACTATTCGGGCGCCTGCACCAACTCTTTCAGCGCCAGTGGGGGCGACCTTGGCTATCAAGGCGGCGACGCCATGGCCGACATGGTGATGGGAGCGCCATCAGACATGTGGGTTCGTTACACCATCAGCGGCGGAAACGCGACATCCCCGAATTACAACATCCTGTTTCCCTATTGGGGCTTCTACGGAAATGACAAATTCCGCCTTAGCCCCAAGCTCACGCTCTCGGCGGGACTGCGCTGGGACTTGAGCGTACCGGACTACACACCCAACCCGAGCATAGCTCCCTGCTGCGCGATCTACACTGCGAATGCGAGCCTGCCGAGCGGCGGCATTCTCGAGTATCCAGGAATCGCCTCCGGACTTCCAATTCACTATCGCTCTGCCAGCAAGGACGATTTCGCTCCGCGTATCGCCATTGCTTATAGCCCCACTCTCACGACCGTCGTGCGGGCGGGGTACGGAATTTTCTATAACGCGGGAGCCAGCCAGATCTCCAACAATGTCGGCACCGCGATCTATGGAACTTCAAGCGCGGTGAATTACAACGTGGACAATGCAACTCTGGGACAGCCGGTCGATACGCCGTACCTGACGCTCGCCAACGTCTTCCCGGCACCGCTGCCCACAACCCTGGGATCGTTTCCAGACCCCTCAGGCACGGGCGAAGGAACGGATGGTCCAGGCGCGTTGACCCAAATCACCTACTACGATCAGAAGTCATCGCCGCTGCCCTATTATCAGCGCATGCTTCTGGATGTTCAAAAACAAGTGGCAGCCCATGATGTGTTCACGGTCTCGTACGCGGGCGTGCAAGGAAGAAAGGGAACACAGGAGGTGAACCTCAACCTGCCGCCTTATCAAACAGGATGGACATTCGGTGGCGGCAGCGGCGATCCCGTGTATAACGCCGCGCGCCCCAACAATACAGGCTACTTTGGCGATATTTACGTGATCAGGCCTAAACTGAATTCGTTCTACAACGCACTGATTGTTCAGTACAGGCACGATTTCAGCAAAGGTTTTCAGGCGTTGAGCAACTACACGTGGGGCAAGACGGTTTCTGACTATCCGTGGTCGAACGTGCTGGCAGGGAATGGCTCAGCAGGATCGGGCGCGAGCGGATTTCAGTATTCCAACCTGTACGACCGTGGCGAGGGCAACCAGTCGCACCGCCATCGATTTGTGTTCAGCGGCATCTGGTCGCCGCAGTACGGCAAGGACTGGAAGTTGTGGGCAAAGCTTCCGCTGCAAGGATGGCGCCTGGCCGGGACTGAAACGCTGGAGTCCGGCGATGCCCTTACGGTATCGAACGGTGGTCCCAGTACGCCTTGCCCCACCAGCGACGCCGGCACCACCATGTGTCCGACAGGCTTCGGCTCGAGCGCACAAGACGGTGCCGGATTTGACGAGCTCAACGTGAGCGGCAATCCGAATATCGGTCACTCGAGCAAGACGTTCATGCGCCAGTTTAACATTTCGAGATTCTCGGTACCGGCAATGAACGTCCGCGGAAATTCGGGGCTGGGCACAGTGAGAGGTCCGGGGCAGAATCGCGCAGATCTTTCGCTGGCCAAGACATTCGCTATCTATGAGAATCTCCACCTGGAGTTCCGGGTTGACTCCTTCAATGCTTTCAACCATTCAAATTGGAACAGCATAGTTACCAGCTATCCAAGCGGCAGTGCGCAGTTTCCCTTCGGAATGGTGAGTGGAGCAAACGAGGCGCGCATCAGCCAAGTGGCAGGAAAGCTGGTCTTCTAAACAGATCATGATTTCGGCATGCGGCGGCGTCTTTGTTTGGCTGGAGTTCGCACGGGCGCCCTTCCCATCCAAGGCTCTTCTGGCGTGGATGTTTCTTTTCTCTTTATTCCGCTTGACGGCGATTGCCGTTGCGCCTCTGCTTTTGTAGAGGCCTTCACGCATTGTTACGGATTTGAGGAGAATCGGAGTGTCCCGTCAGAAGCCTGTCGTCGTCGGCAGTATCAATACTGACCTTGTGTCGGTCGCTCGAAAGATTCCTGCCATCGGAGAAACTGTCATTGGCACGGATTTTCAAATACATCCCGGAGGCAACGGAGCGAACCAGGCCGTCGCAGTGGCACGGCTGGGGTACCCGGTGCAGTTGATCGGTCGGCTTGGCGATGATGCATTCGGCGCTCAACTGAGAGCTTACCTGGAAACAGCCGGGGGGAATATTGAACGAGTCGCGGTCAGCCAAGGGGCCTCTGGCGTTGCGGTTAAGCAAAGTGGGCTGGGAAGCGCTTGCCGCATGAATGGGAGTGGCAGTATGCGGCGCAGGGCACTGACGGACACATCTATCCATGGGGCAACTGCGACTGGCTTCCCAAAGGGACCGCAGTTGTACAGATTCAAGGATGCTCGGTGTTTGGAGACGTCAAAAATGCGCTTGCACCTATTCCAGATAAGGGCCGCGCGATGCAGCCTGCCAGCGATGTCGATGCGCATGCCAATGGAGCGAGCCCATTTGGAGTGGTTGACATGGTAGGCAATGTCTGGCAATGGACAGACGAATATGACGACGAACATACGCGCGGCGATATTCTGCGCGGGGGAAGCCACTATCAGCCGCAGGGCTCAATCTGGTATTTCCCGCAGGCTTATCGCAACCATCAACATGGAAAACTGCTGTTAATGGCCCCGAGCTATGATCGTTCGGGAAGCGTTGGCTTCCGCTGTGTCGTAGTTGCGAAGTAGACAATGGATAAATTCCACGCGGGGTTTTAGGAACTGATGAATCGTCGTCAACTACTCGTGAGTCTGGCGGGCGTGCCAGGTGCAGCTGCGCTGAACAGGATCGGTTCAGCACAGCCAATCACTGCTGAATTCCCTGCCAAAGATCTGGCAATGGATCCTTGTCGGCCTCAGTTTCACCTGCTGCCCAAGGCCAACTGGATGAATGATCCCAATGCGCCTATCTACTGGAAGGGCAACTACCACATGTTCTACCAGTACAATCCTGATGGCGCGTATTGGGGAAACATGCACTGGGGACACGCCGTGAGCCCCGACATGGTTCATTGGCGTCATCTCCCGATCGCACTGGCTCCGACTCCCGGCGGCCCGGATTCTGACGGCTGCTTCACCGGAACCGCAGCGGTTCAGGACGGCCGAGTCGCAATCGTCTACACCGGTGTCAAGGTTGTGCCTCCGGAACAGGCGACGATTATGGGCAGCGCTCCGCCTCTGCGCGAAACGCAGTGCATGGCGGTTTCAGACGACCCCGATCTGCTCACATGGACGAAGGGCTCCGCTCCGATTCTCGCCGCACCTCCCCAGGGGCTTCAGGTGAACGGTTTCCGTGATCCTTCTCCCTGGCGGCGCGGCGAATGGTGGTACATGGTCACCGCTGCCGGTATCCCCAACCAGGGCGGCTGTGTGCTCCTGTACAGATCGAAAGACCTGCGCAGTTGGGAATACATGCACCTGCTCTCAAAAACGGACCGCGATGGCCCTGCGGCCTTCAATCCCTTGTCCCCGTGGGATGTGTGGGAGTGTCCTGAGTTTTTCGACCTGGGCGATTGGCATGTGCTGATCTATTCCACCGGCCGCCGGACCCATTGGCAAAGCGGCAAGCTCGACCTCGAGAAAATGATCTTTCACCCGATGCAGGCCGGCATCATGGATTACGGTTCTTTTTATGCGGCGAAAACTCAGCTGGACAAATCAGGAAATCGCATTCTCTGGGGCTGGATTCAGGAATCGCGCTCGGTTGAAGAATCTAAGACTGCGGGATGGGCGGGAGTGATGTCGCTGCCGCGCTCGCTCACTGTGGCTGGCGACGGACGCCTCAGAACACAAGTTGCGGTCCAGGTGAATCAACTTCGCAGCACCGAACAGCGACTGAAGGTAACGGAGGATGAAGAGAAAAATCAGGCTCAGATCAATTCCATGCGTCTGAACGGATTGTGTGGAGAGGTTCTGTGCACAGTAAGAAGGACCGAAGAGGCGTTCAAACTGGCCCTTAGTGGTTCTTCTCAAAACTCGTCTCCTGTGCTGACGCTGCGATACGATCCGCATCATCCCGCACAGATACTTGTCGATGCCTATCCACTTCCAATTCTGCCGGGCGCGAACAAGAATCTCGACATTCATTTGTATATTGATAATTCCGTCATCGAAGTTTTCATAAACAGCGAGGCCGTCTACACGAAGCGATTCTATGACTCCGACATCAGCGCACAGAGCCTGCAATTGCAATGGACTGGAAGGTCAGCAGACATCTCGAACTTCCAGGTTTGGCAATTGACCCCAATTTCGAATGACCGGCTCACAACCTGAACACAGTCCGGCCACAATTTGACACAAACGACTTTGCATCTGCGCAAACCGCTGATTCTAAATAAGCTTAAGATTGGCGCCGGGAGGGAGGGGGGCGAACCTTAGCCGGAGTTCGAAACACGTAAATTACTGACTCCAGAATCGGCAGAATCGCTCAAATCGCCACAAGCGACATTCTAAGGCACAATTCAGGCACAACGAGGCGGAGTGATCCGCTTGGATTCTCCTGGTTGAGACAGATTGCAATTCTGGAACGATCCATTTCAAGATGGTGTGGAACCAGAGTTCGAGAGCAAGGACGCTGCCATCTGCGCCTACTTATTGCGAAAATACTGGAGTTCCTGTCAGTTCGCCACGAGAAATCTACCCCAAAAGATACCCCAGTTTCGTCATGTCTGCGGGTGGTCTCACGGTTGCCCCCGGATCGATGGACTTGGCGGGTGCCAATTTCTCAAGTGACCGTCAATTGCGATGACTCGCCTGACCGATGTGGCGCCCGCTCGCCTCATTCTCTCCGGAAGACTGGAGCCACGGGAGTTGCTGTTGCCGTGTCTGCCAAAGCTGGGCACAGCGGCGAACTTCCGCATTTGTGAGATCGGCATCGTGCAGATCGCTGTCGAACGAATTGCCGCGAATGACCTCCAATGTAATGGTCCCGGTAGTAAGGGCAATAGTTTCTCCTGGCTCTATGAGCTCGGCCGCGGCGCGGCCGAGCCTGCGTTTCTCCTGTGCAGGCCATCCGAGTTACTGCGGCGCAACCCACCCATTTGAAAGCTCTGCGCGAATCGTAACTGTGCCGACTGCCTCATCTCCAGATCGTCCAGCGACCGTGAATTGCTGCCAGCCGGGCAATACCGTATCCGGCGCAGCAATCCGAACTCGCGTGTAGTAACGGCTGTGCGCATCGACTGTCGCCGGAGCTGTTGGCTCGACCTTCCATCCATCGGGAGCCTGGACCGAGAGGTCGATCTGCACTGGCCGATCGAACGGATTGTCCACGATCAGAGGTATCCAAAAACCGCCTCCAACCTTGACGCTGATTTCCAGCGGAACAACGTTGTTCAAATGTTCCAGGCCGTGAGCCTTCCAGAAGTCATGATAGAAATTCCAAGGATCACCGATGTGCATGGCCGGTGCAGCGAAGTGATCCGGCGTGTATCCAGGCGCTCGCTGGAATGGAATGCCGTCAGGAACCACGCCCGCAAAGACATCGTCAGTGATCGCCGATTGCACCAGCGATTTGCCGAAGATCAACTTCACCCGTTCTCTCGTCAGATCTGCGCCTTCGTCTTTTGCAGAGGCCAGCGTATGATTCCGGATATCCTCTTTGGTTATCGCTCCGCCCTGAGTCTGGTGCTGAGAGAACGCCTCGGCGGCTAACAAGCCGTAGCTCACATGCTGCGAGGGAGATATCTCGCTGGACGAATATTGCGGTCCCTGGCCTTCAAAGATGTCGTGTGTCGGATTGTAGAAGTAATAGAGCTTCTCCGGCTGCCACGGACGCAGTCCTTCAGTCAGGTTCATGTTCTTGTCGGGATTCTCGGCTGGCGATACCTGCGCTGGAAATACAGTCGGATCGCCGGCCGTGTCGAATGCTTCTGTGGCCAGCACACCGGCGGCCTGGTGATCGGAATGGTTCTCTCCTGTCGTAAAGTCGGGCAGGAAGGTCAGAATCACCGAAGGCCGGGTCAGCCGAACGATTCTGATCAGTTCTTCGAGGCACGCACCGTCGCCCCAGCGATCGAGCGAGGTAAGCACATTCTGATTTGGGTTATCGCTTCCGGATAGAAACCACACATTCGTGATGCCCAGACTTGCCACCGCGCTTCGGCCCTCGATCTCGCGGATGTCCCGCATCGCAATCGACTGCTCTGGGCCGACATTGTTATTTGAACCCTCACCGCGCGTCCCATATACCACTGCGACCTTCTTGTGATTGTCGTAAATCTCGCGCGCCAGGTATGCCGACACCATGGTTTCATCGTCTGGATGAGCCACTACGACCAGGATATCGGCCTTAAAACGCGGATCCAGCTGCCGGTTATTCCACAAATATGCATCGGGCCCGGCAGTCTTCTGCGCCAGCGTCGTATTTGTGCAGAGAGTGGGAACTGCCGCAGCGCACAGGACGATTACCATCTTGCCGACAAGAACTGATCTCATCATCTTTCGACCTTTCGATTCATTGGTTGAGAACCTCAAACTTTCGTTCTTTCAAAGGTCATATGTCTGGCACGGCGTTCGCTTCCACAGACCGCCGCAAATGCTCGGCGTATTTTTGCCGTGTCCGCATCGTCTCGTTGTCCGGGTCGCCAACCGGGACGGCAGGGAAGGGATTCCACTCCTCAGTCCATGCAGCCTCCCAGGCATACCCATTTGAGGCGCAGATGGGCGGCTCTCTGATTCGTCAACGAATACAGCACGATAAACATCCGAGTTGCGGATTCGAGCGTCGCAATTAGATCGATCTCCATAGCCGGAAAAACGGCGCACAGAATCGAAGTTCTTCATGGCTTGAACTCAATTGCAGCCTTCACACGATGATATGAAGCAGAACCAGCAGATGCCGCTGGGAAGGTGAGTTCAATTTCGCCGCCGCCGACAGGCTGAGTCGCAACTCCCGTTGAATTCTCGATGGTCCAGGGGGAAACGAGTTGCAGGTGCGATTCCCGGCCCTCCGGAGCGTCGCCTTCAATAGTCAGGCGCATGCCCTCAAGATAAATTCCTATGATACGAAGGCCAGTGCTCGGTTCGCCAAGAATCGGTTCAGGATTTTCCAGGACGATGAAGACGCCGCCTCGCCACTCGAGATGAAATTCGCTCTTTCCACGAGGCACCAGCGCGGAGATTTGGGCTTCGGTTTGCTCTGGATAGTTATGAATGGTGGCGGCGACCGGATGGTTGTTGAAAGAAGCCCCGCGGAGCACCGCCCCTAACGGGAGGTTTGGGTTGAACTGCAATTGGAATGGTGCGCCCGAATTCTCCACCACAAGCGACAGCGATTCACTGTCGCTGTGAATTGCGAGTGAAATGGATGCACCGCCTAGTGAGATGTTGGACAAAGAAAGATCGTGCCAGTGTGCCGGCAGGCGCGGCGCAAAGGTGAGGGCCCGCTTGAGTGAATCGATTTGAAGGCCGAGCAGCCCGTGGATCGTTGAGATGAGGAATCCCGCCGATGACCACGTTTGTTCGGGCACCGATTCGCTTTGCATCCGATAGACGTCTCCGGCGAGCACCTCAGGAAAATGGCCGAGTGAATCAAGCGAAGCTACGGGCGCGAATGACTGCCAGATTGGGAGCGCCGTTGCGGGGCGGTGTTCATCCCAGAATGCGCCAGCGAGGCTCGCCGTCTGCAGCGGCCACACGCTGCCTTTGGCATACGATTGTGGATCGAACCCGGCAGAATCTGCCCCTATTCCGCGCACACCCCAGTCGGTCACAAACGCTGAAGACGCAAGCTGGTCGAGGAGAGCGTCCTGCTGTTCCTTGGTGAATAGATCAAACGTCAACGCCTCCGAAGGACCGCTGCGGCGCTCAAGCATCGGCCTTCCCACTACCGTGTGCCCGCTGATCCAGAATGAACTTGCGTCATCCCAGTAGCGCGAGGGAATTTGAGCGCGCGCCGCCTGAGCAGCGCGCGAAGCCTGGCCGGCAATATCCTCATGGCCGGTGAGCGTTGCAAGCTGCGCAAAGGCCGAGCTCGCTTCAACCCATGAAGTTGAAAGGCCAAGATCGTCAGACATCCGATCCTGCTCGTCACCGCCCTCCTTGCCTTCGGGAATTGAGGGCAAGCCCGTCTTGGGATCGATAACAGTTAGACAGTATCGATAGGCGGCTTCAATTGCGGTCCAGTGATCCCGCACAAAGCTCAGGTCGCCGGTACGAGCCATGTATTGGCCCAATTCGCCCAGGAACTGGAACGTAATGTCTACATGGACAAACATGTAGGGGTACTTGCCGGTCCAATCGATCAATGCGGCGCTCTGGCTGAGTTCGTGCCAGATCATGCCCGTTTTAGGGTCCTGATAGCGGAGGATGAATTCGAGCTCGTCGCGGGCATATTGCGGGGCGCCGGCGCTGAGCGCCGCATCTGCCGCTACCAACCCATCGCCGGCAAAGAACCAATCGTATTGGGGACGCCGCTGCCCGCGCGAAGGACCATATCCCGCAACAGCTCCGCAGCCAAGATCGGTATTGCACACCCATGCCTGATCGAGTGCGAACTGCGACCACGCGAAAGCTTGATTGACGCGTTCGTCCGGTGTTTGAAGATGCGAAATGGTCTGCCGGTATTCGACCAGATGCTGCGATAACTCTGTTTCAAGTTGCCCGGCATCGCGGATGAGCTCCCGATACGCTGATCCGTAATCGGCTGCGTGGGCAGCGTTGAGAACCACAAAGACCTGTGCGAAACCGGAAACCGGGCGCAGCGTGAAACCGATCCCGGCTTCCTTAGAAGCTGGCTCAGTTGAGTTATCCGGTTCGTCGTGTAATGCAATCTGCGGCGAACCTGCAACGGCTGAATATCCGAGCTCGGGCTCCGATAAAACGTATGCCGACAGCTCGTTGTGCCATGCGGTTGCCTGCCCTCCCAATCCCCCAGGCCACATGAGATTAAGTACCGGCGCTGCATGGATGACGATGTCGACCGGATGTGCAGCTTGCACCATGTAAGTAAGAATCGCAGCTTGGCGATCGAGGGGTACGAAGAGCTTTTCGCGTACGACGAATCCCGGCCCGAGATAGATACGGGTCACCGAATCCGGATGATAGACCACACGGCGCACAATCCTGCGCCCGTCAATGGGTGTGGTTTGGCCCTCGGGAAGAAATGAGACGCGGTAACCGCTGAGAATCTGAAACGGGTAACACCATATCTCCAGATCGCCAGACGCGTAGCCGGCGACCAGCGACCTGCGGCCATGAGCAGCGATGAAACGATGGTCGCCCACATCCAGCGTGCTCAGCTCCTGGCTTGCGGGGCTCTTAAAGGCAGCGGTCTGTTGCGAGAATGTCGATGAGCAGCAAAGCAACGGGAGGAGGAGAACACATGCAACGAGCGGGTTTCGCCACAATGCCGTCATTCCGTCCTTTCAAATCAATCCTGGGTAGTCGATCACGAAACTATCGTGTCTTGAGCTGCGGCGTGCTTTGAGTTTCTGCGTGCGCCGGGTCGCTTCTATTGAAACACGCGAACGCGCAGCGGCTACCAGGAAAACTTGATCGTCCTATTCACGTCTCCCTTAGCAGACGGAAAGGCAATGGTCAGTGTGCCGATACCGTTCTTCAGATCATCGAGAAATGGTCGATGATCTGCAAAAGATACGTGCAGCCGGAGAGCGTGTGGCCGGTGCGATATTCCGCACCCGAGACCCAGCAGGTCAACCTAATACCGGGATTGCAACAAAAAAACAAATCAATCCTCCGATATCCAGCCGTATCGACTTCGGCAGCCGGCATTTCTGCCGTTAATCTGGAATTTGCGCGTGCCGAATCGATGAATGAATTGACGCTCACCACCGGCTCCGATCCGAACGGCCTCGATTTGATCGTGGTTGAGAATCGTTACTTGCGGATCGAAATTCTGCCCGAGGCCGGCGCCAAGATCCGGCAGATTGTTTATAAGCCGCTAGCCGCCGAGATTCTTTGGAACAATGCCGGCGTGCCTGCGGCCAGGCACACGATCGACACCCTCTACGACGACGTCTGGAGCGGCGGCTGGGACGAGCTATTTCCCAACGACGAACCTGGGGCGATTGATGGCAGGCTGTTCCCCGACCACGGGGAACTGTGGACCGGCAAATGGGAAACCCGGCCGTTCAATGATGACGACGCAGTCGGCGTCCACCTGCGAATGACAACGCCAATCAGCAATTTCCTCGTGGAGCGTACCGTGCTGTTACGGCCGCAACGCTCGAACTTCGAAATCCAATACCGGTTCACAAATCAAGGCTCTGAGACCTTTCCGTTCCTTTGGAAGTTGCACCCCGCGTTCGCTGTCTCGGCCATGCACCGCATTGATTTTCCGCCGATGTCTGTGCTGCTCGAGCCAGAGTTTCCCGGCACTCTCGGCGATGCTCCGCCGATGTTTCGCTGGCCCCATGCCGTCATGGGCGAAACTACAGTCGATTTGCGCCAGGTTCCCGATATCTCCTCCGGTGCCCTGCACTTCTTCTACGGCACAGGCCTCACGTCAGGATGGTGCGGCATTACCAACCGCGCTAACAGGCTGGGCTGCGCCCTGCGCTTCGATCCGAAGATCTTCTCCTGTTGCTGGCTGTTTGCGAGCCACGGCGGATGGCGCGACCTGAACGTGGCAGTACTCGAACCGGCGACAGGCTATCCGTTCCAGATGCAGTCCATGATCGCCAATGGCCGCGCCCTCCATCTGGCTGCTGGGGAAAGCCTGGAGACATCCGTGCTTTTCTCTGCCCAGGAAGGTATCACCTCCATCGGCGGCGTCGACCGTACAGGGCGCATCCTGCCTGGCGACCAGGACTGAAGCGTGCAAGGAAAAGAAGCTGCGCGCTCCCATCCACCCACCTGGTCCGCCACCGGCTTTTCCGACCCGCGATGAATGAAACTCTGGGTGCCCCATCATAACGGCGCTCTTTACCGTTAGGATGGGAGACCTCAAATCTCAATGTCTCGGCGGTTGGGTCTGCTTCTTATCAGTCCCCCACCGGCCAAGCCGACCCACGGAGGATGAAACTGGGTGCCCCAGGTCCCTCGCACTTGGGGACCTGGGATCTCATTCCCTCAACGCGTCCGGGAGCCTGCGTTACTCA